>JAEEGL016896327.1_pt1 | contig 15530 bp, 10 predicted proteins | sample 9134231 | NCBI WGS metagenome assembly JAEEGL01 (sample SAMN16246548, study PRJNA631951) | gut metagenome | biome: gut microbiome; feature: rumen; material: fiber-attached | host: Bos | place: Iran: Karaj | collected 2018-10
CCGCAGACCCTTCCGGACTTCCCTCGGTATTCATCGACCGCATAGCCTCGTTCGACCCGTTGAACGGACAGGGCGACTGGGAGAAGCGCAAGGCCATCATAGCTCCTGCCAACATATCGGTAGTCGGCGAATGGGCTAACGACGCCAAGACGAAAATCAAAGCCACCTCTTCCATTTCGTTCATACGCGACTTCACGAACAGCCCTTACCGCGTGGGCTACATCCTGATTGCTAACGACCTGCACAGTACGGACTGGAAGCAGTCGAACGCATACTCGGGCAGCAGCAGCGACGACCCCTATCTCAACAAGTATTGCAAGATGTCGAACCCCGTCAGGGACCTGCACTACAACGAGGTGGCTCTGGCACAGTCGGCAAAGAACGGCGCAGGCATAGAGGAAAGCCTGCCCTCGATGGTGATGGAATTCGTCCCCTATCAGCACTCCTATGAGTTTGACATCACAGGCAGCGGACTGCCCCTTGACAAAGGAAAACTGGAGGTGATAGCTGTGCTCATCGACACGCGGACAGGCGAGGTCGTGAACTGCAACAAGGGCCACGTCGGCGATGCCACGGGCATAGAGGGAATTAAGAATGAAGAATTAAGAATGAAGAATGAGGTATTCGACCTCGCAGGGCGCAATGTCGTGACCCCAAAGAAAGGACTATATATCCAAAACGGCAAAAAGATAATCAAATAAACCTACGACTATGAAACGAGTGCTTTTATCGCTTACGCTCCTAATCGGAGTAGCTCAATTCTCAATTTTCAATTCTCAGCTTTCAATAGGCACCGCCTTCGCCCAGCTTCCCGCCATTACGCTGAAGACGATGGACGGACAGACGGTGAAGACGGACACCCTGAGCAATCAGGGCAAGCCCTTCATCATCTCCTTCTTCGCTACATGGTGCAAGCCCTGCAACCGCGAACTGAGCGCCATACAGGAAGTGTATGCCGACTGGCAGGAGGAAACAGGTGTGAAGCTGTTTGCCGTGAGCATCGACCAGGCACAGAACATCAACAAAGTGAAGCCCCTCGTCGATGAACACGGATGGGAGTACGACGTGCTGCTCGACCCCAACAGCGACTTCCGTCGGGCCTTGGGCATTCAGATGATACCCTTCACGCTGATTGTCGATGGAACAGGAAAGATTGTGCATAAGCACAACGGCTACACCGACGGGGCCGAGACGGAGCTGATTGAGAAAGTTCGGGAACTAACTTCGAAATGATAATTGACAATCATGAAGTATCCACGTATCTTATTGTCATTTCTTTTGATGTCCGTAGGCCAATTGTCAATTGTCAATTGCCGATTGTCAATGGGAACGCTTCGCGCTCAGGGCGTGGTCGTGACGGGGAGCGTGCAAAGCGACATCCTCGTAGCCAATAAGGACACGGAGACGGGCTTCGTGAAAGGAAATACGGCGGGAGGATATGAAGATGACGTCATGACGAATACGTATGCAGACATAAATCTTCAGAGTCGCTACGTCGATGCCGGTCTTCGGTTCGAGTTCCTCGACTATCCCCTGCCTGGCTTTGACGATGCAGCCAATCAATTCAAGGGCAGTCTCATCCCGAATGTTTATGTAAAAGGAAAACTGAAGAACCTGGAAATCACGGGCGGCTCGTTCTACGAACAGTTCGGTTCGGGCTTCATCCTTCGCACCTACGAGGAACGCTCGCTTGGCATCGACAATTCGCTCTTGGGCGGCAGGGTCATCTATACGCCCTATCGAGGCATCCGGCTGAAGGCCCTTGCGGGCGTGCAGCGCACCTATTGGGAGTGGAAGCGGAACACCGTGAGTGGTGGCGACTTGGAACTGAACCTCGACGAATGGATAAAGCCCATGCAAAAGGGCGGTACCCGACTGCTTGTGGGCGGTTCGTGGGTGAACAAGCATGAGAAGGACGAGTTCGTCATGGCCGACCCCACACATCGTTACAATTTCCCCCTCTTTGTCAACGCCTTCGATTTCCGTGCCAATCTCCAGACCCACGGCTTCGGCCTCTTGGCGGAATATGCCTTCAAGACGCAAGACCCCACGCGCATCAACGACTGCAAATACGACCGCGGACAGGTGGGCATGCTTTCGGCTTCGTATTCGAAGAAGGGTATGAGTTTCCTGGCACAAGCCCGACGGTCGGAGTACATGGACTTCCGCAGCCAGCGCAACGTTGACCGCCTCTCTCGCGCTGCCTACATCAATCACCTGCCCGCCTTTACGATGGACCACACCTACGCACTCGCGGCTCTCTATCCATACGCGACGCAGCCCGACGGCGAGTGGGCCTATCAGGCTTCGGCAGCCTACACGTTCAAGCGCAAGAGCAAGCTGGGCGGCAAATACGGCATGACGGCTAAACTGAACTTCTCGCACGTGCGGAACGACGGTCACACGTACTATCAGGACATCAACGTGCAATTGGAACGTAAGTTCACCTCCAAGTTCAAGCTAAACCTGATGTACATGAACCAGAAATATAACCAAACCGTAATGGAAGGCGAGGGCGGCATGATTCACTCCAATATCGGCATCGTGGAAGGCCGTTATCAGTTCAACAAGAAGCTCACCCTTCGTGCCGAACTGCAATACTTGCATACGCCCCAGGACGATGGCGACTGGCTCTACGGACTGGCCGAACTGTCCATCGTGCCCCATTGGATGATATCGTTGGCCGATATGTACAACGTGGGCAAGACCGATACCCACTATTATCAAGGCAGTGTGACCTACAACATCAAGTCCCACCGCATACAGTTGGGCTATGTGCGCAACCGTGCCGGATTCAACTGTTCGGGCGGTGTGTGTCGCAGGGTGCCTGCCAGCCGAGGCGTGACGCTGTCGTATAACTATAATTTTTAAGTTGAAAGTTCAAAGTAGATTAATGAAAGTTGAACCTCGAACCTTATTGTATGAAACGTAATTCTATATATCTCTGTGCCCTCAGTATTCTCTGTGTGCTCTGTGGAGCATGTGACTACATCGACGAAGACGAGAGGCTCATCTATGTGAAACCTACATCCATTGGCCGGACCGTGCTGATTGAGGACTTCACGGGGCAGAACTGCCTGAATTGTCCCAAGGCCACGGAGGTTATTGCCGGGTTGCAAAAGTCGTATGGCGACTCAAGCGTAGTGGCTGTAGCCATTCATTCGGGCGACTTCGGATATATGAGAGGCGACCGAAACCGGCCCTATCCCCTGACGACAGACATGGGCGATGCTTACTTTCAGCATTGGGGCTTGAGCTCACAGCCCGTCGGCATGGTCAATCGTCAGGCTCCAAGCGACTATGCGAACTGGGGCACCCAGGTGTTCGAACAACTGCAGCAGACGGCTCGGGTGGACTTGAGGGTGGTTTCGTCCTATGACAACGAATCACGCCAAGTCGATATCACGGTCTATTCGATGGGCATGGATGGCAAAGTCTCAGGCAAACTGCAGCTTTGGCTTACTGAAGACAATATCACGGAGGGACAGCGTATGCCCGATGGCGTTTGGAACAAGGAATATACCCACAACCATGTCTTCCGCGATGCGGTCAATGGCGCGTGGGGCAGCGACTACAATATCGTGGAAGGTTATATCCAGACCGAAGAGTTTTCCTACACCATTCCCGAAGACAAGGACTGGGTGCCGGAGAACATGCACATCGTGACCTTTGTTTACACCAATGAGGGTGTGGAACAGGTGTACGTCGTACCCTTGCAATATCATCCTGAATATGAATAATTCACAATATCAAAATCAATAGCTTATGAAGAAATTATTACTTGTAGCATTAACCCTGTTCCTGGGATTGACTTCCCAAGCGCAACCTTGTCGCATACCAGGGCCTATGAAGGCAGGCAAGAGCGACATCATCCTGAAGCAGCCCGAAGGCGAACTGCGCACATATATGCGTACGGGCGGTTGTACGGATGTCATTTCCAATGGTTTCTTTGGTGGACTTAGCCAGGAAGGCATAGCAGCCCGCGTTGTCTTTGCTCCCGATGGTCAGACGGTCTATTTCCAAAACATCATCTCTCGTGCTGCATCGGGAGCCTGGGTAAAAGGTACCATTGAGGGTGACAAGATTCTTGTTCCGTACGGACAGCTTGTCTATTGGTTCGACGAGGATCTGAACGGACAAAAGAACTATGGTTTGCAACTGGCCGAGGTGACGGTCAATGGTGCAATCTCTAACTACACCTCAACCACCGAGGGCAATGCCGTCTTCCTGATGAATGGCGACAACCTGGAACTTCAGGGTACCCACGGTGACCCAGGCGAAGTGCAGTACGTGGGATTGGGACTGACCTATACCAATCAGTTCGAAGGAGAGTGGAGCTACTATCTCGACTTCAATACCGTTTATACGCTGGTGAAGGACGAGATTGTCACACCTCCGGAGGATATTGCCACCGAGCGCTATTCCATCACGCATGGCATCTATGGACACTTCGTGGATGTGGCTTTTGCCCGCGGCGAAGTCTATATCAAGGGCGTTTCTGAAGAATACACCCCAAATGCTTGGATAAAAGGCACGCTCAATGAGGAAACGAACAAGATAACCTTCCCTCGTCAGCTGGCAGGTTCCTATCGCACTTCGCTCTATTATTTTATCGGCACAGACCTTACGAAGGTGAACGATAACTATGGTGGAACGTACACCTATACGTTAGATGAGGAGAATACCGACCTCGTCTTTGACTATGACCCCGAGACACGCAGCTTCAGCTCAGACCGTGCCCTGGTGGTGAACAATTTCAAGGACTCCCTCGACTATTTCGAACGTTTCCCCAAACCCGTATTCCGCCCCTACGTCGAGAAGGCTGGCACACCAGCCGCACCAGCCGTCTTGCAAATTGACGACCGTTTCTGGGCGTGGGGCTATGAAAGGTCAACCGTGGCCGTCAGCATACCTGTCTGCGATGAAGAGGGCAACTTCATGGACCCCTCGAAACTCTTCTACAGCTTGTATGTCGATGACGACGAACCCTACCTTCTCTATCAGGACGAATATCCCGACCTTCCCTTTGATGGGGTAGAGGAAATACCTTATCTCTATACAGACGGCACGAACATCTATCCCAAGAGTGTCGGTCTTTGGATTTTCCAGAACGGCTTCGAGCGCATGGGCATCAAGAGCATCTACTACGGTGGCGATGACCGTCGCGAAACAGCCATCTACTATAAGGCTCCCGATAGCGTGGGCATAGAGGAAATTAAGAATGAAGATTTAAGTGTGAAGAACTATTACGATTTGAGTGGCCGTCGTGTCATCAACCCCAAGAAGGGATTGTACATCCAAGGCGGCAAGAAGGTTATGATAAAATAATAGGAGGATAATTATGAAACGAATACTTTTCGCAATGGCTTTGATGCTGTCGGTTGGCAGCATCAAAGCCCAAGACTTTGCCTTTGAGTTCGCAACATCCGATGGCACCATCATCCCAGATGGAAGTGTTGTCACTATTACTGACTACGTTGAAGCCGACGATGGTTCGGGTGACATAGAGATGGCTTCGGGTGTCTTTGCGAAGAATGTGGATGGTGATGATGACCAGCTCGTACGCATCGCCTACGATGTGCAAGTCATGGACAACGGTTTGATGCAGATATGCTTCCCTTCTGCATGTGCAAGCGTTAACCGTGTGACAACGGGCGCCACGCAGCCGGGCAAAATGAGTAACCTCCACTCCATCGCCACTGAGTGGTTTCCTACGGAATACGGCAAGTGCACGGTGAAGATGAATCTCGAATCTGTTGTGAAGTCAGTCAGCGGCTACACCGTAATTGACGATGGTCCCTGCATCACTCTTCAGTTCATCTATAGCGATGGGGCCAAGGTTGCCTCGTCTGGAGTCTCTGTGGCCACTCCCGTAGCCTACTATTCCCTCAGTGGTCAGCGTCTGCCCGACAAACCCCGCGGCCTGGCTCTTGTGCGCCTTTCCAACGGCAAAGTCGTGAAGCGTATCTTGAAGTAAAAAGTGATTATAATCAAGGAATGAAGGGGGCGTCTTTTGGCGCACCCTTTTCTTTTTTTGTTCAAAAGGTATATGAATACCTGATTGATATGCTTCACGGAATAGTACATAAGCGCCAAAAGCTGTTATCGCCCTATAAAACATGTCTTTCTCTTGCCTTTAGTTCAAATAATAATAGTTACATTTGCAGATAATAACCAGAAAAAGGTAACCTGAAATGCAAAAGAAGAATTGTCTATTGGTGTTGTTTCTAACCCTTTTCCTTTCGGCGATGAAAACAGATGCCGACGAAGTGGTTTATCACGGTGACTGGCGTATTACCTACGAGCAGGGAACGCAGACGTTCAAGCTCCACCACAAGCGCACCGACGGCACATGGCGTCCGCTCTATGCCCGTTCCGTGCCCGAGGCCAAGTTCCAGTCTGGTGATGCGGAGCGCACGATAACCATAAACGACTTCTCGCAGATGGAACACCAGCAGGAGGATTTCACCGATGAGATGGGTATGGGTACTCACTATACCTTCCGTTTTTCCCAGCTTGAAACAGGGGAGAACGTGAGCCTGACACTCCATTTTTGGGGCTACATGGACAAACCCCACTTGCTGACGGCATTGGAGATTGAGAGCAACGAGGACATCCGTTCCAACTACTTGGCTCCTATCCACACGACAACTACCTTCAACCTCTACGATGCCAATCCGCACAACCGAATACTGAAGGTTCCCTTCGACAACGACGGGTGGGTGCGATACGAGCGCCGTCCGCTCCACGGAGAGACGACAAGTTACGAGGTGACTTCGCTCTATGCGTCCGACCTCCACGAAGGGATGGTCTTCGGCAGCGTGGATCACGACCACTGGAAGAGCGCCATCTATGTCTATAGCATAGACCAAGGGCGTATCAAGGAGATGAAAGTCTATAGCGGAGCTTCGGACGGGGGAACGTACGACACGCTTCCACATGGTTCGCTTGTGGGCAGGAGCATCCGTTCTGCCCGGTTCATGATTGGTTACGCCACAGATTGGCGCGATGCGCTTGATGCCTTTGCCGATGCCTGCACGGCGGTTCGTCCTTGCCGCAACAACTGGCCTTATGGCCGTCCCGTAGGTTGGATGAGTTGGAATGTCCTTGAGTCTAAGAATTCCTATGCAGCTGACAGCGAAATCGTGAAGTTCTACAACGACGTCCTTCGTCCCTACGGCTTCCACAACGAGCAAGACCGCTACATCATCAGCATCGATGCTTGGAACAACCTCAGCGAACAACAGGAACGCTGGCTCGTTCAGGAGGCCAACGCACTGGACATGATAGTCGGTGTCTATGACGTTCCCTTCACCACCTGGCGCGACCCCAACGATCTGAGCGGCATCTACATCAAGACCTCTTCCGGTACATACACCTTCAGCGATGTCGTCCTGCGAGCTAACGGGAAGCCCATAGAGCACGGGGGCGCCTTGGCGCTTGACCCCACACATCCGGCTGTGAAATCGAGGAACGCCCAATACATCCGCCGAAAGTACAACTTGGGCTATCGCTACTTCAAGCTCGACTTCATGACCCACGGCATGTTGCAGGCCGACAGCTATTACAACCCCGACGTACATACCGCCGTGGAAGCCTACAACGAGGGGATGGACTACTATCTGAAGCAGATAGACATGATGGAAGAGCCCGTCTATATCAACCTCAGCATCTCACCGCTCTTTCCTTACCACCATGCCAATGGCCGTCGTCAGACGTGCGACACGTGGGGCACACTGGGGTGGAGTGAATTCAGCGTCCATGCCCTTACGGCAGCCTGGTGGACGGGACGTCTCTACCAGTTCAACGACCCCGACGGATTGCCCCTGATAGGACGTGGCGACCAGAGCAACATCTCGTTGGCCGAGAACCGTACGCGCCTCACCAGCGGCATTATTTCGGGAGCCGTCCTGCTGGCCGACAACTTCAGCATCTCCGACCAGTCGGGTTACGGAAACCCCAGACTCTCCATCCAGCGAGCCGAGAAGGTGCTCAACAATCCCGACGTCAACCTCATGCTTTCGCAGAAACTTTATTTCCGTCCGCTGAATGGATGGAACGAAACGGGAGGACAGACAGGACTGGCTGAACCCTGCCTCGTGAGCCGAGATGACGACTACGACTATCTGGTGGTCTTTCACTTTGATGCCGACCAGTCGCATCCCAACTTCAAAGGAAAGGTGACATTGGAGGAAATGGGACTTCAGACGAGCGACATCGCCCATGTGAAGGAACTCTGGACAGGCGAGGAAGTTGACATTCAGGATGGTGCCGTACACTTCGACATTCCGCCTTGTGATTGCCGCATATTCCGCTTCACCCATGTTGCTGACGGCATAGCATCCCCAAAGTCTGCCCAAATGGAAGAGGAGAGATGGTCAAATGACCAGCCCCTTTACGACCTCTCTGGCCGCCGTGTCGCCTCTGGCAATTCTACAGAATTGAAGAAAGGCATATACCTTAACAGAAACAGGAAGGTTGCCATAAACCCAAAACGGTAATTAGCTTTGCCAACATGTAGGGACGCGACACGTCGCGTCCCTACACAGCGAGCTGCGAATAGCTCTTAATGATCGATTTAGGTTTATTTCACGAGAATTTTACGGTTGTGTCTGATGAAGATGCCGCGCCGTGGATTGCTTACGCGTTGGCCTGCCAGATTGTAGCAGGCCTCGGACTTAGGGTTTACGGCCTTCGGTGTGGCTATGCCCGTAAGAATTTCATCGATGCCCTGCAGCCAGGCGGTAAGGTCGGTCACAATCTGGTTGTGATACTCGTATGTGGGTTTGAATCCGAAGCCGTGTCCGCCGGTGGGGAAACTCTTGGTGTGGACGCTGACGCCGGCCTTTCTCAGGGCTGCAGCATATTCGGTGCTGTTGCGGGGAGGAACGGTGCCGTCGTTGGAGGCCCAGCAAAGGTAGGCCATTGGCGTTTCGCTGGTCACTTGTTTCTCATTGCTGTATAGATTGACGAGTTCGGCAGAGGGATTCGTTCCGAGCAGGTTCTGTCGCGAGCCTGCATGAGTGTAGGTGGCATCCATAGTGATGACGGGATAGAAGAGAATCTGGAAGGCAGGTATCTCGTCGCCTGTGGTGTGTGTGGCAACGGTTGAGGCCAGGTGACCGCCTGCGCTGAAGCCCATGACACCAATCTGGCCGGTCGTCACGTTCCATTCGTCGCTGTGTTCGCGCAAGTACTTCATAGCTTCGCGCGCCTCGTTGAGGGGACCGCTGGGCGAAGTTGGCGGGGTGGTGTAGGTGAGAACGGCAGCCGTATAGCCCAGTTCGTTGAGCATGGGTGCCCAGTCGGCTCCCTCGTAGCCGTTGGCGACGTAGGAGTAGCCACCGCCGGGGATAATGAGTACGGCACGTTGGTTGGCCTTGTCGGCCTGCGACTTGAATATCTTGATGGTGGCACCTGTGGAGAGGCGGACGTTCTGAACGGCTATGTCACCCACTTCAGAAACGCTGAAGATGCTGCCTATGTCGCTGACGCTGTGCCAGAAACCGAGATAGCCTCCGGCACCGCCGTATTCGTTGATGTACTTGCCGTCCTCGGTATTGGAGAGCAGGAAGCCCTTTTCGCTTTCGGTAATCGTCCAATGGTATTCGCCGTTGGCGAGGATGGCCTTGTCGCCGACCTTCGAGAGGGTTTTGCTGATGTCGGTGCGGTTATAGACGACGATACCTTTGTAGGGGTTGCCCTGAAAAGCCCATTGATAGGCGTCGGAGAGTGCGTCTTCCCTCGTGGGGGCGACGTTACACTTGTAGCCGTTGTCGGCTGTGACGTAGTCGGCTCCTTCGCGAAGGGCGAGGTTGTACCAATGGGCGTTTGACATGTCGGGGGAAAGCGCGAAGGGCAGTTGCCATGTGGCTACGACGTTGACCGTATTATCTTGACCTTTCTGAAGGGTGACAGGTTCCACGACGGAATAAGTCGTGTAGGGCTTGCGCGGTACGTTGTCGGGGACGGCGGTGATGACTTCACCGTCCAATCCCGTCGCTGTCAGTTCATCGAGCAGGTTGCCTCCTGCGTCAACGATGCGATAGTGCACTTCGAGCTGGTTGCCGTAGTATCTCTCCAGCATGGCCAGAGCCTCGGCAGGGTCGAAGTCGCTTGCTTCTACGAAAGCCGTCTGGTTGCCACCATCGGTGGCGTTGTTCCACGTGTTCACGACGACTCCCGTGTTTGTACCGCTGGCCGAGTTGGCGATGAAACCGCCGATGGTTATGCAATAGGGGTATTCAGCCTTGACGCCGGTATAGTGAATTTTCGTAGGCTCGATGATGGAGTTGGAGAAGAACCGTGTACCATCCGTTGGCGTCGGCCACAGGGTCGCGATAGGCAAACTTCTTGTCGGCTACGCTGTAGAGGTAGGTCTGGTCGTTGTAGGTGATGACGGCAAACTCTCCCTCCGTGGCTCCGATGCCCGCCTTCACCGTATTGGTCAATTTCCCATCCTTGGTGCCGTACTTTCCGCGCGGTGTGGAGATGGTGTATTTCTTGTTGTTCTTGGGCTTGAAGGTGTTCCATTCGGGCAGGGGATTCTTGACTTCGATGCCGTCGGCCTTGATGAGTTCCAGGAGGCTGTTGGCCCAAATCTCGGCCAGACGCTGGGCACCATAGACGTTGGGATGGAGGAAAAAGTCGCCTGCGTTGCCGCTCTCCTTGGTGAACAGCACCTTGTTGTCTTCGAAGAAGTCCCAGACACCGCGGTTTCCGGCATAGACTTGGTCGTATTCTGCCACGATGGCATCGAGGTAGGGATAGTAGCTGTGCAGGCGGTCGAGCCCTTCCTGCAGGTACTTCGCTCCGTTGTATGTGTTGGGGCTGTACCAGATAGGGTAGTTGAGGACAATCTTGCAGTCGGGCACGGCGCTGATGAGTCCGTCGATAATCTTCTTGATGTTGTTCCTGTAGGTGTCGGGACTGACGGGTGCGCCCTCCGTACCTGAGCAGGCGCTGTCGTTGGTGCCGAGCATGATGGAGAAGTAAATCCGCCCGCCGTTACTGTTCTTATATGCCTTGGCAGCATCCACTACACGTGTGAAGTCGTTGCGCCCAGGCAGGAAACCGAGGGTGGTGATGCCGGAGTGCCCGCCGTTATAGACGTTGGTGGTGACTCCTGTGGCCTGCTGTACCAGTTGGCGGCAGACGATGGGCGGCGCCTGTGTGCCGGCACTCGAGAGCGTGGCTCCTGCGGTGATGCTGTTGCCGATGAACAGCAGGTTGATGGGTAGGACGTCGTTCTGTTCGCTGGCCGATGCGATTTTCCGTGCTTTGTTTTGTGATGCCTCGCCCTTCTTCCAAGCCGTGCCAGCATGGACGGGCACAATCAATATGCTGACCATAGCCAGCATAAATAAAAGAATACGTTTCATGGCTTTGTTGTTATTTTAAGATTTAAGAATGACCACTTCATCACTTCATCACTTCATCACGACTTTCTTGCCGTCCTTTATATAGACTCCTTTCCGGAGCACAGAGGTGACAGAAGACGCACATATTGGGCGACCGCTGAGGTCGAAGATGAATTGAGAATTGAGAATTGAGGATTGAGGATTCTTCAACCTTATTTCTTCATCCTTTATTCCTTCGATGCCATTGGTGGTGTTGAGGCTAAGCTCGCTGGCATTCAGGACATAGTTGTCGGCGGGTCTTTCTTTGTTCACCTTGTGGATGAAGGCCACGATGCGGCGCCCCGTTCCTCCGAATCCTGCCTTTTGGACATTGGGGTAGGTGATGCTGTACGAGCCTCTCTCGTCGGTCGAGAGCAGGTCGCCGATGGCTTCCGTCGTGAAGTAGTGAAGGATGATGCCGTTGTGTCGGAACACGTCTTTCAGGTCGGCTGGCGCATCGTCGTCGTCCATGCCTTTCTGGAAATAGTTGGCCGTGCTGATGCCGTCCTCGACCAGGTAGCAGGATAGGTACAGCGGCGTGCCGACGAGGTCGCGGGCCACGCGTCCCGATATGGTCACGTTGTCGCCATTCGCCTCGATGTTCACTTCTGCCATAGCCGGCATGTCGGCAGCCAGGGCCAGCGCTTGGAGATAGGGCGTGGGCGACATGTCGCGAATGCCCTGTATCACCTGGTTCTCGCCTTCCAATATGGCACGGTTGTACATGATGGCAGGGTTGTACTCGTTTTCGTAGCCGCCGAAGAAATACAGGATTTCGCGGTCGGGCTGTGTCGTGAACGCGTCCTCTTGGAAGCCTGTGTGGTGGGACACATAGACGTAGTTGTCGCCATACGTCTCAAAAGCCTTGTCGAGGAAGTAGGCCATCTGCGGGCAAGCGATGCAGCGTTGGCTGGTGAACTCCTCGATGAGGGGCGTGCGGATGAAATTGTCGTAGGTGACGTATAGTTTCGTGGTGCCTGGGCGTCCGGCTTGTGCCGTGTTGCCGTTTATCTTGGTGACGGTGGCTGTCCAGTCAACGCTTGTCCCTTCGGTAAGTCCTGCACGCAGTTGTGTGGTCACCACAGCGCCGCCGAGTGGTGGGATGGGCGTGTCCAACTGGATGTCGCGGTAGGTGGGTTGGCTGGCTCCTTCGCCCTGCATGGCCAGTTCGATGTGCTGGATAGGTTCCGACGAGAAGTTGTGGATGTAGAGGCCTCCCGTGAAGTCGCGCTCAGGTGCCACCGTCTGCGGGTGAGTAGTGTTCTGTGCGTAGGCGCAACGTTCGAAGTTGTCCTTCACTCCCTCGTCGAACAGGGCCGAGATGAGCAGCGTGCCACGGTCGGTATATTCCTCCCACGTCTTCTTTCCGAGGTTCACCCAGCAAGATTGTGGCACGGAAGCCTGGGCGTATGCGACGAGAGGGTAGGGGGTGCCGAGGGTCTCGTAGGCTTGTATGCCCAGGTATATCTTCTCATCGCCAATCACCAATGGCTCGTCGAGGAGGACGTTGTTCCAACCTTCCAACAGGTCAGCATACTGGGTGCGCACGATGTTGCTGACCTTTCCCGTGCTGACCAGGATGGCCGAGCGTTTCTGCTTGGCTTGTTTGTAGTCGGCTCGCATGTAGCATCGCACACCTTTGATTTCCTGCCCTTTCAGTCGGGCCAGTGTGGGGTCGTTGGCGGGGTCGAAGAGCACCATGCCCTGCACGAAGCCGCTCTTGTTTCCGAAGCCCAGTGCTGTCAGTTCTCCAACCTCGAATCCCTCTGGGGCGTAGCCGTAGGGCAGTTGGGCGAAGGCGCAGCCAACTGATAATTGTGAATTGAAAACTGATAGTTGAGCTATGCCGATAAGCAGGGCGAGGGTTAAGACAATACGTTTCATAGGATTGAGGATTGAGAATTGAGAATTGAAACAACGAATTAGACGAATTAGACGAATTGGTATTACGGCGCAGCCCAATTATGCACTTTCATTTTCTCACCATCTTCTTGCCATTCATGATGTACAAGCCCTTGTTCGGCTTCGTCACACGGCGGCCTGCGAGGTCGAAGGCCTCATTCTTCATTCTTAATTCTTCATTCTTAATTCCCTCTATGCCAGTGGCGTCCGTGATGCCGCCTTCGCAGCTGTTGAAGACGTACATGTACTTGCCGCCGAGCTTGCCGTCGCGATGCACGAAGGCCACAAGGTAGAGGTCGGACAGCTTCCATTCGGAATCCAGTTCTATCCCCTCGGTCGTCCACGAGAAGTTCTCGCCGTCGGCTTCAATCTCGTCGCCCATGATGTCGGTCAGCACTTGTCGGATGACGTTGGCGTGGGTGTAGTGGCCCGTGTGCTGTTCCTTTTCCTTCTCTGTCCAGAACATCTGGCTGTCGCTGTCCACGTTGCGCTCCATCAGATAGACCGTCAGTCGGGGCTTCTCGCCTTCGGGCAGGATGCCTTCGGCCATGCGTCCCTGGACGTTCACCTGGAGGTTTTCGAACAGCTTGCCCTCGGCCTCCAGTTCCACGAATGTCGGGTGAGTCATAGAGGCGTTGAATGCCTGACTGGCATAGGGCTCGTACAGTACGCTGAACATGGGGTTTGTCGTAGAGACGATTTGGAAGGATATATTGTCGGTGGCCATTGCGCGGTCGATGGTCATGGAAGGAATGCTGATTTGCATGGAGTCGTTGTCGCACAAGGCCAGCGAAAGCATGGTGGCATCGTCGTCACCCGTCATGAACTGGTCGTCGAGGTGCTGGCACACGAAGGTGATGTCGTCCAGTTTGTCCTCGATGCTCGGCTTGACGATTTCGTCGAAGTATCGTGCCGACCTGTAGTTGTTCTCCGATTCGTAGTACTCGACCAAGGGACGACGGATGAATTGTTCATCGACCGAGGGCGGTATGCCGATGAGGTCCAGTTTGTACGTCTCGGGGTTCTCCACATCCTTGCTGTTCACCTTGGTTATGCTCAGTTCCACCTCGCCCGTGTGGAAGCAGTAGAGGGGAGCGAGGAAGGAGGAACTGGTGCTGCCGACACCGATGTTTGCCGTGATGGTCTTGCTCCACGACTGGTCGCCTTGGCGCGAAGTCACCTCGATGTTCTTGATGGCTTGCGACCCCAGGTTCTTGATGCGCAGCAGGCAGTCGTTGGCCTCGCCCGTGCTGGCCACGCCGTTGTAGGTCAGGAGGGTGACGACGGGGATGAAGTTGAACGAGCCCTTGGAATCCCTGACGACAAGCTGAATGGGCAAAATGCCCAGGTTCCTCATGTCCACCCACCGTGGGTTGCCCTCGCTGTCGTTGTCGCCTTCGACCCACAGGTAGCAGCTGTTGGGCGTGCCGTGCGGGTAGAGCGTCGGGATGGCATATTCGTTCTTGTTGATTTTAGTCGTGAAGCCCACGATGAGTTGTTCCACGTCTTCGGGTATGTCGTATGAGCGGAGCGTCATGTTGTTCCAGCCGGGTGTTGAACTGCTGTAGCTGTAACTTACTGTGGCCTTTCCCGTTGTCAGGTCTTCACCATTGAACGTAGAGCGCACAAAACCCTGATAGGTGCCCGTCCGCTGACTGGTGCCCCAACCCACGCGCATGCCCGTGATGGTGCCGCCTACGTAGGGCGCGAGCATGTCCTTGGTCAGGCGTATGGCGCAGCCCACCGTGGCCGTATGGTCGAGGTAGATGCCGTCGTATTCGTAGATGTAGTCGTCGTACTTGGCATAGCCTAAATAGACTTTGCCGGATGTGCTTCCCTGTGCAAGGCACTCGGAGGGGACAATGTTCATGAGCCCCAACAATACTAATACGTAGTAAATCTTTTTCATAAGCGGGTTTCTTTTGATTTGATACATTTCTCCGTGCAAAGATAACTAATATTCCTTGAAATAAATCACATCGAGCCATTTTTTTTTCATCGTTAACCTTTGGAGCAGGAAATCATGACTCTCCGCTCCTTCATCGCCGTCCCTGCACCCTCCGGCCTTTGCTCCTTTGACCTTTGCCGTTTCCTTCGTTGTCCGTTCGTCCTTGCTCCTACCCTCCTTGCTTGTCGGACAGCTGTCCGACAAGCGACGCTCCTATATTGTAATCAACATCGCTCCTCGAAGCATTCCTTGTCGGACAGCTGTCCGACAAGCAACGTTCC
>JAEEGL011322099.1_pt1 | contig 15529 bp, 12 predicted proteins | sample 9134231 | NCBI WGS metagenome assembly JAEEGL01 (sample SAMN16246548, study PRJNA631951) | gut metagenome | biome: gut microbiome; feature: rumen; material: fiber-attached | host: Bos | place: Iran: Karaj | collected 2018-10
AAATTTGCACAGGCTTTAAGATTAGATGCCGTAATGCCACCACTCTTAAAAAAATATACTGCTTCGCTGAAACTTGATTTTCCTTATGTAAACTTTTCTATGAGTACCGGTTTTGAAGAAAAACAAAAGGATGCAGTTGACGAGAATGATAAATGGAAAAAAAGTCCTTTGAATCAGTCTCTTACAATTAATCTTTTTAATAATAAATTGAACTTAACGGAAAACTATACCTATAATATTGAAAATTCAAATCATGAAAGTTTAAAACTTTCGGCTGCCGGTTTTGGTTTCCAGCTTTCTTATACAATGTCTTATGTTCAGGGCTATGATTTTAATGATGGCTGGATTATAAGAAAGAATAAAGAGTTTCTGCCGTATTCTTTCTCTTTTTCTTATACTTCACCGGGAAAAACCTATTATAAGTGGTTCAACAGAATTACAGTTACACCGGGACTTACTACATCTATTGTAGCCGACCTTTTACGTCCTACAAACAGCTATTTTGTTTTTTCTCCGTCAATTAAGTTTACCATTAATAAGTTTCTTGATATTACATTCTCTGCAACTTCAAGAAACTCTGTGCTTTACTGGTATTTCCATAATAATCCCGGAGATCTCTACAGTGAGTGGGGTGGTTTCCCGGGCAATATTATTAAAGATCTTATAGATTCTTTCCGTTTTGATAATAACGATTTACGTGAAAAGTCAGGCTTTAAGCTTAAATCGCTTAATATGTCTATTTCACACGATCTGCATGACTGGAAATTTAACATGACCATGAAGATTGAACCCCGCCTTATTACGGAAAACGGTAAAAAAACATATGATTTTAAGCCTTATATAACAGTTGGTGTAGTATGGAATCCAATTGAGAGTATAAAAACATCGATTATAGATGAATACGGCGAATGGAGACTGGAGTAAGCCTAAAATCGAAAATCCGGGCCGGCAATTTGAAATGATTGACAATTACTAAGTGATAAATAATAATATAATAAGAGGTTTTTTTGAACGAATATACAATAGTGGTTCCTGATAACGACGTGCTTTCCTGTGTGTGCGGAACCAATGATAAAAACTTACAGCTCATAGAAGAACACTTAGGTGTTCCTGTCTTTTCACGTGGAAATGAGCTTTCTGTAGAAAATGCGGCACCGGAAATCTGCCAGAAATTCCAGTTTATAGTAGACCGTATCGTAGACGAAGTTCAGTCCGGCGGTAAAAACAGTGACGATATAATTCTTTCAGTATTAAATACAAAACGTAAAGCTTCTGCCGAAGAAATGGTAATAATGGTGCCGGGAGCAGTGCGTCGTGTTTATCCGAGAACCCAGGGACAGGCAGAATATGTAGATTTATTACAGAACCGCGATATGGTTTTTTGTACTGGTTCTGCAGGATGTGGAAAAACTTATCTTGCTGTTGCAGAGGCTTTGCGCCTTATCCTTAATCATAAAAAAAATAAACTTATAATTACCAGACCGGTTGTAGAAGCAGGAGAGAGTCTTGGTTTTCTGCCGGGAGACCTTGAAGATAAAATAGATCCTTATCTGCGGCCTTTACGCGATGCCATGGAAACAATTTTGCCTCCGGAAACTGTAAAAAGACTTTTTGAAGCAGGAATTGTAGAAGTAGCCCCTCTTGCTTATATGCGTGGCCGTACTTTGAATAACGCAGTAGTTATTCTTGATGAAGCGCAGAATACTACCTGTGCCCAGATGAAGATGTTTCTTACAAGAATGGGTGAAAATACTAAAGTTTTTATTACCGGAGACCCTTCGCAGATTGATCTTCCTAAAAAAACTCTTTCTGGTTTAATGCATTCAATAAATATATTATCTAATATAGAAGATATAGGCTTTATGGAGCTTACGGCAGAAGATGTCGTAAGAAATCAGCTGGTACGTAAAATAGTAAAGGCGTATGAAAATGAAAATGAATAATCAGAATAATCCTAAAAAAGAAGCAGCAGAAAAAAGCGGAGTTTTTTCTCAGATAATGAAAGCTTTAGGCTCATATATCAAGGTGAATTATCCCTTCCTGCTTTTATTTTTCTTTGGCATTCTTGCTGTGTCTGCATTGAACTTTATGAAAATAAGTACAGCACAAACAATTGCAGATTTTTCAATATCAGATTTTGAAATCGGCCAGATTGCCGACCGCACAATTATAGCCGACAGAACCCTTGCTCCGGATAATGCAGATACAATTTCTGTTACCAAGGGTGAAAAAATCATAAAAAAAGGTTTTGCCATCACAGAAGAAGGCTATGCAAAACTTAAAAAAATGGCAGCCTCTCCGCTTTATATTGATTACCGTGCTTTTGCAAACAGCGAATTGTATCTCTTTCTGCTGGCAATTATGTGGTATCTTCTTTTTACCTTTATTTCGGTAAACCGTAAGCTTCTATTTAAAGAACCACTTTTGCACGTAATATTTTTTATTATAGTTTATGCAGTAACCGCTTTCTGTGGAAAGCTTCCTTTATTTTCGAGTCCCTACAGCATTTGTATTGTAATTCCTAGTGCCCTTTGCATTATGATTGTTACCATACTTTATGGAAACCTTTCTGCCTTGCTGCTTTCGATTGTTATGCCGCTTGGAGTTTTGTGTGCAACCGGCTGGCAGATTCCAACCTTCCTCTTTACACTTGCGGTTAGCCTTACATCTTCTGCAATTGTAAGAAAAATTGAACGCCGCCTTGATCTGGTTTTTGCGGGGCTTATGATTGCGGCTTTGAACATTGTTTTTGCACTCTTATTCTCAGTTATTTTCAATGAAACTTTTGTAGATCTTCCAAAGCTTATAATTGGTCTCGTTATTAACGGTTTTATTTCAGGTATTCTTACCCTCGGCTTTCTTACTCCTCTGGAAATAATGCTGAATACAGCTTCTGTTTTCCGTCTTATGGATTTGAGTGATAATAATACTCCTATTTTCAAACAGATGCAGATTCAGGCAAACGGTACCTACAATCACTCTATGATGGTTGCCCAGCTTGCAGAAGCAGCCTGCCGCGAAATTGGTGCTAACTCTCTGCTTGCAAGAGTAGGAGCTTATTTCCACGATGTAGGAAAAATGGATCAGAGTGAATATTTTGTCGAAAATCAGGCAAATATGGAAAACAAGCACAATGACCTGAACCCGACACTTTCTGCATCGGTTATAAAGAGTCATGTACGCAAGGGTGTAGAAAAAGCTCATCAGCTGCATCTTCCACAGGCTGTAATAGATATTATTGCTGAACATCACGGAAACAGTGTAATTACATATTTCTATAATATGGCAAAGGAAAAAGATCCGACCCTCACAGAAGAGGATTTTACTTACCCGGGAAATCCGCCTAGTACAAAAGAGTCTGCAGTTGTCATGCTTGCAGATACAGTTGAGGCTGCCTGCCACACACTTGAAAATCCTACTTCTCAGCGCCTGGAAAAATTCATTACCATGCTCATAAATCAAAAAACAGAACACCTGCAGCTTGATAATTGTGAATTAACCTTCCGTGATATTTCAAAAATAAAAAACTGTTTTGTAAATCTGCTTACAGGCTATTATCATAATCGTATAAAATATCAGAATCAGCAGGACCCTGAAGAAGCAGAGCAGAAAGAAAAATCTGAAGAAGTAAAAGCTCCTGCTCCAAAAACGGTAAAGGCTTCTGCCAAGGAAAAGAAATGAACCGGGTTTATGTAGCAATGTACGAAGGCGTGGAAGAACCTGCCTGGTTTGAAAATGTAGAGCCCTTTGTTCAGAAGGCTCTCGGCGAATTAAAGTTTGATGGCGAAGAAATCTCAATGCTGCTGTGCAACGATGAATACATGCAGCAACTCAACAAAGAATACCGCCAGATAGACAGTGCCACAGATGTTCTTTCCTTTGAAAATGACGAAGAATATGAAGATGAAGAAGGCAAATGGAAATGTGTCGGAGATATTGTAATAAGTCTTGATACACTGCCGGTAAATGCCGAATATTTTGAAGAAGACAGAAACAGTGAGCTTAAAAGGCTTATAGTTCACGGGCTTCTTCACCTGAATGGTATGGATCACGGAGAGGAGCATATTGAAAAAGGAATGGCTCCGGAATGTGAAATGCTTGTGCTTCAGGAAAAAGTTTTGCAAAAATTAAAGGATGAAAAAATAATAAAATGAGTTTTTTTAAGAAAAAGAAAAAGAACGCCGCTGAAGAAGCCGAGAGTATTCAGCAGGAAATTTTAAACGAAGAAAAAAAAGACATGATTCAGGGTGTAGAAGACCTTTCAAAAACTGCTGTTAAGGAAGTTATGATTCCCCGAATCGACGTAGATTTTATTTCCAGCGATACTCCTCAGGAAGAGCTTTTTACTAAGATTTTTGCCAGCGGACATTCCCGCTTCCCGGTTTATACAGATTCAATTGATAACGTTATTGGTGTGCTTTATGTAAAGGATATTATAAAGTGCCTTGCCGAGAAAAAAGAAATCAACCTTACAGAAATTGCCCGTAAGGCATATTTTGTTCCGGAAAGTAAGAGAATAGACTCACTCCTGCGCGAGTTCCGCCGCCATCATTTACACATTGCAATTGCAATTGATGAATACGGTGGAGTTTCCGGTATTGTCACAATGGAAGACATTATCGAAGAAATTGTTGGTGATATTCAGGACGAGTTTGATAAAGAACAGGAAGATATCATGAAGGTTAGCGATAACGTATGGCTTTGTGATGCCCGCGTTGACCTTGATGATTTGAACGAATCTCTCGAAGCAGAATTCCCTAACGAAGATTTTGATTCTCTGGGCGGTTTTGTATTTGATTTATTCGGTAAAGTTCCTGTAAAATATGAAAAGGTGAGCTGGAATGACTACGACTTTATTGTTCAGGACATGGAAGGCCATCGAATCAATATGGTAAAAATAATTAAAAATATAAATGATGGTAAGGATGATGAGTAAAAAACTAAGCAGGTTTGTAATTACGCTGATTTTTGTTTCGGCTTTAAGCGGGCTTTCTCCGCTTTTTGCGGCCGATTCAAAAAATATCCTCAAGCTTTATAACGAGGCAGTTGAGCTTCAGAACGAAGAAAACTGGTATACTGCTTCGCAGTATTTTATTGAGGTAGTTAATTCTAATCCTGCTTTCAGTGATGCCTGGTTCCGCCTGGCAGACTGCTCTTATCATCTTGGCGAATTTGATCTTGCATTCCAGTATCTTGAGAGTGCAGAAAAATATGAAAACAATAAATCCGAAATTAAAAACCTTAAGGGTATGATTCTGCTGGCACTTGGCCGTACAGAAGAAGCCCGCCAGATTTTTAATGAGGTTCTTAAAAAATATCCTAACGATATAGACGCACATTTTGGTCTTGCAGAAATTGAGCTTTATGACGGAAAGTTTTCCGGGGCAGAAAATCAGTATGCAGAGGCTTTAAAACGCCAGAACACAAACAGAAAGGCTTTACTTTCTCTGGCTCTGGTTTGTGCCGAAACAAAACGCTACGCTCAGTCAGAAAAATATCTGCGTCAGGCAATGCAGTATTATTCTGGTGAACCTGAGGTGCATTATCTTGCGGCAATCATTTACACAATGAAGGGCGACTACAAGAGTGCAGAAAAGCATGCCCGCATTGCTGTAGAAATCCGCGGCGGCTATGAGCAGGCTTATGAGCTTCTGGCTCAGATTGTTTATTTGCAGCACCGATACAACGAGGTTATAGACCTCTGTGACTTTATTATAAAACGAAACCGAAATGCTTCTGCTGCGTGGTACTTAAAGGGAACTGCACAGGCAAAGCTTAGTAATATAGAAGAAGCAGTTGCTACCTGGAATACAGGTCTTTCTGTAAATCCACAGGACGAGCTTATGCGAATGATGCTCGAGCTTACTGCTAAAAACGAGCTTGATTTTGACGACAAGCGCCGCGCTGAATGGGCTGCTTACCACCTGAATGTTGCGCGCCAGTACGACAGCCGTTACGACAAGGCCGGAAGCACTTATGAATATCAGCGTGCCCTTATGCTCGATCCTTCAAATGCTGCAGCCAGACTTGCTTATGCTGATATTCTTGAGCTCAACGGAATGCACGAGCTTTATTTAAGTCAGCTGAAATTTGTAAAAGAGAATTCTGATACAAAGCTTCCACGAAGTCTTAACGATACAATCGAGGCTTATGATTCGCTTTTGAATAATACACTTGCAAAGAGATGGAAGGTAGACGCTTTCTATCTGGATAAAATCCGATGGAACATTGCGGTTTTCTATACAGAAAATACTTCTACCTTTAACCATGCTGATTCAGACCGACTTACAGCACTTGCCTGCGGTGATGTATTCAGCGGAGTTGCAATTACTTCTGTAAAAACTCAGGTTACTCCGGTAAGCGGATATGGCGAAGCCTTTAAGAATGCGCGGGCAAATAATTTTGATTACTTTATTATGGTTTCGTTGAGCGAAGGTGAGGATGATGTAAGCCTCAGTGCTACAATGTATTCTGGCCGCACTGGTACAGAAACCTTCAGCGAAAAATATTATGCAACTGGAAACAACCGTTTTTCTACAGTGCTCCGACGCTTCAGAAACTCGGTTCTCGAAAAGCTGACTGTTCGCGGAAAAATACTTCAGCGTAACGGCAAGACCGTTTTAATTGATTTAGGCCGTTCTGAAAATATTGTAAAAGATGCAGAGTTTAAGATTATCCGTAAGGGCTGTGTAAAAACTGCAGATAGCGGAGCTGGTCTTTTCTTCCGCGATGACGATGTTGTTGGAATGCTTGTTGTAACAGAGGCAGGTGAAGAGGTTTCTGAAGCAACAATTACAAGCCACGGTTTTTATGACAGAATCAACGAGGGCGACGAGCTTGTTCTTGTAAGCATGCCGGCTCAGAATACAGAAGCTGGAATGGATACTGTTCCTAATGCAGACGAAGAAGGAAATCCTGTCGTAAATAACACCGTTAAGGGTGAAGAGCTGGTTGCAGAGATAAAGAAGGCAGTTGAAAGACCTGCGATAATTGAATTACTGAGAAAGATAAGATAGAGTTCTGCGGTAACTAGATTCTATCTAAAGAGGCCTCTAACCACTTCTGCGACAATGTCGGGAAGGCAGCCTGAACCTTTACGAAGCTTCTTACGGCTTCTTCGTAATTCTTGTTATAATACTGCGACTCCCCAAGATAGAAATAAGCGCGGTTACGTGTGCTTTCGCTGATGTTTGTTCCAATCAGCTGATTTAATTTATCAATTGATTCCTTGTATTTTTTAGTCACAAACGAAGTCTTTAATATTTCAAAAAGAAGATAAGCATCACCGCCGTCAGGAGAAACCAAATCTTCCTCAAAAATATACGGCTGTAAAGCAGCTGATTTTCTTGCCTTTTTGCTGCCGCCTGTGAGACTTGAAACCTTAGCGGCTGTTGAATCAGAAACAAGAGGTTCAGTATCAATGCCGTCAATTATATCAAGATAAGGAAGCGGTGTTTTTCGAAGGGTTCCATCCGGATAAACCGTCTCATACTCAGCTTTAGCGGCCTCTTCAGTAGTTACCTTTTTGGCGTTCAAATGCACGCCGGTTACCGTAGAGTTGAACGAAAGAAGTACAACATCGTAAGGGCCGGTCTCGGTCTCGGAAATTACAGTGTAAAAATAATCGCGGAGGTCTTCTACCGTGTCGGTATAGCCGGTGCGGTCCGGTGTAAGCTGAACAAGTGGTGTAAGCGACTTAAGCTGTGAGTATGAAGTAATCTGCTCGTTTGTTCTGTAAAGAAGAAGGTTGTAAAGGGCAGGCTCAGCTTTAGAAGGGAGCTGCCAGGTAATACGGATTTTTTTGCCGCTTCCGGCTCTTGCCTGAATATCGCGCACTAGCGGACGTTCTGCAAATAATAAGGCGGCTGTAGCAATCAAAATAAGTGAGCAAATAATTTTCTTCATATATATAATAATAGCACGTAAAACACGGCAATGACAAGTTTTGAAATTCATGCTATTCTATGCCTATGTTAGAAGAAATAAAATTACCAGTAGAACAGTTGAGAGAAGAAATTATGAACGTTTGGGGGCGTCTTTGACTCTGCCGCAATCGAAAAGGCAATAGCAGAAAAAGAAAAGCTTACTGAAGCCCCTGGCTTCTGGGACGACCACGAAGCCGCAGAAAAGGTAATGAGCCAGATTCGAAAACTCAAAAGCCGAATTGAACCCTGGAAAAAAATCATAGCAGATATGGACGATCTGGAAGCGATGTACGAGCTTGCCGCAGAATCAGGTGAGCAAAGCGACGAGGACGAAGTACGCTCAATGTACGACGCTGCCAAAGCCCAGTTTGATAAATTAAACATTCTGAACCTCCTTTCAGGCGAGGTAGACCAGAACGACGCCTTCCTTACTGTACATGCGGGAGCCGGTGGAACCGAAGCCTGTGACTGGGCCTTTATGCTCAGCCGAATGTATTTGAGATGGGCAGAACGTCATGGTTACAAAACTGAAGTTGTAGATGAACTTGAAGCCGAAGGCGGAATCAAATCGATTACAATTCAGATCAGCGGCGACTTTGTTTACGGCTATCTCAAAGGCGAGGGAGGAATCCACCGTCTTGTCAGAATCAGTCCGTTTGATGCAAACGCACGACGCCATACAAGCTTTGCTTCGGTTTATGTTTATCCTGTTCTGGACGATACAATTGAAGTTGATATTAAGCCGGAGGATCTCCGCGTAGATACTTACCGTGCCGGCGGAAAGGGTGGACAGCACGTAAACAAAACAGACTCTGCCGTTCGCTTTACTCATATTCCGACTGGAATCGTAGTTGCCTGCCAGACCGAGCGCAGCCAGCTGATGAACCGCCAGACCTGTATGAACATGCTTAAGGCCAGACTTTACGAATATTACCGAGAGCAGAAGGAAAAGGAAAACTCAAAGTTCATGGCAGAAAAGAAAGATATTTCTTTCGGAAGCCAGATCCGCTCTTATGTTTTCTGTCCTTATACAATGGTAAAAGATCATCGTACCCGTCACTCTGTAGGAAACATTCAGGCTGTAATGGACGGCGACCTCGATGATTTTATGAATGCATATCTTGTTGCAAAATGGAAAGGCCTTCCAATGGATGGTTCCGGAGACGATGACGACGAAGTATAAGACTCTGCTGAAAACAGGCTTATTCATTTTTGTTTTTCTCTGCGGCTGCGTTTTCCCGCTTTTCGGTGATAACGGAAAATGGGTTATAGCCGCACAGAAATTTGTTCCGGATAAATCCATTGCATCTGATGCCGTGAATGCAAAAATGGCAGAAATGATTCCGGCTGATATCCTTGAAAAAATCGGTTACTCAGCAAAAAGAAATATTTACCCGGACGAACGTTTCGAACGCACAAAATATAAGCTGAGAACAGAACGTCAGTCTTTGTTTTTGCAGCTTTCGGCTGAATATAAAAAGCGCGATGCTCTGGTTCTCAGTAATTATTCGGACTTTCAATTAAAAAACGCGATTCGCGATTCAGAAAAGAAAATCAGCGAGATACAGAAAAAAATTGATGCTAATCTTGCAGAACTGAAAAAGGCTACCGAAGACAACGAATTAAAAATGGGACAGGTTGAAGAGGCTCTGAAAAACTCAGACGAGGATCCTTCAGAGCTCGAACGTTTTAAAAATCTGTTTAAAAATATTTTTGTCCGCGACGAAAGCATAATTCAAAAGGAACAGATTTCCTTTTACAAGGATGATTACACGGCTTTGTATTCGCTTCCTGAAAGTATGAAAAATCTTTCTGTGGATGAGCCGACCTGTGAAAAAAATATTGTCTCGGCAGGAATCAATACGCTTATCACCGGGCACTTTTCAAAATACGGAGATTACATTTCGGTCTACGTTGATGTGTATTTATTTCCGGGTGCTAAAAAAATCGGTTCGGTTGTAGAGGTTGGTTCAACTAAAGAGCTTGAGCTTATCAATACAAGTATAGTCATGCAGATAATTCCTATTCTCGCAAACTCAATTCCAGTCCAGCTAGAAATTACTATTGAGCCGCCTGAAGCCCGCGAAAAAACAATGGTTTATATTGATAATGTGTTGCAGCATCTTGAAAACGGCAAGCTGATTGTAGACTCGGGAATCAACGTAATTCAGTTTGTTTCTGAAGGTTATAAGAGTGCAGGAACTACTTACAATTTTGAAGGAAACAAGAGATATAAAATCGAAGTCAATTTTGAAAAGCCGAAGACGGGCTACGTACAGGTAGGACTTAGAAAGCCGATTGAAGGAAGCCTGTTAATGAACGGCGAGCATGCGCTGGAAATTGACGGAGTGAAATCTCAGATTGCGATAAACGGAAAAGCTATTCTCGGTGAGTTTGTGACAGAAAATGGTGAGACCGCCTTTTTCTATATTCCGGAAAAAATGGTTTATGACGGAAACTATGTTTCGATAAAACCAAAGCCGATGGACAGAATGGCCTATATCGATAAGCGCCGAAAAATCATGTACGGCACTTACAGTCTTTTTATAATGTCGCTGATTCCAACATTTTATACTTATGGAAATTATCAGAATTATGTAAACCTGTATCAGAATTATCAGACTGATACTGCTACCGCCAAAAACTGGCAGACGGCCACAAATGTAACCAGATTTATTTCCATTGGTTGTGGTATATTGTGGGGCTATGAGCTGGTGCGCTATCTTATTGCGGCCAATACGGTTCTTCCTCAAAATGCCAGGGATGAGGATAATTTATATTTTGAATATGTTGATCCTGAAGTTTTGAAGGCCCAGAAGGAGGCTCTTGAAAATCAGGCTGAAGAAAATAAAACTGAAAAATCAGAAATAGAAAAAAATGGAGATACAGAAAAATGAAACAGTCATTCGGTGAAAAATTAAAGGCTCTGTTTTCTAAGAGCAGCACAATTAATGAAGACTTTTTTGAAGAGCTTACAGATATGCTCGTTGAAGGTGATATCGGTGCCAAAACTGCTTTTGAAGTAGTTGATGAACTGGAATCAGTCTGCGATAAAGAAAAAATCCGTGATCAGGAAGGCATTATTGCCAAGCTTAAAGAGCTTTTACTGGCTGATGTTAAGCCTGTTTCGTTAAGTCCAGAACAGGGTAAGCAGAACGTATGGATGATGCTTGGTGTAAACGGAGTTGGAAAAACTACAACTGCGGCTAAGCTTGCAAAATATTTTAAGGGCAAGGGAACAGAAAATATCGTGCTTGCCAGTGCAGATACCTTCCGTGCAGCCGCAATCGAACAGCTTGCTTTGCATGGAGAGAGACTCGGAGTACGTGTTGTAAGTCATCAGCATGGTTCAGATCCTTCGGCAGTTGTTTATGATGCTGCAGATGCATTGCGTGCGGCAGGCCCTGGTCTTGTAATTGCAGATACAGCCGGACGTCTTCACAATAAAGAAAACCTTGTACGCGAGCTTCAGAAAATTGACCGCACCTGCGGGCTTAAGGCTGATGAAGGCTGCTACAAAAAGATTCTCGTAATTGATGCAACAACCGGCCAGAACGCTTTACGCCAGGCAGAGGTTTTTAATGAGGCAGTTAAGATTGATGCAATCATCATGACAAAATATGATTCAACTGCAAAGGGCGGAGTTGCCGTTTCTATCGGCCGCGAGCTTGGACTTCCGGTTGCCTTTGTCTGCACCGGTGAAGGTTATGACAATATTGCTCCGTTTGATGCAGAAGCTTATATAACTGATTTTCTTACTGTTAAGGCAGACTAACAGACGGGATTAATTGAATTAATGAGCGTTCGTGTTTTTAAGAAAGCCAGACTTGTTCTCTTTTTGATTTTTGCAGCGTGTGCAGGCGTAATGCTTTTGTCGTGCTCAAAAAAAGAGAAGGGTGCAGAGGGTGAAGAAAATCAGGATGCTCAGGTTGAAGAAAATACAAACGAATACGATTTTTATCTTCCGTCGGATGATGATGCTTCCTGGGTAGAATCTCTTTTAGCCCGCGTAGAGGAAGAAAGGATTGCCGAAGAACTTGCAAAGATGGAGGAGTCGGTTTCAGAATATCAGCTTGATGAAGATGATTTTGCTGAGGACGATGAAGCTGACTCTGATGAAGAAGGAGCAGAAGAAAACGGCGAGGAAGAAGAAATAAATCCTATAGAAAAGTTTTTTGAAGAAGCACGGGAAGGAAGGGCGCTTACAGATAAAAAGCAGGAAATGCGTTTTTATGAATTTGACAACGAGATTCTTTCTTCGCAGCAGACGGAGGACGGACTTGTTGTAGTGCATTCTAACGGCAATAACGTAATCCGAAACTTTTATGATGTTCAGTATAATCTGATAAAAAAAGAAGAGTGGAATATTAAGTCTGCTTCGGATTCTTCAATTTTGAAAACAGAAGCCTTTGTTTATTCTGAAGAAACAAATAAGGTTGTGCAGAAGGATATTACGACTCCATCTTATTTTGAAAGTGTTTTATATAACGAAGAAAAATCTCCGGTTTCGGCAAAAAGATATAATCTTAAGGATGAGGAAAGGTTTATCGTTCGCGAAAGATTCTGGGCTTACGATGCAGAAAATCAGCTGATAAGGGATGAGCAGAAGGAATACACTTATGCTGATGCAGAGTACAAAACAGAGCCTGAAGTTTTTATAAGGCGCTATGAATATAAGTATCCGGAAGTGGTGAAGGCTGATGGAAGTGCGGGAAGTAGTGAGGTCTCAGAAGGTGCCGGCATCTCAGAAGCCGCCAGCGACACAGCCACTGACTCCGGCAATTCCGACAACTCCGAAAAATCCGAAATCCCGCCGGACTCAAAATACTACGAAAATAACGTTCTCAAAATGAAGAATGTTTATACAGACCAGAAGGGTACCTGGGTAAGCACTGTTTACTTTGACGAAAATCTTTCTGTAAAAACTTATTATGAAGATGATGTACGTGTCCGCGATGAATACTATAACCGCGGAAGATTATTCAGAACCAAGATTTATGAAAAGCAGGAAGCTGCCCCGGAAGACGAGCAGACTGTAATTAAACAGGGGGAAGAATAGTGAAGGAAAGCTTTATAAAAAATCTCCGCTGGATTAGTACGGTTTCGCGACGCTTTGCCCGCGTAGACAGAAAGGGACGTTCTGCGGTTACCTCTGCACTTGCAACGCTCGGCATCTGCTTTGGTGTTATGACGCTCACGGTTGTAATGAGTGTAATGAACGGCTTTCAGATGAGCTTTATTGACGCGATTCTTGAAGTGTCGTCTTATCATCTGAGGGCGGTGGAGATTCCTGCGGAGCAGGAGAGTGCGCTTGTTGCGGCTTGTGAGGCGGATAAGTATGTGAGGGCCTGTGTGCCGTTTTATGAGGCGCAGGCCTTAATGACCGGAGAAAAGGGTGGCGCCGTTGCGGTAAATGTCCGTGCCGCAGACGAAGCAATTTATTATCAGGACGAAGGCTTTAACCGCGAGCTTAGAATGCTTTCTGGTGCCTTTGATTTTTCAGAAACTGATTCAATTATTCTTGGAAGTACACTGGCAAGAAACCTTGGAGTGCGTGTAGGCAGCGAAGTAAACCTTCTGGTTATGAGCGGCGGTAGTGATGTAGAGCTTTTTTCTTCCGACAGAATCTTTACGGTACGCGGAATCTTTACAACCGGATACGGCGAAATAAACAGCAGCTATGCCTTTGTAGGAACTCCGGCTGCAGAAAAATATTTTGGTTCATCAGCTAAAAAAATCTGGGGAATCAAGCTTAAAAAATATGATGACGACCTTCGTGCAATAAAATCATTGACTCAAAAATTACCGTGGTTGAGTAGTCCGGAGGGCATGCGGTCCCTGAGCTCTGTCGAAGGGTCGAAATCACAGCTTATGTCCTGGCGAAGTTTCAACCGTACCTTCTTTGGAGCACTGCGTATCGAAAAAAATATGCTCCTGCTTCTGGTTGCTTTAATCTTTGTAGTAGTTGCAATAAATATTTATAACGGTATGCGTCGTTTAGTTTTTGAACGCCGTACAGAAATTGCAGTGCTTTCTGCAATGGGTGCACGACGAAACGGCATTAAGGCAATCTTTATCATGCGTGGATTTATAATGGGAACTGCGGGCGCTCTGGTGGGAGTTGTTCTGGGGATATTAATCAGCCTGAATACCGATGTTGTATTTACTATGGCTGCCAGGTTTATGTATGCGGTGCAGTATATTGTTACGGCTCTGACAGACCGTGCGAACCTTCAGTATGTTCAGGTTAATTCTTCTTATAATCTTTATGCCTCAATACCGGCGCGAGTTTTCCCGGGAGAGGTTGTGGCCATCACCTTGTTTGGAGTTTTTTCTCCTTTAATTGCATCGTGGGCCGCAAGTAAAAATGTTTTAAAAATGACAGTTTCGGAGGTGCTTCACAATGAGTAAAGCTGATATCCTTACTATAAAAAATCTGGAAAAGATTTATGAAACCGACAGCGAAAAGCTTACCGTGTTAAAGGGCTTGAATCTCACAGTAGAAGAGGGCTCTAAAATTGCCGTAGTGGGCGAAAGTGGAAGCGGTAAAAGTACACTGCTGAATATCATTGCCGGAATCGACAGTGTAACCAGCGGAACTGTTGTTGCAGGAACAAAGCAGACCGGCGAGTGGGAAGTTACAAATTTAAGTGAAGCAAAAATGGCTGAATACCGCTCGCGTTTTATCGGGCTGATTTTTCAGTTTCATTATCTGCTCAAGGATTTTACTGCTCTTGAAAATGTTTATATGCCGGCCCTTATTGCAGGTATGTCAAAAAAAGAAGCAATGGAAAGAGCGGTCGCACTGCTGGCTGATGTCGGAGTTTCGGAGCGTGCTGACCATCTGCCATCGCAATTATCCGGTGGTGAACGCCAGAGAGTCGCCGCGGCTCGTGCCCTCATAAATGATCCGACCTTGATTTTAGCCGATGAGCCTACCGGAAACCTCGACCCGGCCAATGCACAAAAGATTGGAGAATTACTGTTTTCCATGGCGGATAAGTATAAAAAAACACTTATCCTCGTAACACACGATATGAACCTTGCCGCAAACGGCGACAAGCAGTTACGCATAGTAGAGGGAAGGCTTAAATGAAAGGGACATTCGGCTGGTCATTAAAATTTGCAGGCAGTCTCATATTCCCAAAGGCAGAAAAGAAATCAATTGCCCGTAAAAGCCTTTTCGGTGCCGTGCTCTGTATTGGCCTTAGTCTCGTGCCGCTTGTAGTAGTTACGTCTATTACTAACGGAATGATAGACGGAATGACCGAAAGAATTGTCGGCCTTTCCTCGTCTCACATTCAGGCCTACGTAGCACCAAATATAAGCAAAGTGCAGTCAGCCGAAGCGTTCAAAAATTATGCAGACGAAGTCTGCGCTGTCCGTGGAGTTACCGGAGTGTATCCCGAGGTAGAAATCTCTGCGCTCGCTGCAGGAAAAAACAGCCGCACTGGAATAGAACTCCGTGCCCTTGAAACAGACATTTTCGTGAGAAATAAATCCTTTGCCAAACTCTTTGAAGTTTGCCAGGGAGACCTTGCAGCTTTTGTAAATCCGGATGAAAACGAAAAACGCCCGCCGGTAGTAATCGGTAAAAAGATGGC
>JAEEGL012151507.1_pt1 | contig 15529 bp, 7 predicted proteins | sample 9134231 | NCBI WGS metagenome assembly JAEEGL01 (sample SAMN16246548, study PRJNA631951) | gut metagenome | biome: gut microbiome; feature: rumen; material: fiber-attached | host: Bos | place: Iran: Karaj | collected 2018-10
CGTTTCCTTTCATACTCCGAATCACGGGGGGCTAGCAATGCGCATCACCGCCTTGGCTGTTTTCGTGTCCTTCGCCTCGACCGCGGTCGCTACGGACTTCGCGGCGTTCGTCAATCCCAGGATCGGCACGTCCGGCACCGGGCACGCGACCGTAGCCGCCGCGTATCCGCTCGGGATGGTGCAGGCCGGACCCGACACCGGGACGGAGAGCTGGGACTACGCAAGCGGATACCGCGACGAAGACCGTAGCATCTTCGGCTTCACCCACAGCCACCTCAACGGAACCGGCGTCCCGGAACTCGGCGACTTGATGCTGTTGCCATTTTCAGGCACCCCGTCCTCCGTTCCCCGTTTCCCGTTCCCCGCTCCCCATTCCCCTTTCCCCTTCGACAAAGCAACTGAAACGGCAAAACCAGGCTACTACGCGGTCATGCTTGAAGACGGCATACGCTGCGAGGCGGCGGTCTCGCAGCGCGCCGCGGTCTGGCGCTTCGCCTATCCCGAAGGCGCGCGGGCGCGCCTGCTCGTGGACATGCAGTGGGGGCTGGTCTGGGAGAAGCTGGACGAGCACGTGCTCGAAAGCGCGTGGACGGACGGCGGCGCGAACGCGATCTCCGGCTGGGCGCATACAAAGGGGTGGACCGAGCGACTCTGGAACTTTGCGCTTGAGACGGACGTCCCGCGCGTTTCAATCGGGGAGCTCCCGCGACAGGGGCCGCATCGCGGCGCGCGCCTTGTGATGGACTTTGGAAACATTCGCACGCTGACGGTCCGTGTCGCGCTTTCCACGACGACGGAGGACGGCGCGCGCGGAAATCTCGCCGAGGTGCGCGGACGGTCGCTCGAAGAAGTCGCGGACGCGGCGCGCGAGGCGTGGAACGGATATCTTTCCCGCATCGAGGTCCCAGGCGCGGACGCAGCGTCCGTCACCAACGTCTATACCGCGCTCTACCACCTCTTCTGGCAGCCGAACGACATCACCGACATCGACGGCGCGTACCGCGGGGCGGACGGCAAGATCGCGCGCGTCGAGAAGGGAAGACGCTATTTTTCGACCCTCTCGCTCTGGGATACCTACCGCGCCGCGCATCCGCTCTATACGATCATAGCGCCGGAGCTGGTGGACGATTTCGTCCGCTCCATGGTCGCGCACCAGCGCGCAACGGGCTGTCTGCCCGTCTGGCCGGTGTGGGGACGCGAAACTCACTGCATGATCGGCAACCACGCCGTGCCCGTTCTCTGCGAAGCCGTCAACAAGGGCCTGACGTCCGTACCGCCGGAAGAGGTGTTCGCCGCAATCCGCGCTACGCTTCGCGAAAGCCATCCCGGGAAGCCGAAGGAAGACTGGGCGGTACTCGATCGGCATGGCTACTATCCGTTCGACCTCGTTCCGGAGGAAGGCGTAAGCCGGACGCTCGAAGGCGCGTATGACGACTGGTGCGCGATGCGGCTCGCGAAGCGCCTTGGACGCGAGGAGGACGCCGCGTTTTTCGGCAGGCGCTGCGAGGCGTGGCGAAGTGTCTTCGATCCGGAGACGAGGTCCGTGCGCGGACGCGCCTCGGACGGCTCGTGGCGCACTCCGTTCGACCCAGAGCAGCTCTTCGGCTACGGCGTGCCGCGGGACATCAGCGAGGCGAACGCGAACCAGTATGCGTGGCATGTGCAACAGGATCCGGACGCGCTCGCCGAGGCCATGGGCGGCAAAAGCGCCGCGCTCGCGAAGCTGGAGGAGCACTTCGACCATTCGCGCTCGCCGAAGGGCAGCGTGCTGGACGTGACGGGGCTCATAGGCGAATACGCGCACGGGAACGAGCCCGGCCACCACGTGCCGTACCTCTTCTCGCTCTGGGGGCGACCGGAGCGCACGGCTGAAATCGTCCGCGAGGTGTTCGACAGGTTCTACCGTCCGACGCCTGACGGACTTTGCGGCAACGACGACTGCGGACAGATGAGCGCGTGGTATCTATTCTCCGCGATGGGCTTCTATCCCGTCGAGCCGACAGGCGGCGAGTACGTCATTGGCGCGCCGCAGGTGCCGAAGGCGGTGCTGAATTTGGGAGGGTCGCGCTTTGTCGCGACCGCTGGGGCTTCGGACGGGGCGAAGCCCGTCCCTCCCGCGACATTCACCGTTATTGCCCGCAACCTCTCGCGTAAGAACAAGTACGTGAAATTGGCTGCGCTCGACGGCAAGCCGCTGGCGGGACGCGATGTCCGCGCCGCGCCAATCCTCCGACACGACGACATCGTTCGCGGCGGAGAGCTCGTCTTCGATATGGCGGACGCGTCCGCGCGAGACGCCGAGACGCTCGTCCGCGTCAAGGCGAAGGCCATCGCGGCGCTCAGGGACGCGACGCCTCGCTTGCCCGAGCTGCGCGAGAGCCTGGCGTCGTGCGGAGCGGACACGGGAGATTCGACGGTCAAGTCGGTCATGGAGTCGGTCTGCCCGCCGTCTGCGGAGGAAGCCGCGAAGTACGTCGCGACGCTGGGTGAGGACGGACGGTGGCCCGATGTCGACTACGAGACCGTGACGCGAAGCGCATGGCCGGTCCGCGACCACCTCCGGCGGATGAAGGCGATTGCGCGCGTTCCGCATACGGCTGAGTCCGTCGCAGCGTTCCGGCTTGCGCTCGGCGCGTGGCTGAGGGGCGGCTTCAGGAACCCGAACTGGTGGTGGAACGAAATTGGCGTTCCGCTGGAGCTCGGGGCGGCGTGCCTTGCGATGGACGGCGAGCTGACGGAGTCCGAGCGCGCGGCGGTCGTGGAGCGGCTTCGCGAAAGCAAGATCGGGATGACCGGGCAGAACAGGATATGGGTCGCGGAATGCGTCCTTTACCGAGCGCTTCTCGAAGGCAATGCGGAGGACGCAAGGGCGGCGCGAGAGGCGATAGTCGGCGAAGGGAAGACGAGCGACACGGCAGAGGGCATACAGGCGGACTGGAGCTTCCACCAGCACGGCAACCAGCCGCAGTTCGGAAACTACGGCGCGTCGTACATAATGTCCGTCCCGCGCCTTCTGCGCCTTTTCGACGGCACGGCGTGGGCGGTTGGCGCGGAGAAGGCCGAAATCCTGCGCAATCTAGTCGAAAAAGGGTTCCTCCCGACGGTCTGGAAGGGATCGATGGACGTCGGTGCGATCGGACGGCAGCTCGGACGCGGCGCGGCGAGGGCGAAGGGCGCGGCCGTTCTCCTGGCTGTGGACGAGGTCGGCGGCGCGGCAAAAGTGCCGCGGGGTCTGCATTGGTTCCCGAAAAGCGCGTACGGAGTCTATCGGGCGGACGGCTGGATGGTGTCCGTGAAGTGCGAGACTGCGTCGATCCAGGGGACGGAGAAGGTAAACGAGGACAACCTCCTCGGCGCGCACCTGGCGGACGGAGCGCTTTTCTGCTATGCGACGGGAGACGAATACCGCGACATTTTCCCGCTTTGGAACTGGCGGCATGTCCCGGGAACGACGTCGTACGACATAGGGACGGTGGATTGGAAAAGCCGCAACAGGGAGGAATACTGCGTCGCCGAGGGGGACTTGATGCGGTTCAGGCTCGACCGGGCCGGACTAAGGGCGGAGACGGAATGGCGTTTCTCGCCAAATGGCGTGGAGGTTTCCGTCACGGGCGTGACGGCGACGAACGGACTTTCGGTCGTCACGACGGTGGAGCAGTCCGTCGCCGAGCCGAACGCGTCCTGGCGGCGGGAAGGGGACGGAATCGTGGCCGTAAACGGCGCGATCCGCTATCTGCTGCCGTCCAACGCCGTCGTTACTATAGAGGAGCGCGCGGGAAGCTGGCGTCGCCACATGGGCGCGGCGAGCGACAAGGAAGTGCGGGGCCGCGTCTTCGAGATCACGATTCCGCACGGCGTCAATCCGTCCGGCGCAAAGTGCCTTTGGCGCGTAGAGTTCGCATGCTCTGGGAAGGATGTTGCGTCCGTCTCGGCTGAAAAGTTCTCCGCATCAAATTTTTTTACTCGTCCCACTTGCGCGGCGCGAGCGAAATATGATATAATGTCCCCGTCTTTGAGCAGGAAAGAGGTTTCGGACATGGTGTCCGGGCCTAGGTATACCGGGCGCGATGAAAATCGGAAATCGGACCTGCAAGAGGGCGCGGTGATCGAAGATGCGAAACTCAAACCGTCGACGAGAGCCGAATGGCACAACACGTGATGCCGACCGTGTTCACGCGGGTACAATAAAGTGAAGCGGTACGAAACCACCGCCCACAACGGGTCAGCCGGGTAGCTCCGGTCGGAGGGGAAGCGCAAAAAACGCCGACCCGAAGGAACAAGCCAAAGGAAACAACAAGAACAATGAAGAAGCTCATGATTGTTGCCGCTGCTGCGGCGATGACGTTCGTCGGCAATGCTTTGCTCCTGCCGCAGGACTGCCCTGAGTGCGGAGCCACTACTCCCGGCGAGCAGGACTGCGACACGGTCGTCTTCAAGGTGACGGGGTCGGGCAAGGCTGTCGCTGACAAGGGTGACTACAAGACGGTTGAGACGCTCAAGATCAAGAAGGGCGCGCTCGCGCTCGAGGGCTCTCTCTGCGCTGAGACCGGTGCTTGCTGCTACGAGGGCGGCAACTTCTACGCTACGATCAAGGTTGGCAAGAAGACCTTCGGTCTCGCGGCTCCGGTTGAGCTCGGTGTCTGGTCCGTCTTCGGCAAGGATCTCGAGAAGTCCCGCAACTACATGACCTCGATCAAGCCTGGCAAGAAGGTTACGCTTGATTCTGCTCTCTTCGTGACGAGCTCCGAGGCTGTTGTTGACGAAGATTCCGATGTCAACCTCGACGAGTTCGCTTTCTGGGCCTCTGCTTTCGGCAAGGTCGAGATGAAGGTCACTGCCAACAAGAAGGGCAGCACGGCCTACTGCGAGAAGGCTCCTGACGAGGGATGCGATCCTGTCTACACGCCCAAGACCTACAACGGCTGGTTCGTTGGCACCTATCCTTGCGTCGGCGAGGAGGATTGCTTCCTCTGCGACTGCACCGACACGGATGTCTTCGGTGGCACCTGGAAGGCTGTGTACCAGAGCAAGTACACGACCGACGCCGCTGCGGCCAAGCTCGCCGGTGTTGACATCAGCGAGGACTAACCTCTACGGCCCAAAAGGTCATACTGATAGCATGCTGATCTAGCGTGCAAAAGGGTGGGTTGGAGCTATCTCCGGCCCACCCTTCCCCTTTAAAAAGTAGAGGAGTGGGAAATGGCGAGATTTTCGTTCGGATTCGCGGTTGTCGCGATGTTGCTGTCGCCTCTCGCCGTAATGGGGGCCGAGGGGGAGCCAGCCGTCCAGGGCGGCCTTTCGAAGGCGTTCCAGAACGCAAAGCCGGATGGCGCGAACACATATTCGGTTGCGGGGAATGCGTCAGGCAAGAAGCCAAAGAGCATCGAGCAGATGCTGAAGGAGCTGGGAGACAACGACGTCTTGGTGCGCATTGAAGGCGTCTGCGAATTGAAGTGGGGACTCCTTAGACGCCATGTAGAGGCCCTTTGTTCGGATATTGACCGCCCGGACATGCAGGCCGAGGGCAACGAGGCAATTAGGAGCGTGGCATTTCAGTCGCGCCTGCGCAAGCTTTTGAAGGAATACGTCGAGCATGCAGTCTTTGCGGCAGAGGCCCGCCGAATCGGGATAACGGTAGCGCCCGAAACGTTTGAAGAGTACAGGGAGAAGGCGCGGACCGGCTATGCCAAGATGGGCAAGGCGGGACAGGCTCTTCTAGGCCTGATGAATGAACGCGAGTGCTTCTACGAGAACAATCTCACAAATGCGCTTTACTGGCAGGCGTACAAGGTTCGTGTGCTCAATCCGATGACAGAAGCGGATGATGACGAAGTTGTGAGGATGGCGGAAATGGTCCGCTCCGCAAATTCTGCGTCAGCCGCGACTAATCGCTTTAATAGGGCGTTCATGACCGAGATCCTTTCCAAGCTGAAAGACGGCATGGAATTCGGCGATGCGGCGGAAAAGTGGAGTGATTGCGACAGTTCCGTTACGCGCGGCGTGATGATGGACGCAGTAGAGGAGCATCCCGAGCGCTTTGCGTCCGGAGACCTGCCGGAAGAGATCGAGGCTGCAATCGAGGGCCTCAAGGAGGGCGAGACGAGCGGAGTCATCGAGTCCCCGGTTGCGTGGCACATTGTCCGCCTTTTGAAGCGGAACCTCCCGACCGAGCACGCCGAGCAGACCGTCGAAATCGCGCAGATCATGATCGAAAAGAACATGCTCCAGCCGGAACTCACACCCGCGCAGGCGCGTGCAAAGGTTGAGGCCATAAAGATGAAGGCCGTGCTGAAGGCCAGGTTCCGCGAACTTTACGATACTGTAAAGATTGACTGCAAGATCCCGCTCTGGGAGCCTGCCGATCCAAGCAAGAGGGCTGTAAAAATCAGGAGAATCAAATAATCTAACGAAAGCGAGTCTAAGATGAGAAAAATAGCAAAGTTTGTAGCGGTTGCGGCTGCAATGATTGCGATGACGGCGTCTGCCGCCGCCTTGCCGCGGGTCGGGAACGGGACCACGCCAAATACGTGGACCCGCAATATAGAGGGCGTGCTGAGCGCTGCCAAGTCCACGAACCTGCCGATATTGCTCTGCATGATCAACGACCACAGTTCCGGCGAGGGATGCCAGCATTGCATGAACTTCGTCAACCGCACTCTCCTCACGGACGAATTCGCAGCCGTTGTCGCGAGCCACGAGTTCTACATGGTGCTCCTCAACGACTACAGGACACCGATGGAGCCGGACTACGGAGGGGTGTCTTCGGAGCTCTTTGACACCTACTTCTACAAATACCATGCGCCTAACGACACTGGCTATCCGCAGGTTTGCATACTCCTTCCCAACGGCACGCGCTACAGAGGGTGGTCGCACAAGACGGTTCCAAGCACCAACGGCACTACCATGTCCAGCAATATCGACCAAGCGCTTTCGGAACTACAGCCTAAGAGCACGGTGATCGATCTCTCTTCTCAGTCTGGGACCGTCGTGACGGTTAATGCCGATCCAACCCAGCCTGCGATGGTGCCTGGCACCTGGACGGGCGTTGTGACCCGCTCCGGCGGTTCTGGCAAGACGGGGACTGTATCCATTTCCCTCGCCGGAAACAACGCCGCGCAGTACGCGCTTAGCACGGGCTCGCTCTCCTGGGACGCGTCTGACGGACAGCAGTCGTTCACTGTGACTGGTCCGTCTCAGATGGACGGTTCCATCGTGTGCGACACGGTGACTGTCAACATCTCCGCGTCTGGCTTCAGCGGGTCGACCGTGTCCTACGGAGCCACGTCCCAGACGATCACCTTCAAGGATTCGCGCGTGAAGAGCACAATGGCGGAATTCGCAGCCGCGAATGCCGGACTTTCCGGGCTCTCTTCGGCCGACACGTGGTTCGCTCCGGCGCAGGACGACGGCAACGTGCTTGAGGTCCTCACGTTGGGCGAGTCGACGCTTGTGTTCAACGCGACGGCTGGCGGAATCCTTACCGTCGAGCCGGGGCCGACAGGCGGAGACATTGTTGCCACGGATGCGGAGGGGGATGTTCAGCTTGCCAACGGGCAGCCGGTCAAGTTCGGCGTTTCCGCCGGCCAGACCATTTCCTTCAAGGCTACGGCGCCCGCGGGTGCCGCCAACGTCCCCGTCGGATTCGCGCAGCTCTCGTTCCAGCCTCTGACGGTCACGCTCTCCAAGCCCGGCAACGGCGTGCAGATTCCCTACGGAAACCTCGAGTCGGACAAGTCGCTCGTCGACATGGCTTGGTCCGCCAACATGGACGGCTGCACTTTCTCCCTCGTGTGCGAGGGGGCGTCGGTCGATATGGGCACCGGCACGGCGGCCAATGCGGTCGACCAGGGCTTCGTTCCTCTCTCGCCCGCGACGAAGACCTACACATGGGGCGTCGGTGCGCGCTATGAGGACCCCGAAGTGCGCGGCGCGGCCACCAGCGCGTCGTTCGCGAACTTCACCGTCGTGGCGCTGCCGATCTATTCCAGCGCCACGTCGTCCGCCGTCGCGTACAAGTCGATTGGCTCGCAGATCGACATGTCCGTGGACTCGACCGGAGGGTCGGCAGTTACCTATTCCGCCAAGGGCCTGCCTGCCGGAATGAGCATCAATTCCGCGACGGGCGTCATTTCGGGCACGCCCAAGAAGGCCAAGAGCTACACCGTGACCGTGACGGCCCGGAATGCCAACGGCGAGGCGTCCGTTACGTTCACGCTTTCCGTCGCGAAGATGCCGAAGACGCTCACGAAGCCCAAGTACGCGTTGTTCATCTTTGACGGCGCCGACGCGCTCGTAGCCAACGTCCAGCTGTCCGTCACGGCGGCGGGCAAGTGGAACGCCAAGATTTCTGAGGGCTGGGCGAAGGCGACCGCGAAGGGAACGGTCTCGATTCTTGAGGACGGATCCATGGCAATTGCCTCGTCCGCCCTGAACCTGGTCTACAACCCCGCTTCCGGGATGTGGACCGGAACCGACGCGTTTGGACGCAGGGTCTACGGCGCTGCGAGGGAGAAGGCCGCCGCCAACTGGAAGGGCGTGTGGAACTTGGCGCTCGCCTCGTCTTCCGCCCCTGATTTCGGCGGCTGGTCGAACGTGAAGGTTGCGGGATCCGGCGACATCAGGTTCTCCGGATACATCTCGAACAAGGCCAAGGTGTCCGGCAGCTGCTACAGCGCCGTCTTCCCCGCGTGGTTCGTCCAGGCGTTCCTTCCTCGCTGGGCGGGGCATGGCGACGTCCGTTTCGGCCATGCCGCCAACAGGGCGGGAGTGAACGTCGGATGCGCCTTGTGTTCAGACGGCTCGGTGGGGGGCTACGCGTCCTTTGCAGGCGAGAACCTGGACGTTGTCGAGGGTTCCCGCTGGAACAAGTCCTTCCTGGCAGGCCTTAACGGGCTTACCTATGCGTCCAGGGGCGGCGGCGACGTCCGCATCCCCGTCTCCGCGACATCCTCCAGGGTCACTGCGGGAAGCAACGGCTACGGCGCGAAGATATCGACCATCTCGTCCTCCGGCAAGCTGTCCGTCTCGTACAAGGTTGGCGGCAAGTCGTGCAAATCCACGGGCGTTGTCTACTTCTTCGGCGGCAGGTCCAAGGCCGCAGGCGGCGGACTGCAGGGCGACGCCCGGTTCGCCTTCACGATCGAGTAGCGGGGGGCTGAAATGTCCGGTATCCTGAAGCCGAGGGGACTTGGAGCCGTTGCCGCCGTGGCGCTTTCGCTTGTCGCGACGGCGGCTCGCGCGCTTTCGCTTTCGCCCACCCTGCTGCCAGTATCCAACGGCGAACTGGCGCTGGGGGAGTGGAACTCCAACTTTGCGGGCGCGCTTGCCGTTGCGGACGGGTACAATGTTCCCCTGCTGGTATTCTTCGGGGGGCTTTCCTGCGGCAAGTGCGAAGAGCTCCAGAATGCCTGCCTTACGGACGAGTTCCTCACGTGGCAGGCCGAGCACAAGATGCTGATGGTGTTCACGACGAACAACGGGAACGGCAACGCCTCCTCGTTCGCCCGCCCGGAGAACTCGACGGGGTACCCGTTCATCGCGGTCTACTGGAACCGTGACGGCGTCGCTCCCGAGAAGGGCAGCGCGCTGTACGCCGCGTTCAACGGACGCGACGGCGAGATGCCCGTCAAGGGCGGAACGCTTGCGTCTCAGCTCATAGGGTCGATCGAGTCCGTTGCCGGCGCCTACGACTTCTCCTCGAATCCGGACATCTCGTCCAGGGCCGAGCTACTATATTCCGATCCGGTGACGACGCGCCTTGCGTACAATGTCGGTCTTTTCACGGGAATCGACGCGTCCGCTGCGTTCGAGCCACAGACGGTCTACAACCTGAAGGGCGTCTCGAAGCCGAAGCTCAAGAAGGTCTCGGGCCGGCTTCCGAACGGAGTGAAGCTGGTCTACGCGGACGGCGTCGTGGCGCTTTCCGGGTCCGCCAAGAAGCCCGGATCGTTCTCCTACACTTTTTCGATACAGCAGAAGCGCAGCGGGGTGCTGCATGCCGGACCCGCGATTACGGTTGCGTTCGAAGTTGCCGCGGCGAACGACGAGTCGCGCGGCGGCTGTGCCGCGCTGGGCAGGTCGCTCAAGGCAACGGTTCCTCTCTATTCGGCGGACGACAAGCAGGCCGCTGCGGGTTCGCTAGAGCTTTCGGCTACGGCAAGCGGCAAGCTGACGGCGAAGTACTCCGGTCTCTCACGCGCCAAGCTCTCGTTTTCCGGCGCGTGGTCCGCGATCGTGTCCGGCGTCGCCTTGACGACGCTGTCCGCCCGAGGCAAGGGCGGCAGCCTCGCGTTGGAACTTGGCAGCGACGGACGTCTCAAGGCCGTTCTGTCGGATCCGTCGTTTCCGGCGGCGCTGGAGTCGCCTGACGGACTCAAGGTGTGCACGGGGCTGGACGCTTCCGCCTTCGCGGGCGAGCATTCCGCGGCCCTTGGCGGCGGCGTCCTGGCCGTGTCGAAGGTCTCCGCGGCTGGAAAGGCCAGGTGGAAGGGCCGGCTCGAGGGCGGACAGAGAGTTTCCGGGAACGTGTCTGCGATGCTTGACGGGAACGGCTGCCTAGTCGTGCACGCGTTCAAGGTTGCGGCAAGGTATGCGGTGTCCGAAGTGTTGCGGATCCGTCCTGGCGCGGCGGACGCGGAAATCGTCGAAGGAGGTTCGCTGTGAAGTCTTTCCGTTTCATCTCTGCGGCGTCTATTTTCGCCGCCATCCTGGTCCTGCAGGGCTGCGGCGAGCCCGAACGCGCGACAGTCGCGCTTTCCGCCGCAACGCCGGAGCGAAAGGCCGAGTTCGCCGCCGCGGTAGTGCGTGCCTGTGCCGGGTTTGACGGACTCGACGCTCCGGACGTGAAGTTCGGGATATCGACGAACGCTGAAGGCTGCTCGGTGACGGTTGCGTGCTCCAAGATGAATCCCAAGGCGCTCGAGCGTGCACTCTCAGTCGCCGTTACAAACCTTGCGCTTGACTATCCCGGAATCAGGTTTATGATGGACGACGACGGAACGTGGAAGGTCCTGACTCCAGGCGACATCGTCATACCCGAGACGGGCGGGTTCGGGATCGGCGGCGAATGAAGCGCTTCCTCCTACCGATCTGCGCACTTCTGCTTGCCGCCGGAACCTCCGTCCGCGGCGAAAGTGCCGCGGAGTCCGAGGCGGCTCGGTTCTCCCAGATGTACTTCGCGCCGATGGACGGATCGAACTTCTTCCGTCTCTACGCCCCGGGGACGGGCATTGTCGAGTTCCGGCGCAACTGGTCCACCAGGGGCCTCGACGGCGCCGGCGGATGGACCGCGTCCGAGTCCGGCGGCGACGTGACGATTCGCGAGCCGGGATCCCAGGCGGCGTATACATTCCGCAAGGGGCGTCCGCTTTCCATGGTGACGTCGAACGGGCGGACCGTCAGCATGGATTTTTCCGGCGGGGAGCCCGTTGTAGCCGGCGCGATTCCCCCGATGTGGGAGGGCTCGCGCGAGGAGGCTCTTTCGGTCGCGTCGCAGAAATGGCAGAACACGGGGCGGCTGACACTCTTCTACACAAATCCCAACCATGCGGCGGTGCTTCTCGCCGAGCTGGCGCTTCTGGGACTCTTCGCGTTCCTGTTCTGCAGGCGGTGGTACCTCGTTGCCGCAGGCGTCACCGTGTTCGCCGCATCGGCGTACTTCCTGCTGAAGACGGACGGACGCGGCGGTTTCGTCGCCCTTGCGGCCGGCGCCGCGTTGCTCGTTTTGCTCGGACTCTTCAAGCGCGGCAGCCGCATTCGCTCGGCAGTGGCGCTGGCGGTCGTCGTTGCGGCGATCGTGGCGTTCTTCGCCGGCTCCGGACTTGGCGGGCGACTTTCCTCAAAGTTTCTCAACGACCACAGCACCAACGCCCGCTTCGAGAAGTGGAGGCAGGTGCCGCGCATGATGGTCGAGTCGCCGTTTGGATGGGGACGTACCGCGTCCGGTCGTGCGTACAGCGACTGGTACCAGCCGCTTTCGAGCGGAGCCGTGACTCCCACGCTGGACAGCGACCACCTCACGTACATGACCGGGTTCGGATGGGCCGGACGCTTCGCCTGGGCGTTCTTCTGGCTGGCCGCGCTGCTTTCGCTGTTCCGCTTTTCCGTGTCCGGCGGCTCGCCCTTGCCGCTTGCGCTCCTTTCCGCGCTCGGGGCCGCGGCGACATTCAACCCTGTCCTGCACGTCTGGTCGCTTTGGCTGGCGCCCCTTGCGTCGCTGTGGCCGTTTGCCGCGTCGCGTCCGTGGAAGTCCGCGAAGCGGTACGTTGTCCCGGCGTCGATAGCCGCCGCTGCGTCCCTCGCCGCATGCGTCGCGTTCTGGCGGGCCGGACGCGAGCCGTCGCGTCTCGCGGTCCCTTCGATGTACACCGACGGACGCCGCGTCTACGTGGGCTCGCGCAATCCCGAGGTCTGGATTGTGGACGACAGGTATTCGATCGGGTGGCTGTTCGCGCCGAAGGAGATAAGGCATTTCTATTCGGCGCATCCCGGGGCGCGTCCGCTCGGCTACGTGCAGAGGGTCTCCGACGTTCCGTCGCGCGTCCGCCGCCTCGCCGTGGCCGGAGCGCAGTGCCGCGAATACCTGCGGCTGTGGAAGTCCGGCAAGGCCCCCCTGGCGGACGAACTGATCTTCCTCTCGCCGTGCATGCCGCTTGAGGCGGTGCCGGAGAGCCTTCGCAGGAGGAGCGGCTTCGCGATGGCCGTGGGCGAGTTCGCGGCGCGCTACGTCGGCGTGTACGGAAGCCTCGAGGGGAAGGACGGGGCTGTGGTCATCGAAGGCGCGGAGGCTTATATCCCGGGATGGGTCGGCCTGGTGCTTACGCTGTGAGGAACCGGCGCGCGGAGGTTGAACGGAGTTGGTGATTTGTGGTAGAATACACATGAAAGCTCCAGCGAACGTCAACCCACAGAAAAAAGGAAAGGCCTACGCGATGAAGAAGCCAATGACCATGTTGCTCGCGGCGGGCGCGATGCTCGGCGCGATGGCGGAGACGATCGACCTCTCGAGTTTGATCGGCGACAGGACGTTTGTCGACGGCGATGTCATCACCGGCACGCTCCCTTCCACCAAAAAGTACAAGCTTTCCATCGCCGATAAAGCGACTGTCATTCTGCGCAACGCGAGAATCGACGGTACGAACTGCAAGGAAGACCCCCTCTGCCCATGGGCGGGCCTCACGTGTCTCGGCGATGCGGAGATACGCATCGACGGCACGAACTACGTCAAGGGTTTCTACAAGTACTATCCCGGCATCTACGTCCCGGCGAACAAGACGCTCACGATCCGCCAGGACTACACCCACCCGGAGCACACCATTGGTGTGCTCGGCGGCGGCATGCTTGAAGCGTACGACAACGGCCAGGCGGCCGGCATCGGCGCGAGTCATGAAGACTCGTGCGGAAACGTCGTCATCGAGAGTGGAATCATCAAGGCTTATGGCCACAACGCCGCCGGCATCGGCGGCGGCAAAAATTCGTCATGCGGTAACATCACCATCAAGCGCGGCGTAGTTTTTGCAGAGGGCGGCAGCAAATGCGCCGCCATCGGCGGCAGCGAGGGAAACGGTTGCGGCGCAATCACGATCGAAGACAGAGTCACTTTGGTTGTTGCGAAGGTCCGTGGCACTTGCGAGAATCACATCGGTGCCGGCAAGAACGGTACCTGCGGTGCCGTAACCGTGACCTTGGCCGAGGGCGCGACGGATACGACGAACGATGCTTTTCCGCCCACACGGACGATCGAGGGGCGCGTCGGCGCGAAGCAATATGCGAACGGCCTTGTGTGGAAATTCCGCATAGTTGACGGCGAAGCTGAGATTTGCGACTATGTTGGTTATAATATTTATGGCAAAGAGGACTATAATCCGGCAATAGATCAGGATTACGCCGGCGCACTGGCTATCCCCGACACTCTCGGCTTCTTGCCCGTGACGAGAATCGGAAACAGAGCTATCGTGTACTGCAAGAAGATAACAAGCGCGACTATCCCCGCCACCGTGACAAGCATCGGCAAGGAATCGTTCCAGTATTGCGAGAAGCTGGCGGCCGTGACGATTCCGTCGAGCGTGACAACCATCGGGGAAAGAGCGTTTGAAAATTGCGACGGCTTGACGGGCTTGACGATCATGGATGGCGTGACGGCCATCGAGGAAAGGGCGTTTGCCGGTTGCGACAGCCTGGCGAGCTTGACGATTCCCGGCAGCGTGAAGCGCATCGGGACGGCGGCGTTCAGCAGTTGCGACGGCTTGACGAGCTTGACGATCATGGATGGCGTGGAGACCATCGGGGAAGAAGCGTTCGGCTGGTGCGACGGCCTTGCAAGCGTGACGATCCCTGGCAGCGTGAAACGCATCGGGGACTCGGCGTTCAAATGGTGCGACAACTTGGCGAGCGTGACGGTCATGAATGGCGTGGAGACCATTGGGGAAAGCGCTTTTGAGCGGTGCGCGTGCCTGACGAGCATAGATATTCCGGCGAGCGTGAAAACAGTCGGGGAACAAGCGTTCTCCGAGTGCACATCCTTGACGACCGTGAACGGTCTCTCTGAAGATGTGACTGTCGGGGACGGGGCTTTCGTCGGCTGCATCGCATTGGCAGATGAGAACGGGTTTGTCATCGTAAACAACGTCCTGTACATGTACGCCGGCGGAGAGGCGAACGTGACGGTGCCTGCGGGCGTCACGCGCGTCGGGGCAATGTCGTTCATGTACCATACTTCCAATCCATTGTACGGGGAGTTCCCGCCATTGGTCAGCGTGACGTTGCCGGACAGCGTTACAAGCATTGGAATGTCGGCGTTCGCATTTTGCACGGATCTGGAAAAGGTTACGTTCCCGGCGAAAATGCCGAGCGTAGAGGTCAGTGCGTTCCTCTTGTGTGTCAAGCTGGCGGACGCGAACGGTTTCGTCACAATCGGCGGGCCGCTTCACATGTACATGGGGACCTCCGCCGACGTGACGATTCCGCGCGGCGTGACATGTATCTGCCCGATGGCGTTTGTTGCCTACACGGGTGCGCCTCCATATTACTTCTGGATCTCCTCGGTGACAAGCATGACGATTCCTTCCAGCGTGACGGACATCTATCCTGAGGCCTTTTGCTACTGCCCGTTGCTGACGACCGTGAGCATCCCCTCGAGCGTGACGAATATCGGGGAAGGGGCCTTCTGTGAGATGTCTGGCAACACCTTCCCATTGCAGATTGTACACGTAGAGGCGGGCGACACCGAAAGGGTAAAGGGGCTCTTGCTCGCGTCGGGACACCCCGTTGACGGCATAACGTTTATCGAGGACTACAAGCCGGTGCATTCGCCAACATGCTACACAATGCTGGACGAAGCAGATGTCACCGCTCCATACGGCGCGCCGAAGGCCGTGACGCTCGTGGGCGCGGCGTACGACGGCTGCGACGTCGTGGGAATCGTGGAGCTCAAGCTCGGCAAGGTCAACGCGAAGAAGGGGACGAGCAAGGTGTCCGGCTCGGTGACGACCTTGGACGGGAAGAAGCACTCCGCCAAGGGCGTGACAGTCAC
>JAEEGL012689272.1_pt1 | contig 15529 bp, 15 predicted proteins | sample 9134231 | NCBI WGS metagenome assembly JAEEGL01 (sample SAMN16246548, study PRJNA631951) | gut metagenome | biome: gut microbiome; feature: rumen; material: fiber-attached | host: Bos | place: Iran: Karaj | collected 2018-10
ACCAGTTGCCACCACGGCTTCATCACCGATGGTAACACCCGGGCAGATTGTCACACCAGGCATAACCCACACACCGCGTCCAATGGTGGTCTTTTTAACACTGCGGGGGTAGATGCGCTTTAAGATGGTGTCGGACGGTATGTTGGCATGGGCGGTGATAATAGCGCGATCACCTATGGAGGAATGGTCACCGATGCTGATTAAGTCGGGGAAGACTCGGTCGAAGAGTACCTCATGGCCAATGTAGACTCCTTTGCCGATGCGTATGCCGCGCCAGCGGTGCATGGTAGTGCGCCATGGTTTGACGGGGGTTAGGAAGATAATCTTGTCTAGGAAGAACCGCCAGAGAAAACGGACGGCGTACCAGATACGTCCGAAAAAATGGTCCATCCCATAATACTGTAATACTTCTTTACTGGGCATAGCTTATTTGGGGGATTGGTTCAGAATCTCACTGCAGGTGAGGTACTGGAAATTATGATTGTTGAAGAATTGTAACTCGTGTTCCATTAAGGGTAGCGCCTTGGCGCCGAGGTTGTTCACCTTGAGAGCGTGGCGGACCACGTCTCCCATAAAGTATGCAAATGGGTTCTTGGCGTGTCGTTCGATGGGTTTGTTGTTGCGGGGTTCGTCAATGAATTCATTTGGATGAGTGAGGAAGACGAATTGACGACCAGTGGCTAATGTCTCTGCGTAAAGTATCCTTCGGTTCATGCGGTTGAGTAATGGTGCAATGCGCATAAAAGTTCCGATGTAAGGGAGGCCGAAAGCAGATATGGGTAGTTCGATGATGCCGTCATCTCCACGGTGAAAAATGTTGTCAGCTGCAGTTCGATAAGCCATGCGAGGTGCACCGAGCCAGTGGAGCTTGTTGAGACTTCCGAACGAAAAGAACATATCTAGTCGTTGCGAAGAAACCGAACTGTCAATTAGGAATCCTGCTTCCTGAAGTACAGAAGGGAACCCTTTTGGTACTCGGGCTGCAGGAGCACGGAAACTCACCACCGGCGTGCCAGTGATGTCCTCCAATATTTGTTTCGATTTCTTCAAGTGAGCGAGTTGCTCATCGCGCGACATAACATCGAAGGCCTTGCTCACTTCGTGGGTTAGGCCGTGGGAGCCTACTTCATGCCCTCGTTGTTGCGCCATGCGTACTATTTGTGGGTAGAGGTGTGCGATGTGGCCAGTGAAGAAGAAGGTGGCACGAACACCATAGCAATCGTAGAGATCTAGCAATCGTGGCATGCCTTGTTCAAGTACATAGCGCCCAGTTTCGTCACTGAGGCAGTGGTTGGCAACGGATGTGGTCTCTACATCGTTGGTGATGAAACAGAGTCTAGTTTTCATTGACAATGGTGAGACGTTTGTTGTTTTCCATCAGAGGTATATTGTCAACAATTATTACGCTAACATTCACGCCGAGTTGTTGTTGCCAGAAGTTTGTGATATATTGCTCTATATCGTGAGTATATTGCTCGTTTACAACAAGCCTGAATGTTATGCCTCCGTCTTTACGTTTGACAACCTGATAAGCAGTGATTGATTGTCGCGTTGGACGGTTGTCTTCTTGGAAAAATCCCACGAAGTTATGGACAGTGTACCGTTGCCCATTGGCAATAATAAAACTCTCGCATTCCCGTCCCATGATACGTTTAATTATACCATCTTTTACTTCCACCAAATCCTGGGTGTCATATCGTATGAAGGGATGTGCAAGATTCCAAAGGTCGGTGCTAACCACTCGGCCAATACCATTTATGACGGGCTGGTTGTTGTCGTCAAGCACTTCAATGATGCCGTAAAAATTTGTAATGTGATAACCGTCGTGTAGGGTGGTCTCGTAGCAATCGGCCGTACCCTCGCAACTATAAGAGTCTATTACGTCACAGCCAAATGCTTTCTCAATTTCTGCACGATAGGCGGCAGGAAGAGTTGACCCTGTAGTCATAATATGGTGCGGGCAATAGGAGTAATCTGGATGGTTATTCCTGTATTGTGCAAGAAGAAATAAAGGAATGGGGTAGGATCGTATGATGTTGGGGTGTAGTCGCTCTATTTTGTCAAGGATGGATTCGAGAGTATCGTCGCCCATAGAAAAGAACGGCACATATATGCAATTGTTTATCTTGTCCTGTAACTTCTTGAATCTTCCATGCCTTGTACCGTTGGCAATCTTCATGTATCGGTCACCAAGTCGATAGCCCGCCTTGTACCATGTATGGAGTTTGGCCGCAGTGTTTAAAGAATAAGCCTCTTTGGATACATAAAAAGAGAATGGCTCTCCTGTTGAACCACTGGAACGTGATGGAATGCGTTCAGAGGTGGGGAATCCCTTGGCAGTAAAATGGTCTATGCCCTCTCGTCGCATAAGGGCTTTGTTTACAATGGGCAATTGAGCTAGTTTTACTGAGGTTGGATTCAAACCATGGTCGCTGAACCAGTCACGGTAGAATGGCACCTCCTTGGCGGCATAGGTCAATAACTTTTGCAGTCGTTGTTGTTGAAAGACCTTCATTCGCTCGTTGTCCCATGCCTCTGCTTCGCGTAACAACCGCAGGTGTTTGTGCAAATGTTCGCCTTTCAAGAGGTCGCTCAATGGCAGTATAATATTTTCATGCAGGAATGCCATAGATTGAATATAGTTTGTCCTTAACCTCTTCCCACTGGTATTTCTTTACAGCGAGGTAAGCCTGTCGAGTGATGGCTAGGGCGAGTGTATTATTCTTTATCGCACATATCATACGCTCGGCTAATGTCTCTGGGTCGTCGCTCGGAACGAGCAGACCTGTAATGCCGTTTTTTATCATGTATGGCACACCACCAACTTTCGTTGATATTACCAGCAGTCCGGCATTCATGGCCTCGAGTAGCGACACGGGCATATTGTCTACTAGTGGCGTAGAGAGCATCACGTCGGCTTGGTTAAGGTATCTGTATATCTCGTTGTTGTCAACTCTGCCTGTAAATGTAACATTGCAGAGCTGCAACTCATTGGCCATTTGCATCAACGCCTCATGTTGAGAGCCGTCACCAACCAACGTCAACGTTGCCTCTGGCAGCGTCTGTTGAACTTGCTTGAAGGCTTGCAGTATAAAGGGAATGTTGTACAGCTCTTCATGTGCACGGACACATATATAATTGGGGTGGATTGATGTTCGCTCTCTGTAGTGTGTGGTGTTAAATTCAATGATGTTGGGTATGATGGTATGTGGTATGCCGTATTGTTCAAAGACCTCGCCAATAAATCCCGACAGGGCGATGTTGGCATTGGTGAGCGTTAGATAGCGCTTTACTATCCGCGTATGCTTGGCAAAGAATTCCTTGCCGCCACCACCGTGGTATGTAAGCACCACACGCTTGCCAAGCCGTCGGCCGACGGTCACGCCAAATACCGCAGGGAGAAAACCCCAATCAGAGCAGCAATGGATATGCAGCACATCGTAAGTCTTCGCCTCACGCTTCAGCTGGTGAAGCAAAATCAGTCGCCGCAAAATAGAAGCCTTGGTGCTGAAGATGTCAGCCTCGTGGCCGTCGTTCCGCAGCATCCGCTGCAGGATTTCCACCTGTCCTGATATCCCTCCAACCCCAGGCTTGTAGTTGCACACCAACAATATCTTCATAATCAAAACAAACTGCGGGAACCGAGTTTGAAGAATGCCCATGCAAAGACCATGACGGGTACTATATAATACCAAATCCGAATAAACCTGTAGTTCTTTGCGTTCAACAATGTTATTCCGTATGCCGCCAGTATCAGCAGGCCGGGCAATCCTGGTAGCAGGAAACGTTCTGCACCCGCAAAACCACTCATAGATATAATGCCTAGGTAGGCGATAACATAGGAACCTATCAACGACAAGTTGCGCCAATTCTTGGTTATAAATATGGCGCTGAAAACCGCTAGCAACACAAACCCGCCAAAGAAATTGCGAACATAGTTGCCGCCGCTTAATACCTGTTGATTATACTGTTCATCCACGTCTACCATTGTTGGAAACGGTAGCACAAACACCATTGGTGCCATTACTGCGCCTGTTGCGTATTGGGCCCAACGATTGCCTCTTGCCGTCTGTTCTGCACGACGCGAACTCTGATTCTCTCCGCGGCTTTCCCATGTTTCTTCCACCTCGGCACGTATTGTGCCTCCGAATAGTGTTACGGCAGCCAACACGCCCCACGCTATCAACATCACACGCTTGCCTTTGCCTATTACATTGCTGGTTGTAAATACAATCGCCGTCGCGAGTGAGAACACCGCCACAGCACCCAATACTGTACGGAATGCGAACAGCGATATCGCTAGCAATAGTGGAAGGGCAATAGTCAGTACATTATACTTGCGACTTCTTATCAAATAGTCAGCCCGCTCCAGAAATGCCACCAGCAGGAGTAACATCATACTCTCCTTAAGGTGCAGACCACAGTAATAAATTAAATTGGGCATAAAACAGGCCATAATGCCGGCCAAACGTCCACATTCTTCTCCTATACTGCGTTTTGCCAATAAATATAGTAGCACTACAGTTGCCGAGCTGAATAATGCATTGAATAATCGTGCAACTATTATACTTGGTCCAGTTAGCTTATAAAGGTACGTCAGATAGAGCAGGAATCCTGAGTCGGATACTGTACTTCTGCTGGTGAACAAATATTCCTTAATGACTGGCCATCTCTCTGTGGACAACCAAGCGCCATCTTCCCAATATCCGAACGCATCGGCAGCGGCAAATTCAAAAGGCACCCCCGTTTTGATGATATAGAAGAAATAGCTGAATATGACCCATGCCACTCGCAACCCAAGAGCTGTAAGGAAAAGATACAACATCAATCTTTTTTGCGATATATCCTTCCATTTTAGACTGCATAGATTTGTCAACAGGAAGAAACCGACCACCCAAATAATACCTATCGCAATGTAAATCCACTCCATGGCATACCTATAGAAGACGACGCTTATTAACGCCAGTACTCCGAGGTATATGTAAATGGCTTTGCTCGCTATCTGTTTTGGGAAAAATGGTACCATTGTTTTAGTTTTCTAATCTTCGTTTTAGTTTGATTAACCGCGTCATCATACGCTGCCCAACTATTGACCTGACACAATGTTTCCATCCTTTTGCGGTGCTGCTCCACGACGCTAGACCCTTATGCTCACAATATGTGTTCTCCGTTCGGAGATATTCACCTGTCGTAAGCCTTGGTGAGAAGTAGTCCACTGGGAATACATGCAGGTCTTTGTAGTCTTGCTCCGAGCCGTCCTGCGTGAATCCATTGGCTGCCATGATATGGGTGATAAACTGCACATTAGTGGTGAGATCGGGAATCCCGTCTGGTTGTAGGAAATGGCGGCCATTATAAGCCTCCAGCATCTCCGTCACCCATTGACCATGGGGTTCAGAAGCGCATACCCCCATCATCACAGGTTGGCGTTTGCTGCCCTCGAATCCGGCGAATGCATGATGATGAAGCAAGTCGTCGAACGATTTGTACACCTCAAAGTCCACATCCAAATATACTCCACCGTACTGCTTCAAAGCCCATAGTCTCACATAGTCGCTCACAAAGGCATATTTCCCGGCATCGTATGCTTCTTTGGCATAGGCTGCGCAATTGACATCGAAGTTGCTCTCATTCCATAATTTATATTCCCAATTCGGCATGTATTTATGCCATGAGGCTATGCAGTCTTTCGCCAATTGTGGCATTCCTCCATTACCAAACCAGCAATAATGTATTATACGGGGTATCATGACACAATAGCCATCTTGATTTTTGCACCCCAAAAGAGCACTTTTTTGTATAGGTGTAGCATCCATATTGGCATGTGGTATAGGCGTCGAGTTGCATCTGGCTGTCGGCTCCAGTCTACCTTGGCCAACTCCTTATGGGCAGCCTCGCGGTAGCGGTGGTCAATCAGATAATTTGTTAGATTGTAAGTGCGAATGTTGTCAATCAATTGCTTGTAGTCGGGATTAACCATCTCCTCGTGTTCCAAATCTTCGAGATGCCACAGCATGTGTTCTTTGGGGTTATGCAGGTGATGGGTGCCACGGTGGTTGACATCCACATCCTGATTATAGTTGCTCAATGGTTTGTTGAGCAACACCACTTTGTGCTTCAGTGCTACATGCACCCACAGCAGGAAGTCCTCGCCCAGTTTGATGCCCACTGGGAACCTGCCTGTCTTGTCGAACACGGTGCGTGGCATACATACCGCACCTGTCCACAGCGGCATGCAGAGTGTCTTGGCGTAGACACGACAGTAGTTGATCTCTCCTTCCACAAAGCCGTCGTCAACTCCGATGGGCGCAACACGCTTCCGCCCATTCTTGACAATGTAGTAGTTTGTTCCGTATATGCCAGCGTCGGGATGGCGCTCTATGAGTTCCGACATTTCCTTAAGGAAGATTGGCTCCCACCAGTCGTCAGCATCCAGGAAACATATGTATTCGCCACAGCTTTCCGCTACACCACGGTTGCGGGCCGCACTTACTCCGGCGTTGGCTTGTCCTACTATTTTGATGCGGCTGTCACACACCTTGGCCGCCATATCGTACGAGCCATCGGTACTTCCGTCGTCAACCACTATGAGCTCCCAGTCGCCATAGGTCTGCTCAACAACGCTGAACATAGCCTTCTTTACGTAAGGGGCTTTGTTGTATAGTGGCATAATAACCGAGAATCGTGGCATGTCAACGAAGTAGGTAATCTTTTTTTGTTATCTTGTAACCAGCCATCTGGGACTTCTCTTTCGGGAACCAGAGCACCTGACGTCCGTTTATCATCGCTGTTCCAAGCTCTCCCGCCACATCGTCGTCCTTTGGAAGCATTAATTCTGTTTCCAGTCCTGTTTGTACTTTGAGCAGACCGCGTGCAAATGGAGCCTCGCTACGTGACCTATAGTATCTTTCATTGAGCGGCCATCCAAATATGGCCACAAGTCGCGATAGCTTTGTCGGATATTTATACAATGTGTCGGTCGTGTATACAAGGTGCAACCCCTCTAAATTATGCTGAATGATGCTGTCATTTGGGTATATCAGTACATAGTTGTCCGTCTCTTCGCAGCACGTTTCTGCCTCATAAACTTCTAACGGTACCACCACCATTGACGGCACACCGTAATAGTCGGCAAATGCTATGTTCCGCCAGTTGGTAGTCTTGCAACTTAGACAGTTGTTGCTTATTGACTTGCGCGATGTTCTCTTTCCATTCCAAGGAAGCACATCAGCCTCGGCGGCATGTCTCTCTATATATTGTGTGGCTGCAAGTTGTTCTCGTAACACATGCTGCTCATGGCAGAAATCGATGACTATCACTGCCAGTGCCAACAATATAGCCACATGTCCTACCCATTCTCTCATGCGATATCCGCTTACCACCCGTACCAGCATCATGAAGCTGAACAGATAGGCAGGGAAATGGGTGCGAGGCCATGCGGCTCCGCTCAGCACACAGAAACCTATCGACACAGCGATGGCAACCATGTCAAAGCAACTCTCTTTCCAGAATGTGCGTTCGTTTTTGCAATTGAAAAGCCATAATAGCACTGTTGCAATCCATATCCAAGGCAGTGGACTGTCAAGAACATATATTATAACGTTCACCAATTTTGTGCCGATGCCTGTTACATGGTCGCCTTCTGCAGCCAATCCTCCCATCCTCGCAAAATTGCCGGGCGCCAGCACGACTATTGCAGCGCCTGCAGCGTATGCCGCTAACATTCCCCAACTCCAACCATTCATTTTTATGCTTCTGCGCCACACAAATAGCGCGATTACTAGGGCTGGAATCACACATACGGCATACATCTCGGACCATACGCCGGCCAGCCAAGCCAGTGCGACGAGTCCTATACCGCGCCATCCACCAGCAGGTTCTTCCAACATGCGCTTGAAAGCAGCAAGGAACAATAGCACCAGCATCGATGCCCACATATAGTTCATGCTGCCTGCAATCATAAATTGGGTAACATATTGGTCTGGCACGATAAACCATATCAATCCCGCTGACAATGCCAGCAATGACACCCTCACTTTACGGTCTTTGTCTGCAAGCTGCGCCAACAGCCACACAAGTAGGCATATTGCAAATGGATTAATCCAGTTGAATAACCCTTTGCCAGCAATGCCGCCCCAAAACTGGGCCACACTGTGGGCAACAACGCGACCGCTCCAATGCATGTAGTCGTTCGACTGCCGAGCTATAATATCGGCCACTGTGCGCCCCGTCGCCGCATAGGAGCAGTCGTCTATCACCATCGGCGTAAGTATATTGCATATCAAGTACAATACGTATACCGTTGCAAGCAGCACAAACACTTCAATATATTTCAGCTTACGTTTCATCGCGAGAGTATTTCGTTGTCAATGCGTTGCTTTAGCTCGTCCGATACCGTTGGTTCCAGTTTGCGTGCAAAGAAGCAGTGGCTTGCCGCTATGTTGTCGAAGTTGGCTTCGGTGAGCGTATGTGGGCTCATACTGTGCTCGTCCCACACCATGTACCGTAGCGAGTCGTTGCATATCGATTCTTCTGGCATTGAGTTTAGAAGTATCGTGTGAGGATATACCTCTTCGGCACAGTGGGTAAAGCGTGTCCAACGGTGTAGCGTAACCTGTTTGACAGCACATAACTGCTCCGCAGCCTGCTGCGTTATGCTGAAATAGGTGCCGCCACCGTACCACTGCCTAAAACCATGGTTAGAGCGTCTGAAATGGAGTTTGCGTTGTAAGCGAAGCAAATTGAGTGTATAGGTCGGCATTGAAAGACGACTGTCAGACCACTGGTTGCCAACCCAGTAGTACTGTACCCGGTCTAGTCCCCCGTTACCAGGCCACTCAGGTCTAGGTAGGCGGTGCCACTCTAGGTAAGACACTCCTTCCCCTTCTGTGAAGAAGGCCTTGAACTCGCGCAATGGCTTTATTGGGAAGTCGCTCCCGGTAATAAGATGGTAGTAGGCATATGGTCCGTTGCCGACAGCCTTGCGCAACAGGTTGTCGATAGCCCATAAGTGCTTCTCGCTGCCCCATGTGATACGGTATGTGCGCTCCACATGCAGGATGCATCCTTTGTGTCTTTCCGTGAAAGATGGGTTAGGCTCAGTACTTGAAGCATCAATATGGATATATATGTCGAAGTCGTCGTCGAAAAAATCAACTATCGGAACCAACCGAGCAAGATTCTTGTATGCTGTTATGAGAACTGCCGACTTCATTCTTCGACTAAAATAATCTCTTCAATATTTTGTCCACAAACCTCACAAGAGGAGTGTTGCTACATTTTTGCGAATGGCGAAGATACGAATGCATTAGCCTGATTGCCAACGGGGGGGTGTACTCAATACCTGCGGCTCGCAGGTCAGGGTTGTCCCATATGCATAACGCAGCAAACTTGCGGCACCCTTCGCGCTTGAAGATAGCCATCATCTCGTCGATATAGTGCTGGCCATAATCCGACGTGCACACCAGCGGTGTTAGGTCGTTGCCGTTGGCATCCTCTATGACCACAGGTTCGGGAAGCGAGGGCGCCTCGTAGTGGCACTGTCTTGTATACTCGCGGTACAGTGCTACAGCACTGGTCTTGTTGGGATTTTTGTCGTGGTTCACCACTTGGTAGAAGTCCAGTTTGTTGCGTGTTCTCCTGCGGTCGAGGCCGCCAAGATGAACGAAGCGGATGTCCTCGATGTCTGTGTAGCGGCACCGTTCCTCTTCAAGACACGGCACACGCATACAATGAACAGCATGATGCTCTATTCTATGGTATTCTTCGCCGAGATTCAGGTCTGAACAGAAACGGCCTACCCATTCTGCTCCGCCATTGACTTCGCCGTGACAGAAATCACCATAAAGGTTGAACCAGCGTAGGCAAAACACCTCGTTCGGTTTAGATTCAAGCATTCTGTGCCAACCATCGGTTTCGGAGAAACCCTTGCTCAGAAATTCGTCTGCATCGAGAGCGAAAATAAGCTTTTCGCCCTCTGTGCGCCAAGCTTCTTCAATTAGCAAAGTGCGTACCTCGTTCTCAATCCATTCTTCATGGGGATTGTCAATAAGTGTAACCTTTGGGAATGCAGCTGCTATCTCACGGCTACCATCGGTTGAGTGCTGGTCGGCTATGATAATTCTGTCAGCCCAGGAGGAGCAGTGTGTCAGGAACGCTTCCAGTACCCATGCCTCGTTGCGTACCGGGGTGATGACAATTATTTTAGGCCGCTCGTGAATCATTTAGTATGTTTTTTGTGAATAGAGAATTTTCGCGGATATAGATGCATACATATCAAAGTGTATTTGACAAGTTTTAAGTAATATCGAGCAGGCAAAAAAGGAGTGCGTTTTATGCGCTTCCACGCTAATGGAAGTCCCTCTCTCCATTTGCCCTCAGCGAGCATTGTTATCTCGCTTTGCCATGAGCAGTTCCATAGATGCACCGCATGAGTGTTTTTAGTGCAATATTGTTCAATATCGTCCAGTGTAAACTTCTCGGTGCACGGAATCGGGTAGAACCACTCACTATTATACACAACCATTCCGTTAGAAAGATTCTGTGTTATATTCTCCTCCTTGAATCCATAGGGGTACAACAATTGCGTTATTATTATTGTATTGATTTGCGGCGAAACCACATCGAATTTAAGATCTCTATAATACTCAATACACTGACTACACCACTCGCTGTTTTTTTCTGCACCAATAATACCCCAACCTGCCGACACTTCGTCGAATCTGCCGATAAAAAGCCTGTGACTTAAAAATTCGTCAAGAGGCTTAGTTAACAACATATCCGTGTCGAGATATATCCCACCATGCTGGTACAAGGCAACAAACCGTATATAATCGGAAACATAAGCCCATTTTTGATGCAAATATGCGTCTTTTGCAAACTGGACATCAATTTGAGAATTGGTCTCGTCCCACCTCATAATCTGCCATCCACTGCAATGCTGCCGCCAGGACTCCATGCAAATTTTTATATTGTCAGGCATTTCGCCCTTCCCAAACCAACAATAGTGTATTATTCTCGGTATCATTATTTGTGGGTAATTAAAGTTCTATATACATCAGCCAGGATATCGTAAGTGTGTAATGCCAGCGAACGAAAAGGATTGCGCTTTATGTCATTAAGCAATGTTTGCTCGCGACGCCATGCCTTTAACGGACTGTCGGATTTGATATAAGGCTTAATATAATATTTAAAAAACAGGTATTTACTTTCCAAAAAATAACGTGGAGGCGAAACAAGGGTGCTGGTTGAAGTATCACTGATACGATATTTTACCACATCCTTATCTAATAGCCACAAACGCTGTCCTTTCTGAGTAATGTTAATCCATTTTGGATAGTCTTCCATATACGGTACCCTCTCATCGTTTCGTATACCATACTCGATAACGGCCTGACGTTTACAGATATATGACGGTGCTGGGACAGGGCAATAGTTTTTTATCAAAAAAAGATATTGTTCCGATGCCGATAGGTCGAAAAATTCTCTTTCGAACATACGCTCAACGCTCTGCCGCTTAGCATCGTCGCCACCAAACACACGCATCCTTCCGAAACAGAAATTGGCCTCGGGATTTATTTCGGCGAAATGCATATAATCACTTATGCAGTCAGGCAACAACAAGTCGTCACCGGCAATGCTTTTAATCCACTTGCCATGACAGGCATCCATGGCCTGGTTACAGTTGGCAGAGATACCACGGTTTCGGGAAGAGACAATTATTTTTGTGGCCTCAAACCGCGAACTATGAGTTGAGAGCCATTGTCGACAAATTTCGATGGTATTATCGGTAGAGCAATCGTCACTTACTATCAACTCAATTTCCGGCCATGACTGTGCATATACGCTTTCGAGAGTTTCTATAACGTATCGCGAAGAATTATATGTAATCACACATACAGAAACCAACATAAAACATCAATCAATGTATATACTATATGTACACCTGAACAATGCCGGAGAAATACGAATCATGGCATAGTTGAGTCGGTGGCGCAACTTGGTGCGGCTTACGGTGCGATAGAGTTGCCAGTCGACGAGGGGGCGCAGTGTTTTGCTTTCGTCGCGGGTGGCACCGAGGAAGGCGACTTGGTAATGGTGGGTGAGGGCGCAGTAGACTACGCTGCGGTTGAGGTCGTCGCGATGAGTGAAGATGGCTGCAAGTTCGTTGGCGATGCGGAGCATGTCCTGTCGGCTGCGGAGCGAGCGGGTAGTCATTATGCTTCCTTGGCGTATGCGGTAGTGATAGAGGGCGTCAGGGATGACACGCACCTTGTTTGCGGCCAGACAGGCACGTGGTGTGAAGTGGTTGTCTTCGTGTAGTATACCTTCGCGGAAACGGAGCCGCTGGGTGTCAAGGAATGCGCGACGATAGCATCGCAGCACCACGCAGACGAAGGGGAATGGATGATGGACGAGGGCACAGCGGTTGTAGTAGTCCCAACCCGTACGGTAATTGGCGGAAGATGGCATTTCTTCTTCATCGCCACGCCAGCCGCCGAAACAAAGCATATCCTCACCGTCGAGGTTGTCTGATATGGCCTGCAGGCTGCTACTCTCCAGCCAGTCGTCGCTGTCGAGGAACAATATATAGTCGCCCCTGGCAGCATCCATTCCTGTGTTGCGTGCCGCCGAGAGGCCTCGGTTGGGCTGCGAGATGATGCGTATGCGGTTGTCTCGGGCGGCGTAGCCTTCCAGTATCGACAGGCTGCCGTCGGTGGAGCCGTCGTTGACGCACACGGCCTCGAAGTCGCCGAAGGTCTGCGCCAACAGACTGTCGAGGCATTGCGGCAAATAGGCTTCGACATTATATACTGGTACTACGACGGAAAACAGCATATCACTCTATTGGCTGTACAACATTTATTCGGTCTAGTTCTAGAGGCTTGCAGTCATTCCTGACGGTGCGTCCGTTGGTGGTTACCGATGTTTTGAGTCCTAGACTTTCTAAAATCTCCACCGTTTTATCGTTATAGTTTCCATGTGGATAAGAGAAATGGCGGATAGGCAGCCCTGTTATGGCCTCAAGCCGGTGGACGGATGTCTCTATCTCGAGTCGTTGTGCGTCGGCCGTGATAGTCGACAGGCGGGGATGGCTTACCGTATGTGCTCCTATGGTGCATAGTTGTTCGGCAGCCAAACGGCGCACCTCGTCGGTGGTCAGTGAGAGTTTCTCCCCCGGATACCATGGTATCGTCATGCCGCCATCGAGAAAGCCGGTGGTCACATATACTACAAAAGGTACATTAAGCCGTCGGAAAAGAGGTAGGGCCACGTCAAGGGTGTCTATATAGCCATCGTCAAGTGTTATGCATATGAGGTGCTTTGCCGACAGCACATCATCTATGCCCACAAAACGAAATCCTTTTGACTGGTATTCCTTTATGCGGCGTTCAAGCCACGCCGGGGTTACCTCTAATACATTTTGGCTTGGTAATGTACTCCGCTCCTCAACTACACGGTGCAGCATCCATATCTCGCCGCGCTTGGGGTGGAATAAGTTATGTAGACGACGCAGTTTCATTTGTCTCGATGTATCAAAGATTTCACGAGGAAGCGAAGCTCGTTCTTTGCGCCAGTATGCAGGGCCATACCACTTGCCAAGTAACGCATGTAAGCCTTAATGTTATAGCCGTTGGAGAAACAATTGTCGATTATGATTTCTATCAGCATCGCTTTTATTGTGGCTGAAAGCGATTCCTTGAGCAAGGCAGGATCATAATATTTCTCAACAATATTGGCTGTCATCAAACGCTCCGCGAAATTTCTGCGGTCTCTGTATGCTTCTTTTCCGCCGTTTCTGTCTACAAGGAAATGGTTGCAGAAATAGTCTATGTCGTTTTGCATCAGTGCATCCCCCATCCGATGGAGCATGTACTGTCTTACCTCGTCTGCCTTGTGGCGTTGCTCTTCTTTGCGCGAAGTGCATATTTGCGACTGGTGCATGCGATAGCGGAATAGTGATTCTGGGATGTTGTGCAGGCGCGTTTTTAGCGAGCAATCGGCCCAAAACCTATAATCTTCGGCAGGGAAGGCTTCTGTCCTGTATCGAAGACCTTGCTGGGAATATAGGCTATGGCGGAATGCTGGCACCAGAATGCAGCAATTGTATATTAGAGCCACTTTGATTGCTTCATGGTCTTCGGGAAGCACTATTTCTGATTGCGATGTGCCGAATCTTGTACCGCATGCTCCGCACACTCCCACATTAGGATGGGCGTCTAAATAGCCGACCACCTTTTGCAGCCAGTCTTGATGAGCTATGTCGTCGCCGTCCATGCGTGCGACATACTCGGTATCTATGAGGCTTAACCCGCGGTTCAGGTTTTCGGCAAGGCCTAGATTATGGTCATTACACTCAATGCGTATTCGAGGATCACTTATGGAACGTACTACCTCAATGGTGTTGTCGGTCGAGCAGTCGTCGATGACCAACAACTCGAAGTCTCGGTATGTCTGCCTCAACACGCTGTCGATGGCTTCCTTGACGTAAGGGGCCACATTATAAACTGGCATCAAGACCGTTACTTTCGCCATAACTGTTTTAGTTGATATAGTCTGTGGTAAAGCATTATCGCAGGATAAGCCCTAAGTCGTTTGGTTACGCTTCGCTTCACATCACGTGTAAAGCGGTATAGTTGTTCATAGGTAGCCCACATCTTCCCCCAGCCGCGGGCGTAGTCACGGCTTCTCAACCCACATTGGTGAACCATATAGTTCAACACATCGGCACCTTCAAGAAATGTAAGGCCTCGGTGCTCGGCTTCTGAAGAGATGTTGCTATTGTGTTGGCGGTAGTAGCTCAAAGGCTCTTCCACTTCCACCACACAGCCTTGTTCTGCCAGCAGTACATAGAAATACCAGTCGCCGCTGAGACGCATGTGCTCGTAGCGGTGGCTTTCCGCAGGACGGAACTTGTCGCGATGGAAGATGCACTCGCTGACATTAGCGATTGAGTTACATACGGCTAGTTTCTGCCGAATAAAGTCGCGTCCGCTATAGGTGTTGACCTTGTCGCTGTGCGGCATCTCCCATAGTTTGTTACCTCTTTGGTCGACCCACAATGTGGCGGTGTAAGCCAGCACACACTCGGGTACCTTGTGTATTACTGCCATTAGTCGCTCAAGGAAGGTCGGTTCGGCGTAGTCGTCGCTCTCCGCCACCCATATCCACTCGCCTTGCGCCAGTGCTATTCCTTTGTCCCACTGGCGGAAAGCCGAGCCGCTGTTTGCTTCGTTGTAGACAATGTGGCTCACGTGTGGGTTGCTGCGGTAGCTTTCCATCACATCGCGACTTCCGTCGGAGGAGTTGTCGTCAAGTAGAATCAGTTCGAAGTCCTGATATGTCTGACCCAATATGCTGTCGATGCGCTGTTTCAGGTACGGCGCATGGTTGTAATTGGGCACTATGACAGACACATGAGGCATGGGACTACTCTTGTTTCAAAATATTTAAAGGGCGTAAAATGGCTTTTCCGAGACGGTAAGCGTGTGTATCTTTCAGGCGTCGTATTTCTTGATGTGCCATAATG
>JAEEGL013332056.1_pt1 | contig 15529 bp, 12 predicted proteins | sample 9134231 | NCBI WGS metagenome assembly JAEEGL01 (sample SAMN16246548, study PRJNA631951) | gut metagenome | biome: gut microbiome; feature: rumen; material: fiber-attached | host: Bos | place: Iran: Karaj | collected 2018-10
CGTTCCATCCACGACTACCTTACAGGCGAAGATGCCCTCCTCGAAGCCCAGCGCATCGAAGAGGACATCATGAACATCTCCATAGACATGTGGGAGTACTAATCGGCCAGACAAGCATCCAGCTGGCGACAGATACCCTCTTTATCCATATTTTGACCAATAAAGACCAGTTTCACCATACGGTCGCCATATTCGTCGTCCCAGTCGTGAACCAGCCCCGGATCGCGGCGCATCATGTCTATCAATTCCTCTTCAGGCATTGTGGCATACCATTGGCCTGCCTCTGATAGTTTTACCTGAACGCCAGCCTGCTCAAACAGATAGGACATATCCTTATCGTCAGCAAAATAGCAGACGCCCTTAGCACGTATCACACTCTTCGGCCATTGGAAGTTTACAAAATGGTCGAACTTATCGATATCAAAGGGCTGCCGACGATAGTAGACAAACGTTCCAATGCCATATTCCTCCACCTCGCCACCTTCGGCATGGTGATGATGGTGATGATGATGGCCATGCTCTTCGTCATCATCGTCATCGTCGTCATGATCATGGTCGTGATGGTGATGGTGTTCGTGCTCATCGTCGTCATCGTCGTCGTGATGGTGATGTTCCTCACCGTCGTGGTGGCGTTTGGCCTCCTCATCCTCGGCGTCAGTCGTCAGACGCTCCAACTCCTTCACCCAACCCGCCTGGCCTTCCGTTTCGCCGTAGCTAAAGCAATTGGTGTTTATCAAATCGTCCAACTCCACGTTGGCGTAGTCGGCCTCCAAAATCTGGGCTCCAGGGTTCAAATTACGCACTATCTGGCGCAGCCGTTCCAACTCAGCTGGCGACACCTCGGACCGTTTGTTAAGCAGCACGATATTGCAGAATTCAATCTGTTGGATAATCAGATTCTCAATATCCTCTTCAGCGATTGCCGAACCAAGCAATTTGCCGCCACAATCAAACTCACTCTGCATGCGCAGTGCATCCACCACCGTCACCACGCAATCCAGCCGTGGCACGCCAAAGCGTGTGTACTCCTCGCCCATACGAGGCATTGAGCAGATGGTGCGTGCGATAGGCTCCGGCTCGCAGATGCCGCTGGCCTCAATCACGATGTAGTCAAACTTGGCCATACCCATAATCTCGCTCAGCTGCCGTACCAAGTCCATTTTCAGCGTGCAGCAGATACAGCCATTCTGCAGGGCGACCAGACTGTCGTCGGACTGCCCCACGATGCCCCCTTTCTGAATCAACGAAGCGTCGATGTTCACCTCGCCGATGTCATTCACCAGCACCGCGAATCGAATGTTCTTCTTGTTATTCAAAATATGATTCAGCAACGTCGTCTTTCCGCTGCCCAGATAACCCGTCAGCAATAATACTGGCGTCGAGTTCAGATGTAAGTTATTCATACTATATCAATATTTTATTATTCAAAACCAATTTGGTTTTGCGGCGCATCTCAACCATTAAGCGCCCTCATTGTAGCAAGTGCAAAACCTGAACGATAACGCATAAATATTGATATTATTTTCAATCAAGCCAACGTTTTTTTCATCGGTTAGTTTCCTACTGGCAACATCACGATTGACCATATCCATCCATTACCACACCCCAGCCCTACCCTTCCTCCAGTCTTTCTTGTATTCTCGTTCCTCATTTGTTGGTCTATTTGTTCCTCGAAAAAGGAAGAAATATTAGAGAACGATTAGATAACTGGCAAAGAAATGGCGAAGGAACAGCCAAGAAACAGACAGGAGCTGCACAATCTGAAAGCAGAAAGCCGACAATTTTGAAGAAGCAGAGATAAGAAATGCCGCTAATTGAAAAAAAAATGTTATCTTTGCAAAGTGAATCAATAAAAGTATTAACACATATCTATTGCAAAATGAAGAAGATAATTATCAGTTTAGTAGCATTTGTGGCCATGTCGGCACTGATGGTGTCTTGCCACAACAACAGCATGTTCAAATTGAGCGTTGAGGCCGTCGACGGCAAGGGCACAGCCTCCGTCATGTGGCCCGCCGATGCCACCGTAGCCACCTGGGACGACGCCATGAACCCCGTAGAAGTGACGCTGTCCGGCATTGCTCCCGACAAATCCTATGCCTCAATAGTGATGCCCGAGGGCACAACCACAAAGGGTGTGCGCCGCTTTGTCTACCCCGCTTCGGTGTGTGCCGGCGAGGGCAAGGTGATGATTGCCCCGGTGCAAAGCGGAATGGACTGCCCCGCCACGATGCCTTGTTACGCCGAGGCCGCTGAAGGCAAAGCCGAGCTGGTTTTCAAATCCCTGTGCGGTGTTGTGCAGCTGAACCTCACCACCGCCGAGAAGCTGGCCTCCGTGCAAATCAGCACTGAGGATTCCACCAACCACCTGGCTGGACGCTTCGGTGTTGACAACTATCCTTTCCCCGTGCTCAAGGCCGAGGCCGATGCCTCCAAATGCGTGCGCTGCGAGAAACTGGCTGCCTTTGATTTCAGCAAGGGCTCTGAATTGTATCTCTATGTGGCTCCCGGCTGCTACGACACTTTCACCGTGACCCTCACAACCGAGGACGGTCGCACCTGCGTGAAGAACCTGAAAGACGACAAGTATATTGTTGTGGACCGCAACGTTATATGCACCATCAATCTGGGTCAGAATGAGGGCGATTTAGTTTTTGAGTAAAAATTAATTTGTCATATCAAAAATTATTCGTATCTTTGCATCCTCAAATCAAGGGAAGGGAAACAGCAAAAAACGCTGCAAACAATTAAAAACCTTTGATTTGAGGAAAGCAAAGGATGTCCAATGGTGTAATGGCAGCACTCCAGATTTTGGTTCTGTCAGTCCAGGTTCGAGTCCTGGTTGGACAACACAAAGATCCCGCACAGAAAAAAGTGTGCGGGATTTTTTTATCCCGGCTGGCTTTGCCGTGCACAACAGCCCCAATCATAAGCCTTCAAGCAAATAGTTTGAGCTAATTGATATTTTTTTTGTATATTTGTAGAATGCACCGCAAGGTGCATAATGACATAAATGGTTTATAACTAATAGATTGCAACATGGCCGAACTGACCGAACAAGAGCAAATACGCAGAAATTCGCTGAACGAATTGAAGAAACTGGGCATCAACCCCTATCCCGCAGCCTTATATGAGGTGAATGCAAAATCGAGCGAGATATTGGAGAAATACCCGCAGGACAACACGCTGTTTCAGGACATCAGCATAGCAGGGCGCATCATGAGCCGACGCATCATGGGGGCCGCCTCGTTTGTAGAGTTGCAGGACTCCTACGGGCGCATCCAGCTGTATGTGAAACGCGACGAGATATGCCCCGGCGAGGACAAAACGATGTACAACACTGTGTTCAAACGCTTGTTGGACATTGGCGACATCATAGGTGTGACGGGATATGTATTCGTTACCCAAATGGGCGAGACCTCTATCCACGTGAAGAGCCTGACGGTGCTCAGCAAAAGCCTGAGGCCGCTGCCCATTGTGAAGGAGAAGGATGGCGTGGTATACGACGCTTTCAGCGACCCCGAACAGCGCTACCGCATGCGCTATGTGGACCTGATTGTGAATCCCCACGTGCGCGAGACCTTTGTGAAACGTGCCAAGATAGTGAACACCATGCGCGACTACTTCAACGAGCAGGGCTATTTGGAGGTTGACACACCTGTGTTGCAAAGCATCCCCGGCGGTGCTGCGGCAAGGCCTTTCATCACCCACCACAACGCACTGGACATTGACCTCTATCTCCGCATTGCCAATGAGTTGTATCTGAAACGTCTTATTGTGGGCGGATATGCTGGCGTGTATGAGTTCAGCCGCAACTTCCGCAATGAGGGTATGGACCGCACTCACAATCCAGAGTTCACCTGCATGGAAATCTACGTGGCCTATAAGGACTACAACTGGATGATGAAGTTTGTGGAGACCATGCTGGAGCGCATCGCCATGACCCTGCACGGCACTACTAAGGTGCAAGTGTGGGGCAATGAGATAGACTTTAAACCGCCGTTCCGCCGCGCCCCGATGTGCGACCTGATTAAGGAGCAGACAGGCTACGACGTGGCCGACATGGACGAACAGCAACTGCGCGACACCTGCAAGGCCCTCGGCATCGAGACCGACGAGACGATGGGCAAAGGCAAACTGATTGACGCCATCTTTGGCGAGAAGTGCGAGCACACCCTGATTCAACCCACCTTCGTCACGGACTACCCCATCGAGATGTCCCCCTTGTGCAAACGCCACCGCAACAACCCCAATCTGACAGAGCGTTTTGAGTTGTTTGTCAACGGAAAGGAACTGGCCAACGCCTACAGCGAACTGAATGACCCGATAGACCAGTTGGGCCGCTTCCAGGAGCAGCTGCGACTGAGCGAGAAGGGCGACGACGAGGCCATGTTCATCGACATGGACTTTGTGCGTGCGCTGGAGTTCGGCATGCCTCCCACCTCGGGCATGGGCATCGGCATTGACCGCTTGGTGATGATGATGACCGGCGAGCAGAGCATTCAGGACGTGCTGCTGTTCCCGCAGATGAAACCCGAGAAGAAAGTCGTAGTCACAACCGACGAGGAATTTGTGGAACATGGCGTGGCTGCCGAATGGGTCCCCCTGCTGCGCAAGGCTGGCATCAACACGCTGGGACAGCTGAAAGAAGCCAACCCCAACAAACTGTACAACGACCTGAACGGCCTGCGCAAAAAGAACAAGCTGGACATTCCTCCCGTTCAAAAGGAGGCGGTGGAAGTCTGGATTGCCGGGGAATAATCCGCAACAGCCAAGCAGGTTTTTGACCCATGAAGATTAAACAATTCGAATTGAACCATTTTGGCACCAATTGCTTTGTGCTCTGGGACGAGAGCACAAAGCAATGCGCCATTGTGGACCCAGGAGCCGAGACGCTTTACGAGGAGGCTCAAGTAACGCAATATATCGAGGAACAGGGACTGACCCCCACACTGATATTGTTGACGCATGCCCATGTCGACCATATTGCTGGACTGGCAGAGATGTGCTCGCGCTATGGGTTGCCAGTGACCATGCATCCCGACGGAAAAAAACTGCTGCGACAGGCCGAGGCCTACGGAGGGGTGATGGGATTCCTGTCCGTGAGCAACATGGAGAACCTCAACGTAAATGAAATCAACGATAACGACATGTTGTCATTGGGCAACGAGAAGATTGAATGCCGTGCGGTGCCAGGCCATTGCCCCGGAAGCATGGCATACGTAGTGCCCAGTGCGAAAGTCGTGCTGACAGGCGACGCGCTGTTTCGCGGCAGCATAGGTCGCACCGACCTGCCCGGTGGCGACTACAACCTGTTGATTGAAAAAATCCGCACCCGCCTGCTTCCCCTGCCTGACGAATACGAAGTGTTGCCTGGGCATGGAGACATCAGCAGCATAGGTATGGAAAAGCGATATAACGGTTTCCTGATATGATAAATCCCAAGATAGACCCTTCTTGGCTGGAGGTGCTGCGGCCACAGTTTGAGGCTCCCTATTTCGCACAATTGAAAGACTTTCTGGTTGCCGAACGGCAGCAATATACCTGCTATCCCAAAGGAGGGGACATCTTTGCCGCTTTCGACCGCACACCTTTTGACAAGGTGAAGGTTGTCATACTGGGACAAGACCCCTATCATGAACCGGGGCAGGCGCATGGGCTGTGCTTCTCGGTGCCAGCAGGTGTGGCCGTGCCTCCGTCATTGGTCAATATCATCAAGGAAATCAACAGCGACTTGGGCACCCAGATTCCCCTCACCAGCGGCAACCTGATTGGCTGGGCCGAACAAGGGGTGCTGCTGCTCAACGCCACATTGACGGTGCGTGCCCATCAGGCAGGGTCGCACCAACACAAAGGATGGGAACTGTTCACAGATGCAGCCATACAGGCTCTGGCTCAGCGGCGCACAGGCATCGTGTTTATGCTGTGGGGCAGTTTTGCCATCAGCAAGGCGCAATATATTGACCGTAGCCGTCACTTTGTGCTCACCGCGCCTCACCCCTCACCCCTCTCGGCTTATCGTGGTTTCTTCGGGTGTCGCCACTTCTCCCAATGCAATGCCCTCCTGCAACAGCAGGGATTGACTCCTATCGATTGGACACGCATTGGTTGAGTCCATCGAACGGAGTGACCGCCTTCTATTCACTGTTTTTCGGTTGACCGTATCACTGCCTGGAATTGCAGAATAGCCTGCTGCATGTCTGCGGGCAAGAGTTGCCATGTCAGCGACAGGATGTCTTCGGGCACACCGCCATAGTAGGCTTCGGCAATAGAGCCAGCAATAGCCGCCTGGGTGTCGGCATCGCCACCAAGGGAGACGGCATTGCGAATAGTATCCTCATAGTTAGTTCCTTCGAGGAAGCAGATGATGGCTTCGGGCACTGACTGCTGACAGGAACTGTTGAAACCATAGCCAGGCCTAATGTCGGAAAGGGTGCGGGAAAGGTCATAAGCGAAATGCTGCTGGACATACTCCTTGATACTTGCCTTGTCATGCCCTGTACGAGCCAAAAAGATGGCCGCTGCGGTGGCTTGTGCGCCCTTGATGCCCTCGGGGTGGTTGTGCGTGACAGAAGCGCTCATTTGGGCCAAATCGAGCACGCGGTCGAGCGTATCTCCCACCCATGCCACAGGACTCACCCGCATGGCCGAGCCATTGCCAAAACTACCATAAGGCTGTGCGTCGTCGCTTCTGAGCCACTCGCGGAACTTATGTCCATAGCCAGCCATTGGGTATTTGCGCCCCATCTGCTGCATGCTATCGGTCAATTGGTTTTCATCAGGATTGGTAAGCCAAAGCATGTTGGCCACCGTCATGACGGAGTCGTCAGTAGGGCGAGAACCCTTTGGAAAGAGGGTGAAATGCTTGTGCTTGATACGGTGGAACTCATAGGTGCTACCAATCACATCACCACATATAGCACCCATGCAGTAGAGGGGCTTAGATGGGAGCGGAATCATGCTATTGTCCATTAGAAACGGAAGTTAAGACCAGTGGACCACATGATGGGCAACTGATCCACGCGGTCGAAGGTGAGACGGTCGAAATAGAAGATATTGTTGCGGTTGTAGACATTGGTGATGCTTACATTGACTTCAAGAATAGAGCGTTTGCCGATTGAGAACTTGCGCTTGCCACTGATGTCCATGCGGTGATAGCTGGGCAGACGACCGGCATAAAGGTCACCATACACCACGCCATAATCGCCGTTGACACGGGTATAGTCAATGAAGAGGCCGTCGCCAAAGGTGACATTCTCGTACATGCCCTGCGTTTGCGTGAAGGGGTAGCCACTGCCATAGCTCCAGCGCCCGCTGATTTCCCATTGGTTCTGTTCTCCCAAACGCACGGTGGTGAGAAGATTGATGGTGTGGCGACGGTCGTAATGGGGGTGGTAGGTCTGCAACTCGTCGGTGCGCTGCACCCAACCGAGAGAATAGGTGGCCCAAACATAAAGCCAATCAATATCATAGCAAAGACTGAAATCCACACCATAGGCCATGCCCTTCTCAATGAGGTAGTCGCGAATCAAGTACTCCGGCTTTTCATAAATGCCTCCCACACGATAAGCTTCATCCCTTCTGTCGAACATCTTGTTGCGGTTGTAGTTGAGCAGCTGGCTAAAGTTCTTGAAATAGAGCTCGCAGTTAGTCGTCAGATGGTCAATAAAGTCATACTCCACACCGAAAATCAGATGTTGCGCCTTCTGCAAAGAGTTGTTGACCGGATTGCCCAGGAAAGAGGTGGGTTTGTCCAACCGGGGGCAACTCGTGAGGATGCCATTGAACAGATTGACAATGTCGTTGTCGGAACGGGAGTCAATGAATATCTGACTGTAAAAGCCGCCGGCCATCTTTAATCGGAACTTATCTGTGGCATTGTACTTTGCCGACAAACGCGGCTCAAAGCTACCTGTGTTGAAGGCATTGTAGTATATATAGCGTACACCAGGGTCTATCAGCCATTTATCTGTGGCTATCTTGTAAGTGATGTAGGCCGAAAGACTGAAGGTGAATTCATCCTGAGTGATGTCCAAACCGTATGGGTTGTAATACAGATAATCCGTCGAATAGCCCTCGAAAGCCAAACCATAGCGCATCCTGTTGGAGCCGATGAAATTGGTGACATCCAATCCCATGTTGTAGCCGCTGATGCCACTATGATTGCTGTGATTGACGGCATCCTTGTAGTTAATCAAATAATCGGAGTAAGCCACGTGTCCCTCCAAAATGGAACTGGAGCCAGTGACGAGCATGAAATTGGTTCCCACGCCATAGTTCAACCAGTGGTAGTCTGCCAACATTTGGTAACCATTCACCTGGTCGTCGAAACGGAAACCAAAGAAGTTAATCTTGCTGCCCGAGCCGGAATTGAACGACAATTTGCCATAAAGGTCAGTGAAATCAAACGGGAGTGTTTTATTGATGTAGGGGTACAGCACCTTGGACGAGTGTGAAAGGAAAGAGTTTTTGGCCGACAACAAATAAGTGACGGTAAAGGGATTACCAGGGCGCTCCTTTCTCAGCGGGCCTTCCAGCAACAAGTTGGCACCAAAAGTGTTGAAACCCACCTTACCCGTATGGCGCTTCTTGTTACCGTCGCGGGTTGTGATGTCCATCACCGAGGAGACTCGCCCACCATACTCGGCACCGAAGCCACCGCTATAGATGTCAGCATTCAGGATAATATCTGTTTCGAAGATGGAGTACAAACCTATAGAATGGAAGGGGTTATACACAATCATACCATCTAAAAGGCACAAATTCTGTATCATCGAGCCTCCACGGATGTAGAGCTGTCCGCCCTGGTCACCCGTCGAGTTGATGCCTGGCAGCACCTGCAAGTACTGTGCAAGGTCCGAAGTGCCACCAATAGATGGCATTTGTTGGATCTGAGAGGAGGATATCTTCTCCACGGACACCTGGGTCTGTATCTTGCGTTCCTCTAAACGGTTGTCTGTCACTGTTACGTCAGCCAAAGTCGTAGCCTCTGGTGACAACTCAATGTTGCGCACCAGTGTCTGCCCGCTCTTCAGCGTGATGCGGTCCCGATACTCCTTATAACCCACAAAGCGCACACGCAGCACATACTCTCCTGCGGGCATCTTGTTGATGAGGTAAAAGCCATTCAGGTCGGTGGCCACACCATAGCGTGTGCTGTCCAGCACCACATTGGCAAAGGGGATAGCCTCGCCTGTTTCTGCGTCTGTAAGAGTACCCTTGACCGTCTGCGCCATCATTGCAGTTGAGGCAAAGGTGAGGAGAAAGAGGGTGACAAGTCGTTTCATTCAGGATAATATTTAGATATTCCGAAAATAAAAATTCAACAATTCAAAATCAGTGTATAATTTTAAAAACCAGTTCTTTCAGCAGTTCACCGTCCGTAACTGAACCCGTGTTTCGAATGCCTTTCGACCGCAGGTCGGCATCGTAGAGATAGCCGATACAACTGGCCAGCTTGCCCAGCGAATAGTTCTGAGCTGCGGCAGCATAGTCCTTCACAAAATAGGGATTCACTTTTAGAACCGACGCTGCTTGGCTCTTATCAGGCAGTTGCAGATAGAGCATTATCTTGATAAAGTACCCATAAAGCGATGGTAGCACCATCTGGATGGGGTTATCCTTCGGGTTGGCTGCAAAATGGTTTACTATGCGGTTGCATTGCACCACATTGCGCCTCCCAATGGCGCTCTGCAACTCAAATACGTTATAGTCCTTGCTGATGCCTATATTCTGCTCGATAATTTCCTCATTGATGACATCTCCCGGATTCAGCGAGATGAACACCTTCGACAGTTCATTGGCTATCTTGCTCAGGTCGTTGCCGATATATTCGGCAATGAGCACGGACCCCTTCTGTGTAATCGTATGCCCATGCTGGTTTACAAAGGTACCAATCCAATCCGGCACTTGGTTGTCGTATAGCTTTCCACGCTCACAAATACAGCCTTTGTCATTGATGGCTTTGTAGGCCTTGCCACGTTTGTCCAACTTCTTGTGCCTGTAGCACATCACCAACAGCGTTTGCGGCAATGGGTTTTGCAGATACTCGGCCAGCAAGTCCCATTCGCGGGTGGGTATGTCCTGCGCCTCTTTGACCATCACCAGCTTAATGGGCGACATCATAGGGAACTGTTTGGCATAGGAAATCACCGTGCGCATATCCGTCTCGCGCCCATAGAGAACCGTCTGGTCGAAATCGCGAAAATCCTCCGCTATCACATTATGCTCGAAGAAGTCCGACACCAAGTCAATATAGTAGTTCTCCTCGCCGGTAAGCAGATATACAGGATAGTATTTTGCGGCTTTCAAGTCGTCGATAAGCTGTTTGTCAGATTTGAGCATATACTTATTTATAATAATACAGAGTGCAAAGATACAAATTTTTTTTCATTGCTACGACCCTTCTTTTGAAAAAAAGGTTAAACCGCTATTTATTCGCCCTCAAAAAGCCCCGATTCCGTCACAAAACGGGTGGGACAAAACACCTTTTTCAGGCATTTCATCACACATCACCCCTAATTTGGCACCAAAAAGACGCACTTTCGTCACTTTTTCACATCTGAACAGTATTTCTGCCCCTCATTCAAAAGGAGATTCTTATTTTTGCAATTCAAGTTTAAAACGAATACTATGACAAAAGAACCTGAAAGACTTTTTGATTTAATGGAACGCCGGCGGCTCCTCTGCCCTGAACGTCCAGTATTTGCTAACAAACGTAACGGCCATTGGGAAGAGCACTCAATAGACGAGTATATCGAAAAATCCAGTCTCCTCAGCTATGCTTTCATGCATCTTGGTGTGCAGCGGGGCGAAAATGTAGCCCTTATCTCCACGGGACGCCCCGAGTGGAACTATGTCGACATGGGTGTGCAGATGATGGGCGCCGTGCTCCTGCCCATCTACCCCACCATCAGCGAGGCCGAATACCTCTACATCCTCAACCACGCCGAGGTGCGTTACATCATTGTGGAGGGAGAAGGTTTATACAAGAAAATCAATTCCATACGTCCCCAGTTACCCGCCCTTTGCGAGGTCTATACCATCAACCCCCTCGAAGGGATTCCGAACATCAGCGACCTCTACGCCCTTGGTGACAGCCACCGCGACCCCGACGGCCTCCAAGCCATCAAGGACTCCATCACCACGGACGACGTGGCAACCATGATCTACACCAGCGGCTCCACCGGCACTCCCAAAGGTGTGATGCTGGCCCACCGCGGCATCCTTATCAATGTCCTTGGCATCAAGGATTCGCCCGGCAAGGACTGGACTCGTGCCCTCAGCTGGATGCCCCTCTGCTACATCTACGAGCGCATGATGAACTACCTTTACCAATACCTCTGCATGGAGACCTTCTATGCGGAGAGCATAGCCAAAGTGGCCGACAACGCCAAGGAGGTCAACCCCTACATGATGGCCGCCGTGCCACGCTTCATCGAAAAGATGTACGACAAGGTGTTCCGCAAAGGCGAGAAACTCACCGGCCTCAAGAAGAAGATATTCGACTGGGCGCTCGACCTGGGTTTCCAGTACGACCTCAACGACAAAACCCGTTCCGCGTGGTACAACCTGCGCCATGCCGTGGCCGACAAACTCGTCTATGCCGAAATCCGCAAGGCTCTGGGCGACAACTTCCACATGCTCGTCTCCGGCGGTGCCTCCATCCAGCCCCGCCTCACCCGCTTTTTCAGTGCCGTGGGACTCGACCTCTACGAAGGCTACGGCCTCACCGAGTGCTCACCCCTCGTGGCTGTCACCAACACCTATGCCGAAGAGGGGCGTAAAGTCGGCTCCGTCGGTTTCGTCCTGCCAGGAATCGAGGTTCGTTTCGACCCCGGCACCAACGAGATAATGTGCCGCGGCGGCAACGTCATGAAGGGTTATTTCAAAGCGCCGGAACTCACCGCCGCAGCCATCGACGACCAAGGATGGTTCCACACTGGCGACACAGGCTATCTTGACAAAGGGGGCTACATGTTCCTCACTGGCCGCACCAAGAACATGTTCAAAACTTCAATGGGCAAGTTTGTCAACCCCGAGGTGATTGAGGAGCGTTTCAAGGAGTCTCCCTTCATCCTCGACATGATGGTGGTGGGCGAAGGCCAGAAGTTTGCCGCCGCAATCATTGCCCCCGATTTCGACATGCTCAAAGACTGGTGCGTGCGCCACGACATTGCTGCCCAGACACGCGAAGAGATGATTGCCGACAAGACTGTGCAGGAGCGTTACCAGCGCGTGGTGGACAAATACAATGCCACCCTCGGCAACCACGAGCAGGTGAAGCGTTTCAAACTGGTGCCAGAGGTGTGGAGCACGGAAAACCAATTCCTCACTCCCACCCTGAAAATCAAGCGCATCAACGTCACCGCCTTCTATAAGGCGACCATCGAAGAACTCTTTGCATAAAGGGAATCCCCGCCGACACAAGCACGCTGCCCCGTCACACGACCAAGGGTGGCGTGCTTCACTTTACTCAAGTGATAATGCGACGCACGGAATGGAGCCTGTGCGTGAGCGTCTGCGTGTCGCTATTCACAATGCCCTCCGCCGTGAGTCGGTCAATGCGCACCTGTCCTGAAGCGTGGATAATCATGCCCTGCCCCATGTAGATGCCCACATGCACTATGCGCCCCTGCGGGTTTTGGAAGAAACAAAGGTCGTCACGCCGGGCCTCCTCCACACTCGCCACCGGGCTGCCCTGTGTGATTTGCTGCGAGGCATCGCGCAGCAGCCTCTGCCCGCAAGCCCTGAAACAGACCTGCGTCAGTCCCGAACAGTCAATACCCATCTCGCAACGGCCACCCCACAGGTAGGGTGCACCCAGATAGCGGCTTTCCGCCACCCCGGCAGGGCTCTTTTCGTGGCCTGTGGTCAGGTTAGCCGCCCCGTCGGTGGGACGCCACTGCTTGTTGTCCACCCATCCCTCGTAGCCGTCCCAGTCGCAGCGTATGAGGGTCCACTGCTCGCGTTGTTCAACTATGGTGAATGTATCGCCCAGCAGCAGCTGGTTGACCATCTCGGCGCGGTCCGAAGGCTCGCGACGCATGGGAACAGCGGAAAGGAAACAACGACCTCTTGTCATGGAAATTCTTTTTCAGCGTTTGAGCGTGGCTACAGCCGCCCATGTTCAACGGAGATGACAATGCGCTCAATCAGATTGTCGTCCTTGTTGTTTTGGGGATCGTAGGCTGCTTTAAGGTTGTAGCCAAACAGGCGGGCAAAAGCCTGATAGAAGCCGGCGCGCAATTTGCCCCTCAACTCGTCTACCAGCACATACGACGTCCTGCCCGTTTCGCGGTCTATCAGTTTCAGCAGCACTTTGCCTTGCGATATGGTGCAGTCCTTCAGCTCGTCGCTGAAGTCTGCCAACAGATTCTTCTCCGCAGCCTTGATGGCGGCCCTGCGCTGTTTTTTGGGCAGGTCGGCAATCTCCTTCTCAAGCACGTCCAGCCGCTGTTTGCCAATCTTTGCGTAGGGCAGCATCTTTTTCACATTGCGGATGAGTTTCTGATTTTTTCTTATTTCGGTCTCGGTGAGCAGGGAAGCCGACTCCAACACCTTTACCTCCTTCAGCCGGTAATAAGGGATGGTGTCGCCCTCCAGAATGATTCCAAATCGCACTTTGCGATCCATCACTATCTGCCCTTTGGCCGGTAGCGATACTGCGGTAAGCAGCAGTAGGAGTGAAGCGAAAAAGAATCTTTTCATCATAGCCTTCATATTTTTTGCTTTAATAACTCAAAAATGTCGAAATTATTTTGTACTTTTGCAGCATGAAAAAAAGTTTGGCTGATTTTAACCTTTTTTATACCCTTTTCTTCCCCATGGTGCAATTCGGCACCCTGTGTCACTACCGTAAAATCGTGGTACGAGGAAAGGAAAACCTGCCCGAGGGCGAACACTACATCCTTGCTCCGACCCACCAGAACGCCATGATGGACCCCTTGGTGGTGCTCAAAGTCCTCTACCGGCCCATAGCCTTCCTTGCACGGGCCGACATCTTCAAGAACCCCGTGGCGCGACGGCTCCTCACATGGCTTCGCATCAGCCCCGTCTACCGCATCCGCGACGGTCGCGACCAACTGTCGCGCAATGCCGAAGTGTTCGACACGGCACGCCGCTCCCTCGAACAAGGCATACCCCTCTGCCTCATGGCCGAAGGCACCCACAACAACCGCCACCAGCTGCTCCCCTTGGTCAAAGGAATGTTCCGCATAGCCGGCGAGACCCAGCGCGAACTGGGGCAGAAACCCCTCTACATCGTCCCCGTGGGGCTGGACTACGACCACTACGAAACCCCTTATCACAGTGTGGCCGTTGAGTTCGGCAAGCCCATCCCCGTGCAGCAGTACATGACCGAATTTATCGAAAACGAGCCACATGCCCTCAACCACATGCGTGCCGACCTCACCACCGCCATGAAAGCCCTCATCCATCAGGTGAACTCCGACGAGCACTACGACGATGAATACGCCTACTGCCACCAGCACACACCCGCCGCCCTGCACCAGCTGGGCCTGCGCAACACGGTGTGGAACCGTTTCGTGGCGCGCCGCCACACAAGCCAACAGCTGTCCCACCTCTCCCCCACCGAGTTGCAACCCCTCTACGAAAAAGGCTCCGCCTTCGCGGCTGAATGTGCCGAAAGGAGGGTTCCGCTATGGTTCGCCTCCAAATGCCCCCGCAGGTCTGCCACCCGATGGGTGCTGCAATGGGGCGCCGAACTGGCGGCACTACTGGTGGCCGTAATGCTCTGCTGGGAGATGCTCCCCCTGTGGGTGCTCAGCAACCCCATCGTATACCTGCCCACACACCTCATAGCCCGCGCCAAGGTAAAGGACCCGCAATTCCGCAGTTCCATCAACTTCGGTATCCGCTTTGGCCTCTCGCTGGTCTATCTGGCAGTGTTTTTTGTGGTCAACATATGCGTTTTCAACCTCTGGCGTGCCCTCGCCCTGCTTTTCGTTGGACTGCTTAGTGCCTGGCTGACCCCAAAAATCTTTGTGCTGCTGCGCGACGTATGCTATGGTTGGCGGTGGCTGCGCAAAAGCCCCAAACCCCGGCCCTGACCCCTCACCCACGCTGACCCATAGGCTACCGCTGCGTGTTGCAACGGTAGCCTTTTTGCATGCTCCGCGTAGCTCCACTCCTTGGTACACCCTCAGCACTCATTTCTTCCACCATTTATCCAATGAAAAAGGAAGAAATGAGGAACAAATATTAGAGAACTGACCTAAAAAGAGCGAAGGAAGGGCGAGAGTGAAAGAAACATGGTCCGCCATAGGGATTCGGCCCGAGGGGAACGTCAGCCCACTGTGACGAGGAGCAGGGTGCGGCTGGCGGGCGTTACGCGGAAGGGATGGGCGGTGCGACGGCCCACAATCCAGAGTATACGGTCGGAGGCATCGACAAGGAGCAATTGGCGCTCTTTGTCGACAAGGCTATATTTGTGGTCGGTGAAGAAGTCGCTGACAGGTTGTGTGCCTTTCGTCATGCCGAGGGGCTGAAAACGGTCGGCATGACGCCA
>JAEEGL017148717.1_pt1 | contig 15529 bp, 13 predicted proteins | sample 9134231 | NCBI WGS metagenome assembly JAEEGL01 (sample SAMN16246548, study PRJNA631951) | gut metagenome | biome: gut microbiome; feature: rumen; material: fiber-attached | host: Bos | place: Iran: Karaj | collected 2018-10
ACCTTATCCACGTTGATTCGCCTGAATGCGGAACCGGCAGCGTAAGCTGACGGAGATCTGAGTTCAGGCAGTATGGTGGAAAGGCAGTCCGATTCCCCTAAAGGGAAACCGGTACAGTGAGAAACTGTACCGGCAATAGGAAGCACGCGACTTCAGTCGTGTGAGGCTTCACATGCGCCTTTTGGTGACAGCAACGGAATATGTCAGAAGATCATGAGGAAACGCGGTATCGTCCTAATCAACATTGCAGTCCTGCTATTCGGAATGGCAGGACTGTTTGCCAAGTGGATAGGCCTTCCTGCTCTTCTCATTACTTTCGGGCGTGTATTTTTTTCCTCTGCTACGCTTGGTATTTTTCTGCTGGTCAAACGTAAGAGTATTAAAGTCGATAAAAGAGATGGGGCGCTTCTTGTGTTTGCCGGTGCGATCCTTGCGCTGCACTGGTGGTCTTTTCTCGAAGCGATCCAGTTGTCTACCGTTGCCATAGGGACGATCACTTTCTCCGCATTTCCGCTGTTTGTGACGCTGATCGAACCGCTGATTCTACGGAGCAGACCGGAACGGCGCGATGTTGCGGCAGCGGTCATGATTCTTGCCGGAGTGCTGGTCACCGTTCCGGAGTTTTCCTTCGGCAACCGCGTGTTTCTCGGTTCCGCCGTTGGTTTGGGTTCCCCCTCGTGTTACGCTGTACTGACGGTCGTCAACAGACAGATGTCCTCCAGGGTCAGCGGTACGGTGACCGCGTTCTATGAACAGGTGACGGCGGCGGCGTTTCTTCTTCCGTTCGCGATGAGTGCAAAGGAACGGCCGTCTGTTTCGGACCTTGCGCTGCTGGTATTCCTCGGAGTGGTCACGACCGCGCTTGCGCATACCCTGTTCATCACAGGCCTGAAAAACGTTCCGGCAACGGCTGCGGGATTGTTCTCCTCTCTGGAGACGGTCTACAGCATCGCATTCGCTTTCCTTCTTCTCGGAGAAGTCCCGGCTGTGCGTGAAGTGATCGGTGCTGTGATCATTGTCGGAACGGTCGTCATTTCACAGTTATTTTCGTTTTAAACCCGGCGTCATAATGATCAAACATGGAGGTAATCGGTTATGGGCGTTCAGGATTTTCTGAAGAGCGGAAACGGCAGGTTGGATCAGCAGCTCCTGTTTACCGTGGAGATCGATAAGATGACCGACATTCTGCGCCAGACGATGCTGATCAGCGGAAACAGGAGGGAAAACGATGCGGAGCATTCCTGGCATATTGCGGCAATGGCTATGCTCCTGACCGAGTATGCCGCGGAGCCGGTGGATATCGGCAGAGTGGTCCGGATGTGCATCGTACACGATCTGGTAGAAATCGAGGCGGGAGATACGTTCGCCTACGACGTCCAGGGGAATATCGGAAAAGCGGAAAGGGAGCGGATCGCCGCCGATAAAGTGTTCGGAAAACTGCCCGAAGACCAGGGAAGCATGATCCGTGGGCTCTGGGAGGAATTCGATGCGATGGAAACGCCGGATGCAAAGTACGCCGCATGCATCGACAGAATTCAGCCCTTCCTTCACAACGTCCTTACGGACGGGCATACTTGGCAGAATGGCAGGGTCTCCCGCGCTTCAGTAGAGAAACGTATCGCAGTAGTCAGGGAGTTTATGCCGGAAGTGTACCGGTGGATGGAATCCACCATCGAACTGGCATTGGAAAAGGGCTGGCTCAGCCCATGACAGGATCATACAGGTGGTGTTTATGGTTATTCACGAGGTCGAACTGACAGAAGAGATCACAAAGGAACTGATCCGTCTCTCGGAGATCTGGGAGAAGGAGGACAGCTGTTACGGATACAGGGCAAATGGCAGGGAAGACATCGAGGGAAACCGTGTGTTTCTCGCGGAGGAAAACGGAAAGGTCCTTGGATATCTTTTCGGCAGGATCTGCAGATCGGAAAACATGCGGTCCATCATGCCGGACGGCACGCCTTTCTTTGAGGTGGAGGAATTGTTCGTGCTTCCCTCACACCGTCGGGAAGGCATCGGTGCTTCACTGTTCCGTCATGTGGAAGACACAGTCCGCGGCGAAGCACAGTACACAGTCCTGAGCACGGCGACGAAAAACTGGCAGTCCGTCTTCCGCTTCTATCTCGACGAACTCGATATGAGTTTCTGGAGCGCCAGACTATTCAAAAAACTCTGAAAGGAGATTTTTATGGAATACACAAATATCAAGGGAACCGGCCTGAAAGTCTCCTGGGTATGTCTGGGAACGATGACCTTCGGTGGGCAGACTGGCGAAGAGGACGCAATTCGGATCGTCGATTACGCACTGGATCAGGGTGTCAACTTTTTCGATACAGCGGACACCTACACCGGGGGACGCAGTGAAGAGATTCTGGGCAAAGCGCTCGAGGGGAAACGCGATCACGCGGTGATCGCTACCAAAGTGACGAACCCCAAAGGACCCTATCCGAACCAGTACGGACACGGAAGAAAACATATTCTGACGGATATCGAGGAAAGTCTCCGCAGTCTCCGCACGGATTATATCGACGTGTACTATCTCCATCATCCGGATCCGGATACGCCTGCTGAAGAAGTCATCGAGACCATGACGGATCTCGTCCGCAGCGGCAAGATCCGTTACTACGGGCTGAGCAATCACAGTACCTGGCAATGCTGTTCCTTTATCCACAAGGCAAGAGAAATGCATGCTGTTGCGCCGGTCGTGACGGAAAGCGTATACAACATGATCACCCGGGGGATCGAGAATGAGATGGTCCCTTTCCTGACGGAATACAAAATGGGACTTACGGCATATAACCCGATCGCTGCAGGACTCCTCACAGGGAAACATGTCCATGAACGCCCGGAGGCGAATACCCGTTTTGCGCTCAATCCCGGATATGAACAGCGGTATTTCAACGAGGCGAACCGCGCAGCAGTCGAAAGGCTATCCGCTATCGCTTCGGAGAACGGCATGAGTCTGCTGGAATTCTCACTTCAGTGGCTGCTGAACCGGCCTGTCGTGGACAGCCTGATCATAGGGGCAAGCAAATACGATCACATCGTCCAGAACCTTGCACTGGCATCGGAGAAAAAGACGCTGAGTGCGGATACGCTTGGAAAATGCGACGAGGTGTGGGCCTCTCTGCGCGGGCAGTACTATAACTATCACGGCAATCCACGTCCTCCGAAAACGGCTGGATGAGGGCGGACCCAAACATTTAAAAGGAGAGGAATGGCCTCTCCTTTTTTGTGTTTTCCGAAAACAGAACGGTTGCTGCCGGAAAGCCGGCAGCAACCGTTGAAGCAATATTTTATGTTTTTCGCCCGGTTCTTGGGATACGCGGAAAACGGCTAGAAGTCTGACAGAGTTTCTTACTGTGCTCTGTAAAGGAAGGTCACGACCTGACCTCTCGTACAGGGGTCTTCAGGCGCGAATTTCGTTTTGGTGTAACCTGTCGTGATGCCGTTCTGAGCCGCCCATGCCACTGCTTTGTAGTAATAAGCGCTCTTTTTCACGTCCTTGAATTTTGCCGCATAGGATGTGTCGACAGACGGAGAACCGGCGGCCCGATAGAGGAATGTCACGATCTGTCCGCGGGTGCATTCGTCATTGGAACCGAAATATCCGGTGGGCTTTCCGTTCTTATCTGTATATCCCGTGGTGATCCCTTCGTTCGACGCCCATGCGACTGCCTTGTAGAAATAATCATTCTTCTTGACGTCCTTGAACTTTGTCGCATTTGAGGTGTTCACATCGGGCGAACCGGCGGCACGATAGAGGAATGTCACGATCTGGGCACGGGTACAGGTATCCGCAGGTCCGAATTCACCGGTCAGGTTGCCGTTCTTGTCGGTGTATCCGCTGGTGATACCTCTGTCTACCGCCCAATAAACAGGCTCGAAGAAGTAATCTGCGGGCTGGGTGACGTCATTGAACAGAACGAGTACTTTGCAGGATTCTATAGCTATTCCATTCGGTGTCTTAACCATGATCGTGGCGTGCCCAGGATAATTGGCGTGGACAGTACCGTCCTGATCGACCGTCGCGCATTTACTGTTATCGGTGTCCCAGAATACCTGACGTGTGCTGCCGGTCAGGACCAGGGTTTCGGAGTCGCTCAGCGGGATCATCGTCTCGGATTTATTCAGATGCAGACTTTCGAGACGGATCTTCCAGTTGTCCTCACCGAAGACCAGACCTGCATTCGTCAGTATGCTTACGTAATGTTCAATCGCTTCATCCGTTGTATCATCGGGAACATAGACGATTCCGGCATCGTTCAGGAACTGGAAGACACCGGGTGAGAAGTAAAAGTTGGAAGGATCGGAGAAAGAAAAATGAAGTTCGTTGACTTCTCCGCATCCATAGAACGGGCAATACTTTTCGTTTTCGCCGTTCCAGATGACGGAATACAGCGATTCAGGGAAGTACACGCACTTCAGCACCGGATTCTCTTTCAGCGCGTCAGCGATCGTTCCGATGTTGCTGCCGCGCAGATCGACCATCGTCAGTCTGTCACAATTGGAGAACACGCCGTATCCCAGTTCTGGCAGGATACAGTTTTCCTCGCAGATGATCTGCCTGGCGCGCAGATAGCGGAGGGATCCGCTTCCTATGAACTTCAGATTCGAGGGAAGAACCAGCGTATCGAGACCGTCGTTCTGACTGCTGTCTGCGCCAAGCTCCACGAGATAATCGTTATCGCCGGCACCGAGGAAAGCTCCGTATTCGATACTGAGCTCATTGACTGGCGTGCCGAAGTCGATCAGGTTCAGATGGCTCTGGTTTTTGAATGACCCGCTGCTGATCGTCTTGAGGCTGTTGTTCTCGCCGAACCGGATCGTCTCCAGACAGTCGGCGGCATTATAGACTGATTGAGAAATGATACGGTCGTCTACGTTCCCGGGCATGCCGTCTGCTCCGTCGATGACCAGAAGAGAATAATCGATATTCTCCAGTTTGCAGTTGTCACTGAATACAAGGTTCTTGATGCTGGCAAGCCGGAAGGAACCGGCATACAGATTCTTCAGGTTTGCGGGGAACGTCAGCGTCTCGATTCCGGCGTTCAGTGTGCTGTCGATTCCCTGCTCCACGAGATAGCCGTTGTTGCCTGCGCCGGCAAACGAACCGTATGAGATCGTTAACTCATTGACCGGTGTGCCGAAATCGATCTCGGTGAGATGACTTTGGTTCTTGAATGAGCCACTTTTTATTTCCGTAAGGCTGTTATTGTTGCCGAACCGGATCGTCTTCAGGCAGTTTGCGGCATTGAGTACGGACGGGTGAACTCTTATTTTTTTGCCCCAGTAATTGGCCGTATCGTCATTTTTTCCGTAACCGGGCATACCGTCTTCACCGTCGATCGTCATGAATGCATACTCGATCGTGCCTAATTTGCAATTGTCGCTGAAAACGAGGTTTTTGATTCTCGCATAGTGGAAAGATCCGACGCATAATTCTTTCAGGTTTGCGGGGAACGTCAGTGTTTCGATTCCGGCACTCAGCGTGCTGTCGATTCCCAGTTCCACGAGATAACCGTTGTTGCCTACGCCGGTAAACGCACCGTATGAGATCTTAAGTTCATTGGCAGGTGTGCCGAAGTCGATCTCAGTTATATGGCTCTGGTTTTTGAACGCGCCGCTGTTGATCTCTTTAAGACTGTTATTGGCACCGAAGCGGACAGTTTCGAGGCAGTTTGCAGCATGGATCACATATTGCGGGACCTGGATATTATACCCGTAGGATGATCCGTCATCTTCCCCGTAGCCTGGCATGCCGTCCTCGCCCTCGATGGACATGAAGGAATAGCCAAATGTTTCCAGTTTGCAGTTGTCGCTGAATACGACGTTCTTCACACGGGCATAGTGGAAACTTCCGTTGCCCATCTCACTCAGGTTAGCGGGGAGCGTCAGCGTTTCGATTCCGGCGTTCAGTGCACTGTCGATTCCCTGTTCAACGAAATAACTGTTGTTGGCCATAGCGATGAACGCGCCGTGTCCGACAGTCAGATCGGCAGAAGACGTGCCGAAATCAATGTCCGTAAGATGGATCTGGTTCTTGAACGCGCCGTCGCCGATCCGCTCAAGGGAGTTGTTTTCACCAAGGTCGATGCTCTTCAGACAGGCGCAGGCTTCTGCTACCTCTTTTGGAGTAAAGGGATAGGGTTCGGAGAATTCGATCAGGATCTTATGGACATAATCCCACAGACTCCGGCATTCCGTATCGATGCCCGGCTGGCCGTCCGCACCTTCTGCTGCAAGAAAGCCGTTCGGGATTGCTGTCAGTTTGCTGTTCGCTTCCAGCGCGAAATGCTCGACCGGAATGCAGTGGAAAGCGCCGTCTTCGACGAGTTCCAGGCTGGCGGGGAACGTCAGCGTCGAGATCGTTGCAGGCACTGCGGTATTGTTCGGCCCGATATAGGCAAAAGCGTCTTCCCGGATCGCCGTAAGGTTCGAATCCGGGGCAAAGGTCAGTTCTGTGATCGTGGTATAGCCTTTGAAAGCATTTTTAGCGATCTCAGTGACCTTGTAGGTCTCTCCGTTGTAAGAAACGGTGCTGGGGATCGTAATGCTGGTCAGCCCGCTTTCACCGCCGGTAACGGCCGCTGTCATTTCGTTTTCGCTCAGGACCGTATACGTCAGCGGATCACCCTCCGGGCTGAAATCCGTACCGGCGGTGTTCGCGGTTGCCGGATATGCGCCGGAGAGCATGGCGACTGCGAGCAGGACACCGAACAGGATGCCAAATATCTTTTTCCCAGAAGAAGTCATACAATTCCTCCAATACTTTACGCCCTATAAAAGAGATACCCGCTTCTGAAAGCGGGGGATAAAATTATAAATAGAACTATTAAATATATTTTAATACAATTTTTGTCCTGTATCAAAGAAAAAACACTGATTTTTCTTTATTTTTTATCTATGAAACGGTGATTTATCAAGCAAAACCGTTTAATTTTAAACGGATTTAATAAGAATTGCCCTATTCCGTATCGATTTGGAGCGATTTTTGTCGAATTTTAAACAAAAAATAAGTCAAACAGTCAGGAAAGATAGATTTTTTCGATAGAAGAGCGGTTTCGCACGATGGTCAGAACACAGGTGACGATCGTGAGGATGCTGAAGATCAGGATGACGCCCTCATAGGGAAGCAATTCACCCAGCGCACCGATGAGCAGGGAGAGAACAGATGCCATGATCAGGTAGAATACGGACTGGAACGCTTCCAGTCTGGCGCGCATATTATCCGGTATGAAACGCTGGACAGCGGCGTAACGAAGGGTTCCGCTCTGGATGCCGAGATAACCGCAGACGGTTCGGTTCAGAAGCATTGCAGGGAACGGGGAATACAGAAGAAGTGCGTCCATGACATCATAGAAGAAATAGATCCTGAGCGCGCGTGCATATTTTTTTTCTTTTGGTGTCTCTTTGCTGTAGATCTTCAGTCCGCCCAAGGTCCTTCCGATGAGTTCCACGGTCGTCAGGTAGCTGTACATCTGCATAGTGAATCCGGGTCTCGTAGAGAAAAAAGCTACCCGCAAAGATTCGAAACCGTTATATGTGCCCCCGGAGACTGAGGTGTACAGAGTGAGCCAGAACAGTCCGGGTTCTTTTCTCAGGAAGTGGACCGCTTCCTTCAGATCACCGAACCACTGACGGACAGAAAGATGTGTACCCTCTGTTACAGATTCTTCCACCTGAATCTTGCGTTCCAGAAGCGAAGCGCAGATCGAGCAGCCAGCCTGAATGAACAGAATGTTGGAAATACCGATCGTGCGGTAAAGAATGGGAGCCAGCGGCGTCATGATGGTGGCGATCAGCGGGTAAAGCATGGATGAGACGGAATAGCCCTTTTCTTCCATTCCCTCCGGGATGAGTTTTGGAAACAGCGCATTGTAGGACATCTCATCGAGAAAAGCAATGATGGAGAAAACCAATGAAACCAGAAGGTATTCGATATAATTGAATTCCTTGTATTTCAGCCAAAGCCCTGCAAGAAGGTACAGAACTCCGAAGATAAAATCAAAGAAGACCAGAAAGGGTTTCCTGGGATACCGGTCAAGGACCGGGGAGACCAGAAGCGGAAGAACGACGCCCGGCAGCATCTGCATCGAAAACAGCAGTGCGGAAGCCAGAGTGGAATGAGTTTCCTCGAATACGAGGAAAGACAGCGCAAAACCGGCAACGACATTGCCGATACAGCCCAGCACGGTCGCTGCGATGATTGTGGTATAGTTTTTGGTCCAAAGAGTTTTTTTCTGTTCCATATGACTGCCCTTTCCTCAGACAAGTGTAGCATTGCCTCAAGGAACAGTAAAGAAACTGCAAGTCGAACCGGACCCTTAACAGGAATCCGCGCGGATGCTACAATACAAAGAGTGAAACAGAACGGAGGGCGTCCCGTGGAGATCCGTATCGAACATCTGACAAAACGCTTTGAGACCTCGTCTGACAGCGGACGTGGCGTGGTTACCGCAGTCGACGACCTGACGCTGACCGCTCAGGACGGGAAAGTCACTGCACTGTTCGGCCCTTCCGGATGCGGAAAGACGACGGTGTTGAGACTGATCTGCGGACTGGAACGACCGGACAGCGGCAGGATCTATTTCGGGGATAATGAGGTGACCGCGCTCCCGCCGGAACAGCGCGGTACCGGGATGGTCTTTCAGAACTACGGTCTGTACGATCATATGAGTGTCCGGAAGAATATCCGTTTTCCGCTGGAGAACCTGCGCCCTCATCTTCCGCGTGAAGAGCAGGAGAGGCGCGTGAAAGAAGCTGCAGAGATGCTGCAGATCTCGGATCTGCTGGAAGAACGGCCAGATAAACTCTCGGGCGGCCAGCGGCAGCGTGTCGCCATCGCAAGGGCGATCGCCAGGCGTCCTGCCGTACTACTGCTGGATGAACCGTTTTCGGGGCTTGATGAGGCGCTCAGAAGCTCGGCAAGGAAGCAGATCCGTGCGGTCCTTCAGGAAACCGGGATCACGGCGATCCTTGTTTCCCACGACCGGGAGGATATCGCTGTTCTGGCGGACCGGGTCGCGCTGATGGAGAACGGCAGGATCACGGAGACCCGAAGCGTTTTGTGAACGATCTGTGAATCTTTAACACTTTACCTTGACAAAGCGCTTGGGGAGTAGTACTTTATTCTCACAAGATAAAGGGGAGTAGCGGAACACCGGAAGGTGATCTTGAAACCGTCATACCGGAACCGGAACGGTTCCCGTATCAAGTGAGACCGCAAGACTTTTATCGTGACATCAGGTCACGGTGAAGGTCTTTTTTGTTACACCCGGACCGTGACGGAAAAGGAGGGACAGAGCATGTACAACAGAGAAAAAGAAGTCCGCGAGGCGATCGCGGCGGGAAACAGAGCGCTGGACAGCCTCTATTTGGCGAACCGCAAACTGGACAGCGCCTCCGGTTGGGGCGTCATGGACCTGCTGGGCGGGAGATGGTTCTCCGGTCTGATGAAACATTCCAATCTCAGTGACGCGTCCGGGTACCTGTATCAGGCGAAACAGGAGATTGAACGGTTCCGCTCGGAACTGGGAGATATCCGCGATATCCCCGATATGCGTGATGAGATCGATGATTTTCTCACATTTGCGGATTTCTTCTTTGACGGTCCGCTTGCGGACCTGATCGTCCAGTCCCGCATCCATGAGACCAGAAGGAGGATCGACAACACGATCAGCAGTCTGGAACGGGTGATCCGGGAACTGCGCAATTATCAGTGAATGCACCGGCAGACAAAACGATTTGATATTACGGAACGGAGGAAAAGAAAATGGCAAGAAACAATATGCAGAAGAACGATCGCTTCCAGGTGATCTATGAGCAGAGCGGATTTCTCAGGGAGTACGATATCCTTGAGGACACCCAGACCGGTATGCGGTACCTGTTCGTCAAAGACGGTTACGGCGCCGGAATCACACCGCTTCTCGATGAGAAAGGAAACCCCGATATCCGCAGAACGGATAACGATGAAAGCTGAAAAAGGAGGACACGACGATGATGATTCTGTTCTTTTTCGTACTGGGACTGATCTATGAGGCAACGAAGCTGGTATTCCGCATCGCCGGAAAACTGGCGGGCATCCTCTTCGGACTCGCGCTTTGCTGCGCGGCGCTTTCCCTCGCAGCGGGAATGATCGGACTGGTTTGGCGCATCCTTCCCGGAGCGCTGTTTATCCTGATCGTGCTGTCCGCGCTGCAGCTGGCCTGAAAACCGGATAATGAACGGCGGATGCTGCTCTTGCTTGCAGCATCCGCCGATTTCTGTATTCATGACGTCATTTCATCGCTTTGACGCGCGGGGACAGCGACAGCTGGAAGAATTTCCAGCTGATCAGGCAGTACATCGCCATATTGAAGACCGCCACGACCGTGAGCGGCACGGGAGTGAAGTCCAGAAGAAACGGAACATACGCCAGGACCGCGATGACGATCAGAGCAGCGGATTCGAAAAACATTTCCCCGAATACCAGCGTGTATACGACCAGAAGGATCTCAGTGGGGAACCCGTAGCGTTCATGCATGGCAGGAAGGAACATGGTGCAGGTGAAAGAGGTCCAGATCGCGAAACGGAGATAATCGGCGAATCCGTAAGGCTTCTTCTGCTGATACCGGATGATGAAGACATATCCGGTAAGCAGGATCCCCAAAGTGAGAATGATGCCTGGCAGAGAGAAGAGCCGGTATTCGTTCGGGACGAAACAGTAGATATTGGGGCAGTCCATCGTCAGATAGGGATAGGTGATGGTCTGCTCCTTGTATATTTCAAGGAAGTCGAAAATGCTTCTGCCGTAATAGACGCCCGGAAGGGAGGTAAGCACCATCATGCCCGGGATGATCAGAAAATTCAGAACGGAGAATTTTCTGCTGCAGAAATAGTAGAGCAGTACAGCCGGAAGCAGAAAGATCGCCTGCAGTTTGAAACACAGAGCCAGCCCGTAGAAGACCATGCCCAGCCAGGGCTTTTCCCGGAGGAACCAGAGTACGCTGAGCACGAGAAAGGAAGTGAAGATCGCGTCACACTGGCCCCAGACGGCAGAATTCAAAAAAACGGTGGGCAGGGCAAGCACCAGAAAGAATGTGCAGAAGCCCAGCAGGTTCCGGTTGGACTGTTTCTTCGGTACAGCGGTCATTACGACCCGCATGCAGGCAAACGCCAGAAGATAATCGAAGGCGATGGACAGGTACTTGATCCGGTACATCGCTTCGCCTTTCCAGTAGGAGATCAGCGCCATCAGGAAATGGTACGGGATATTGTAATTCCCGATCCGGTGCGCCAGAGACGGAAGCCCCTTGTGATCCAGGATCTGATAATACCAGGAGATCAGGTACGCCTTCATATCCCCGCTGAGAAAGAAAAGAACGTTCTTTCTTGCCAGCAGGGAAAGAAACAGCAGAATGGCTCCCGCGATCCATAGGATATGCTTCTCCAGAAAGGAGAGGATCTTTTTTTCGATATTGCTCATGACGAATCTTCGCTCCGTTCTGTAATGGTTTCATCATAGCAGAAAACAGCACCGATGCCAAAAGCATTCCGCGGTTTTGGGACGTGGTACTGTCCCAGGAGGGGCATTCCGTCATATAATGGAACAGATACACAAAAGAAAGCAGGAACGAAACATGTTTGATCGCATCGGTGAACGATACAGCGGTTTCACAGTGACACGGATCCGGACCTCGGAAGAGATCACGGGCAGGATGGTGGAACTCGTCTTTGACCGGACGGGCACTCAGGTCGTGTGGATGGACAACGGGCTGGAAAACAAACTGTTTTCCATATTCTTCAAGACACTGCCTGAAGACAGCACAGGCGTTTTCCACATCCTTGAGCATTCTCTGCTCTGCGGTTCCGAAAAGTATCCGGTCCGGGAACCCTTCGTGGAACTGCTGAAGACTTCCATGAATACTTTCCTTAATGCAATGACGTTCCCGGATATGACGATGTATCCGGTCTCCAGCAGAAACACCAGAGATTTCCTGAATCTGACCGGCGTCTATCTGGACGCGGTCTTCGCGCCCAGGATCCTTCAGGATCCGAACATCTTCTATCAGGAAGGCTGGCATATCGAAGAGACAGAAGACGGTTACGGCTATAACGGTGTGGTATTCAATGAGATGAAGGGCGCAATGAGCGGCCCCGATCGGATTCTTTCCCAGAAGTTACAGGAACTGCTCTTCAAAGGAACATGCTATGAATACAACTCCGGCGGTGAACCTGCCTGCATCCCAGATCTGACATACGAACAGTTTATCCGGATGTACCGGAAATACTACCATCCGTCCAATGCCAGGATCTTCCTGGACGGAAGTATTCCCGAGGAAGAGACTTTCGGACTGATCGGATCATATCTATCCCGCTTTGAAAAACAGGATGACGGCTTCGAGATCCCGTACGTCGACGCCCACCCGGCGGAAGGCACTGTCTCCTATGAACTCCCCAGGGAGGAACCGATTGAGAAACGGGAATACCTTTCGGTGGGGATCCTGTACGGAGACTGGAAGGAACGGGCCAGAAATATGGCTGTCAGTATCCTGAAGAATGTCCTGTTCGATGCCAATGAGTCTCCGATAAAGCGTGCGCTTCTTTCCTCCGGCCTGATCGAGGATATCTCGGTCGATATCGAGGATTCGATGCAGCAGTCATATCTGGAAATGTCCATTCGCAACATGGTTCAGGGAAAAGCGGATGAAGTCCTGGAACTGATCCGGGAAACTGCGCGCGAGGAGCTGGAGAAAGGACTGGACCGCGAGGAACTGCACGCAACCGCAAACCTGATGGAGTTCCGGCTTCTGGAACCGGATGAACCTCTCGGACTGGATCACTGCCTCAGCGCGACCGGTGCATGGCTGTACGGCGGAGACCCCATGATGTACATGCTGTTCCGTGAGGATTTCGCCAAAGTGCGCGCCATGATCGATGACGGTACGATGGAGCGCCTGCTCCGGGAAGTGATCGTGGACAATCCCAACTGGGTCATCATACATGGCATTCCATCCTACACACAGGGAGAGGAAGAGCGCAGGGACGAAGCGGAGCGCCTTGCCGCTGTAACAGACCGTTGGACCCTGCAGCAGAGAGAAGCGAACGCAGAACTGTGCAGTGCGCTTGCGGAATGGCAGCAGACACCGGATACGCCTGAACAGCTGGCAACGCTGCCAAAACTGCCGATCACGGAGATCGATGAGCAGATCCGGACGGTTCCCACTGAGGAACAGGAACAATGCGGTACAAAGGTGCTGTATCATGAGGTCGCCTGTCCCGGCGTCATCCATTTCAAACTGTACTTCCGTCTGACAGATTATTCTCCGGACGAACTGTTCCTGATTGCCAGAGCGGGAAACATCTTCGGCAGATTGTCCACGGAGCGTTATTCCGCCCTGGAACTGCTCAGAAGGATGAAGTCCGCCGTGGGACGGCTGGACGTGGGTCTGGACGTCTCGGCACGGAAGAAACAGAATGCGACCTGTACGCCCTATCTCTCCGTTGCCTGCAGTGTGCTGGAGGCAAATCTGGAAGAGGCGCAGGATCTGATCCTTGAGGTGCTGACGAAAACAGACTTCCGGCAGGATGACAAGATCCGGGAGATCCTGATCCAGTCGGATGAATCATTCAAACAGCTTGCAGTGCGTGCGGGACAGTCACTTGCTGCCAGGAACGCGATGGCGGGCTATTCCGCAACGGCAGCGCTCGGAGACCGGATTTCCGGCTATTCCGCGATCCGCAGGATGCATGCCATGGTCCAGAATCTTGACGCGGAGGTGCCGCCTTTCATCGAACTGATGGAGGAAATGAAAAAGAGGGTGTTCTGCCGCGGACGGTTGGTCGTAAGCGTCGCTGCTTCCCATCCGGTCTCTCTGGAAAAACTGCTCAGCGCTCTGCCTGAAGGTGAACCGGCCGCTGCGGAAGCGTCCTATGAGAGCGTTCTTCCGATTCATATGGGCTGTCCAATCCCGTCCAAGACCAGTTATTCTGCCAAGGGTATTCTCCTGAACAGGGCGGTGGACGGCAGTATCCGTGTGGCGGCGAATATCGCTTCGCTCGGATTCTTGTGGAACATGATCCGGGTCCAGGGCGGCGCCTATGGGACCGGCGTCTCCGCCAGCACATGGGGCGGAGTGAGTTTCTATTCCTACAGAGATCCCGAACCTGCCAGATCTCTTGCTGTTACCGGGGGGATCGCGGATTATCTCAGGGCGTTCTGTGAGAGCGATGAGGAACTGGACGGATATATCATCTCTACGCTTTCGGACGACGAACCGCTGAGGACCCCCAGAGAAGACGGTGCGGCCGGCGACCGGATGTGGTTCTCCGGCACCACAAAAGAGGAACTTCTGGAGGAACGCCGTCAGATCCTGGGAACGACGAAAGAGAAGATCCTGGAGAATCTGGATGTATGGGAACAATTCGCTGCGGAAGGCAATTATTCCATCGTCGGTATGGAGGATAAACTGAAAGAGCAGCAGGATCTTTGTATCTGCCCGCTTCTTTGAGAATACAGGAGGATATGTGATGTACCGGAAAATACTCGGAGGCCTTCTCGGCGGCGCTATCGGAGATGCGATGGGTGCTCCCACCGAGACCAGAAGCACGGATCAGATCAAGGAACGTTTCGGCGGACTGGTGACGGAGTTTCTGACTCCGCCGGACGATGTGTTCGCGCGCGGATTTGAGGCCGGTGCCGTTACGGATGATTTTTCTCTTGCGTATTACACTGCGGAAGCGATCCTTTCACACGGCGGCACGGTGGATGAGTCTACGGCAAAGGATGCGCTCGTCAACTGGTCCGAAAGCAGATACTTCGTCCTTGCCGGACCGACTACGGTCGGCGCGGTTAAAAAACTCCGGGGTGAGGAAGCGGATCCGGGAAAGAATGCATTCCTCACTGTGGACAATTCCAAAGGTTCCAACGGCAGTGCGATGAAGATCGGCCCGGTCGGACTCTGCAGCAAAGGCGATGTCCGTGCTGCTATCCAGAATGCGATCACGATCTGCCTTCCTACTCACGGCAATTCCACGGCATTGGCAGGCGGTTGTGCAGTCGCTGCGGCGGTCGCCGAAGCATTGCACGAGGATGCGACGCTGGATTCTGTGATCCGGCAAGCGCTGATAGGCGCCGAGGTCGGAGACGCTTACGGAAAGAGTATCGGAAAAGAACTGGCTTGTCCCAGTGTTTATAAGCGGATTCTGCTTGCGGTTGATATTGCCAAGCACTTCAGCGGAGATATGGAAAGAACGATGAAGGAACTGGCAGATGTCATCGGTGCGGGCCTCTCCGCCGCGGAGGCGGTTCCTGCCGCATTCGGCCTGTTCTACGCAGCGGACGGTGATCCTATGAAGACGATCATCGGCAGTGTTAATATCGGCAACGATACGGATACCGTGGCGACTATAGCAGGTACAATTGCAGGTACTTTTTCCGGTACAAATCCGGAAATGGAACGGTATCTGGAAACGCTGAACCGGGTGAACGGCTTCGATCTTGAGAATCTTGCAAGAAGGATCGAAGCTCTCTGAATTCCCCAAAAAA
>JAEEGL017248137.1_pt1 | contig 15529 bp, 14 predicted proteins | sample 9134231 | NCBI WGS metagenome assembly JAEEGL01 (sample SAMN16246548, study PRJNA631951) | gut metagenome | biome: gut microbiome; feature: rumen; material: fiber-attached | host: Bos | place: Iran: Karaj | collected 2018-10
ATAAAGTCTATTTATTAGAAGGTGTTACCGGGAGTGGTAAGACCGAAGTGTATTTAACCTTATCTGAACAAGTGCTTAAAGAAGGCAAGTCTGTCTTGATGCTCGTTCCAGAAATTTCTTTAACTCCCGTGATGGTGGAGTACTTCCTCAAGAGATTTAAAAATGATGTCGCTATTCTTCATAGTGAATTAACCCCTGCGGAGAAATACGATGAATATCGTAAAATCGCAAAAGGGGATTGTCATATCGTGGTCGGAGCAAGAAGCGCAATATTTGCCCCATTAAAGAATATCGGCCTCATTGTTCTCGATGAAGAACATGTCGAATCATATAAACAAGACACCGTGCCTTTCTATCATGCTAGAGAAGTAGCAATCATGAGAGGGAAGATGCATAACGCCAAAGTTCTTCTTGGTAGTGCTACCCCTTCATTAGAGAGTAGAGCTAGAGCCCAAAAAGGTCTTTATCATCTTTTGTTATTAAACAATAGAGTGAATAATAAAGAGCTTCCGACAACCACAATTGTCAATATGGCCGACTATCGCAATATCGATAGAGATTCCTATATCTTTTCTAAACGTTTAAGAATGGAAATTGCTAATGTTTTATCAAGAAAGGAACAAGCCATTCTTTTGATTAATAGAAGAGGCTTTTCAACCACCGTTTCCTGTCGTAAATGTGGGCATATTTTTAAGTGTCCGACCTGTGATATTGCTTTAACCTATCATAAGTCTGATAACATGCTTAAATGTCACCATTGCGATTATGTTTGTAAGATGCCTGATAGATGCCCAGAGTGTGATTCTAACTATATTATGAAAACTGGTTTTGGAACAGAAAGGATTGAAGATGAAGTTCACCGTTTATTCCCTGAAGCTAGAACTTTGAGATTAGATTCTGATTCTGCAAAAATACGTGCAAAAATCCCCACAATTATCGAAGATTTTCGTCAAAAACGCGCTGATATATTAGTAGGAACTCAAATGATCGCTAAAGGTCATGACTTCCCCGATGTGACATTAGTGGGTGTTGTTTTAGCGGATATCGGTTTATCTATGCCCAGTTTTAGAAGCAATGAAAGAGCTTTCCAATTGATTACTCAAGCTGTTGGTAGAAGTGGACGCAAAGATAAGAAAGGTATTGCTATTATTCAAACCTACATTCCGAACAATTATGCTATTACTATGGCGGCTCGTCAGAACTATGAATTGTTCTACCAAAAAGAGATGCAATATCGTCGTATGCAAGCGTACCCACCATATACATATTTGGCGAGCATTACTCTAGCGGGCAAGAACGAAGAAAATGTCGTTAAAGGCATGGTTACTTTAATCGATATGTTAAACCATGAATTTGATGATTCCGTATTAGTTCTTGGACCTACCACTCCATATATTCCTTATGAGGGAAACAATTATTTAAGAACCGCTTTGATTAAGTTTAGAGACTATAAAAAAACCAAAGAAATACTTAACAAAGCAATCGCCATTTATTCCACAAAAAGTCAATATCATATCACCATCAATATTGATCCATACAATTTTTAGTATAAAAAATGTATCTTCTCGTATATAATTTACAAGAGGATTTTTTTATGATTATTGTCGAAATGTGTGGATTAGACCAATTCGTGGTCGGGAATTTATCCAAAGAATTAACCCCTTTAGTGGCCAAGTTATATGAAGTCGATGAAAACGAAGTTGTTTTCTTGTCACCTCAAACTATGGTTTTCCATAAAGGAGTAGAGCAAACCTCTTGGAATATAATCATCAAGGTTGAAGCGCCAGAACAATTCGCTCGTGTCCAAGATAAAATGGCGGATTTATTACTCCATGGTATTGGTGAAGTAGCCATCCATGTGAATGTGGTTTTCTCCTATTATTCCGCTGATGATTTTTATAAAAAAGTGAATGATGATTATCCTCTTTATATCACCGAAGCCAATCTCGTAGATCTTGAAGAAGAAGACGATGAATTTGATGATGATGAAGAAGATGATGAAGAAGATATCTATACAGGCGATATCTTTAAAGGACTTGATAAATAATGAAACCTTTTGAACACGCTTATAACGTTTTACTTAAAGTTATTGAAGAACAGATTCCTTTTAATCTTGCTATCAACGCAACTTTAAAAAACGAAAAACAAAAATATGGTCACGATTTGAAAGCGAACATCTCCGCTTCCAGTGGCTGTGCTTTAAGACATTATTATGTCTTTAAAGAAATCGTTAATAGAAAGTATCCAGATATTAAAGAAAATCAATTTTTATTGATTGCTTTAGGTCTAGGCGAACACATCTTTGCCCATCGTTTTGATGAAGAAGAATTATTTGCTTTTATCGAAAAGAATGTCGAAGTAGAAGGGGTCGTTGATTTTATTAAATCGTATTCTGATCCCAAAGCTTTAATTCCTGAAGATATTCCTTTTGATAGCAAGAAATTTATCTCTTTAAGACACAACCTTCCGATTTGGATTGTCAATATGTGGCAAAAGAATGCTGGCAAGTTAGCGGGCAAATTATTCCGTTCCTACTCTCAAAGCAAAAGAACATTGGTGAGAATTAATAGCAATGTCATTACCGATGAAGAATTCTTTAATAAGCATCCTGAATTTTCGACTTTCTCAACACCTAACATCGCAGTGTTAAATGAAAAAGGAAATGTCAGAAAGAATCCCGCTGTTACAAGTGATGAAGCCATATATATGCCTGGTAGTTATCACTTTATGTTAGAAGACCTCGATGTCGATGTTTTAAGAGGCATCGCTATATATGGAGCATCTAACAATTATTTGTTAGAAGAATTATATGCTCGCTTAGGTCCTTCTTTTAAAGCGGATTATGTCTGTGGTTTACAAAGTCACTTCTTTGATATAGATAAAAAAGTTAAAAATTATTCTTTGAATAATATTTCATTATATGAAGGTGACCACACCTTGATTATTACCTGCATCTCTAAACCAGTGCACACTTTCTTTGTGTGTCCTGAGAATTCCTATTTAATAGGATTAAGTGAGAGACCAGATTATTTCTTAAATATCAAACAAGATGATTTAGATAAATTAATCGATGGTGAATATAAGAGTTTAGAAGAAGCTTCCCTCCATGTTGAAGATGGTGGTGATCTCGTCTATTTCGTTCCGACCTTCTGCCGTAATGAAGGCAATGGTTTAATCCAAAGATTCTTAAAAAATCATCCAGATTTTACTTTAGTAAAAGAAAAACAATTATTCCCGTTTGATAGATATCAAACATTCCTATATTTTGCAGTTTTAAGAAAAGAGGAAAAGCATGATTAATCTCTATGGCATGGAGATGAGGAAATTACAAGATTTAATGGTTAGTGAAGGCCAAAAACCATATCGCGCTATCCAACTTTATACATGGATGTATGAAAAGAATGCTCGTGATTTCGATGAAATGACTGATATCTCCTTACGCTTTAGAGAAGTTCTCAAAGAGAAATATTGTTTAAAGTTACCATCTATATTCCTTAAACAAGTGAGTAAAGATGGAACAATAAAACTCTTATTAGAGTTAGAAGACCACATGAAAGTCGAATGCGTTCTTATGCGTTACGACTATGGATGCGCGGTATGCGTATCTAGCCAAGTGGGTTGTAATATGGGGTGTTCCTTCTGTTCCTCGGGTATTCTTGGAAAGCAAAGAAACCTCAAACCCGAAGAGATGATGGGCCAAATAATGGTCATCAATGATCTTCTTCGAGAAGAAGGAAAAGGAATGCATGTCACCCATGTCGTGGTGATGGGCACTGGTGAACCCTTTGATAATTATGATAACGTGATGGACTTCATCCGTATCGTTAACGCTCAAAAAGGTTTGGCCATTGGAGCGAGACATATCACAGTATCAACCTGTGGTCTTGTAGAGGGAATTAAAAAATATGCTCGAGAAGGTTTACAAACAAACTTAGCTATCTCTCTTCACGCTCCAAACAATGAGTTAAGAAATCAACTCATGAAAATTAACAAAGCTTATCCCTTAGAGGTATTAATGCCTGCTGTTAAGGAATATGAAGAGATAAGCAAAAGGCGTGTTACCTACGAGTACCTTCTATTAGAAGGTATTAATGACACAAAGGAACATGCTGAACAATTAATTAAATTAATTAAAGGGACAATGGGTTATGTGAATCTCATCCCCTATAATGAAACCAACAAAAACGATTACAAACGTAGTAGTGGTAATCGAGTACATGCCTTCCTAGATTATCTAACCAAGGGTGGTGTGACGGCAACAATTAGAAAAGAATTTGGCAGTGACATAGACGCTGCTTGTGGTCAATTAAAAGCGAAGTGTGAGGAATGATTATGGCGAGTAATAAGAAATACCTATATGGCAGATACGCCTTCAAAACCGATATCGGAAAAGTCCGTATCAACAATGAGGACTGCGCGATAGCGTTAACTAATGCAAGAGGAAACATTCTTCTTGTTGTTTGTGATGGCATGGGTGGCCAAAATAAGGGCGATTTAGCCGCAAATTTAGCAATTGATCACATTTCTCAAGCTTTTTCTGACAAAGACCGTTTTGCTACTTCCTTCTTTGCCAAGAGATGGGTGGCGAATACCATTAGAGAGGCCAATAGCATTGTCTATCGTCAATCTGCAAAGAATGAAAAATACCAAGGCATGGGTACAACTATTACCTTAGTGTTAATCGTTAATGATTATATGGTGGTCGCTCAAGTCGGCGACTCCCGTGCTTATACATTTAGAAATAGAATTTTGACACAGATTACCACTGACCAAACCTATGTCCAATATCTCTATCGTATTGGTGAAATCACCAAAGAAGAGATTGCCACGCATCCAAAGCGTCACGTTTTAATGAATGCCTTAGGCATTTATCCAAGCTTAGATTTAGATATTGCTGTTCATCCATATTTAGGTGACACCATCTTAGTGTGTAGCGACGGCTTATACAATAACGTTCCAGAAAAGGATTTGTTATCCATCATCAAAGGTGGCGATACCCCAGATCAAAAAGTTAATGAACTAGTTTCATTAGCTAATCAAAATGGTGGTTCTGATAACATCGCTGTTATCTTATGGGAGGCTAACGAATAATGCCTCTAAAAATCGGTTCACTTGTAGATGCGCGTTATCGCATATCCGCTCGTGTAGGGCATGGCGGTATGGCGGAGGTTTATGAAGGGGTTGATATCATCACCAAGAAAGTGGTGGCCATCAAACTCATCCGCAAGGATGTAATGAATAACCCCGTTAATTTAAAGCGCTTTAAAAACGAAGCTACAATCGCAGCTTCTTTAAATCACCCCAATATTGTGAAAGTTTATAATCATGGTACTGTTGATGGTATTCCGTATATCGCTAACGAATTTATCAAAGGACAAAATCTCAAAGAGGTTTTGGATTTTAGAAGTGCTCTTCCAATTCCAGAAGCAGTGGACTATATGCTCCAATTAGCGGGAGCCTTATCCTATGCTCATCAAAGAGGTATTGTCCATCGTGACATTAAGCCAGATAACATTTATGTTATGAATGATGGCACCGTCAAACTCGGTGACTTTGGTATCGCTCAAGCGGGACCTGAAGAATTTAGCGAAGGCCAGAACGAGATTGTGGGTTCTGTTCATTATCTCGCTCCAGAGATTAGTTTAGGTAAACCAGCTTCTGCTTTATCGGACATCTATTCTTTAGGCGTTACTTTCTTTGAAGTTATTACTGGCCATGTCCCTTATGTGAAAGATAAAGCGGTGGATATCGCTGTCGCTCATGTCAAAGAGAAATTCCCTTCTCCTAAGAAATATGTTCCTGATTGTCCAAAGGAAGTGGAGAGAATCATCTTGAAATGTGTGAAGAAGAATCCGAAAGAAAGATATCAAAATGCCAGTGAGTTATATAACGATTTACTCGATTTAAAGAATAATCCTGATTCCTTTAAGGAAAAGAAAGGTTTCTTTAGAAAACTATTCGGTTTTAAATAATGAAAGGTCGTATTGTTTCTCTTAGTTGTGGTGTTTATTCCATTGAAGTAGATGGAGTTATTTATAACGCTCCAGCGAGAGGATTATTTAGAAATAAAGGTGTCAAACCCACCGTGGGTGATATCGTGGAAATAAGCGAAGATTATCTTGTTATTTCTAAGGTCTATGACCGTGTCAATTATTTAAAAAGACCACCGATTAGTAATGTCACTCAAATGCTCATTATCGAGTCTTTAAAAGAACCGGAATTCTCCTATCTATTAGCCTTCAAATATTTAACCTATGCAAATATGAATGGCATTAACGCTAAAATCATCCTCACTAAATCCGATAAAGAGAACGATAAAAATTTAATTGATGAGATTGTTCAAACCTTCAAGCAGATAGATATCAATGTCTATGTTGTTTCCAATAAAACCTTGGAAGGTTTAGAGGAAGTAAGAAAGCTCTTTAAAAACCAAGTTACCTGTTTAATCGGTCAAAGTGGTGTGGGTAAATCTTCCCTTATTAACGCTATCGATAAAGACTTTGAAAGAAGAGTGGGTGATTACTCCTATGCCTTAGGGAGAGGCAAACACCAAACCAAAGAAGTTATATTGCTTCCATATGAATGTGGATATATCGCTGACACTCCCGGATTCTCTTCCCTTGAATTAGAACTATATAAGGAAGATTTAGCGCAATTTTATCCAGGATTTAACGAAAAATACACAAATTGTTACTATTCTAACTGCTTACACATCAGTGAACCAAAGTGTGTAATCAAAGATCTATTGAATAGTGGACAATATCCCCAAATAGCCTACGATTGCTATCTCAAATTATCAGAAGAAAGTATATACAAAAACAAGAGGTACGAAAGATGAATAGATGTATTGTTGCCCCCTCAATCTTAAGTGCAAACTTCAATAAATTAGAGGAAGAAATTAAAACCGTTGAAGCTGCTGGTGCGGAATGGTTACATTTTGATGTGATGGATGGACATTTCGTTCCAAATATCTCTTTTGGTATCCCTGTTTTAAAGAGTATTGCTCACACTCATGGAATGATTAATGACGTTCATATCATGATTTCTGATCCATTGAAATATGCGGAAGAATTCATTAAAAGTGGTGCTCAATTTTTAACCTTCCATTATGAAGCTTGTAGCAGCGAAAAAGAAATTAATCAAATTATCGATTTAATTCATTCATTAGGTGGTAAAGCGGGTTTGTCAATTAAGCCAAATACGGATGTTAAAGTCCTTGATAAATTTGTCGATAAATTAGATCTTATTCTAATCATGTCTGTAGAACCAGGTTTTGGTGGACAGTCATTCATTCCTTCCGCGCTTGATAAAATCAAATATTTACGTGAACTTATCGATTATCGCCATTTCAATTGTTTGATTGAAGTTGATGGTGGTATCAATGCTGAAACCGGTGAATTATGTAAAGCCGCTGGTGCTGATATTTTAGTGGCTGGCAGTTATCTATTCGGTCAACTAGATATTAAAAAGAGAATTGAGGATCTTCAAAAATAATGAGTATTGTTTGGGTTATTGCTTTAGGAGCTTGCACTGCAGTATTCTTTGCGGTTTATTTAGTCTTTTCTTTCACTAATTACCGCAAGAGGTTTTCTGAGAAATATGATTTGAGAAATCATTTTCCTTATGAATTCAATTTCTCTTCTCACTTTAGTGACAACATCTTAGGTAATACCGCTTTGATATTCCAAACGGCAATATCTATTTCTTTTTATGCTATAGCATTAGCTTATAGTAATAAGGATGGGGTAATATATGCCGTTATCGCTAGTGGTATTCTATATGCTTTATTAAATTGTGCGGTGAACTTTGTTCCATTAAAGACAATTCGATTCCATCTTTCAGTTTCGATTTTTTTATTTGTCTGTTCTTTCTTCTTGCCGGCCTCTATTGGTTTGGCTTTCTTTAGACACTATCAGTTAGAGGCAGATACCTTGTCTCTAGTGATGTCTATCGTTTCTGTAATAGTGGCGCTATTCAACTTTGTATTAGTGATGAATCCCAAATTGTCTTTGAGCATTAAAATAAATATTGGCATTGATGAAAAAGGTCAGGAGTATTATGTGAGGCCTAAATACATAATGATGGCCTTTACGGAATGGCTAATGATAATATCATTCCTCGTCGATAATGTCTTATTTATCCTCTTAATAAATCTTATAAAATAGCAACAAAAAAAGTGACTCGCGAGTCACTATTTTTTATTCAGGATTTTGCTTATCTCTCTTTGTATTGTTTGTTGAGGCTGCGATAGGCACGGGTTGACATGCGAACACGCATTTCTTTACCGTCAACAACAACAGTTCTGGTTTGGAGATTACAATTCCATCTGCGGCGGGTAGCTCTCAATGAATGGGAACGATTGTTACCGCTAATGGGTCCTTTTCCTGTAACTGGGCATACTCTTGACATATCGTAGTCCTCCTAACTGACTTTGAAAATCTTACCACAACCGCATATTTACCGCAACAAACATTTAAAAAAATTGTTTGATAAGGGATATTAAGTGCAAAAAAGGAAAAATAAAAAGAAACTATAATTTAACCTGCGGATATTTTTGTTCAAACTCTTCTTTTGATAATCTATTCTTACAATTTTCTAGCATTGTTGGATATAAAATACCCTCTCTATCGAACACTAAATATCTTGTATGACCTTGTTTTGTGAAGAAATGGATCATTTTCTTCTTTTCTGATTTCTCTTCATCGATATATACTACATCGCTGTAATAATATATGAGTTGTTGTCTACCTTTATTAACGACGACATATTTTTTATTTACTTCATAAGAACTGGCAAAAGCGGTGAGCAAAAATAGAACAATAATCACCACTACATAACCACCGATGATAGTGTATTGTCTCCAATCCCATGGTAGTTCAAAAAGAAATAGATTAAAGGTCACACCAAATAGTGCGCCAGCGGCTACGATACTAATGACTATTAAGGGAAGAATCATCTTCCTCATCGAGACATGAACTTTCATATAAATTAGTTTATATCCTCCCTTTATTTATAAAAAGAGTTTGTTTGTGGTTTTATGTGTGCGCGTATGCTAAAATATACACGCATAAGGAGTTTTGTTATGTCCAAAAAAGTTGTTGCGATGATCCTTGCAGGGGGTAAAGGTACTCGTCTAGAAGCGCTAACAAAGAAAACAGCGAAACCCGCTGTCTCATTTGCTGCTAAATACCGTATTATTGATTTCCCAATCAGCAATTGTGCGAATAGTGGAATTAATACTATCGGTGTTCTCACCCAATATGAATCAACTGATTTAGATGCCTATATAGGTAATGGCGAAAAGTGGGGTCTTAATGGCGTGCATGCGCTAATGACTTCGTTAGCTCCTCGTCAAACAGAAGAAGGTGCTAACTGGTACAAAGGTACCGCTGATGCGATTACCCAAAATATTGATTTCTTAGATGATAACAAACCAGATTATGTCTTAATTCTATCTGGTGACCATATTTATAAAACGTTGTATAACGATATGATTGAACTTCATGAAGAAAAGGGTGCTGATGCAACCATTTCCGTTATTGAAGTTGATCCCAAAGAAGCTAGCCGTTTTGGCATTATGGCGGTCGATAAAACTGATCGTATCGTGGAGTTCCAAGAAAAGCCTAAACAACCCAAGAGCAATCTCGCTTCCATGGGTGTTTATGTATTCACCTGGAAAGTATTGCGTAGGTACTTAAAAGAGGACGCTAAAGATCCTGATTCAGATCATGACTTTGGAAATAATATCATTCCCAAGATGCTCAATGATGGATTGTTGCTTCAAGCTTATAGATTTAATGGTTATTGGAGAGATGTTGGAACATTAGCTTCTTTACATCAAGCCAATATGGATGTGGCTTTAGATGCCAAGATGCTTGACTTATACGATTCTGATAGAACCACTCGTATATATACTGAAGACACTTATAGTGTTCCTCAATATATTGGACCAGAAGGTTCCATTACTCGCAGTATTTCTAACCAAGGTTCAGTGATTTTAGGAAAAGCTGATTCCTGTGTTATTTCTAGTGATGCCATTATCGAAGAAGGCGCGGTTTGTACACGATGCGTCATTATGGCGGGCGCTCGCATTAAGCAAAACGCCAAAGTTAACAATGCAATTATCGCTCCTGATGTCGTAATCGAAGAAGGAAGCAGGATTAATCTCGGCAAAGATGAGGTTGTATTAATCGCGAAAGGAGGTAAGTAATATGAATAAGATTTTAGGTATTTGTAACTTACACGATTCCCCAAGCCTTGGTCAATTAACCAAGTCTCGTCCTTTAGGCGCTGTTTCTTTTTTATCAAGATATGCCCTTATGGACTTCACCCTTTCCAATTTCTCTAACTCTGAAATTGATCGTATTATGGTTCTCACTGAACATAATATTTCTGCGGTTTTAAACCATACCCAACAAGGTAACGTTTGGATTAATAATACAAGAACTGGATTCTTAAGAATTGTGATGAATGAAAGTCTCATCGATTCTCCAAAATTCAATACTGATATCGCTAATGTTGAATCACATTATTCAGTATTAGAAACCGCGAATCCAGAATATGTCGTTGTCGCTCCTACATTCTTCTTGATGTCCTTTGATTTTAGAAAGATGATTGATGAACACATCGATAGTGGTGCGGACATCACTTGTTTATATGTGAAGAATAATCATGGTAACGAAGAATATATCAACTGTGATTTATTCAAATTAGAAGATGGCAGAATTGTTCGTTCTGACACTAATGCAGGAACCAAAAAGAACGTGAATGTTTCTTTAGAAACTTATGTCTTTACTCGTTCCGCGTTTGATGAATTATTAAGAATGTCACATGAAGTATCTAGCATGTGCACAATCCGTTATATGGTTTCTTATATGATTAATCATAATTTGTTAACTATTAATGGTTTTGAATATAAAGGTGTAGTCTTCCCCATTCTTTCTTTAAAAGACTATATTGATGTGTCATTCGAATTATTGGCTTTTGAGAATAGACAAAAACTATTCTTTGATGAATGGCCGATATATACGACTACGCATAACACGCCACCCGCACTATACGGGCCTAAGGCGAATGTGAAGAATTCCTTCATCGCTAATGGTTGTATCATTAAAGGCAAAGTTGAAGATTCCATCATCTCCCGTGGTGTGGTTATTGAGGAAGGCGCAGTTATCAAAAATTGTATCTTATTCACCTTAACTAAGGTTGGTAGCAATGCTAAATTGCAATATGTTTTAACTGATAAAAGTGTTAAGGTTCAAGAGATTAAAAATCTTTCTGGAACCAAAGATGATTTGTTTATCGTCAAACAAGGAGAAAAAATCTAATGAAAATCGTTATGGTGGCCAGTGAGTCTCGTCCCTTTTGTAAAACTGGTGGACTGGCTGATGTGGTCTATTCATTATCTAAAGAATTAGCCCTTTTAAAACATGATGTTTCCGTCATCATTCCTTTTTATCAAACTGTCAAAAACACTATTAAAACCCCAGTAAAACTCATTGATTCCTTTGTGATCAATATGTCTTGGAGACATCAAGAGGCGAAGGTTTATGAAACTGAAGCTGATGGCGTCACTTTCTATTTAATTGAACACTGGTATTTTGATAGAAGCAATATCTATGGCGATGCTGATGATGGTGAGAGATTTGCTTTCTTCACTTTAGCCGCACGCGAATTCTTAATGCGTCGCAAAGAGACGCCACAAATTATCCATATCCATGACTGGCAACCAGGTATGCTTATTACCGCCATTAAAGAAGTGCAATGGTATCGTGATAGATTCCATAAGACTAGATTTGTGATGACCATTCATAATCCCGCTTTCCAAGGAATGCTTGATAGAGATGCCTTAGGCAATTTATATAACTTACCAGAATCGCTCTATGATGAAGGTAAAGTCAGACTTGATTGTCGTGTCTCCACTTTAAAAGCTGGTATTGTCTATGCTGATAAAGTGACCACTGTTAGTCCCACTCATCATTCGGAATTATTAACTCCCGAGGGTGGCATGCATTTAGATGGTGTTTTAAATCTTAGAGAATGGGATTTCTGTGGCATTTTAAATGGTATCGATTATTTAGAATTTGATCCGAGTAATGATAAGGCCATTGCTATGCAATATGATTCCTCTACTTTAGTAGCGGGTAAAAAAGTCAATCACGACGCTTTATTAAAAGAACTTAATCTTAAAGATTATGGTCAACCATTATATTCCGTAGTTTCTCGTCTAACTTGGCAAAAAGGTTTAGATCTTTTATTCCCCACGATTGAAGAACTATGTAATAGAGGTTGTAATGTCGTCATCTTGGGTAGTGGTGAAAGACAATACGAAGTGGAATTAGAAAAGCTCCGCGCTAAATATCCAGATAAGATGGCAATTTATATCGGTTACAACGATGCTTTAGCGCATCGCATATATGCCGCGAGTGACTTCTTCATGATGCCCTCATTATTTGAACCATGTGGCTTAGGTCAGATGATTGCTCAAAGATATGGGACATTACCAATTGTCAGAAGAACTGGTGGATTAAAAGATTCTGTCATCAATTATGATGGTGGAAATTTAGAGACATCAAATGGATTTGGATTTGACAATTACCATCCAGATGATATGAAATATACAAGTATCTATGCTTATGATGCTTATCAAGATAAGAAAGTTATCACAAGACTGATGAAAAACGCTATGGAGACTGATAATTCTTGGACTAAAAGTGCAAAGAGTTATCTCGGTTTATATAAAGAAATAGCGGTCAAATAGTAAGGAGGCCTACTTTATGGGCTATGATCACCTCAAAATAGAAAAGAAATGGCAGAAATATTGGGAAGATAACCAAACATTTAAAACTGATGTTTGGGATTTTTCTAAACCTAAATTCTATGCTTTAGATATGTTCCCTTATCCTTCTGGTGTCGGACTACACGTTGGTCATCCTGAAGGCTATACCGCGACAGACATCGTTTCTCGTATGAAGAGAATGCAAGGATATAATGTCCTCCATCCTATGGGATACGATTCTTTTGGCTTACCTGCCGAACAATACGCTATTCAAACCGGTAATCATCCTGGCAAATTTACTGAAGAAAATATCAAAACCTTCTCTCACCAATTAAAAGGATTAGGTTTTGACTATGACTGGGATAAAGTTGTTTCTACAAGCGATCCATCATTCTATAAATGGACTCAATGGATTTTTAAAGGTTTATTTTTAGATGGCTATGCCAAATATATTGATATGCCGGTTAACTGGTGCGAAGAACTCGGCACTGTTTTATCAAATGATGAAATCATCGATGGAAAGAGTGAAAGAGGTGGATACCCAGTTGTCAGAAAGAACCTCAAACAATGGGTTATTGACCAAGCCAAATTCGGTGAAGAATTATTAGAGGGTTTGAATAGAATTGATTGGCCAGAATCCACAAAAGAAATTCAAAGAAACTGGATTGGCAAGAGTATCGGCGCTCTCATCGATTTTGAAGTTGCAGACCATAAAGAGAAATTCACTGTCTTCACCACAAGATGTGACACCCTTTTTGGTGCCACTTATTGCGTGCTCGCTCCCGAACACGAACTCGTGAAGAAGATTGCTTCTAAAGAACAATTACCAGAAGTCGAAAAATATATTGCTGAAGCCGCGAGAAAGAGCGAACTTGAAAGAACTTCTTTGAATAAAGAAAAGACTGGTGTTTTCATCGGCGCTTATGCGATTAATCCGGCGAATGGAAAGAAACTTCCCATCTTTATTTCTGATTATGTTTTGTCCTCCTATGGTACAGGCGCGATTATGGCTGTGCCCGCTCACGATAGTAGAGACTATGCCTTCGCTAAGAAATTTGGATTAGATATTATCCAAGTTCTTGAAGGTGGAGATGTTTCTAAAGAAGCTTATGAAGATGATGGACTCCACATCAATAGTGATTTCCTCAATGGTTTAAATAAAGAAGATGCGATTAATAAGATGCTCGATTTCTTAAAAGAAAAAGGGATCGGTGAAAAGAAAATAAATTACAAATTTAGAGAATGGATCTTTGCCCGTCAAAGATATTGGGGTGAACCAGTTCCAGTCGTCCATATGGATGATGGTTCTATCTACGCTCTAGATGATAAAGAACTTCCATTAGTGCTTCCTGTTCTTGATGATTATAAGGGCCATAACGGCAAAGCTCCTTTGGAGAACGCCAAAGAATGGAAAGAATATTATGTCAACGGTAAACATGGCTTAAGAGAGACATCTACGATGCCTGGTAGCGCCGGTAGCAGCTGGTATTTCTTAAGATATGTTGATCCACATAATGATCAGGTTTTCTGTGATAAGAGATTAGCGGATCACTGGTTACCTGTCGATTTATATATCGGTGGTCCAGAACACGCGGTTGGTCATCTTATCTATGCTCGTATTTGGACTAAATATCTCTATAAGAAGGGTTATATTTCCTTTGATGAACCATTTAAGAAATTAGTTCACCAAGGTATGATTCTCGGTTCTAACGGCATTAAGATGGGCAAACGTTATCCTGAATATGTCGTTAATCCCGATGATGTCATTCAACAATATGGCGCAGACACTATGCGCTTATATGAGATGTTTATGGGACCACTTGAAGCCAGCAAACCTTGGAGCAACCAAGGTGTGGAAGGTGCTCGTAGATTCTTAGAAAGAGTTTATAGAGCAATCGTTGAAAACGATTATGTGGTTGATGAAGAAGTTCCGGAATTAGATATGGTTTATAACCAAACTGTCAAAAAAGTTAGTGATGATTTTGAAATATTGTCTTTCAACACCGCGATTAGCCAAATGATGATTTTCATTAACGAAGTATATCGTGTTGGTAAATTACCAAAGAAATACGCGGAAGGCTTTGTAAAACTTATTTCATGTATCACTCCTCATATCGGTGAAGAGATGTGGGAAAAGTTAGGCCACAATAAGACTATTGCCTTTGAGAGCTGGCCAACTTATGACACCACAAAGCTCGAATCTAATATGGTGAAAATTGCTGTCAGTGTGAATGGCAAACTACGTGCCACATTAGATGTTGAGAAAGATAGCGACGATGAAAAAGTGAAGGCACTAGCCTTAGAATTAGAGAACGTGAAAAAGTTCACAGATGGACTAATGATTAGAAAAATCATTGTAGTTAAAAATAAAATTGTTAATATAGTAGTTGCTTAATTTTATTAGCACGATACCCGAATGGGATTGTAGCGGAGGAATAAAATGAACTTATGTATTGATGTGGGTAATTCCACAATCGGGGTGGGTTTCTTCAAAGAAGAAAAACTCCTCAAAAGACTGATATTCACAGTCGATGAGAAAAAGACTAAAGACGAATACTTGTCTGTCTTATATAGAACACTCAAAGAAAATAATTTTGCCACGGATGATGTGAAGCAGATTATTTTTTCGTCTGTCGTTCCGAGCGTTAACATTCATTTATTAGGCGCTTTAAGAGAATGCTTTCATATTGAACCAATGCGCATCGCTCCTGGCATTAAAACTGGTTTGACAGTTCATGTCGATAATCCAAA
>JAEEGL010227688.1_pt1 | contig 15528 bp, 12 predicted proteins | sample 9134231 | NCBI WGS metagenome assembly JAEEGL01 (sample SAMN16246548, study PRJNA631951) | gut metagenome | biome: gut microbiome; feature: rumen; material: fiber-attached | host: Bos | place: Iran: Karaj | collected 2018-10
AGAATTAGAGAATTATTGCAAAATAGAGAATTGTTTGGAATTACCCGCCGCAAGCGGCTGGAACTCTGCGGACTGAAACGGAAATGGCTTGCCATTTCTTCTCAAATTCCCTATAATTCTACTAAACTGCTAAGGAGAAATACTCTAATTCTCTAATTCTTGATTATTATAAAAGGTGGGAAACTTGAATTATTTATTTGTATTTTTGCGGTTGAAAATGCATACAAGGGTCTGATACGGCAAGCGGCTGATGCGGCTGGGGAAGAGCCTGATGGCGCGCGCGAAGAGGCTCTTGGCGAACGTAAAGCGGCCGTTTACGACGCTAAAGAGGCACTTTAGAAAAGTAAGGCTCAGTCCACACAAGGGGTGGACTCTGAGGGAGGAGAGAGAATTATCAATAGTTTAATAACCATCAAAAAAAAACACAAGATTATGGCATGTAAGTATCGTCTCGGCAAGAACACGAACGTGAAGTCTGCCGGTTACAACAAGTATTATGCCCGCACGCACACGCAGGGGCTGGTGTCGAACGAGGAGCTGGCCAAGCGCATGGCCGCCCGCAACACGACCTACTCGGAGGGTGAGATGCGCGGACTGCTCATCGACCTGACGGAGCTGGTGCGCGAGCTGTCCTACGAGGGACGTGCGGTGAAGATCGACAACCTGGGCATCTTCTGGGTGGGAGCCAAGTCGAAGGGTGTCACCGACCCCACGAAGTTCAACGCCACCACCGACATCACCTCGTGCTGGAAGTGCCGTCCGACGGGCGAGGGCTTGTCGAAGAGCATCGCCGTGACCCGTGCAGGCGGCGTGGCCATCGAGTGGCAGGAGGACACGGAGTACAACTCGCCGCGTACGCCGGAGCCCTAAAAAACCAACAACCCACCCTCAACAACCCACCCCCAACCCCTCCCGAACGGGAGGGGAGTTGGGTTAGAGGGGTAAACGCGACGAGGGGCCTACCGCACACAAAGGGTCTGACCCTTTGTGTGCGTGTAACCGAGACGAAATGAAAAGAATAGCAAAGAAAGAATGCAGTTTTTTGCAGAAATGCTTTTGGGATTCCGATTCTATTTCGTATCTTTGCAACCATAAAAGCTAAAACGAACAAGTATGAAGAAGCTAATATATGCTTTTATTGCCTTGCTGATGGTGGCAGCTTGCCAGAAAAGACAACAGACTGTAAACAACTGCAGGTATGTCGACAGTGTGGTTGAGAAAGCCTGCATCGTGCCCGACCTCGACAGGGCGCTGGCACTGACCGACAGCTTCCTGAATCTTGGCATGATATCAGAGATACATGCCGCCAAGCTGCGAGCTGAAGCCTATCTGCAGGTGAATAAGCTGGGCGAGGCTGAAACACAATTCAACCTTGGTGCCAACGCTACGCCCCGAACGGCTATCGACAGCCTCTACTGGTTCTGCTGTAGCTGCCTCCAGATACAATACGAGACCACGCGTCGCGACCAGGACGCTGTGCTGCGCAAAGCCCTGCCGCTGCTGGAAATCATGAAAGACATCACCTACGACAAGGAGTACGAAAACGAGATGCTGATGCAGAAGATCATGCTGTATCTAAGCGTGGGTAACAGTCAGATGTTTCTGGAGCGCACTGCCGATGCAGCCAAGTCGTACGAACTGTGCTACGATGCCGTCAGGACATTGACGCAGATTGAGTACTCTTTCGGTGCCCTGTATAATGCCACCATGTGTGTACACAATATCGCCAATGATTATCTTGACCTTGGCTTTTTCGACCAGGCAGACGTCTGGATGCAGCGCACCGACTCGCTCTTCAATCTGTATATGGGTCACCCTAATACGCCCGACAGCTACAAGGACGTTGTGAAGGCTAATGTGGACTACGATCACGCCATGTTGGCCTGCGGACAAGGGAAAAAGGCCGAAGCCGAAAGATACTATCGTGAGATGTTGAAGTCGAGCTTTGTCAAAAGCGAGGAAATGCAATATCGCATCGCGAATTTACTGATGCGCATGGGGCATTATGCCGAGGCTGCCGACCGCTATCAGGCGCTCGACAATATGATTGCCAAGTACCACGTTGAGCCGACAGTCGACATGATCTATCAGGTCAAGAACAGATTCGAGGCCAACTACAAGGCCGGTCGTAGGGATTCTGCCCTTGTCGCCGCCGCCGCCGCGTTAGAATTCGTCGACTCGGCCATCGTTCGCCAGAAGCGCAGCGAGGCTGCCAAGCTGGCCACCATCTACGAGACCAAACAGAAGGACGAGGAGATAGCCCAGCAGCAGATAAGCCTGAACCGTCAGCGCTTCCTGGCATTGGCCGTAGCGCTCGTGCTCATAACGGTATTCTTCATCGTCTATACGCTGTTCCGCCGTCGGGCCGCCAAGCACATGGCCGAGATGAAAGCCAGGCAGGAACGCATCGAGAGCGAACTGCGCATTGCCCGCGACATACAGATGAGCATGGTACCCAGCACATTCCCTGAATACGAGGGGCTGGACCTCTACGCACAGATGACGCCTGCCAAGGAGGTGGGCGGCGACCTCTACGGCTACATCATTAACGGCCACAACCTCTACTTTGCCGTGGGCGACGTCAGCGGCAAGGGAGTCCCCGCATCGCTGTTTATGGCACAAGCCACGCGATTGTTCCGCACTATGGCTAATCAGGGGCTTAAGCCCGCCGATATTTGCAACAACATGAATGCCGAGCTTTCGGGCGACGACAACGCCAACGGCATGTTTGTAACCATGTTCATTGGTATGCTGGATATGGAGAACGGCCACTTGGCTTACTGCAATGCGGGCCATAACCCGCCCGTGATTGGCGGTGGCCAGAATGAGGGCGACTATCTCGAGATGATACCTAACGCCCCGATTGGTCTATGGCCTGAGATGGACTATCAAGGCGAAGAGTTGGAGAGCATTAAGGGTCGTACACTGTTTGTTTATACCGACGGACTGAACGAGGCCGAAGACCCTGAGCAACAGCAGTTTGGCGATGATCATCTGTTAGACGTTCTACGGCATACCCATTTCGACTCGGCCATACAGGTGGTAAAAACGCTCAATGAAAAAGTAGAAGAGCATCGCAACGGCGCCGAACCTAACGACGACCTCACGATGCTCTGCCTGAGGGTAAGTTAAATGACGTTAGGATACTGCATCATCTGTTTCGCGCAGCAATGTCAGTAAACTGAGGGAGGCGCGTCGGCGCGTCGGCGCGTCACCGCGTCATTTGGTGTTTCGCATCTTTCCACCGTTGCACCAACCTCTATTTCCTTGGGATTAGTCATTGTGTACTTTTTGACAAATTTTTGGTGGGAAAATTTGGAAATACGGAAAATTATTGTAATTTTGCGTGGGAAAGTAGATTTTGTATCGAAAAAACTGTAGAGATGAATTTGGAGTTATTGACTGCGCAGGTATGTGAGATTGCCCGTCAGGCGGGCGAGTATATTAAAAAGGAACGCGAGGGGTTTTGCGCCGACAAGATAGAACGGAAGCATGCCCACGACTATGTGTCGTATGTGGACAAGGGGTCGGAGCGGCTTATTGTCAAGGGGTTGCGGCGGCTGCTGCCATCGGCGGGGTTCGTCACGGAGGAGGGTACTGCGGCTGCTGAGACGGCTGCCTCTGGTGCGCCGCCTGCCTCCGTTGATGAGGGCGCGTCTGCCGACGGGCTGGTGTGGGTGGTTGACCCGCTGGACGGTACGACGAATTTCATTCACGGCTATGCTCCCTACGCCGTCTCGATAGCACTTATCGACGGGCAGTCTGTCCTGTCGGGCGTGGTCTACGAGGTGTGTGCCGACGAGTGCTACTATGCGTGGCAGGGTGGGGGAGCGCACCTGGAAATGAGAAATGAGAAGGGAGAGTCGAGAAGTGTCACGCTGCATGTGAGCAATTGCGGGCTGAACGACGCGCTGCTGTGCCTGCAGCTGCCTTACAACAGCGATGCCTACAAGCCTGTCATCAATCGGCTGGTCAGCCATTTCTACGGCCGTGTGGGCAGCATCCGCATGATTGGCTCTGCGGCTATGGCGTTGTGCTACGTGGCGGCAGGCCGACTGGACGCCTATGCCGAGCGTTACATCGGGCAGTGGGACTTCATGGCCGGGGCGTTGATCGTGACGGAGGCTGGTGGCACGGTTGCCGACTACAATGGTGACGGCCGCTTCATGTACGGCGACAGCATTGTGGCCTCGAACGGCATTGTACATCAGCAGCTTCTTGATGTCATTTGTACCACAATATAAACAAATTACGTTAAAACGAGCGTTTTTTTCAGGAAAAGATGCCGTTGTTTGCAGGGAATTTTGTAATTTTGCAGGCTGAAATTGAAAAAACCAAAAATAAAGTATAAAAAATAACAAAAACAAATGGCAGCAATTGGAAAAATCAGAAGCTGGGGGCCAGTACTCGCTACAGTAATTGGTCTGGCCCTGTTTGCATTTATTGCCGAAGAGATGTTCCGCTCGTGCGAGGCAACCAGCAACGAGCGCCGTCAGCAAGTAGGCGAAGTGTTAGGTAAGAAAATTTCGGTACAGGAGTTCCAGGCACTCGTCGACGAGTACCAGGAGGCCATCAAGATGAGCCAGGGCCGCGACAACCTCTCTGAGGACGAGCTGAACCAGGTGAAGGATCAGGTGTGGCAGCAGTTTGTGAACAACACCATCCTGGAGAAGGAGGCCAAGAAGCTGGGTCTTACCGTTACTGACGAGGAGATGCAGAACATGATGAAGGCTGGTACGAACCCGATGCTGATGCAGACGCCGTTTGTCAATCAGGAGACTGGCCGCTTCGAGGTGAGCCAGCTGACGAAGTTCCTGGCTGACTACAAGAAGATGCAGCAGCAGCCTGGCAACGCCCAGGTTCTGGAGCAGTACCAGCGTCTGTATAACTACTGGCGCTTCATCGAGAAGAACATGCGCCAGCAGCTGCTGGGCCAGAAGTATCAGTCGCTGCTGTCGCAGTGCCTGCTGACGAACCCCGTGTCGGCCAAGATGGCTTTCGACGGTCAGAACGAGGAGAGCGAGATCCTGCTCGCCGCCCTGCCGTACAACACCGTCAAGGACGCTGACGTGGAGGTGACTGACGCTGACCTGAAGGCCAAGTACAACGAGAAGAAGGAGATGTACCGCCAGATTATGGAGAGCCGCAACATCAAGTATGTGGACTTCAAGGTGGAGGCTTCGGCTGCCGACCGTGAGGCCCTGATGAAGACGATGGTCGACGCACAGCAGCAGCTGGAGAGTGGTGTGACGCCTGCCGAGGCCGTCCGCAAGGCCCAGTCGCAGCAGCCCTACACTGGCATTGCCGTTACTCGTGGCGCGCTGCCCTCTGACATTGCCCAGAAGGTTGACTCCATGCAGGTCGGCCAGGTGTCGGCTCCGTTCGAGACCCGTTTCGACAACACGCTGAACGTCGTGAAGCTGATTGCCAAGACGCAGCTGCCCGACTCTGTGGAGTACCGTCAGATACAGGTTGGCGGCGAGACCCCTGAGGCTGCCCGTCAGAAGGCTGACAGCATCTACACCGCCCTGAAGGGTGGCGCCGACTTCGAGACGCTGGCCAAGAAGTACAACCAGACTGGCGAGAAGCAGTGGATGACATCGGCCATGTACGAGCGTTCACAGTCGCTGGACAACGACACAAAGGCCTATATCACCACGCTGAGTACACTGGGTGCTGGCGAGCTGAAGAACCTGGAGTTCTCGCAGGGCAACATCGTGATACAGGTGACCAACCGCAAGGCTATGGTTACTAAGTACGACGTGGCTGTTGTGAAGCACACCATCGACTTCTCGAAGCAGACCTACTCGAACGCCTACAACAAGTTCAGCCAGTATGTCAGCGAGAACAAGGACATCGAGAGCCTGGAGAAGAACGCCCAGAAGTTCGGATTCCGCGTGCAGGAGCGCAACAACCTGTACAACTCTGAGCACAATGTGGCAGGAGTACGCTCGACCCGTGAGGCCATGAAGTGGATATTCGACGCCGAGGCTGGTGAAGTGTCGCCCCTGTATGAGTGTGGCACCAACGACCACCTGATGGTTGTCGCCCTGACTAAGATTAACAAAGTCGGCTATCGTGACCTCGACGAGCTGAAGGATCAGCTGAAGCAGGAGGTGATGAACGACAAGAAGTTCGACAAGCTGGCCCAGCAGTTGGCCGGTGTGAAGGACATTGCCGCCGCCAAGGCCAAGGGTGCCGTCATCGATACCGTGAAGCAGGTGACCTTCGCAGCCCCCGTCTTCGTACAGGCTGCAGCCGCCAGCGAGCCCGCCCTGAGTGGTGCTGTGGCTGCCCTGAAGAAGGGTGCCGTATCGCCCGTCGTCAAGGGTAACGGTGCTGCCTACATCTTCCAGGTGCTGGATAAGAAGTCACGTGAGGGTGCCAAGTACGATGCCAAGCAGCAGTCCACTCAGCTCAGCCAGATGGCCGCACAGGCTGCCAGTCGCTTCATCGGCGAGATGTATCAGAAGGCCAACGTGGTGGACAACCGCTACCTGTTCTTCTAATCGGCTACTGAACGCAACGCATAATCAAGGGCGGTTCCTCACAACAGGAGCCGCCCTTCATCATTACTGCATCGACATGTAGTAGCCCAGACGGTAGATCTTGAAAAGGAGGAGGCTGGGCTGGGGACCAGACAGCCGCCGGCGCAGCATTCGTGAGAACAGCCGGTGGAACAGACGGATGAAGGGTGCCAGCAACGACAGGCGCGACACCACGGCCAGCAGCCGTGAGTAGCCCTCCAGCTCGCTGCGGAAGGTATGGAGCGTGCGCAGCCCCTCCTCCGTCTTGCTGATGAAGCCGGCATTGGTCTCGAAACGCTCGAAGCTCATGGGGTTGTCGATGTGCGTGATGGCGATGCCGTCGAGCTGCAGCTGCTTGCCGAAGAGCACGTCCTCGTAGCCGTAATGACGGAAACGCTGGTCGAAGGGGTGGGCGAGCATCACGTCGCGGCGTACCATGAAATTGGCCGTGTGGAAGTCCATGTAGGGCGACTCGCGGCGGCGTTCAGCGGTGTGCTCGTGCTCGGCAGCCTTCTCGTACATGGAGCGCAGGTTGCCAGGTATCAGGTCGCCAATCACCACGCCGCCGTCGACGACGATGTCAGCGTCTGGGGTGTCGGCATAGCGCCGTACATAGTCGTCGCGGCATACCACCATGTCGCTGTCGATGAACAGCAGCCAGGGGTGGCGCGCCTCACGGGCCAGGAAGTTGCGGATGGCGGCACGCCCGCTGTTCTCCGTGCGCTCAACGACCCTGCAGCAGGGCAGCTGATTGACGACACGGTTAGCCTCCACTACGCTGCCATCGATGGAGCCGTCGTCGGCCACGATGACCTCATAGCCGATGGGTAATGACTCTGCCTGGCGTTGCAGCTCGGCTACCAGCTCGGCGCAGCAGTCGTTGTAGGTGGGTATGAGTATGGATAAATCCTTCATGTCTGTGCAAAATTACACAAAAAAAGTTATTTTGGATATTTTTTTCTGTTTTATTTCTCTTTTTCCAAGAAAAAAGCGTATATTTGCCGACTGATATAAAGCAAACATTATAAGTTATGAGCAAGAACATTTGGAAAACCATGATGATGAGCCTGCTGCTGATGCTCTCGGCACAGGCGAATGCCCAGAATCTTGACGACATCCTGAGCGGTGTGCTCGGAGGAGGACAGGCGAGCGATGTCGTATCGACGCTGACGGGCGTGTTCTCCAGCGACAAGCAGGCCACAAAGGACAACATCGTCGGTACGTGGACGTATACCGAGCCGGCCATCGTCTTCATGTCCGACAATGTGCTGACGAAGGTGGCCTCGAAGGTGGCCGCCAACAAGCTGGAGAAGCGGATTCAGGAGTACCTGACGAAGTATGGCGTGAAGCCCGGTGCGCTGACCATGACCTTCAACGAGGACGGTACCTACGTGCAGGTGCTCAATGGCAAGAAGTCGTCGGGTACGTGGACGGTGAAGGACTCGAAGCTGCAGCTGACCATTCTGACCGTCAAGGCCCTCACGGTTACCACTCAGATAGACGGCAAGAACATGATGTTCGTCACCGATGCCACGAAGCTGCTGAACCTCTTCAAATCGTTAGGTGCCAAGTCGAACAACTCGAACATCAAGACGGTGACGTCGCTGCTGAAGAGTGTCAAGGGCATGCAGGCTGGTATTACGCTGCAAAAGCAGAAACAGGGCAAATAGTTTTTTATTGGGTTATAATTATTTACTAAACTAAACAAACAACAAACAGTTATGAAGAAAAAGTTTATCTGCGCCGTTTGTGGATATATCTACGAAGGCGATGCTGCTCCTGAGAAGTGTCCCATCTGCAAGGCTCCTGCCTCGAAGTTCTCTGAACTGAAGGACGAGGGTGAGACGACCTACGCTACTGTTCACCGCATTGGCGACGGCAAGCCCGAGGGTGTGTCACAGGAAATGATTGATGACCTGCGCAACCACTTCAATGGAGAGTGCAGCGAGGTAGGTATGTATCTGGCTATGGCCCGTCAGGCCGACCGCGAGGGCTATCCCGAGATTGCCGAGGCTTTCAGGCGCTATGGTTTAGAGGAGGCTGACCACGCTTCTCGTTTTGCCGAGCTGCTGGGCGAGTGTGTATGGGATACCAAGACGAACCTGGAGAAGCGTGCTGCCGCCGAGGCTGGCGCCTGCGAGGACAAGTTCCGTATTGCCAAGAATGCCAAGGCTGCCGGCTTTGACGCTATCCACGACACCGTTCATGAGATGGCCAAGGACGAGGCCCGTCACGGTGCTGGTTTCGCTGGATTGCTGAAGCGCTACTTCGGCAAGTAAGCGCGTGTACTCCCTGACTGGTGCTTTATCTGCCGGAAGGGGGTGACTTGGTACAATAAAATGAGGAAAAAGCCGTTTTATCTGTGTATGATAAAACGACTTTTCCTCTTTTCCCTGCTTATAGCAGCCCTGCTGGCGGCCTGTAAGGACAACGACTCCTTCTCGGCCGGCGAAGGCATGCGCCTGACGTTCTCGACCGATACCCTGAGGCTCGACACCATGTTCTCCGACTCGCCGTCGTCCACCTATAGCTTCTGGGTGTTCAACAAGAACAGCGACGGGCTGCGCATCAGCTCCATACGCCTGGAACGCGGCAACCAGACGGGATTCCGCGTCAATGCCGACGGACAGTACCTGGGGCCTGTGGCCACCGACATCGAGATACGCAAGGGCGACAGCATCCGCGTGTTCGTAGAGATTACCGCCCGCGAGAACAATACTCCAGAGCCATGCCCCATCGAGGACCGGCTGATATTCTCGCTGCAGAGTGGGGTAGAGCAGAGCGTCTGTCTGCTGGCATGCAGCTGGGATGCAAAGCGGCTGAACAGCCTTGTCGTCCGTCGTGACACGCTCATCGAGTCGACGACACCTGTTATCGTTTGTGGCGACAGCCTCTTCGTCGACAGCGGTGCCACCCTGACACTTCGCAACACGACGCTGTACTTCCACGCCAAGACGGGCATCAAGGTGCGCGGACGGCTGGTGGCCGACAGCTGTGTGCTGCGCGGCGACCGGCTGGACCACATGTTCAACTACCTGCCCTACGACCGCGTCAGCGGCCAGTGGCCGGGCATCCGCATCGACGTCAATGCCGACGGCTGCGAGATGACCGACTGCGAGCTGCGCAACGCCTTCAGCGGCATTGTCTGCGACAGCAGCAGCGTCCGGCTGACACGCTGTACCATCCACAACAGTCGCGGCTACGGCCTTTATGCCGCCGACTCGCGTGTCGTGCTGAAGGACTGCATACTCTCCAACGCGATGGGCGACTGCCTGGCTCTGAACGGATGCGAGGCAGAGGTCAGCGGCTGTACGCTGGCACAGTTCTACCCCTTTGCCGGTCCGCGTGGCGTTGCCTTGCGCTTTGCAAAGACGAAGCGCCCCACGATGCTCGACTTCACCAACGTGCTGGTCACCGGCTACGATGAAGACGTGCTGATGGGCAAGATGCGCAGCGACTCGATTGACTACCGCTTCACCAACTGCATCCTGCGCACGGAAGAGGTCACTACCGACACCGTCGCCTTCCGCGACATCATCTGGGAGACGCCGAACGACTCCGTGCAGGGCAAGCAGCACTTCAAGCTGATAGACGAGGAGAACCTCATCTACGACTTCCGGCTCGACAGCATATCACCTGCCTTACAGCGAGGCATCGGCCGTATCTTATAAACTCTTGGCAACCCTATAGCAACCTTATAGAATCCTCTATCTCAAACTCAAAGCAAAGCCCATAGCAACCCCATAGCGTCCTATGAAACAGAGTGTATGTATATTTACTGGCGCACGACCGAACTTCGTCAAGGTGGCACCCATCATCCGTGCTATCGGCAACACGCCAGACATGAGCTACCAGCTGGTGTATGCCGGACGTGCCGACGACCCATCGTTGGAGGACTCGCTGTTTGAAGACCTCCAGATGCCAAGGCCTGATGTGTGCCTTGGTGTCGACTGCGAGAACCTGAACGAACTGACAGGCCGTGTCATGTCCGAGTTTGAGAGCTATCTCCATCAGCACCATGTTGATACCGTCATTGTAGTCGACGACCTGGCATCAACGATGGCCGCCGCCATCGTCACCAAGAAACGTGGCTTGCGGCTGGCACACCTGGTGGCAGGCACCCGCTCGTTCGACATCACCATGCCCAAGGAAATCAACCGCCTCGTCATCGACGGACTCTCCGACCTGCTGTTCACGGCTGGTGTCGGCTCCAGCAGCATTGCTACACGCGAAGGGGCCGAGATGCACAAGATCTATATGGTGGGCAATATCCTGATGGATTCGTTGCGCCAGCATCACAGCCGCTGGACGCGTCCGAAGTGCATCGACGGCATACTGGATGGAGGTTACCTCGTGTTCACGCTGAACCGCAAGGCCCTGATGGACCACGAGGACAACCTGCGACAAATGCTGGAAACCCTCTGCAGCGAGGCAGGCGACACACCAGTCATCGCTCCGCTGCGTGGACGTGCGCGGCAGCTCGTCACCACGCTCCAGCAAGAATCGTCGGCCATCGCCGATTCGCTGCGGGTGGTCGATGCCCTGTCCTACCTTGAGTTTGGCTATCTGACCGCTCATGCGAAAGGCATCATCACCGACTCCGGCAACGTCGCCGAGGAGGCCACGTTCAACAACGTGCCGTGCATTACCCTTAACTCCTATACCGAGCATCAGGAGACCGTCAAGCAAGGAACCAACATACTGGTGGGTGAGAATGCCGACCGCTTGCGTGAGGCACTTACTGAGCTGATGGCTGGACGGTGGAAGACGGCTACGCTGCCAGACCGATGGGACGGACGGACAGCCGAGCGTATCGTGCGTATTCTGACAGAGAGAGTCAAAGGGGGTGCTCTTTGAATATGTCTCGAATTGAGTCTCGAATAAGTCTAAGGCCCCTAAAAGACCCCTAAAAGGCATTTTTTTAAAAAAAACTTTCTGAAATATTTGGAGATTTCAGAAAAAGTTCGTACCTTTGCACCCGCAAACAAGGAACGGAGGTTCCGTAGCTCAACTGAATAGAGCATCTGACTACGGATCAGAAGGTTGTGGGTTTGAATCCCGCCGGAATCACGAACAGGGGAATGACTGCCAAACGGCAGTCATTTTTTTTCTTTCAGGAGTTAGCTCTTAATCGGCTCCATGTGCAGGGTGACGTGAGTCTTAGGCCCAAACTGGTGCTTGAGTTTCTGCTCGATGGCGGTGGCACGTTCGTGGACGGTGGTCAGGGGCAGGCTGCCGTCCATGCGTACATGCACCTCGATGGCGATGTGGTCGCCAATACGGCGGGTACGCAGGTTGTGAGGTTGCCGGACATCGTCAAACGAACAGATAAGCTGCTCAATCTGCTGCTCTGTCTCAGCAGGAAGTGACCCCTCCGTCAGTTCGCTTATACTTGTCTTCATCAGCTGCCAGGCTACTCCGACCAGCATCAGTCCCACCACGATGGATGCCAGCGGGTCGAGCATCGTCCAGCGGTTGCCTAACAGGATGGCCCCGCCGATGCCGATGGCCGCTCCTACCGACGAGAGGGCGTCGCTGCGATGGTGCCACGCGTTGGCCAGCATTAGCTGGGAATTGAGGCGGCGTCCCTTGTGTGCCGTATACTGGTAAAGCATTTCCTTGACCGCAATGGACAGCAGTGCAGCCCACAGCGCTATGGTTCTTGGGGCCTGTAACGTCTGGCCGTTCCACCAGTCTGCCAGCTTTGTGCTGCCAGAATAGATGATGCCTGCTGCGGCAGCCATGAGGGCCAGCGCTATGAGGAATGAGGCCACCGTCTCGAATTTGCCGTGACCGTAGTCGTGCGAGGTGTCCTGCGGTTTTTTGCTGATACTGATAAATACCAGCACTACCATGTCTGTCACGAAGTCGGACAGCGAGTGTACGGCGTCGGCTATCATCGCCGGACTGTGGCCAGCGATGCCAGCCACAAGCTTGAAGGCCACCAGGGCAGCATTGCCTATGCTGCCCACCAGCGTCACCTTGGATATCTCACGTTCGCGGTTCATTGCTTTTGTTGTTCTGTTTTCATGTTGCAAAGATATAACATGTTGCGGAATCTGCCAAATTTCTGGGTGTTTTTACGCTATAATGTTTTGAATGGCATACAAAAAAAAGGGAACAGCGTTGATTTCTGTTCCCAGAGAAAGGCTTTCTTACATGTTCAGTTGTTCACGCTGCCGCCGACGATGTCGAGCAGCTCAGAGGTGATGGCCTGCTGGCGTGACTTGTTGTACTGCAGGTTCAGCTGGCGCAGCAGTTCGTCGGCATTGTCCGTTGCGGTCTGCATGGCCACCATGCGGGCTGCATGTTCTGAGGCCACGCTGTCGAGCAGGGCGGTGTAGAGCATCAGGTGGGCCAGCTTGGGTATGAGCTTTGAGAGCACGGTGTTCATGTCCGGCTCGACGATGAAGTTGTCGTTTAGTGGAGCCACTTCGCCTTCCTTCACCTGCTTCTTGCGTTGGTTGCGGTTTTTCTTCAGATACTCCTGTGCTTTTTTCGTCACCACGCTCGATGTAAGGTCGCGCTCGTGGTCACGCTCCAGCTCTGCCTCCAGGTCGATGGGCAGGAACTGCTTGGTGGTCAGCACCTGCGAGCCGGCCGACTTGAAGTGGTGGTAGATAAGCTCCACGCGGTCTACCTCGCCATCGACGAACTCCTTGCCCAGTTTCATGGCAATATCGATGCATTCCTGCACGTTGGGATGGTCGATGAGTGCGGCATAGTCGCCCTTGACGGCATATCCCAGCTTTCGTGCTTTCTCGGCCACCTTTCTGCCGATGGGCCACACCTCAATGCTGTCGGCTCCCAGCTCGTTGGTGTATTCGTCGACGGTGTGCTGCATGCGCTTGATGATGTTGGCGTTGAAGCCGCCGCAGAGCGACGAGTTGGATGAGAACACCACCAATGCCACGCGCTTGACGGGACGCTCCTGGTCAAAGACGGTCTGTGCCTCGGCCTCTGCTGCGAGGAACGATTTGAGGATGTGCTCAAGCATCGTCTCGTAGGGCAGCATGTTCTGTATGGCCACCTGTGCATGGTGTAGCTTCGAGCTGGCCACCATTTTCATGGCAGAGGTAATCTTGCGGGTGCTCTTGACCGATGCGATGCGGCCTTTGATTTCTTTCAGGCTTGGCATAGGCTATCAAGCTTTATACGTTCCTGCGATGTCGGCCATGGTGGCCTCGATTTTCTGCGTGGTGGCATCGTCAATCTTGCCGGCTGCCAGCGTCTCGATGACCTCAGGGGCCGATGAGCGCAGCTTGTCGAGGAACTGGTTCTGACACTCGCGTACCTTGTCTATAGGTACTTCGCGCATCAGTCCGTGTACGCCACAGTAGAGTATGGCCACCTGTTCGCCGACGGGCATGGGGCTGTACTGCGGCTGTATGAGCAGCTGGTTGTTCTTACGTCCACGGTCGAGCGTCATGGCCGTCACGGCATCCATGTCGGAGGAGAACTTCGAGAATGCCTCCAGCTCACGGTACTGTGCCTGGTCGATTTTCAGCGTACCGGCCACCTTCTTCATGGACTTGATCTGTGCCGAGCCACCTACACGGGATACGGAGATACCGACGTTGATGGCAGGACGGAAGCCCTGGTTGAAGAGGTTGCTCTCGAGGAAGATCTGACCGTCGGTGATGGAGATCACGTTCGTGGGGATGTAAGCCGACACGTCGCCTGCCTGTGTCTCGATGATAGGCAGAGCGGTGAGCGAGCCACCACCCTTCACATGGCCCTTCATACACTCGGGCAGGTCGTTCATCTGCTCAGCCACCTCCTGCTGCTCGTTCATCTTGGCTGCACGCTCAAGGAGACGGGAGTGGAGATAGAACACGTCGCCAGGATATGCCTCACGTCCGGAAGGACGGCGCAGGATCAGCGACACCTCACGATAGGCAACAGCCTGCTTGGAGAGGTCGTCGTAGACCACGAGTGCGGGCAGACCACGGTCGCGGAAGTACTCGCCGATGGCGGCACCTGCGAACGGTGCATAATACTGCATGGCAGCAGGGTCGGCAGCGGTGGCTGCGACGATGATCGTGTAAGCCATGGCACCATGCTCCTGCAACGTGGAAACGAGTGCAGCCACGGTTGAGGCCTTCTGGCCGATGGCGACATAGATGCAATAGACAGGCTTGCCTGCCTCATAGAAACTCTTCTGGTTGATGATGGTATCCACGGCGATGGCGGTCTTACCCGTCTGGCGGTCGCCGATGATGAGCTCACGCTGTCCACGGCCGATAGGAATCATCGAGTCGATGGCCTTCAGACCTGTCTGCAGCGGCTCCTTCACGGGCTGACGGTAGATCACACCGGGTGCCTTGCGGTCGAGCGGCATCTCGAAAGCGTCGGTGAGGTCAATATCGCCCTTGCCGTCGATAGCTTGTCCCAGCGGGTTGATGACACGGCCGAGCATGTTGTCGTTGACACGGATGGAGGCGATACGATGGGTACGCTTCACGACCATGCCCTCCTTGATGCCCGAGGTGTTGCCCAAGAGCACACAACCGACGTTGTCTTCCTCAAGGTTCATCACGATGGCCATGGTGCCGTTCTCGAATTCGAGCAGTTCACTGGCCTCGACGTTGCGCAGTCCGTAGATACGGGCCACACCGTCGCTGACGGTCAGCACGGTGCCCACCTCGTCGAACTTCTCGGCGCCGGAGATACCCTTGAGCTGGTCGAGCAGTACCTGGGATACTTCGCTTGGTTTAATCTTATCTGACATAAATACTTTAATTCTTTTTCTTTCTACCACGAATTTCACTAATTTCACTAATTGCTGCGCTTTACAAAAATTAGTTTAATTCGTGTAATTCGTGGTCGTTTACTTCTTTAGTTGTGTGAGAATACTGTTGAGCTTCGACTTCACACTCGCATCCATGCGGTAGGTGTCGTACTCGAGGATGAAGCCACCGATGATGTCGGGGTTCACCTCGGTCTCAAACTCCACAGTTCCATTAGTCTTGCTCTCCACCATCTGCCGCATCTTCTGCTC
>JAEEGL013192126.1_pt1 | contig 15528 bp, 10 predicted proteins | sample 9134231 | NCBI WGS metagenome assembly JAEEGL01 (sample SAMN16246548, study PRJNA631951) | gut metagenome | biome: gut microbiome; feature: rumen; material: fiber-attached | host: Bos | place: Iran: Karaj | collected 2018-10
CATAAAGTTCCTTACGAAAGTCAACGTAGGCTCGGAGTTTCTCCTTGAACACTTCGAAATCGATCGGTTCGTCCTTGCTACCGACAAGGTGACTGAAGGCGCCGTAGCCATCCACATATTTCAGAAGCCCTATCTCGGTGCCATCTGGCGACCGCCAGCGCAGGAATGGCGGCAGTTCTGGTGCCACGCCACGCGCCATGACCGCCTTTTCGATGCCGAATCCGGCGAGGATCTGCGGCAGTTGAGCGATATGTCCGAAAATATCGCATACGTACCCCACAGGCCATGGTTCGCAACCATGTGCACGGCAGATTTCTCGTCCCACGGAGAGGTTCCTGATCAGTGCCTCGCCAGAAACGAGGAACTCATCGGGCATGGTGTACCACGGACCGATATTGAGTTTCCCCGCAGCAATCTGCTTTTCCAGCCGCGCCCTCAGGTCGGGACGGATTTCTTCAACATCCTCCATCCACACGGTCTGGCCGTCAAAGGTGAATATGCCGTATTCGGGGTCGTTTTCGAGCCGATCCAGAAGATGCAGCACCAGTTCGATCAATTTGATCCGGAAACGCTCGAATGGCAAATACCATTCTCTGTCCCAATGAGTCGAGTTAAAGTAGTAAAAGCGCATGATTTCATTCATCCTTCAGGAACTTGTTTCAATACCTTTCGGCAAAAAAAACGGATGAGTTTTTTCACAGTTGAAATTTAGCCTCTGAAATCCCTTTTTCTAGTCTCCACGAGGACATCATTGCAATCACGCAACGCCTCATAAGAACCTCCATGCAAAATGCCACGTGGACAAACACTCTCCCCAACGAACCTCCATTCCCGACAGTGTTCAAAACTTAGAGGCATTTTCATCATTTGTAAGTTTTTGCGATAACACCTTTTGAAATCTGCTCAATTGAATGGGATTGGAAATACTGGCCCTGTCGGGTAAATTATTCGCCAATTCTGTGGACATTGCTCTGATTTCTGGACACGATTGTGAAAATAATGGGATATGCATGACTTTTTTTGTATCATGTCGATAAGATTTTTGGAAATAGAGCGTCTTATAGGCATACAAGGATTGAAATACATGAAATTACTGGAGTGATGTCGATAATTCGTCCATATAGCGAAGCGGAGTTTGAGGCAATCATACGGGGAAAGTTTTCATTGTTCCACGGGATGGCATTGCGCATCCTGAAGAATTCCTCAGACGCCGATGACGCCGTGCAAACAGCATTGCTACGCGGCTGGCACCGCAGTTTTCTCTTGCGAACGCCAGAAAAACTGCTTGGCTGGCTGGGGCGGATTGTCATAAACGAAAGCTACAATATAATCAGGAAGCGACGACGTGAGACAGCGGTGCCTCTGGATACCGCAAATGTGGCTGAAATGCCTCATTTGTCCGATGAAAATCAGACTGCGGACGAGGAAATGCAAATGCAAAAGCTTGAAAACGCAATCGAGAACCTTCCTGACTTATACAGGCAAACCATTCATGTTGCTGTTTTGAATGACCTGAAGGCAGATGAGGCAGCCAAACTACTGGGATGTTCAGTCAATACCTTGTACCAGCGAATCCACAAGGCAAAACAACTACTACGAGAAGCTTTGAAAGATGAATGACAATCAGATAGAAACTCTTTTGGAAAAGATGAAGCAGAGACCATCTCTTCAGATGGACAGGTGCTCTGAAGATAGCATTATTGCAGGGCTTCACGGCGAGATCAGAAAGCACAGAAGGAACACATTTGCTGTGTCCATTAGCTTGCTGCTGTTATTGTCAGGTGTTTTCATTGGAAAGAGCTTAATAAACAATGACGCTCGCAAAAATGCCAAAGAACTATGGGAAAACCGCGCGATGCTGGCGGAGTTTCAGAATTTGTTTCCAGAGACAGGTGTCGCGCTGGTTAATGGCAATGTGCTCACATTTGAGCATGATGACGGGCCAACAGAAAAAAAATATCTTGGAATCTGTATTTCTCGCATCAACGGAGAAGTTCCTATTACTTTTGACGCCATTGTGGCTGACGGTGACTACATTTCATTGAAAGACGGTCTGATAACAGGCGAGATCTTAGTCAATCGCTGTTCTGAACAGGAAGTAATCATCGACATTGATTTGTTGTTTAGTTATCCAAATGGGAAAAAGCAAAATGTTAAGGAGACTGTATTACTGTGTCCAGTTGGAAATGGCTTGGCAAAAGCTTCTGCCGCTGATGATTACTTGCTTGAGTGCTATATGGACACATTAAATCGAGGATGATTTTTAGAATGCACATGAAAAACCTATATTTCCTCATTTTGATTATGTGCCTCTGTCTCCATGGAGAGGAAGCCATACCTCTGCCGACCATCAACGTCTGGTCAGGCAGGGAGCAGTCCCTGCCATTTGTCGCAAAGGATGGCTGGAGGCTGGAGGCTGAGCACGGGCGTCTGCTGGCAAATGAGCAAACAACTGGAGCAGTCAAGCTCACCTTTCCCGCATTGACTGGAAAAGAACAGGCAATTCTCTTTGTGGATGGTAAAAAGGTGGTGCGCCTCGTCATTCACCCCGCGAAACTGCTTGATGGCATCTCGGCGGATTGTCGCCTGCATGGCGAAGCACTGGAACGTCTTGGGGTCAGAAACAAACTTTCTGTTGAAGAGGATGGCACCTGCTTTTTCCTTCCATTTTCTTTGTTGGATGGAATGTTGAACGAGCCTCATTCCGCCACCGCAAAATACGTGGTGTTTACGGAGCAACGGGACTTTCCAATTAACATCAGTGATGAGTGGACGGACATTGCCGTCGGCATAAAACGCGAGAAGGGAACATTCAGCGTCATTATGGAGAAACGGGAACGCATTATAGACAACACTGGCGGAGGAGGTGCGTGGATTGTGGCACATGGCAAGAAAGGCGAGAAAATCCTGCTGCTCCCGCCTGACTTTGATTTAGAAGATGTCAATAACATTCTGTTAATAAAAAAGGAGCTTGAAAAATGAAAAAGCAAATCGTTCTTCTTTTAGTGTCTCTTCTTTATGTTGGGAATTGGTGTTTCGGGCAAGAAGCCGTGGCAACGGAAAGCCAGTTGGTTCCGACAGCGGCTGTCCTAAATTTCGAGGCACGTTCCAGGCAGGCATCAAACGACCAGGTCGGGAAATCCGTTGGGGAACTGCTATTTGTAAAACTGCTTGAAAGCGGCTGTGTGGATTTGGTCGAACGTGCGGAATTGAATAAGGCATTGGATGAATTGCATCTTTCCGCCGTTGGAATGACCAGCCAGGATTCACAACTCAAACTTGGACAACTTATCGGAGCCAAAATATTGATTACTGGCTCAATTTTCGAGGCGAGCGGCAAGCGTTATGCCGTCGCAAAAATCATCGGAACTGAAACCAGCCGTGTCAAGGGATGCAGCGTCAGCGGAATGGGGGACTATGTGGAACTTGTCCCCTCCCTGGCAGAGAAAATCCAGGCTGTTCTTGAAAACGATGTGGCAAAACTCCTGCCACGCAAGGCCACGGTGTTCTCCATTGCTGACAAACTTGCTGACATCAAGGGAAATGGGCGCAAAGTGTACCTGGATGTAAAAGAGAATGTACAGCAAAATACGCCAGACCCTGCATCAGACATCGCCTTGAAGAAAATCCTGCTGGCATTGGATTTCCAGATTGTTAAAGTACGGAACGAGGCGGATTTCGCCATAGTCTGCGAAGCAGTCGCCTCAAATGCGGGACAATATCACAAATTCAGCAGTGCACAGGCGCGAGTGGAGTTGTCTGTTTATCAGGTGAAAGGCGAAAAACTCCTCGCAACAGGTGCGCGAAAAGAGACTATGGCGGGTGCCACATACATCATTGCCGCCAAGGATGCAATCAATCAGGCAACTCTCGTGTTGGCAGGAAAAGTTCTGCAAAGTCTGAAATAAAGCCATAATGAGACAAATCCTAACATTCGCATTGCTGCTGTGGCTTGTGGCATTGTCTGCATCTGCCGAATTGCGGGTGGCTCTAGTGCCATTGGATGAAGCAGGCCGAAACCATGCAGATTTGGCTTTGGCGAATTTGACAGATGAGCCTGATGTCGCCTTTCTCGAACGCTCGGAAATTGACAAGATACGAGATGAAATCCAGTTATCTGCCTTGAGCGACTATATCCCCGAGCCAGAGATAATGCAGAACACGCAGCTTTTCATCCTGCTGAAAAACAAGCAGATGATAGCCTTTGACAGCAGGACGGGCGTAAGATTGTGGGATTGCGAATGGAGGGACTTGCCTGAACTTACAGCTGCCGTCAAAGCGGCGATAAGCAAGCAGCGTGGCTTTTCTGCTGCCTCATTGAAAAAGGTGTCTGCAATGCCATTGGTGCCAGCTCATTTGGATGAGGTTCAGGAGAAGATGGCGCGCAGAGCCGAGACATTGATGTTGCAGAAACTGTGCGCCCGCTCCGATTTGGTGCTTCTGGAGAGACGACATTTGCTGTATCTGCTGAACGAACCCAACGCCGCAGAAAAGAACCTCACAGAGCATCTGTTTGCAGGAGCCATTGTCATGAAGCCGACGGCTGTCGCCCAGGGCAAAAAGGGAATACTGCTGAAATTGCAATTCTATTCTCCAGACGGCAAGCGCCACAGGGGAGAAAGCACAATCTCAATCTCAAATGCCACCGTTTTGGAGAAACCCCTTGAAAAGGAACTTGGAGCACTGACAATTCCAGACGATGCCAAAGAGGACAAAAAAGGAGAGGCATCCCAGTTCATACGCGAAGCCTGGTTTGCGTTTTCACATGGTCTGGAGGATGATGCGCTGTCATCTGGAACAAGCGCCGTTGCACTGGATGACAACTATGCCCAGGAACTTGCCCGAATAGCCTTTTTGTCGGCGGGACAACTGCTGGTGCAAGGTTCTGGAAAGAAAGATTCCCGCAAGATTGATATGGCGTTGGACAATATGCGCTTCGGGGCAGAACTCGTTGAACGGCACAAGGGATATTCCAGGGAAGGCAAGAGAGCGGCCACCTTGATTCTTTTGCACATTAGCCGCTGTTCCTTTGAAAGGATGAGCTTGAAGCAACAAAAGGTATTCATGGAAACGCTGGAGAAGCTGATTGTGCTGAGAAAGCGTCAACTTGACGCTGAATGGATGCCATTGGTCGATTCAGCAGGGCCGCGCTGGCCAAATGGCGTTTTTCGGGTCGAAACGCTGGCGCAGTATGTTCAGGATTTGCACTCGTTCTGCAGCATTTCCTGGGATTTGTCTCTGTGGCGAAAATATGTTTATCCTGAACTGGAAAAGTTCATTGACGCCTATAATGACATGCTTCCTGAAATCGAGCGATTTGGTCACCTTTCCTGGAAAGACAAGCTATCAATTGTCTCAAACCCCAATGTAAAAAAAATCAGAACCCCGTATAATCGTCAATTCGGGGGAATGAATATGTTCAATAATTCCTTCCGCTTTCACAACTGGGACGCTTCAGAATCATCACAAATGACTGGCGAAGAGCGTAAGTTTTGGGAAATGGCATATCGACGCATGATGTCCTCCAAATACTTTCCCCTAGCAAAGAGTGGCCTTGATGGATTAATGGCATTGGAATACGGAATAGGTGCCATCTGGATTAGGAATGAGAATAATGACAGCAAAACGGCACTGTCTTTCTATTATGCCGAGCTGAAGCGAATCATGAACAATGTCTCCACCGTTTCCATAAATGCCAATTCCAGCGGCTTCATGGTCGCCTCTAATGGTTTCGTAAGGGAACGCATGGAAATACAGGACATAGCCGTCAAGCGCCTGAATTGGTTTGACCCCTTCGGCGACATGTTGTTGACTGGATATGAGAAATGGACAGTCAAGACGGCAAAAGAGGTGTATGACAAGTTGTCGGAATTGGAAAAGGTATCTCTTGCCCTCATTGAGAAAGACGATATCATGAAGAAGCATCGTTATCAGAGAGTCAAAGACTATTTTGAGAGACAACTGCTCAAACTGGAGAAGCAATTCGGCTTCAAGAACGAACAGCGAGTGAAAACTCCTATAATCAACCCATACAGCCAGGTCTATTCGCCATTTGTATACGACAAGGGCATCCTAAGCCTCAACTACGCAGGAACCGAGAACAATTCTCTCTTTTTCTTCGTCCATACAAGGGATAATCTCCTATCACTCCAGAGAATAGCACTTGATTCCCCTGCGCATCCAAGGCAATTGTCCCAGCTGACATTGAATGAGACAAGTTATGACCGCATATTCGGGGCTGTACTTGACGACTGCTATGCCGCATTCTTGGCGAAAGGTCACCATGCATGGATATGCGTTTTCCCGAAAAATGGCGGTCAGCCAAATATGATTCCTGTGAAAAACTATTGTGAAAGTCCGTCGGTATTTGCATACGCAGCATTCTGCGGCAGGGGTGACAGCCTGTTTGTCTCCTGTGACGGAGAAGGCAAGTTTTCTGGAAAACTTGTACAATACAACGTTCGTACTGGGGAAACGAAACTCATAGCCTCGACTCTTGACCGTTCAGTCAAATGGCCTTTGCAGGGGATTGATTACCCATACGTCATAAAGCCCCTGATATGCGATGCGGAAAACAAGCGAATAGTCACCTTGCTTAACTCCAAGCCCCATCCCAACACAGGCGAGACGTTCTATGACGTGGCTCTATGGGCCTATTATTGGGAAACGGGGGAATGGAGAGTGCTCTCCAAGTATCTGCCTTGCAGAAACGTGGAATCTGGGCTAGGCCTGAGATACATTGATGGCGTATTCTGGCTGGCATGTGACTATGGTTTCGGAAGAATCAACAAGGAGGGCAATTTCCAGCCTGTGTTTTTGATTGGCACAGAACGTCACTTGTCGGACAAAGGGATGAGATACGGCTCATCTTCTTTCAATAAAGTCGTTATTGACCTAAGCAAGATCAGGCCTCCAGAACCCAAATATCAAATACTTATGGACTGGGATTTGCAGTTCAACGCCTGCAATGGCAAACTATTTTTCGGGCAGAGATGCATTATGCTGATTGACGAGCAAAGGTTCTTCCGTGTTGAAGACGGCTTTAGAGTCACGCATTGCATTGGAGACAAATAATGCATAGGCTTGCATAGGCAGAAAGAGTTTCAAATCCGCGTGCTGACGAGTTTGGAAGAAATGAAATCGGCAGAAGCCGCCCAAAAATAAAAGACAACTTAAATTTGGACAAAAGAAGAATGAACATAATCGGAAAAACAGTATTTTGTCTCGTAATAGCATTGTTTTTTGTGTACAATGCCCGTGCAGAACAGAATCTGGCATTGTTTGCCCTTGACGATGAAGCGACGCCTTGGGTGGACCTGGCATTGGCGGAACTCTCCAATGAGCCTGGGATTGCCTTGCTGGAACGCATGGAGATGGGAAAACTTCAAAGAGAGATGGCGCTTGCGGATATTGGAGAGGATTCCTTTGCGCCGATGCCTGGTCTGATGCAGAATGTGGGACTGTTTGCCGTTGCGAAGAAGCGTTTTGTGCAGGTATTTGACGGCACCACTGGCGTCAGGCTTCTGGATATGCCAATTGCCTCGCCAGCCGCCCTTACGGAAGCCGTGCGCCTGGCTGTGCGGAAGCAAAGTGGGTTCAAACAGAATGCACTGAAAAAAATATCTTGCCTGCCCATGACAGCCGCCAATCTTTCTGCTGAGCAGCATAAACTCGCCGAGAATATTGAAGAATTGCTGCTGAGAAAACTAGCCAACATGCCCGATGTGGTCTTGCTTGAAAGGCGTCATCTTATCCTGATTCTCAATGAACCAAATGCCGAGAGAGATAAACTGACCAGCCAACTTTTTGCTGGTTCGCTTGTTCTCAAGCCAAGCATTTCTCCATCAGACGATGGCATGAGGTTGCGTCTTGAGTTCTACACCCCTGATGGAAAGGTCTTGCTGAAGCGGCAGGTGCGGACAATAAAAAACAACCAGAATCTGCCCTCCTTTGTTGATAAGATGCTGAAAAACCTGGCCTTGCCTGTTTTGGACAAGGAGAACAAGTCAGGCGAGGCGCAGAATTTCATCAGAGAAGCGTGGTTTGCGGTGCATCAGGGAATTGATGATGACGCATTGGCTGCTGCCGCGTCCGCTGGAGCCCTTGATGCCGAATACGAAAAGGAACTATGCCGCATCTCGGCAGTCTCTGCCCAGCGGCTGCTTAAGAGAAGCTATCCCATTTCCAAAGCCAAGCTACGGGTAGGACTTGTTAACCTCAAGACCTCATTGGACGCAGCCATCAGGCAGCGTATTTTCCCTGTGGAGTTGCAACAGGCATTCCGTACGCTTTTCACATATTCCACCAGGGATTTCAATAATATCTTTGCAGAGCAGCATGAAGAAGCAAGAACCTTGACGAGCCGAGGCGTTGCCGCCTATATGAAATTTCTGCAGCCACCGCCAGAGGAAAAGCCGACAATGAGCATCAATGAAAGAATTTCGCTTTTGGAACGGCAATCCGAATATTGGTTCAAATTGGCCTATTTCGTTCAGGTTGAGTGGGATGTGTCGTATTGGGAGCAGTTTTCACTGCCTGTCTTACAGGATTTTATATCCAGGTCGAATCGCCTGTTTATGGATAGCAGGGTACAGAACATGGCCAAGTTAGATTCATCCACAATCCGAAGAAACCTCGGTCCAAATGGCGTCACATTTCGCACCATCAGCACAGGCCTCATTCGCTTTTATCCGCAGGAACACTCTAAGGAGGTTCAGCGTGTTTTTGAGCGCACATTCAAAGTGATGGCATCCTCCTGCGTTCTTCAGTATGCACTTGTGGGAAGAGATGGCCTTCTGAAATTGGAACTGGGTGAGACAGGTATTATCTCAGCATTGAATCGACACCAGAACATTGACGCGCAACTGGATGCGTTCTTCACGGATTTGCTGCGCTATATGGAAAAATGCCTGCTGTGCAATCGCGTGGGTACGCTGCCATCTTTGGTGCAGTCCTGCATTTTTGGAGACACCAAGCATATGGAACAGAAAATCCAACTTCAGGAAATTGCCATGCGCCGTTTTGGATGCCCGAATGTATTGGGGGAGGACCTACTATATGGATACGAGAATTGGTCTCCTGAAACCGCCAAGATGGTGTACGGCAAACTACAGGAATGGCAAACGTGGCCGATGCAGGAGTACCAGAGACAGAACTATGCGCGGCATCAGGAATTGCTGGAGAGAAGATTCAAGTTAAAGAAAGACAATAAGAATGGGGCGCAACCATTGATAGCGGACCTTGTATTCAAAAACGTAAAAACTCCGTTCAAGAATCAGCCCCACTATGGGGATCTGACCTTTCTTGGATTTGAGCAGGAACAGATTATCCTGCTGAGCAATGAAATCAGTGACGATGACGAGGCAAAGATTCTAATTCTGGAACTCAATCCCAAATCAGGGAAAATCAAGACGCGTCAGGCATACAAAGGTAGATTCGGCGAGAATTGCGGTCAAGGGCTTTTTGGCGCCGTCACGGATACGGACTACATTGCGGTTGCAGGGTATATGATGCATCTGTTTCCAAGAAATCCCAGCCAGAACCCCCGAGTTGTCAATATGTCCCAATATTGCAAGGAGGAATGCCATTCGATGGTTGTCGCGGGAAAGCGGGTGTTTTTCTCCTTTGACGGCCAGTTCGACAACCCTGGAAATATTGTGGAGTACAATCTGGAAAGCCAGAAGAGCAAGTGCATCGCCTCCACCATAGACCGCACCATTGTCTGGCCAATGCAGGGATACGAACATCCGTATGCCGTTGCAAAACTGATGCCTGACACGAAAAACAAGCGTCTGCTAATGCTCCTGCACGACAGGAACAAACACCAGTACAAGATGCAGTACATCGTTCGCCTCTGGGCCTATTATTGGGAAACTGGCAAGTGGGAGGTGCTGTCAGAATACCTTCCCACCTTTGCAAATTTCCAGTCAACCTCCCAACTGCTTGATGAAAACGGACGATTCTGGCTATCTTCCGCGCATGGTTTCGGTCCGCTGAATACAAAAGGGGAATGGCAGCCCCTGGTTGTTTTCGACAACAGAAACCGCCGCATCTCTTTGAAAGTTTCCCTTGGGGCCATGTTTGAAGGCTATGACAAGGTGCCAATAGACTATTCAAAAACGCTGACACCCAACGATGCCTACCCAGTTTTTCGTGATCCTCGGGGCTTCCAGTTGCTTTCCTCAAAATACGCCATTTCGGATGATTTTCTGTTCAATATGGAAACCAGGCAATTCTACCGTCTGACAGAAAAACTAATGAATCCGCAACTTGTCAACGGCAAATATTTGCTCTTCAATACCAAAAAGAAAATCTACCCAGAGGACAGGATGTTGGTCAATCTGGATGAGTGCCTATAGTAGCATTGCGAGCCTTTGTCCAACCGCATAGACTCTAACCAAAGATATTCAAAATCGCTTTATAAGCCTATTACCATCACCATGCGAAGCCGGCCATAAAACACAACCCATCAATTCCAACAGCGATAGACAGATTCGATTTCGTCGTTGTGGAAGCCGTATTTTCATAGTTCATTTTAGTTGCAAGACTGGTGCGTCTCACTCGCTGTTGCCATCCCCTAATCTACACTCCCTTCGGCGGTTTGCAATCGCGTGGTGTATGCAAACCGTTCCAGTAGAAGAGTTTACGGAGGAGTTGCTTCATTGTGTCCAGTTTATTTGATGCTCGCTATTGCCATCCCCTAATCTACACTCCCTTCGGCGGTTTGCAATCGCGTGGCGCGTGTCGTTCAGCTCAACACCAACTTTCTGGATGGTCTCATCGTGGCACAATTGCTGCAATTCATGAAAGACCGACAACAACTCCTTCAGTTCATTATCCGTCGGAGGGGCAGAAGCCATTCGCCAGATCGTCTTCTTCCATCGAAGTTTTGATAGGCGGCGAAAGCGTTGAGCAGAATGCATTCCAGCCTCCATCCCGAGATGTCGATGTCGCTCAGCGGGTTCATGAGAAGCGAGATCTTCAGCCTTGCGACGAGGTTTCCGATTGACCCGTACCACTCCAGCACCGGACGCCTGATGGTGGAGGGTGCGAACGATTTTTCGGTTTTTCTCTGACAGTGCGAACCGAAATCTTCGGTCGGAAGAGAAACCGTTTTTTATACGAAAATCGCTTCTGGAGAATCTGGAGGAACAATCCCTACATAGACAGGAAGACGACCGAGGACTTGCCCCCCCCCGATTTCCAGAAAATCGGTTTCACGCTTCCATTCGTTAGAGAAGCAGGACTTGAATTTGAAAATCAGACATGCGCCATCCGCGCGGACGATTTTCCGCAATAATTCTCCGCTTTCCGCCCTAAAAACGGTCATCCGCCATGCATGAAAACGATTTTCCGAATTTGGAAAAACGCCAGGCGGGAACGTTATGTCCTTGGGACTATGGCAAAAGTCCCTACGCCGCCTTTTTCCTCACGCGGCGGTATGACTTGAGGAATCCGCCGAGGCGCGTGAACTTCACGCCCTCGCCGTCCTCGTCCTGCGGCCACGGAGGCTTTCTCACAAAACAGTTACTTTTTTGACAAAACGCTTACTTTTCGGTATTTTTTCTGAAAAACGCTTACTTCTGCTCCGACACTGCCAAAAGTTCTTCCTTGACAACTTCCGAAAGCGAGGCGATTTCCGCGTCCGAAAGTTCCGAGAACGCGCGCTTCGTGTTTCAGAGATAATGGCAGTCAAGTAGCCGAGAGAAGGTCAGAAGAGAAAATCACAAGTCGCTTATTTTGAGGGAGATTTGGCGGAAATGACAGGACAGAGTATTCCATTGGATTAAGTTTTTTTTTATTTTCAACAAGTTAATTGGTTGTCTTTTTATTCAAACTCTGATTTTAATTGTTTTTATTATAATTCTCAAACTCCATTACAATTTTGGCCTACGCCTTCTTTATTGTGGGGATGTAATGACTAAGATTCCTTCTTTTCAATGTTTTTCTCAACTATGGCAATGCCATCTTTGAAATCAATGCATTTGACGCTATCCCCATCTTGAAAAATGGGGTGGTCTTCCTGGATAGGCCACAATTCATCGTTCCATTTGAACATTATTTTATCTGACACAATTCGAATATGACCCGTCTTTCCAATAATTCTATGCAGTATTTCTTCTGGAGAACCACGCAGAAACGTCTTTGCAATCAACTTGCCGACTGTGGTGTACGCCAAAAAATAGATTGCATACACACCCAGGAAAATGAGAATGCCCCAGAAAACAGTCCATTTTCCCCAAGGACCAAAGCGAAGACAAAGCCACGCCGTCATCAAGATAACCGCCAAATGACCAAGTGGCCTGGCTATTAGTATCAAGTCTATTAGAAAGATGGTGAGAATTATAGCCAGCAACCATCCGCTTGAAAACCAAGTCGTTATCCAGTTTCCAGAGTTTGCTAATATTACGGAAAACATAAGTTAATCCTCTAGTCTTGATTGCATAGGAGACCCCAGTTCCTTTTAGGTTTGGAAAAACTGGATGTTATTCATCCTTTTGAGTTTCGTCCTTAATTTGGGAGTCTTTGAAGCCGTCATTCATCAACATATTCATTTTATCAGGCATAGCCATAAATACCTTGTGAGATGGTTCTTTCGCCAAGGCCTTGTAGGCTTCTAGAACTTTATCAGCCAAGATGACCTTGATGGCTCCATCCTTGCCGATAGCGCCAGTGAGCATTTTGAGGTAGTCGCTTTCGCTTGCGGCACGCAATCGCAGAGCATCGGCTTCCGCCTGTGCTTTCATAACAACGGCATTGGCTTCGCCTTCCGCCAAGAGTTTTGTGGCTTCGGCCTTACGGCTCGCTTCCAATTGTTGTCGCATTGCATCAATCGTTTGTTGGTCAGCTTCCAACTCTTGAATTTCAACGCCCAATATATTAACTCCCCAACGAAGAGCGGTTTCGGCCAATGTGGCGTTCATATATTCAGTGATGCTTTGACGATTGCTCAGAAGATGATTCAGGTCGTGGGAACCAACATAGGAGCGAACTTCAGCAAGAGTAGTTTCTATCAAAGACTTATGCAGATGGTCAACTTCGTATGCTGCTTTGATGGGATCCGTGATGCGCCAGCGCAAAGCACAATTCACATTCATCGGGATATTGTCTTTTGTGAAATACTGGCGAGACTTTGTATCCAGCATTTGTTCGCTCAATTCAATAAGCCAAGGTTTATCTTGAACGTATGTTAATCCATCAAGGAAATTGTCCTTAACTGATTTTACGCTATCGATAATTGGAATAAAAAAGTGCAAGCCGCCATAAACAACTCTTACTGGCTTTCCGAAGCGTTCGACAATCACACAATGATTTTGAGGAATGATCTTAACAAACATTTTAATCTTTAATCTCCATATTTTGATTATTGAGAAAAAATGAATGAAAAACTTATGGAAAGCACTCAATTTAGAGAATGTCATCACCTTTGTGCTGATTACTCTAAAACCTTTCTGATCGACATTTGTTTTTCAGTGGTTCTGTGCTCTGAAAATGGGGCCTTCAGTTGGTGGCTAGCCCCCCTCTCCCTGGATTTTCTGAGACATTGGCCTTGCTCGAGCAAAGCCTGGGGTACATCGCCTGACCAAGTGAAATCGCGGTGGACTTTCTATACCCCACTCAATCTTCCACTCGGGCAAAGCATCGACTATTCCTCGGCCGGTTGCGCCCCCGCAAAACCTGTTTCCGCTTCGTCGATGGTCTCTTATTGTATTCGCTTTCTCCGCGATGTCAACCCGCGCCTTTCTTCTTTTTCTGCCCTCCTTGATCTTTCTGTCACGTTCCGCCTTACCGTCCCTCCAGGCGGGCTGTTGTTTTTCGTCGGATAAATTCTGATTAATTGTTATTCTCTTTTGGAACGCCTCAATTGTTTGTAACATATTGGCTCGCCCAAAATTCAGTTTTCTGTGTGGGGGGGCAAATACTAAACGGTTGCCTGAGATAGCCTGGACATTTTAATCCTGGAACATAAAACACATATTCTTCTTCATTTAGTTCATTATCTATTTTTAACAATACAAGCCATTCTTCTGTGGCTTTTGTCTGCCTTTCGTTTGCTGTCATACGTAATACTGAGTATTTTCACGCTTGAGAGCCACTGTTTTCACGCTTGAGAGCCACACCTGTTTGGTATTTTCATGCTTGAGAGCAACCACTACATATAGTGTGTCAGCATTTTGCTTGAATCATTTTGTTTTACTCCTTATACTTTGCTTTAGGCAGCGGCATGGGGTCGCTGCGGAAAATAAAACCAAGGAGTAATTATGTTTAAGAAAACAAAAGTGAGAGGCATTCTGGAGCTTCTCAGCAAGGGTCTGAGCGCAAGACTTGTAGCCAAGACATTGAATGTATCCCGAAACACAGTGATGGAAGTCCAGACGTTGTTTGAGTCATCTGGGAAAACATGGGATGACATTTCCACATGGGGCGATGAGATGATGTACGCGTTTTTCTACCCCGACAAGTTCAAGCACACGCGCAAGTATGCTCCTGTCGATTATTCGTATGTCCACAAGGAGTTGATGAAGACAGACGTCACAGTAATGCTGCTCTGGGAAGAATATTGCTCGCAATGCCAGGAAAATGGAGAAAAGGCGTGCTCCTATCTTACGTTCACAAGAAACTATCATAAATACACTGCTGTAAAGAACTACACAAGCAGGGTCGAACACAAGCCTGGCGTGGCTGTTGAAGTCGACTGGTCGGGCCCTACAATGAACTACACTGATCCTGACACGGGCAAGGTGACAACGGCCTATCTTTTTGTGGGGACAATGCCATACAGCCAGAAAAGCTATGTGGAGGCGACAGCCGACATGAAAGGCAGGACCTGGCTCTCTTGCCACGTCCATATGTTTGAGTTCTTTGGAGGCACTCCGTTGAAAATCATCTGCGACAACCTGAAGACGGGAGTGGTTTCCCATCCGGCGGCAGGCGAAATATTGCTGAATGACAGTTATCTTGCCCTTGGTGAATACTATTCAGTAGCCATCATGGCGGCTGGAATCAAGAAGCCGAAGCATAAGCCCAGCGTGGAAGGTGCTGTGGGCGTAGTTGCCACGGCGGTCATCGCAAAACTTAGAAATGAAAGTTTTTCTTCTCTTGCAGCCTTGAACGCAGGCATAAGGCATGCGTTGGATGATATCAATGGAAAGAACTTTGAAAAACGTCCCGGGAGCCGTGCAAGCATATTTGAAATTGAAGAGAAGCCTTGCCTCAAGCCCCTGCCCCAGTTCCCATGCGAAGTATGCGAATGGTCGTATGGGCATGAGGTCACACCCAATTCGCATATATGGTGGAACAAGGGCCAGTATTCAGTGCCGTACAGATTCATTGGCTGCAAGACGGATGTCAAGTTCAACGAACATATGCTTTTTGTTCATCACAACAGGGTCGAAATAGCAAGCCACCAGATTCTTCCCGCGCACTTGAAGAATGGCATGAGAACGAATGAAAGTCACCTGCCAATGCCTTTGAAGCAGAATATGACGCCTGAATTGGCTCTTGACCATGCCCGTGACATTGGCCCCA
>JAEEGL014521208.1_pt1 | contig 15528 bp, 9 predicted proteins | sample 9134231 | NCBI WGS metagenome assembly JAEEGL01 (sample SAMN16246548, study PRJNA631951) | gut metagenome | biome: gut microbiome; feature: rumen; material: fiber-attached | host: Bos | place: Iran: Karaj | collected 2018-10
ACACCATGGACTGGACGTTGACGGCCGTTCCCCAGTCCTCGGGAATCTTCTCGATGCGGCGGTAGGCGATGGCCCTCTTGCCATTCCAGGACTTGAAAACTCCGCCGATGGAACCCCAGAGCTGGGCTTCGGCGGTGTCGGGGAACTCGACTCCGAGAACTTCCTTGACGCGGACCTTGAACTTGTCGCAGAGGTCCTTCAGTTCCTCGGCGGTGATGTCGGTGTCGGACTTGTAGCCCTTCGCTTCCTTCAGTTCAGCCATCATGCGGTCAAGCTGCTGGCGTATGCCCTGTCCGTCGGCGGGTTCGATGCCCTCGGCCTTCTCCATGACGACGTCGGAGTACATCATGATGAGGCGCCTGTAGGCGTCATATACGAAACGGGGGTTGCCCGTCTTCTTGATCATTCCGGGGAGGGTGGCCGAGCAGAGACCGATGTTCAGGATGGTGTCCATCATGCCGGGCATGGAGGAACGCGCACCGGAACGGCAGCTCACGAGAAGGGGATCCGACACATCGCCGAATTTCTTGCCCATGAGTTTCTCGGTGGCTTCGAGCGCTGCAGCGACTTCCGCCTTCAGTTCGTCCGAATAACCTCCGCCGAGGGCATAATACTCGGCGCAGCATTCTGTCGTAATGGTGAATCCGGCGGGAACCGGCATCCCGAGCTTGCTCATCTCGGCAAGGTTGGCTCCTTTTCCACCAAGGAGCTCACGCATTGATCCGTCGCCCTCGGCGGTCTTTCCGCCGAAACGATAGACTCTCTTCTTTTTCTCTAACATTTTCTTGATATCTCTTATAAATCGGCGCGAATTTACTACAAAATCCGCCAGTTTGCAAAATTTCTATAAAGTGTCGCTGCTACAGCAGTTTGGACGCCAGTTCGGAGAGTGCGCTCCGCTCGCCCTTGCGCAGGAATACGTGCTGGAAAAGCTTCTGCCCGAGAAGCTTCTGCGAGATGTGCGTCAGGCCGTTCGACCACTGGTCCAGGTAAGGCTGGTCTATCTGGAAGATGTCTCCCGTGAAGACCATCTTCGTGCCCTCGCCGGCGCGGGTGATGATAGTCTTTATCTCATGCGGCGTAAGGTTCTGCGCCTCGTCTATGATGAAGTAACACTTGCCCAGCGAACGACCCCTTATGTAGGCCAGGGGCTCTATGATGAGCTTTTCCTGGGTCAGCATGGCCTCGATCCTGAGGGCCTCCTTCGAAGAGGGGCGGAACTGCTCCTTGATGACGTTCAGGTTGTCCATCAGTGGCTGCAGGAACGGGGACATCTTCTGCTTCTGGTCCCCGGGAAGGAAGCCTATGTCCTGGTTACCGAGAATCACGGTCGGACGGGAAATGACAATCTGGTCATAGTCCTTCTCCTGCTCGAGGGCGGCCGCAAGGGCCAGAAGGGTCTTTCCCGTCCCGGCGCCGCCGGTCAGGGACACGAGCTCGGTCTTCGGGTTCAGGCAGGCATCAAGGGCCATCTTCTGCTCGTCGTTGCGGGGGCGTATGCCATAGGCCTGGCGGGACTTCACGAGCACTATCTTGTCCCTGCAGGCATCGTAGCGGGCGCAGACAGTCTCCTTGTCTTCGGAGCCGGCCCAGTGGAACTTGTAGAGCTGGTTGGGCAGGGGCCTGCTTTTCGAGACTTTCTGCCACTCCATCGCGGTTTCCGGCCCGTAGCACAGGCCCTGCAGGTCGATGGGGTCGATGTCCTTTTCCTGCACCTCCTTCTGGGACTCTTCGAGTATGCGGTCCTCGACCTTGTCGGTCAGGTAGTCCTGGGCTTCCATTCCGGCGGCCTTGGATTTCACGCGGAGATTGACGTCCTTGGTGACCAGGGCGACGAAGGTGCCGGGATGGGTGTCGCGCACCCAGATGGCCGTCGAAAGGATACGATGGTCGGGAATGTCGTCGATGAAAAGGTCCTTCATGCCGTCGGGAAAGGGATGGTTTGGCTCCACCTTGATCCGGCCGAGACCTTTTCCTAGGGACAGCCCCTCTGGAGGGAAAAGCCGGCCGGCGGTTATCTTGTCGATGGAACGCATGAAACCGCGGGCATTGAAAGCCAGCGCGTCCGTCCCTTTCTTGAATTTGTCGACCTCCTCTATCACGGCGACCGGGATGACGAGGTCGTTGTCCTGGAACTTGCGTATCGCGTTATGGTCGTGAAGGATGACGTTCGTGTCCAGCACGAAGATCTTTGGTTTGCCCATATTATTGTCTTATGAGGGATTCAAGTATGTTCTGTATGCCCGCGGAAGAGGACCTGCGGACCACTACCCTGCCGCTTTCCGAAGTAGGATGCCCGAGAGGGAAATAGGCTATGTCCTGAAGGAGGAACTCCGCGTCCAGATAATCGAAATCCGAATCGCGTATCTGGATGACGACCCCGGGGACCTCGGAGAAGAGCACACGCACCATGTCGCTTCCGGGATAGGCGCGCAGCAGGTCGGAGACATCGACGGATGCACCGACTCCCTCCCCCACCATTCCCTGCAGGGTGGTCAGCAGGCCGCCGTCGCCTATGCCGGTGCCGGCGAGCAAAATGCCGTCCTCGACGAATTCGCGCACGACCTCGAAGCAATCTTCGAAATAGTCGGGATCCTCCAGTTCGGGGACCCTTCCTCCGCCCGAAACGCCCATCACCTGGTTCAGGAGGGAGCCGCCCAGCCGGAACTCCGCAGTGTCGAACGGGACATAAACGATCCAACTCTCCGGGTCCGGGACCAGGGTCTGCGGACATACATGGCGCATGCCCATCTTCGGCGAGGCCGTCTGCTCCCCGAGTTCTTCCTCGCCGGCCGCCGGAAGGCCCATCACGGGCACGAACTCGACGTCGAGGCCGTCTTCGGCAGGCACACATTTATATGAGCGGAGTGTCAGTCCGAGGGAATCCAGGCAATCCGCGGCTTCGCTGACGGAGTCATAGAACGCCGCCATGTTCCCCATCCGGGAATCGTCCCAATGCCATACGGCCCTGAGAGAAAGGTCTTCCAAACGGAAATGGCCCTTGTGCCAGAGGACATCCACGAGGCTGCGGGCAAGCTTGATGCGCGTGTACGTGCCGGAGAAGAAGACCGGGAACTCCCGCTTCGCGGTAAAGGTTCGCGCCAAGTATTTACGTATGCGGGAAGGATTATAATCCAGAAGGCCCGGAGTGGGATCCAGGGATTCATCGACGACAGCCTCTTCCGGGAACGGCGAGCTGACAGGCGGAGCCATGGGGCAGTGCTCAGCCAGTATCTGGGCGGGGGTAAGCTCTTTGTGGACCCCGTCGATGATGTACTCGGAAGTGAATATGTTTTGCTTCTTACTCATGCCAAGAACGTGTAAAAATAGTTAAATTTGCGTTCAGTTGCAATATGAACTTCACTGAAAAGGAATATGAGGCCCGCATAAATGAGCTTTTCGAGCGGCACCCGAGCGTCGCCGGCGCCGGATTCACGCCTGGCGCATACAAACCCGGCCTGGCAGGGATGGAAGGGCTCGACGGCAGGCTGGGCCATCCATGGAAGGATTATAAATGCATCCACGTCGCCGGGACGAACGGCAAGGGGTCGGTCTGCTCCATGCTCGCAGCCGCCCTTTCGGCAGAAGGCGCCCGCGTCGGCCTCTACACCTCTCCTCACATCCTCGACTTCCGGGAGAGGATGAAGATAGTATCCTCCGGAGGATTCGAAATGATCAGCCGCGAGGAGGTCTGGGAGTTCCTCGAAAATGTCAGCGTGGACGGTCTGTCCTTTTTCGAAATAACGACGGGAATGGCATTCTGGTGGTTCGCCCGACGCGGGGTGGATGCGGCCGTGATAGAAGTGGGGCTCGGCGGAAGGCTGGACAGTACGAACATCATCACCCCGGCCCTCAGCGTCGTCACATCGATAGGACTGGACCACTGCGCCCTGCTCGGGGACACACGCGGGAAGATAGCTTACGAGAAGGCGGGCATCTTCAAGCGCGGGATCCCGGCCGTCGTCTGGGGACGGGACGATGAGACCGGACCCGTGTTCGAACGTATCGCCTTCGAAAAGGGAACGGCGCTGACATATGCCGACGGCTGCTTCCCCGGCGAAGACGGCCTGCTGGAAAGGATGGACCTCCGGGGGCCCTGCCAGAAGACGAACCTCCGCACGGCGCTCTGCGCGCTCCGTGTCCTGGGCGAAGATCCCTCACCGGCCAGGATGGACGCCATAGCCCGCACCGCTGCAACAACCGGTTTCCACGGGAGGTGGGAACGCATAGGAAACGACCCGGAAACCATCTGTGACATAGGGCACAACCCCCAGGCCCTCGCCGTCAATTTCGCGCGTCTGCGGGACATGGGACGGCCTCTGACCATAGTTTTCGGCATCATGGCCGACAAGGACCTCGACGGGATAGCTCCGCTTTTCCCTGAAGGGGCCCGCTGCTATCTCGCCGCTCCGCACACTGCAAGGGCCCTGCCCGCAGACGAACTCCTGGGGCGCATCCGCTCGCTCCGTCCCGACCTCGACTCACGGGCCTTCCCTTCCGTCGCCGCCGCCCTTCAGGCAGCCAGGAGCGAAGCCGCTCCCGGCGCGCTCGTTTACGTGGGCGGCAGCAATTATGTGGTATCCGAAATCAGCTGTTGAATTCGCATATGGAAAATTTGCGGATTCTGAACGATTTACATATATTTGCCGAATAAAGAATACCGAATATGAAAACATCAAGGATTTTCGCAGCCCTCGCTGCATGCTGCATCGCCATTGTTTCCTGCACCAAGACGGATCCCGACGCCAACACCGTAACCATCAACGGCGCTACTTATGAGAACGTCAAGGCGTCCTGCATGGAGGAACACGGCTTGTATTTCCACTTCGATTTCGGTGACGGCATCACTGGCAACGGCCTGGTCGACAACCGTATCGGCATCGAGACCGTGACATTCGGAAAGGACGGCGGTTACGGTGACTGGCTCGCCATCCAGATCCTGGAGCCGGGAGACAAGATGTACACCGCCGTTCCCAAGACCGGTACCCAGACAATCAAGAAGAAGGGGGACTCCTATTCGGTCGTCATAGACGGCAAGGACGAGAACGGGAAGGTCTATAAGGTCAACGTCCTCGCAAAGATCGTAAAAGAATTATAGGTACTTTCCGTAGCGCCGCAGAAGATGCTCAAGGAGCGCATCCCCAAGCAGCGGCAGAAGCGGAACCATAATCCTGTTAACGAGCCCGGGAAAACACCGGGCCCGTTTTTTAAACATCGCATCCAGGGCTTTCCGTACGGCTTTTTCGGGAGAAATCATGATCCCGGCTCCCCTGAGTATCCTGCGTGTCCTTTCGGAAAAACCGAACAACGGAGTATCGACCGCACCGAAAATGGCGGTCGTGACTGACACTCCGGTCCCACGCGTTTCTATGCGCAGGGACCGGGAATACCCTTTGACGAAGCGTTTCGTGTTGCCGTACATCCCGATAGCGGGCCAGTCCATCCAGGCGCATACCGAGGAAATGTTCAGAATATACCCTCCCCCGGCGGCTTCCATCTCAGGTAGAAAAAGCCGGCAGAGAAGCAGCGGGGTCACGCAGTGGACCATCATCATCGCGCGGAGCCGCTCAGGGGGCGTTTCCGCAATCTTCGAAGTGAAGAGCATCCCGGCGTTGTTGACCAGGATACGGAGGACGGCATCGGGGCCGGCAGTCTTCCTGAAGGCCTCACGCACCGATACTGCAGCGCCCTCCGCGGAAAGGTCCTGCACGACAGGGATGAGCGCCGGGGCCGCCCCGGTTTCTTCGGCAAGATGTCCCAGCCCTTCCGCATCACGGTCCACCGCGACTATCCCGAAGCCCATCCCGTGAAGCTTCAGCGCATATTGGCGGCCCATTCCGGAAGCAGCGCCGGTCACAAGGGCGTATTCCGTCATCTGAATGATACGGGCCCTCCGTTGGCCCTGTAATGCGGAGCGTATTGCGATTCGATTTCCATTGCCGGAGCCTGGAACTCTCCTTCCGCTGTCACGAAAAAGGCCTCCTCGACCTTGGATTTCTCCTCCGGGAAGACATCATACCAATATTCCGTCCTTTCCTTGAGGACGCTGCGCCAGACATTCCATCCCGCATGGCCCGAGAGCTGCTGCACGGGCCGCAGTCCGGCGGTCCTTGGAGCAGAGAGACGGACGAAACTGCGGTTCTCTTCGCTATAAAGGGAATAGACCGCCACGACTTTCTCGCCGACGGCAAGGTGTTCCCCGTCAGCGAGCGGCGTCCGGGCACCGTCGGAGGATTCCCGGAAGAACTCGCGCGAGACCTTGAATCCGTTCCCGGCAGGACGTACGGAAGACAGGGGCAGGGTCCCGGAAGCAGTCAATATGACAACCTTTGTCGAGAGGGTCTCCGCGCTTCCGGCAAGCACCGAAGCGAGGGCCTCGACGTACGCCGGGTCGCTTCCCCACTGCTGGGTCTCCTTCTGGACCATGAGCCAGAGGCGGACGCCTTCGGCAATTCCAGCGGCCCCCGGAATATCGGAGGCATCGGAAAGCAGGTCGCAGATCAGGGAATGCGCATAACACTCGCTCTCGAGAAGGCCTCTCCACGGCAGCACCGCATTGGGGAAATACCAGCCTCCGGAACGATGCTCCTCCGCATATTCGACAAGGGACTGAAGGTCTTTCCGCAATGATTTCGTCATCCTGGAACCGGCGGCCAGCCGTACTCCCCACTGCCGGGCCAGCGCCTTGCCCTCATCGGAGGCGAGAAGGGCCTTGAGCGTGCCGATCCGGCGGGCCTTGGCAAGGATCATCCCGTTCATCCCGCGCACCTTGCCGGGCACGAGGTAGGCCTTCGCATCTTTCCTGAATGCCTTGAGGCGGGCACGATCCGCTCCTGCGGGCTTGAACGGCACATCGGCATGGAGAGACCGTACATGCATGTACTGCTCCTCGGAAAGGAAGCCTCTCCAGAGAGGATGGTCGCCACTTCCGAACATGGAGGAATCCAGATAGGACACCGCGGCAGGGACCGCCTCGAAAAGGGCTGCAGGGACCGCCAGGCCGCGATTGCGCATGGAAGCAAGCCGTTCCAGCAGCACTGCGGTCAGCACCGGCGAAGAGCGCATCCCGGCGAACCAGGAGAAGCCCCCGTCCGAACAGCGGCAGGCAAGTATCTTCGCGGCCATATCCTCCGCGTTGAACTCGCAGCCGGCCCCGACAGAACGCGCCAGCAGCCCGGCATAAAGGGCATCGGAAAGGCTGACCACGTTCTCGCAAGCCACCTCGACCTTCGAAGGCAGGGCCTCCTTCACCATATCCAGTATGGAAATCTCTTTCACCGAGGCGGCCGCACCGTTGAAATTGACGAAACTTCCCCGCAGCGAGGCGATCAGGGCCTCCCTGTCGGAGCCGCCCTTCAGCAGCGCCGAATGGGCCTCGGTCAGTTCCTGCTCCGGCCGCAGCACCGGGACAGTCACGAAAAGGGCATCGGAGCCGTCTTCTCCGGAAGCCTTGAACATCACGAGGATGCCGAGGTCCCGTATCCTAGGGACTTCAAAAGTACAGACGAAAGGCAGAGCATCGCCTGCCGGAACGGAAATCTCCTTCTCAAAAACCTGCAGAGGGGTTTTACCGTCATATTCCTTGCCGTCGAAAAGCAGCACCCGTGCCGTGCCGTCCACTTTCTCCACGGAACCGTTCGTCAACATCGGGCGGATCACGTACTTGTCTCCCGAATAGAGGAACTGCGGCTCGGACAGGCTGACCTTGACGGGAACGGTCACCACAAGTTCCTTCCGGAGCGAAGCGTTGCGCATCTTCTTGTCGTGGGCGAAGACCTGCACGTTGAAAGCTGACAGCTTGTCCCCTGCCTTCACGTCGAAGGCGACCTTCCCTGACGCGCCGGACTCAAGCGCCGGCTCCCAGGCAAGGGTCGTGGACAAGTCGGTGCGAATCCTGACCTCCGCTTCGGCTGCGTCAAACGCGGCGCCGGCCTGGCGGTCTTCAAGATTGAGGACAGATTCTTCCTCCGCGACGAAATCCATGGTCTCATCCGGCGCTGCGGCGGCCGCCTTGAACATCACTTTGGCCGCCCCGAGGCCGCGGACCATATAAACGGGCCTGCTGCCGACGAAGCCGGGAGCGCAACTGTAATTCACGGTAATATCGTCGGGCACATACGGACGTGTCGGTCCCCAGAAATTGGACTGAATGGTCTCGGAGGCCTTGTCGAAAGCGGACATGGCCAGCTGGACCCCGAGCAGGGTCTTCAGCTCGAAGCGGCAGGATGCTCCCGGGGCCGCACTGTCCTTCCAGCGGGTGAATTCCAGGGGAAGGTCGTAGTCCTTCTTCTCCCTTTTCACCGTACGGGACCAGGTATAGACCTCCCCGTCCCGGAAATAAAGAAGCTTCAGGCAGACGGCATCAGGCCAGTCGGGCCTGTGTTCAAAGGATACGGTTTCCAGCGAGCCTTCACGGCCCCTCTCTCCGGAAAGCCGGAAGGTCCCGGACGCCAGCAGGACATCCCCGCTGCCGAGCACCTCAGCCACGCCCCAGACCGGACCTCCCGTATGCCCCACCTGTACTGCAAGGGCATCTGAGAAGGGCACCTTGAAAAGCCCGCGCACATCCGCATCTATGCTGCGGCTGCCGTCGCTGACTTTCAGGATGGCCAGTTCCCTGTCCGCATCCAGCTCTTTCCCCGCGGACGTCTTCACCGAGGCGCGGGCCTTGAGGAGATACATTCCGTCCGGCCGTCCGCCGAGATCGAGGCTCAGCTTCGCACCTTCCTTCATCTTGCCTTCCTCCAGGACTTTTCCGGCCTCGTTTTCCAGCTTCCAGCCGATTTCGAGCGAGGGATGGGGGGAAGAAGAGATGCGCACGGAAGCCTGCGGGTCGGAAAGGATGGAGGTTGCCTGGTCACCGGTCCGGGACGGCAGTGAGAAATGTCCTTCAGTCTCGTTTACAAGGTCCAGGTATAAATCGACGCCCTCGCGTGAGGACCTCCAGGTCCGGAACTCCCGGGTCTCCCCGGTTCCGTCCATTACCTTGACCGCAATGTTATAATTGGCCCAGCTCCGCGCGGAAGCCTTGAATGAGAAACTGAAACTGCCGTCGGACGAAAGCTTCAATTCTCCGGAGGCAGGCTCTTCTGTGCCCGAGACGGACCACTCGGCCCGCGCGGAGGACAGATTGTGCCCGGAATACGCCGTGACACGGCCGGAGACCTTTATCTCATCCCCTGGCAGGATCAACCCGTCGCTCTCATCGAACTTCAGATCGAAACTCGGAAGGACGAAATCGTCCACCCGCACTCCACAGCCGGCCAGCCTCGTCTTCCCGTCCGAAACATAAACGGTATACCTCCCGTTCCGGCTGCTTCTTTCCAGCACGAACGACCCGTAAACCGCGCCGAAGGCATCGCAGGAAAGCTTCTTTTCAGAGATAAGCTTTCCCTGCGTATCGACAAGCGTCACGGATAGGTCCTTTCCCGCCGCGACGGTCTTCCACTTGTAAGTGCCCTCATACGCTATGGCCTTGAAGAAGAGCTCGTCCCCAGGATTGTACGCTCCCCTGTCCGTAAGGATAAGGGCATGGAGGACCTGCTTATCCGCTCCGGCCTTCGTGATGTATCCGGGAGAGTCCTGCCTGGAGGCCCTCCGGTGCCCGTCGGCTCCCGTCGCCTCCGCCCTGAAGCGGTACTGCCACTTGTTCCCGCCCATCCGGCTGCTGAACTCCTTCCCGAGAGGGGTGAAGCCATCCTTCAGACGCAGCCCTTTCCGGACCACAAGGTCCTTTCCGTTGGCATCCGAAAGGATTATATCCGCTTCCTTGAGCGGCTCTCCCGTGATATAGTCGGTCACATACACCCCTATCCCGGAGGAAATCTCCCTGACGGCAAGCGAGAGGGAATGACGCTCATAGCGTATCTCCGCGCGCTCGTTCCCGGACGAGCAGACTATGGAATACACGCCGTCGTCCAGGACAGGCAACTCGCACCCGAGACTGTCAGGGACATAGAATCTTTGCCCAGGATTGGCAAGCGACGTCCCGAACAGTTCCTTGCCGCCTTCCTTGCCGAGGCTGACCTTGACCTTCTTTATATTCCTGACCTTGACGGCAAGCTTGCGGCCCTCGACCGAGGCTTCTATCGAAGGCGCTTCGAGCACGGCAAGTATGTCTCCAGCCTGCCGGCAGCAGGACGCTATTTCCTTTTCAGTCCCCCTGTACGATGACGCCTCCTTCTGCAGGCTCCTGCAGTCGTCCCGCAAAGCCAGATAGTCCGCCTCCGGGGACGCCCCGGAGCCGGCCAGTTCGCTGAAGCGCATCTGCAGAAGATCCTCCCGCGCAAGCAGGGCGGCGGCTTTCCCCGAATACTTTTCCGCGAAGGCCTCCAGCCGGGCCTTCCGGCCCTCTTCAGCGCCGCGCACTATCTTCTGGTAGTCATGGAAAGCCTCCAGGGGATAATGGCCCCTGACACGGGCCGACAGGTCTCCGTCCACTCCGACCGCTTCGCGGAGGAAAAGATGCCAGAGGGCGAAATCGTAGTCACTTTCCAGGACTCCCGGAAGCACGTCGGTGAACTTCGACGTCCGCAGAAGCCGGGTCCAGAACTCCGGATTGCGGGATTTTTCAAGCTTATCCCGATGATCCCTGGCGTACAGAGCGACATCAAACGTGCTTTTCGTGTCCATCCTGAGGGCAAGCCCGACTACAGGCTCGCCGAAAGCGTCGGCCTCCGCCGCAAAGTCCCGCGAAAGGGAGTCGCGCATCTTCCAGTTGGAAGAAGAGCGCACGTCCACGTATCTTCGCGCCGCATCGTACCAGTCCCAGGGGAGCTTTTTCGCGGAGGCTTCCTTCTTGATCTGTTCGAGTATCCTGGCCTGTTCCTTAGGCCTGTCGGCTCCGGAAGCCGCCCTAAAATTTTCCCATAACTTTGCAAGGACGTGGCCTTCGGAATCTTTCTTCGTATCCGCCACAGGGGCCGCTCCGAGCAGGAATGCCGCAAATATCATCAGAATCTGTTTCATAATCGTGCTTGAAAATAGGAACAATTTTCCATTATGACAAAAAATGTTCCAGCTATTATTTGTAACTTTGTTATCCGGTTAAAACAGTAGTCATGATTACCCTGCTTATCAGCATTGCAGCCCTGATTCTCGGCTATTTCCTGTACGGAAAATTCGTGGAAAGGGTATTCGGCCCCGACCCTGCGAGGCCCACTCCCGCGCTCAGCAAGGCGGACGGAGTCGATTTCGTCCCGATGCCGACCTGGAAAGTCTTCATGATCCAGTTCCTCAACATCGCCGGCACAGGGCCCATCTTCGGAGCCATACTCGGCGCCAAGTTCGGACCTGCGTGCTATCTATGGATAGTGCTGGGATGCATCTTCGGAGGGGCCGTGCACGATTACCTGTCCGGCATGCTGTCGGTACGCCACGGCGGAGCCAGCCTGCCCGAGATCGTGGGGACCTACCTCGGGAAGAACGTGAGGGCCGTGATGCTTGCCTTCTCCGTAGTGATGCTGATCCTGGTCGGCGCCGTCTTCGTGTACAGCCCGGCGGTGATCCTCGGCGGCATGGCCGGGGACGGGACCCCGAAAGCCATCCTGATCTGGGTGTTCGTAGTCATGGCTTACTACATCATAGCGACCCTCGTCCCCATCGACAAGATCATAGGAAAGATCTACCCCTTGTTCGCTTTCGCCCTGATCTTCATGGCCGTGAGCCTGCTGGGATGCCTTCTCGTGAAGCACCCCGGCGGCATGCCCGAACTCTGGGACGGGCTTCAGAACCGCAACCCCGGCGCGGGAAGGCTGTTCCCCGCCCTGTTCATAACCATAGCCTGCGGCGCGGTCAGCGGCTTCCATGCGACGCAGTCCCCCCTGATGGCCCGGTGCATCAAGAATGAGAAGCTCGGCCGGCCCGTCTTCTACGGATCGATGATCACGGAAGGCATCGTGGCCCTGATCTGGGCCGCCATTTCCTCTTGGTTCTTCTTCGCTGGCGGCAATGCCGAAATGGGAGCCGAAGGGGTCTCCGCAGCTCCCGCCGTGGTCACTGCCGTCTCCAAATACTGGCTCGGAGCATTCGGCAGCATACTTGCCCTGCTCGGCGTGGTCGCAGCCCCGATCACAAGCGGCGACACGGCCCTGCGCAGCGTCAGGATGATCATAGCGGATGCCTTGCATATCGACCAGGGGCCCATCAGCAAGCGCCTGGCCGTCAGCGTCCCCATCTTTGCGGTGACAGCCGCCCTGCTGTGGTTCAATATTGCGGATTCGAACGGTTTCGACAAGATATGGCGCTACTTCGGCTGGGCCAACCAGACCCTGTCCGTATTCACGCTCTGGACCATTACGGCCTTCCTTATGGGCCGCCGAAAGGACCTGAGCTACCTCGTCTCGTTGATCCCGGCCTGCTTCATGACGGCGGTCAGCGTGACCTTCATCTGCACGGCGAAGATAGGCTTCAACCTGCCCGAGGCCGCGAACCCCTGGATAGGACTGACGGTGTTCCTCCTGGCCGTCGCGGGAGGTGAGATCATGAGAAGAAAACTACAGAAAAACATAGCATAATGAACACGGTTGTCAAGACAGATTTCCATTTCCCCGGACAGGTGGGAAAGTACACCGGAAAGGTGCGCGACGTTTACAGCTTGGGTGACGACTACCTCGCGATGGTGGCCACGGACCGGATCTCCGCATTCGACGTGGTGCTCCCCAGGGGCATCCCCTTCAAGGGTCAGGTCCTGAACCAGATAGCCTCCCGGTTCCTCGACGCCACCGCCGACATCATCCCCAACTGGAAGATTTCGGAAGCGGACCCCATGGTCACGATAGGCCACCGCTGCGAGCCTTTCAAGGTCGAAATGGTCATCCGCGGATACCTCGCCGGACACGCCTGGCGCGAGTACAAGGCCGGAAAGCGGACTCTCTGCGGAGAGCCGATGCCTGAAGGGATGGTCGAGAACCAGAAGTTCCCCGAGCCCCTGATCACCCCGACCACGAAGGCCGCCGAGGGGCACGACGAAGATATCAGCAAGGAAGAAATAATAGCCCAGGGAATCGTTTCACGTGAGGATTACGAGCAGCTCGAGGCATACACCCGCAAGCTTTTCCGGCGCGGCAGCGAACTTGCCGCGGCGAAGGGCCTCATCCTCGTTGACACCAAATACGAATTCGGCAAGAAGGACGGCAAGATACTCCTGATGGACGAGATCCACACTCCCGACTCCTCCCGCTACTTCTACGCTGAAGGCTATGAAGAGAGGCTCGCGCGCGGCGAAAGGCAGAAGCAGCTTTCGAAGGAGTTCGTGCGCGAATGGCTCATGGCAGGCGGCTTCCAGGGCCGCGAGGGCGAGAAAGTGCCCGAGATGACGGACGAAGTCGTCGCCTCGATCTCCGAGCGCTACATCGAGCTCTACGAGCACATCACCGGCGAGAAATTCGTCAAGGCGGAAGGCGGAGACGTCCTTGGCCGTATCGAAAAGAACATCAACGCATTCTTAAGCGCACAGAAATGATAGAGAGATATTCACGGAAGGTGATGCGGGACATCTGGACCGAGGAGAACAAGTTCAACGCCTACCTCGAAGTCGAGACCCTGTCCTGCGAAGCATGGAGCAAGCTTGGCGTGATCCCGGCGGAGGATGTCGAAAAGATCCGCGCCAACGCGAAGTTCGAGGTCGCCCGCATCCAGGAGATCGAGCAGCAGACGAAGCACGACGTCGTCGCATTCACCCGCGCCGTCTCCGAAAGCCTCGGCGAGGAACGCAAGTGGGTCCACTACGGCCTGACTTCGACCGACGTCGTGGATACCGCGAACGGATACCTTCTCAAGCAGGCCAACGCCATCCTCGCCAAAGACCTTGAAGATTTCTGCGCCGTCCTTCGAAAGAGGGCCGTGGAATTCAAGTCCACCCCCTGCATAGGGCGCACCCACGGCATCCACGCCGACATCACGAGTTTCGGCCTCAAATGGGCCCTGTGGTACGAGGAGATGAAGCGCAACGTCGCCCGTTTCAAGGACGCCTGCGCAGACGTCGAGGCCGGCAAGATGAGCGGGGCCGTCGGCAACTTCGCCAACATCCCTCCCTTCATCCAGGATTATGTCTGCGAAAAGCTCGGCATAGCTTCCGCGAACATCTCGACCCAGGTCCTGCAGCGCGACCGCCATGCCCATTACGTCGGCACGCTGGCGCTCATCGCTTCCACCCTCGAACAGATGGCCTTCGAGGTGCGCAACCTCCAGAGGACCGAGGTCCGCGAGGTCGAAGAGGCGTTCAGCAAGGGGCAGAAAGGCTCCAGCGCGATGCCGCACAAGCGCAATCCCATCAGCAGCGAGAACATCTGCGGCTGCGCCCGCGTGATGCGCGGTTACATGGCCACTTCGTACGAGAACGTCGCCCTCTGGCATGAAAGGGACATCTCGCACTCCTCCACCGAAAGGATCATACTTCCGGATGCCACGGAGCTGCTGGATTACATGCTGAACCGCTTCAAAGGCATCCTCGAGAACCTTTTCGTCTATCCCGAGAACATGCTCGCGAACATCTGGCGCACGAAGGGCGTGATCTTCGCCCAGAGGGTGATGAACGCCCTTATCGGCAAGGGATTCGCCCGAGAGAAGGCATACGATACGGTCCAGCCCATCGCCATGCGCGCATGGACGGAAGGACTTGACTACAGGACCCTCCTGAAGGAATCCCCGGAAGTGATGGCCGTCCTAACCGAAGAGGAACTCGAAGGCTGCTTCACCCTCGACTACTACTTCAAGAACGTCGACTACATCTTCGACCGCGTCGGGATCTAAGAAGAATCCTAGGTGTTCAGTCACAATCCCTTCTTCCCCGTCACCTCCGGCGACAGGAGAATAATTCCCGGTAAAATGTTATATTTGGGGCATGAAACATATTGCCCTTCCCGCCGCGGCAGTCCTGCTGCCCTCCGCCCTGCTCGCACAGGAGCGCCCGAATATTGTCTTTGCATTCGGTGACGACTACGGCCGTTACGCCTCTGCCTATGCCGCCCTTGACCGTCACGACGGTCTGAGCGCGCTGGTAAACACCCCCAATTTCGACCGTATTGCCCGTGAAGGCGTACTGTTCACCCAGGCATACGCGCCCGCGCCCAGCTCCACCCCCTGCCGCAGTTCGCTTTGTTCAGGGCAATATTTCTGGCGTACCGGTTACGGCGCTTTCCTGCAGGGAGCGCGCTGGGACGACAGCATCCCGGCGTTTCCGCTCATCCTGGAAGCGAATGGCTATCATATTGGCTTTACATATAAGGTGTGGGGCCCCGGCGAACCTGTGGATCAGCCGTACGGAGGGGCGCGCAACCGCTTCGCGAAGGCTGGGAACAGGTGGAAGGGTTATTCGGGCAATGTCGGCGGCGCAGCTGACCATGAGGCGGAGCGTGATCGTCTGCTCTCAGAGATTGAGGCCAATTTCGCTTCGTTCCTGAAGACCTGCGACGATGGCGCGCCGTTCTGCTACTGGTGGGGGCCTACCAATACTCACCGGCCGTGGAGGCGCGGCAGCGGCAAGGAGCTCTGGGGTATTGACCCGGACCGCCTGAAGGGCCGCATGCC
>JAEEGL014755277.1_pt1 | contig 15528 bp, 22 predicted proteins | sample 9134231 | NCBI WGS metagenome assembly JAEEGL01 (sample SAMN16246548, study PRJNA631951) | gut metagenome | biome: gut microbiome; feature: rumen; material: fiber-attached | host: Bos | place: Iran: Karaj | collected 2018-10
AAAAAAAAAAAAAAAAAAAAAAAAAAAAAAAAAAAAAAAAAAAAAAAAAAAAAAAAAAAAAAAAAAAACCGCCGTTTTAACCATCCGTTTAAACAAAGAGGGTTAAAGTTATCGGCGGTTATTACAAGTGGGGAGTTAAAACGACTAGTTGTTTATTTTTCGGCGTGGTATTACCTCGTACACGCCTAACCACATTATATCAAAACGTCTTCGCCAAAATGCTTAAAAACTCATTTTTTATATTTTGATCCTCGAACCACAAATTACCAATTTTATAATTTTCAATAACAACTTTAAACCATGGCGACCGTTTAGCATTCGCTAGTATCGTACTTTCGTCATGATCTATATTATTAAACGTAAACAAACATGGGTTGTTCGGGTCGTAATCCAAGCTAACGTACATTTTATTAGTTAACCGATTACGCCATATACCGTACTTTTTATTACGTATTTTAACAACCGAAAAGTTTTTACATTCGCCATCCTTTTTCGCTATAAATGTTTCATTATCCATTAACGCCTTATTTTCGATGGCGTAGTCGCCGTAGTGGGTATTTTGAATTAAGGAGCCAAATCTAGTTTTCTTTTTATATTCACGGTACGCGCTATTCTTAGCATACTGCACAACAATGCTACCATTTTTAAACGTTTTAAATTCGCCGTTATATGGCAAGTGCAAATTAAAGTACGCAAAATACGGATTGGTTAAACTTGTCATATTACCTAAAAAGAAAACTTTAACATTGTCGCGCATGCGGCCCGCCGTCTCGACAAAATCCAATAAGGTTTCGACCTCATTTTTTAAATAATGATATACCCCACTAGACAATAAAAATTCATCATAGATAATTAACGTAACCTCGCTAAAATTTGTACTCTTTAATATATTAGCGGTAGACAATGCCACGGCGCGGCCGAACTCGATTTTAGATCCTTTTTCGCCTTCCTCTTCTTTTGCCTGAATAAAAAATTTGTTCGCTTCTACAATAAGATTATAATCCGGAAATTCATTATTTAAATTAATAGCATCAAACAAATGCGGTACGGCATTTGCTAATTCACTCTTATATCTTCTTAGATAAATAAATTGTTCACCATTCTTTAGATAGTTCTTAACCGCTTTAACAATGGCCCCGTAGGTTTTACCTAACCCACGCTCGGTGATCAAAAAATAAAAAATCGCGTCTGAATAGCCGCTAATCCGATCATAATTATAAAATATTGATTTTGGTACCGTCATATAACACGCTTTACTAGGGTTGAACCGGATATAAAACGTTTTAACATGCCGTTACCAACGGACAACAGGGGGCGCGCCCTCTTCGGGCGGGTTGCGGCCCTCTTCTGTCATGTTATGGTAACGAAATATACCCAGTTCTAACACTATTTTACCACTTCCCCGACCACTTCCCCGCCATTTTTTCAAAACACCTTATCAGGGGACCCCTGACCCCTGTTATTAAGGTATGCCCTGCTAGGGCAGGGGAGTGCAGCTAACAGGGGTAACACTTTAAACTATGCTTTAGCAGGGGAGTGCTATATACTTAACAAATAGTAATACAATTACTAGCAAAACAGTAACGCAAAAACACCGCGCATATTACGCGGGTTTTTGTTGGAAAAATTGGAGTTTTTACCACCTCTATTATACCACTTAATCATAAAATGGTTGTTGTAAAAACTACAACGTTTAAATTATTGCATTTTGCCAAAAAACTAACTAACATTTAGTTATTGACCATTAACGAAAGGACTTAACATGTAGAATTATCAAGAAGTTATTTAATGTATTATCAAAGTAAATAAAGGATTTTAACAAAATGGATAACAAAATCATTATTCTAAAAGGCGTAAATGTGATCTTTTCGGAACTCGTAGACAAAGGCTATGGCCGATCTATCACAATAGACGTAACCGACGATAAGCTACAAAAGCAGATTAGCAAATGGGCGGCCGATAATAAAATAAATGGTGGCGTAGCTAAGTTTAAAGAATATACCAACGAAAAGGACGGATTAACGACTATTCAATATAGCTTTAAACTAAGCGAGTATACCCAAATTAGCGGACGTACTACGGCCGAGGGCGTAACCTATGGCGAAAAAGAATTAGGTTACGGCGCGGTGGTTAACCTGCAAGCACGCGCTTTTGAATATAAAAACAAATTCGGCGAGGGTATTAGCGCAAGCTTAGACGGCGTATTTATTCTCGAACCGGCAAAGAATAACGTAATGGCAAATATTGCCGAATAAAAAGTGAGGTTAAATAATGGCAACAAATAGTAAAAGTTATGACGATAAGTTAAACGCTATTGTTGCCAACTTTAACCGTAAAGTAGCAAGACTTGAAAAGCTAGGGTATAACAACTTGCCGTCGCGCGTTTCGGCCGCCGGTTTACGTAGAGAATTAAAAACCGGTTATACGGATAAACGCGAGGTAAACGCATTTTTACGCGATTTACAACGTTTTAACAAAAAGGCCGCTACAACCGTAGTAAATGTTGACGGCAGGGAATATACCCAATATGACGTAGATATATTTAAACGTAAATTACGCCGCGAACGTGCGCGCGTTGATCGCGAAATAGAATCCGCGCAATCAATGGCCACTAAATACCCTATGCAACATGATGTTTATACGGCCAATTTACAAGCTAAACGCGCCGCGCTAAGTGGATCGTGGATAGATCTTATAAATAGCAGGATCGCCGACAACCTAGAAAAACAATATGCGCAAAAGGAAACCTACGATAACTACTTAAATACCCTTTTTGTTGACGCGTACCAAATAGGATTTGAGGACGACAAAATCGAGTATGTTAAAAGTAGACTATTAAGCTTAAAACCACGTCAATTTATGCGCGCCCTAGAGGATGATCCGAATATACAATACATATTTGATTACTACCACGCGTTGACGCGTACGTCGTATAACGGCGTTGATGACGGCCGCGCGTATGAGGCTTTTCAAGAGTTATACGAGAATATAGACGCAATTGTAGATAAATATAGGTAACGAAAGCAAATGGCAAAACGAACGAAACGCAAATTTACTTGCGATTTTGAAACAACTACGGATCCGAACGACTGTAGAGTGTGGGCATATGCCCTATGCGAGATAGGTAACCCCGATAATTTTATATACGGCAATAGTATATATGAACTAATGGATTGGTGCGCTAATCAGCCGGACAATGTAGAGTTATGGTTTCACAACTTAAAGTTTGACGGCGAGTTTATTTGTTATTGGTGCGAGGATAACGGATTTACATGGGTAAATTCTAGTAAAGACGCGGTAACGGATAGTTATACAACCCTTATAACCAATATGGGCGCATGGTACACAATAGAGATATATTTTGAGGTTAAGGGCAAAAACAAAAACAAAGTAACGATCCACGATAGCTTAAAATTATTAAACTTTAGCGTCGATGATATCGCCAAGAGTTTTAATTTACCGATTCGTAAGCTAGAACTAGACTATACAACCTACCGCGAAGAGGGCCACGAACTAACGCAACATGAAATAGACTATATACGTAATGACGTTGAAATTATGGCCCGCGCCCTAGATATATTTTTTAGTAGAGGCCACAACAAAATAACTATTGGTTCGAACGCCCTACAGAGTTTCAAGGATTCATGCCCCAATTTCAAAAACTTATTCCCTACCCTACCCAATGAGATCGACGCGGATATACGCAAAAGCTACAAGGGTGGTTTTACATATCTAAACCCATTATATAAAGAAAAGGAAACCGGCGCGGGCGTAGTTTTTGATGTTAATAGTTTATACCCCTCGATCATGTATAAGTGCTTAATGCCGTACGGATTGCCCGAACCGTTCGAGGGCAAATATAAAAACGATAGTTTGTACCCTCTTTATACACAAATGCTTAACTGTAGATTTAAGGTAAAGCAAGGTAAGATACCATCAATTCAAATTAAGCATAGTTTTAGTTTTAAACCAAATGAATATCTGGAATCTAGCGACGATGGCAGCGGCTACCCCGTTACGTTGGTATTAACCAATCCGGATTTAGACTTATTTTTTGAACAATACGATGTTTATGATATTGAGTATATAAGCGGTTGGAAATTTAAAGGGGGCGTAGGCATTTTTAAGGATTACATCGATTATTGGACAAATGAAAAAATTAATGCGAAGAAAGGAGGTAACAAACCGGCGTATTTAATCGCCAAATTATTTCTTAAACTCTTTGTACGGTAAGACGGGAACAAATCCTATAGGGAGTAAAAAGCAACCAATGCTAGGCCATGATGGCGAAATGCATTACCCTGTTTTAGATCGCGAAGAACGCAAAAGTATATACGTAGCTTGTGCAAGTTTCGTAACCTCATACGGACGTAAACAGATTATCGAGCAATCGCAGGCGATCCGCGACTGGAGTATAAAGAATAAAGGTTACGACGCGTACGTATATAGTGATACGGATTCAATACACGCCCTACTCGATGATAATGACGTAGAACAACTAGGCGGCGTACTAGATATTGACGACTATCGACTCGGCGCACTAAAAAAGGAATCAGTATTTACGCACGGTAAATATTTGCGGCAAAAATGCTATATCGAACAATGGCCCGATGGATCTTTAAACGTTACTGTGGCCGGATTACCTAAGAAATTATCGCATGTAATCAATTTTGATAACTTTAAAGTAGGATTTACAACCGCTAATTTGACCGACGAAGAGATAGGCAAGGCCGGCCGCAAGTTAACATATAAACACGTTAAGGGCGGTGTAATACTTGCCGAAACAGATTTTACGATACAATGATATGCTATAATAAGTATGTAGTTGTATGCTACGCTTTCGTTAATGGGCGCGTCGATTGCCACCACATCGGCGCGCTTTTTATATCTGTAAAACGTTGTAAATAATACAACAAAAAAGTCCTTGCATTTATAATTCTGGTGCTTTATAATCTAAGTATAAACATTAACGAAAGGACAACTTATGAAATATTTAGTAACATGGCACGATAGCGCAAGTAGCGTTAAGGTATGTAATTGCCGTTATTTTGACGATAAAGAGATCGCTAAACAACTCTACGAAGATTTTAAAAAACTACCGGTTTTCGATCAGGTGCGATTTTTAGCGGTATCTGAAAAACCGAAAACAACAATAGAGGTAACAAAAATAAGCTACTAAAGAGGTAAAAGAAATGGCAGGAACTAAAGAGGGTGGCCGCAAGGCGGCGTTAACAAATAAATTAAATCATGGCGAAGATTTTTATAAGAACATTGGACGTAAAGGTGGTACAAGTGGTATGCATAACGGCGGTTTTGCGTCGAAAAAGAGGGGTAAAGACGGTTTGACCGGATCCGAACGCGCTAAAATAGCGGGCGCAAAAGGCGGTAGAAAAAGTAAAAGAGGCAAGGCCAAAAATGAAAACAACAACAATTAACGTACAATTAAAGAACGGTAACGCGGTGTTACAAGAAATACCGCTATCCGTTGACGACGCGGAAATTATAAAAGAAGCTATGTTATTTTACGCGCGAAACGTCGAACAGATACAAAAAGATATGACGGAAAAAGGGTGCGTTAGGTTACGCGATCAAGCGTTTTATTTACGTAGTGATATAAACGATATAATGGATAAATTAAAATGACGGTTAAACAGATAGTAGAAGCGTACGCCGACGAACTTGAAAATTGGGATTTTTTCAGTGATGGACAAAGGGCGTATATTGATTCAAGTAAACATATAATAGTATGTTTACGTAACTATAATTGGTATGCTACAAAATATCCGATCAGAACACAATTAGATGCAATTAAAGCTTTATTTGAAATTGACTGGATAGCCGAGTACGAAGACGGGGAGAAAATTGATTTTGTATCTTCGTCTAAATATTGGATTAAATTATAGAGGTTATAAAATGAAATTACGCAATAAGAAGACAGGGGAGATAATAGATCATATATGGTACGAAGATGATTGCGACTGTTTTGCTATAAGTGGTAAAAGCTATAATTTGTATGGAACTTTAAAAGAAGTCATTGACGAGTGGGAAGATTACAAGCTAAAAGAACCACTGATCAAAGACGAGAAAACTCGCAAAGCGATTAGAGCATGGGCAAAGGCAAACAATATCGATACGGCACAATATGATGATTACTGGGTTTCATTTAGAAGAGATGACAAAGTTATTAGCTTTAAAGATGAAGATTACTGTTTAGGGTACGATGGGTTAGAGGATAATACTACGTATTCTATCGCCGAACTATGCGGAGATGATGAGGAATGAAAAAGAAAGAAGAACCAAACTATAGCGATATTAACTCTACTATGGAAAGAGTTAAAGCAGAGAATGAGCGTTACGAAAATGCTAGTCCAGAATATAAGGTATTACATAGTGTACTTATCAATCTATCTAATGCTTTTTGTGGTATTAAATACAGACAAAAAAGCAAAGAGGATGTATTACTAGAACTAGCAGAAGCAAAAGGCAAGATTAGCGTACTAGCAATCAACGAGTTAAATAAAAGTAATGTTGAAAAATGACAGACGACTTTATACAACAGGCGGTAAATAATGCATTTGATCTAAGCTTAAAACGCCAACAAAAGAAAATAGCATATAAGATACAACTATCGAACCGGCAACGCAAAATAAATAAAGTACGGCGTAAGATTGAACGGCAGAACCGAAAAAAGGCGCGGCGATGAGTAAACATTTTACCCATTTAAATAATTACTATACAGAACAAAAACCGAACGGCGCTTTATTATATAGTAAAGAGATCGTTAAATACTTTATACCAACTATCAAAACTACGCGCAATTGGGTAACTATACGCGTTGTACCCCATGCATTTAACCATTCTATCGTATTTATACACAATAACCTTAACCCGTGGTTTTACGATTATCTCACAAATTACGAAGATTTAGTTTTAGTTTGCGGGATCCGTGAAACATGCGACAAAGTTAAACATTTAGGCAAAACGATATATTTGCCACTATCTGTAGATGTTGAAGAGGTAGAGAAATACAAAACAACTAAAACAAAGGAAATATGCTACGCAGGGCGTAAAGGTAAATATGCATCATGTAACGTACATTTAAGTACCCCACATTTACAAGACCTAGAACACGAAGAGTTATTAAGACAAATGGCCGAATATAAGAAAGTATACGCCGTAGGGCGTACGGCCATCGAAGCTAAAATACTAGGTTGCGAAATTTTGCCATACGATCCGCGCTACCCAGATACGAACTTATGGCAGATATTAGATAGTAAAGACGCGGCCAAAATGCTACAAAAAGAACTAGATAAAATAGACGGAAAGGTTACAAAATGTCGAAAACAACATTTAATCAAAAAGACTACGACCAATTACTAAATCTAATAACCCATTATCACGAAACTAGCGCAATAGTTAGTGCGGTTGACGCAATGGAATTAATTATAAAAGGGATCCTAACCGGCCATTTAAGTATAAAGTTAAAATAATGCTATACTTTAGGCATGAGAGAAACATTAAGCACTATAGGCGCGGTTTTAATAACTACCGTTGTTTATCTATTGGGCGGGGCCGATGTTGCTTTACAATGTCTAGTAACCGCAATAGCCCTAGATTACGTTAGCGGGATCATTAGGGCGTTTAATTCTAAAACATTATCTAGCCGGATAGGTTTTACCGGCATATTAAAGAAAATAGGTATACTACTATTAGTTATGTTAAGTGTATTAATTGACCGCGTAACAGGTGGTACGGGCGCAATACGTACGCTAGTTATATATTATTTTGTTGCAAATGAGGGTTTAAGCATTATAGAGAATCTAGGCCAAGCAGGATTACCAATACCAACGGTTATTAAGCGTGCGCTTAGATCTCTACGTGATCAAAGTAACGAAAAGGTATAAATATGGCATGGCAACAGGTAAAACAATTTAATATTAATAAAATGGGTAAAAAGGCCGGATGGTGTCTACAAAATGTACGCTTAGGTTTTGGAATTACTAGTGGTAAATATCCTAGTGCAAAAGCGGATATGCAGGCCCAAAGCAAAAATGGAACCTTGCATCATATAGCTACATTACCGCAAAACGTAGCAGTACCGGTTTATGTTGATACAACTAGTGTATATGAACATGTTGTCGTTTATGACCGCGGCACGTGGTACGGCGACGGCGTAAAGATCAACGCCCCGAATTTAAAATACGTTTTCGGGTGGGGCGAATTTTGCGACGGTGCGCGCGTCGTTGAATGGGTAAACACGAAAAAGAGTAACGAAGAGATCGCAAAAGAGGTTATAAATGGTAAATGGGGTAACGGCGAAACCCGTAAACAAAGACTAACAAAGGCCGGTTACAATTATAACCTTATACAAAAGCTAGTTAATCAAATGTTAACAAAGAAAAGTAACGAAACTATCGCAAAAGAGGTAATTATGAGTATGTGGGGTAATGGTAGTGAGCGTAAACGGCGCTTAGAAAACGCGGGGTACAACTATACCACCATACAATCTATCGTTAATAGGATGTTAGCTAAATGATCGCAAATCAAACGCTAGTTGCGCCGGATGGTTATGAGGTTGCGTTATTCCCGATGCCATATTTATATATGACACAAGACGAGGGCGGCGACTATAGCCACTTAGGAACGTATAATATAGACTGTGTAGGTTATAACGGATCTAGCGTTATTACAAATGCCCCGATTTACGCGCCCTGTACGTTAAAGGTTTTGAGTTATCACGGAACTAGTACAGGCGGTAACGCGGTTATTTTTCAATCCGTGAATAGGGTGCACTTAGCCAACGGCCAATTAGATTATATGTGCATTATGTTTATGCATTGTAACAACCCACCATATACAACCGTCGGCCAAACAGTACGACAAGGCCAAATATGCTATAGAACTGGAACGTATGGGCAGGTTACCGGCGATCACGTGCATACATGCGTAGGGCAGGGGCAAAACGCAACATTTGTACAACGGCCGAGCGGCAATTATGATTTAAGTAACCGTATACATTATTGGGATGGCGTATATGTCAACGACACTACGATTATTCAAGGTTACGGCCATGACTGGAGAACGTGGCAAGGCGGTAGCGGTGGCGGTGGCAATAATAAAAAGCGGTTTCCGTGGCCGATAGCGTGGGCACATTGGCCAAATTATAGGTTACGCTAATATGTTATAATTCAAGTATGACGGAAGAAGAATTAAATACAATTAGCAACAACATTAAAGATAAAATTGGCGACGAGTCTTTTTCGATAATTTCCGACGATTTAGGCCAAATAATTACCGGCCGCGAGATGATGGAGAAAGATATTAAATCCCGCGATAGTGAAATTAGCGAGTTAAAAGATAAGAATCTAAAATTAGTAGAGGCCAACGCTAGTTTATTTAAGCAAATTCCTACCGTACACGAAAAAAGCGAAAGCAAAAACGAAGACGACGAACTACCATTAAAAAACGTTAGTTTACGTAGCGTTTTTGATCGCAACGGCAATTTTATAAAATAATAAGAAAGGGCAACAAATGAATCCTAGTAACGGATTAGTTACCGCGCTAAACAAAATGCGCGAAATGAGCGTATCCGAGGGTAGCATTTACCATCAATACGTGCCGGTTATTACCGATTTAACGTCTATTGGCGAATTCGGCCAACCGATCCTAGAGTATAGCGACGTACGTAACGAATTCATGACAAAATTGGTTAAGCGTATCGTCGAAACCCAAATCGAGGGCAAAGTATTTAATAACAAATTGTCGCAACTTGAGGGCGAACAGGTACCACTAGGTTACTCTGTACAGGATCTTTACGTTAACCCCGCTAAGGGCCGCAAATTTAACGTTAACGATTTTGCAGGCTTGCTACAAAAGTACGAGGCCGACGTTAAACAACAATTTTTGACCGTCAATATGGATATGCAATATCCGGTTACGATCACCAACGCAAAGCTAAAAAGCGCGTTTACCTCATGGGGCGCACTTGAGGCATTTATTACTGGTATCACTAACTCGCTATATTCCGGCGCAAATATTGACCAATATAATTACACTAAGTACCTAGTAGCTAATGCTTTCCGCAATGGCCATACGGTTAATAGGGTTGTTTCTGGTGTTTCTAGCGCAGATACCGCTAAAGCATTTGTTAAGGCCGCACGTACGCTATTTTTGGATTACCAAGAGGCAAGCAGCGACTACAACGCATGGGCAAAAGTTAATACCGATGATAGCAAAGCATTAGTTACGTGGACAGAACCGCAAGACGTGGTATTTATGCTACGTAACGATGTTATTAGCGAAATCGACGTAGAGGTATTGGCCGCGGCGTTTAATCTTGATCGCGCCGAACTTATGGGCCGCATTATTGGCGTTCGAAATTTCGATATGTTTAACGATGCAGGCGAGAAAGTATTTGACGGTAGCGCGATTTTGGGTATTATGGCCGATCGTAAGTGGTTTAGGATCAAATCACAGGATATGGAACTCGATAGTTTCTATAATGCCAATAACCGCTGTTGGAACTACTATTATAATGTCGTTAAGATGTACAATTATTCATTGTTTGCAAACGCAGTTGTATTCTGTACATCCGAGCCGGATCTATCCTCTTAGGATAATTCGCGGTTGCCCGATGCCGTAAAAGCGGGAAAATGCAAAATAGGGGCCATTTAAGTTAAAAATAGCCCCTTTTTTGTTTGTTATAATGAAATTATGGCAGTTATAACACCGCAAACGGATTTAATACTTTTAAAATGCCCGTTAGAAGTAGACCAACAAAACCAATTAACGTTTGCAAATGCAACAGGGCAATACAACTATTTTTATAGTTTACCTAAGCTTGCCGTTTCGAATTTTACTTATCAGAGAGAGGATAGCACGGTTAGATTTCCGGCCCAAGTAGATACTATTAGATCGTATAACTATTGTATGTACAGAAATACCGCATATAGCAATAAATGGTTTTATGCGTTTATTACCGGCATACGTTACGTTAATGACCGAATGACCGAACTAAAATTAAAGACGGACGTATGGCAAACGTGGCAATTCGATATTACCTTAAATAATAGTTTTATCGAACGCGAACACGTGGCCGACGATACTATAGGCGCGCACACTTTAGCCGAGGAACCCGAAGCGGGGGAATATATGATAAATAGCGTAACTAATAAGACGATATGCGCGCCGGATGTTGACGGAGCATATATTGTTTTAGCCGTAACGGAACCACCAATCAAAACCAATGGGCAATCAATTATCCCTAGCGATCTAAACAACCGTTGTTTTAACGGCATTATACAAGGTTGTTACCTTATAATGTTTTACTATAACAGTAATGGATTAATTGACCTAAATAACGCTATTTCGTGGTACGATTCGCAGGGCAAAAAAGATAGTATAAATTCAATATATGCTATTCCTAAGACGGTATACCCCGCCAATTATATTAGAGAAATAACTATTACGGATCCGTTCGAGGCCGATATTTTGTGGCCAATTTCTCATACTGGCGCCACGGATATGTCGACGACAACTATAACGCTAAATAGCACGTTAAACGGTTATACGCCAAAGAACAATAAAATGTTTTGTTATCCGTTTAATTATTTAATGGTTACAAATAATAACGGTACGAATAGCACTTATCACTATGAGGACTTTACGAACCCGTCTAGCGTGCAATTTAAATACAACGGCGTATTGACGGAGGGAAGCGACATTAAAGCATATCCTCTAAACTACAAGAAAAATACGACGAATTATTCTGGTTATGCATATGGTATAGATATGGGTAAAACGCCCACGTTTTCATGGACTAACGATATGTACTTAAACTGGAAAGCGCAAAACTCGTTTAACGGTATGTATAACCAAGCAGGGAATGTGATTAATACCTACGAAAAATCATACAAAAACCCGCGCGGCGATGATGCTTTAACGTGGATGTTTGAAATGGCCGAATCTGGTATGAATTACGTAGGATCCGCTATAAGCGCAGTTACAAACGCCGTAACGGGTAGCGCGTACAAAGCAAGCATTACGCCGGATCAGTCTAACGGAACAACAACCGCCGATCTAAATTTTAGTATCGGTAGATGCGGTTTTACCTATTACCAAATGAGTGTACGCGCCGAGGTGGCCGCCATGATCGACAATTATTTATCGATGTTCGGTTACAAGGTTAATACGATGAAAGCAATAAATATTACCTCACGCCGTTATTGGAACTATATTAAATGCATACAAGCTAATATAACCGGCGATATACCTCAAGACGATATGAAAGAAATAAAAGGGTATTTTAATAACGGTATTACATTTTGGCATGATCCGAGTACGTATTTAGATTATAGCCAAGTTAATGCAATAGTTTAAAAGAAAGGATAATAGATTATGCGCCGTAGAATGGTAGGAACGCGCAACAAAAAATTTAAAGATTACGCGTACGTTAACGATGATACTTATTTTGATTACCTCGAACGTTTGAAAAAGGTTGCTTTATCCATGTTTGAATGGGTAAATTTACCCGATTCAATGGATGCTAGATACCTCGAATGGTGTTTATATTATTCAGGCCAAGCGGCCATGCTAAAGAATGATAAAGGCATTTTTATCAATACTAGGGCATGTAGTGCAGGGGAATTGAATATTTACGAATTACCAACGGAAATTAATTGCTATTCGGTTGGTTTTTCGGTAACACGTAAACAATACGACGGATACGGGCAAACGTACGACGCAAAAACGGATAGTTTCGTAGAACCGAACGAAAAGGATTATTGTATTTATGTTTTAAATAACCAAAATAGATATGCTACCGCGTGGACGCTAGAATTATTCGCGTATCGTCTATACCTTGCACAACGTACGGCCGATATCAATATTTCGGTTAACCGTTTGCCGTATATTGTGGCCGTTGACGACAACCAACGCTTAACGATGGAGAACTTAATAAATCAGATTGACGAAAATAAACCCGCTATATTCGGTACTAAGGAATTAGCAAGCACAATAAAAGACGACTTGCGCGTTTTGCCGACGAACCCACCATTTATCGCGGATAAGTTGAACGAATATAAAACGGAGATATGGAACGAAGCTATGACGTTTTTGGGAATCAATAACCTAGCTGAGAAAAAAGAACGTTTAATTAGTAGCGAAACTAGTAGCAATAATGAATTGATCAATCTAAACTTGCAATCATACTTAACGCCACGTAAAAAGGCATGCGAACGCTTTAATAAATTGTATGGTTTATCCGGTGATAAAGCTATCGAGGTTAAGGTGCGTTCGGATCTTTACAACATTATTAAACAGGAAGAGTCAATTATTAAGGATTACGACAACGACGGTTTAGTAGATTTTAAAGACGTAAAAGAGGTAGAAAATGAGTAGATATACTACAGAATTACGAATCATTGTACAAAATACGAGCATAGACGAGGTAGAGGGGTGGTTTAAAGATTATGAACTAAGCGACTATTTAACGGCCCAAGAGATCGCTATTATTAATGATCGCGGTACGTGGACTAAAGACAAATTGGCAAGTTTAATTGTGCAACATTATTGGATGCGCGAGATAGGACTAGAAACGGTAGAGTTATTCAAACATCAAGCTAAAGTAGCGATGGCCGAAATTATGGAAGAAAAGGCCCCGTTGATCTATAGTGCAAGTTTGCAATATGATCCATTAGTAAACGTTGACTTTACGGAAACATACACAGAAAACACTAGCCAAGATGGTAATGCCGACGGGTTAAATGTAAACTCCGATACGCCGCAAGGCCAAATTAGTAAATCTAGCATTTTAGCCGGTAACTATGCGACAAGTACAGGCGCAAGCGAGGGTACGAGCCATAGCGAGGGTACGCAAACGTATACAAGAACACAAAGGGGTAATTCTGGCGCGTTAACTACGGCGCAAGCGTTGGTGCGAGATTATAGAAAAACAATTATAATGATAAATAGGGATATAATTAAAGATTTAAGCCCGCTATTTATGAATATTTATTAAGGAAAGGATGTATAGATGAGTAGTACAGATGGCCCAAAATTGATCACTATGCCACCATTTAAATCGTGGTTAGCATCAAATATACCGGCCGTTTATGATAATACGATGAGCTATTACGAAGAGTTATGCGCGCTTATAGCTTATCTAGAAAAACAGGTAACACCGGCCGTAAATGCCAATACTACAGGTTTAGCGGCACTGAAAAAATATGTAGAGGATTATTTTGAAGATCTAGATATTCAAACAGAAATTAATAATAAGCTAGACGAAATGGCCGAAAGCGGGCAATTAACCGAGATTATCGCGCAATATATCGAACTTAACGGCGTTTTGGCATATGATACTAAAGCGCAACTTAAGGCCGCTAATAATATTGTTAATGGTTCAATATGCGAAACTTTAGGATCAGCCACTATTACCGATGGTAAAGGTAGCTTATATAAAATACGTACAATCACGAGTAGTGATGTTGTAGACGATGAGAATATTGTAGCATTAACTAATTACCCAACATTGATAGCACAACGTACTAATAAGCTAAATCGCAATAAATTAATTATTATTGGCGACAGTTGGAGTATGAATAATTATCCGTACGTTACCAATCAAAATAGCATGTGGTATCGCAAGTACGCAGCCCTTAATAATCTAGATGTTACATCATATGCTGAAAGTGGAGCAGGGTATACAGTTGAAAATAATACGTTTGACGCGCAGGCCGACGACGTAATAGCAAATGAAGATCCTGATCTCGTAAAACAAATTATTATATTTGGCGGGTTAAATGATAGAGGCGGCTACACTTATGGATCAAATACCTTATACAATGCATGCCGAACTATGCTAGATAAACTAAAAACCGCATTCCCTAATGCCGATATAGTAGTAATAGCTATGAATATTCCGGACGGTTTGATGGATATTAAAGATATTAAGGCAAAAAATGAAATAGAAAACGCCACTCTTAGCAAAAGTGCAAGGTTTATAAATTGTACTTTATTTATGCAAGGTTATAGTACTTTCTTTGGCGAAACCACAAACCATCACCCGAACGAATACGGCCAAGAGTATTTAGGTGGCATGTTAAATAGCGCTATTAATGGCAGTTTCGAGCGCGAAGTAGTTACGATTGATAATACCTATACAGTTACTAAAGGATCGCAATGGGCACCGGATCTAACATGCAAATTGACGTTCTATAATAATAAGTATCGCTTTAATATTAGTTTAACGGCCGCATCCGGATATCAGGCGGACTTTACCGCAGGATACACGATACCAGCGTTCGATTTAAACTTTGCACGATTTACCAGCCCGCTATTTACGGCCAATAGCCCGAGCACGCCACCATGTTTAATCTCTAAAGGCAGTAACGCCAACCAAATTAATATCATTGTACCGCAAGGCCAAACAGGTACATGGACAGGTAGCTTCGAGGTAGACGTATAAACGTTAAATACACCACAAATTCCCGCCGTATGGCGGGTTTTTGGTGGTTGGTGGTAGTTCGG
>JAEEGL015021187.1_pt1 | contig 15528 bp, 13 predicted proteins | sample 9134231 | NCBI WGS metagenome assembly JAEEGL01 (sample SAMN16246548, study PRJNA631951) | gut metagenome | biome: gut microbiome; feature: rumen; material: fiber-attached | host: Bos | place: Iran: Karaj | collected 2018-10
CAGACGGTGATCCGCGCAACCCTCCACGACTCTTCCGGGCAGTCTTATGACGCAGAAGTGCAGACGCCGCCGGTCAGCGCCTCGACGCTGGGCGTGACCCTGTCCGAAAGCTTTGCTGCCGCCGGTCTTTTCGAGAAGGCGTTCTATCTCGTCATGATCCTGATCGCTTTGACGAATGCGGTCAGCATCTGGATCCGCTGCCGGTACAATTACAACAAGAACAGGCAAAAGGCAAATTGACTCGCGCCTGTGACCCCTTGCCAATTTCCAATATTTGTGATAAAAAAATGCGAGGCAATTTGTCTGGACAACAGACAACCGCTGGCGTGATGGCGGGGATGCCTCCCACTAAGGGTTAGAATCGACCACCATTCACTTGGTGGTCGATCCTATTTTTTGCGCCTTATCAGCGCAGTGGTTACTAAAACAACGGTTAACAGTACAATCGTGTACTGAAAAAGGCTATCATAGCTCACCATAAGGCGATCGAGCAGAGGGCACGTTACCTGCGAGGAGAGGTGGATTAGCGGCCATGGAGTTAGATAATCGACATCACAAACCTGCGGTGCCGTAGGCGCCGTTGCAAACTGATGATTCTGGCGTAGTTCCACAGTTAGGAGGATCACAATGTGGCTTGATTATAAGCATTTCGATGACGATTTCACCGAAGATCCGAAAAGAGCGAAGTGCAGAGCTAAAGCGATCGCGGAATTTGCAGAGATGCAACAGAACATGATCAGTAAGGCTCGCAAGCAGGGTGAAGATGCAGAAGGAATTCTGCATATGGTCGAGAGCATCATCATGAGCGCTATCCTGGATGGAATGCAGTGGTAAATTGCTAGGGGGCTGCCAGTGATAAAACTGTGATTGTTAGGCTTTTCAGTGCCTCTTGAGGAGCTGCTATAAGAGGTGGTCCCTCAAGAGACTGTTCAAACCACGCGTTTAACGCGTGGTTTTGATTATATCTGCTCTGATTTGACAGGGAATGGAGAGCGCGCTATGATATAATTAATTCGAAATAATAGAACTATTATTCGGTATTATCACATTTTACAAGGGGTATCGTATGGCAAAGAGTGCAAATACCAGCGCGCGCATCATCCAGTCCGTTGACCGTGCGTTGGAGATATTGGATTGTTTCGATGAAAACGAGACTGAGCTTTCGCTTGCTGCGATATGCAACCGGCTTTTGCTGAACAAAAGCACTGCTCTCGGGATCATCAACACTTTGATCAAAAGACACTATCTGGATAAAAACCTGAATACAGGTCACTACCGGTTGGGATCCGCCTTTATCGGAAAACATGCGATGATGGTCACCGCCCATGGAAACCAGTTGATAAAGGTCGGCAATGTCCATATCCGGCGGATATCGATCAAATACGATATCGATACGTTCCTGTACGGCTATACGAACAACGTGCTGTATCTGGCGGACAGAGTGACCCCGGAAGACAAAAACCAGCCGCATATCGAGATCACAGCTTACAGAATGGCGATGCATGCGGCTGCTTCCGGAAAACTGATCCTTGCGCAGTACAACGACCTGCAGCTTGCGCACTTTTTCGCAACAGCGGAACTGGTCCCGTTTACGAAACGCACCAATACGGATAAGTCCCTGATCATGAAGGATATTATGGAGATAAAAGAGCGTGGCTACGCCATCGAGCGGGATGAGATGGATATCGGTGTGTCCGCGTTTGCCGTTCCCATCATTGACGGCAGCGGGATCCTGCGGGCAACGATCAGCGGAGCCGGGGCGACTGAGACCATGAACCGGATCGAGGATGCTCTGATCAACGACCTGAAAAAATCCGCACGGGAGATCGCAGATGTGTTATATGCCTGGTAGATCGGCCTGCAGCGGATTTTGACCTGATAGAGTGATAGCAAAAAGGAGGATGCAGTATGTTTGCGAAACTTAACGGTGCGAAGATCTTCTTTGACGTCGCAGGCCTTCAATGGGTCCCCGACGGAAGGAAGATGAAAGAAAAACCTGTTTGCCTCGTGTTTCATGGAGGCCCGGCGGCGAGCCACATCGGGTACCTGTCCTCCATGCTGCCGCTGGCAGAGACCATGCAGCTCATATTCCTGGATGACAGGAGCTGCGGTCTGAGCGAACGGCGGGATTACAGCGAGTCCACGCTGGAACAGAACGCGGCGGACGGGGAAGCGCTCAGACAGTATCTGGGACTCGACAAGATCTTCGTGATGGGGCAGTCTTACGGAGGCATGACGGCACAGAGATACGCGCTGGATCATCAGGAGCATCTGTACGGGGCGATCTTCCTCTGTACTGCCCACAACTGGCCCCCGAGACCGTCCGAACGGGAGATCGTCCTGCAGAGGGGAAACGAAGAGCAGAAGCAGATGTGGCTGAATTACGAGAAGACCGGCTCGTTCGGGGACGCGGCCGAATGGACGTATAAAATGGCATCCCTGTACAACTACAGGTACGATGAGCAGGTCGCCCAGGGTGCGTTGGACAGCTATTACAGAGGACAGGGCTGGAAGAATTCGGACATGGCAGCATACCAGATCACACACGGTCTGGCGGATTTTGAGACGATCCACGAACTCCCCAACCTGAAGATCCCCGTGACGATCTTTGCAGGAAAACAGGACTTTATCACTTCGTACGAGCATTCCGTTGAGATGCACGAAGCGATCCCCCAGTCGGAACTGCACGTGATGGATGAATGCTCCCACATGCTGTTCAATGACCGGCCGGAATATGTGTTCCCGCACATCGAGGAGTTTGTGAAAAAGCACTTTAAAGAATGAGGGAACATGGCGGGACATGTTATCCATGTGTTGCATAATCTGAACAGAATGGTATAATGTAGATAATAGCAAATAATTATTCGACATAGTCGAATTATCGCAAAAAGGAGGATGTGTGTCATGAGAAAACCATTAGCCTTACTCTTATGTATCGTTCTTGCTGTTTCTCTGCTGGCAGGCTGCACCGGCGGCGGAGGCGGGTCTGAACCCGCAGCTGCCGACGAAAAGGATAAGCTGATCTATGTGCAGAACAGTATGAACTCGTTGGATCCGTATTCTTTGTCCACGGTCAACGATATGGTGGTCCGTTCGCAGTTGTTCGATCCTCTGGTCAACTATCGCGACAACAAAGAGGATATGCGTCTGGCTGAATCCTACGAGGTTTCCGATGACGGCCTGACGTATACGTTCCACATCAGACCGGGCGTCAAGTTCCACAACGGTGCTGATTTGACGATGGACGACGTTGTATTCTCCTATGAAACAGCGATCGCTTCCCCATTCATGTCTTCCTACACGGAAATGATCGATTCCGTTGAAGCCTTGGATGACAGCACGTTCGTCACCCATCTGAAGTATCCGTACGGACCCTTCATCTCCGCCTGTGTTTACAATGTCGTTATTGTAAACAAGGATTATTATTCCAGTTCCGCCAACCCCGCGCAGGATCCCTGCGGCACGGGCGCATACAAGTTCGTATCCTACGATGAGGGACACAAACTGGAACTGGAGGCTTTCGAAGATTACTTCAGGGGCGTCCCCAGCATCAAGAATCTTGAATTCGACATCATTACCGATCCCGCTTCCACCCTGATGGCGCTCGAGTCGAACGAGGCGAACATCGTTGAAGTTCCCACTTCCGACTGGGACCGCATCAGTTCCAGCGGCAAGTACGGCACCGATACCGTTACGGCAAACGGCCTGCACTTCCTCGCGTTCAACCTGTTCCTTGAAGGTGATCTCCCGTTCAAGAATCCTAAAGTCAGACAGGCATGCGCATATGCGATCAACAGACAGGATACCATCTTAATGGCGCTGAACGGGCTGGCAAAAGAAGCGAAGACTGTGGGCAACCCCGACTACATGTTCGGTGCTACCGAGGAAAACTGCATCATCTATGAGCATGATGTAGCGAAGGCGAAGGAACTTCTTGCTGAAGCCGGCTATCCGGACGGCGTAAGCCTTGGCGAGATCGCGACGACTGCCGATGAGGCGGATGTTGTAAACTCCATCAAGGGATTCCTGGCGGAAGCCGGTATCCAGGTCGATATCAACATTCAGGACAACACGGCATTCTTCGACGATTGGGATAACTGCAACTACAACATGCTGGTCTCCGGTCTGACCCTGGGCTCCGACTTCAACGACTGGAGCTACGCCTTTACCACAGGCGCCTGGCTGAATCAGTTCGGCTATCAGAATGAAGCGCTGGATAAGAAATTCATGGATGCTGTAAGCACGGCAGATACGTCGGAAAGACTTGCTCTATACTCCGAGATCAACGCGGAGCTGCAGGAAAATATGCCGATCATCCCGATCTACTTCAAGACCAAGTACTATGCGTATACGCAGGGGTTGAAATTCCCGTACTCCGTGACCAGATTCGAATTCTTCGACGCTGCTTGGGAATAGTCTTTTCTGGTAACTTTTCGGAGATTCTCAGCTCACTGCTGGGAATCTCCGTCTTTTAAAACGATTACCAGTCAAAAGGAGTGACAAATGTATCGCTATATATTAAAACGAATCCTATTTGTCCTGATCACCGTTTTCATCGTTTCCTTTATCATCTACGGACTGATGAGCTTGATGCCCGGAAATGCAGGCCGAAGTATATTGGGTATGACTGCGTCCCAGGAGGCTGTCGATGCTCTGAACGAACAGCTGGGCGAAAATGACCCGTTCCTGCAGAGATACGGACGGTATGTTTACAATGCCTTCTTCAAATTCAATTTCGGGAATTCCTACAAATCGGGAAGGCCTGTCACAGAGATCATCAGAAACCGCTTCCCGTATACGCTTACGCTTGCCTTTGCGAGCACGATCTTCGTCGCTGTTTTCGGTATCCTGATCGGGGTTTTCTCTGCGGTCCATCAATATAGTTTTATGGACAACCTTTTTATCGTCCTCTCCATGATCGCGGCTTCGATGCCGCAGTTCTGGCTGGGCTTGTTGTTCATATTGCTCTTCGCGGTCAACCTGAGCCTGCTCCCGTCCCACGGTGCGTCAACATGGCAGGGTTTTATCCTGCCTGTCCTCACGGTCAGCCTTTTGGGAACGGCGAGAACGCTTCGTCTGGTCAGGGCGCAGATGCTCGACAACATCAACGCGGACTTTATCAGGACTGCGCGCGCGAAAGGCGCGACAGAAAGAACGGTGATCTGGAAGCATGCATTTGAAAGTTCCAGCGTTCCGATCATCAATACGATCGGCGTCCGCTTCGGGTCCATGCTCGGCGGTTCGACCGTTATCGAATCGGTGTTTGCCATTCCCGGACTGGGAAGCGAGATCGTAGACGCCATATACAACAAAGACGTCCCTGTCATAACAGGCTCCATCATTTTCCTCACAGTCATTTATTGCCTGATCATTTTGCTGGTGGATATCCTGCAGGCCTTTGCAGACCCGCGTATTAAAGCTAAGTATTCCAGTTAGGTGACATACGATGTTTCGAAAAAGAAAAGAATTGACAGTGACCACAGCACACAGAAGCAATCTTCTGGAGATCTGTCACCGGTACACCAAGAATAAGGCGGCGATGCTCGGTCTGATCATGCTGCTCGTCATCATTGCGCTGTCGATCTGCGCAGACCTGATCGTACCTTATGAGGTGGCGGTAACGAACGTTCCCGCGGAGAGACTGATGGCGCCCTGCAAGGCTCATATTTTAGGCACCGACCAGTTTGGGCGTGACGTTTGGGCGCGGATCCTGCACGGATCAAGAACAACGCTCTCCGTCGCCTTTCTGTGTTCCCTCCTGATCACGCTCATCAGCTGTGTGATCGGAGCCGCATCGGCATATTACGGAGGCTGGCTTGACGACCTTGTCATGCGTGTCATGGATATCGCGCTCTGCATTCCCAGCCTGCTGCTTACGTTGATCATCCTGGTGATCATGGGCGGCGGCATCGTTTCCCTGTTCGTAGGCATGACGATCGTCTCGATCGCTCCTACGGTAAGGCTGATACGATCCGTTGTCCTGACGGTAACAGAACAGGACTTTGTCAAAGCGGCCAGGTCGTATGGCGCGAGAGACAGCCGTATCATTTGGAAGTATATCCTTCCCAATGCGCTGGGACCTATCATCGTCGACATGACCATGGGTGTTTCCGAGATCATCCTTGCGATCGCGGGCTTCAGTTATCTGGGCGTAGGCATCCAGCCGCCCGCACCGGAATGGGGCGCGATGCTCTCAGACGTTAAGAGTTATCTGAGGACACAGCCATATCTGCTGTTGTTCCCCGGCATTGCCATTCTGCTGACCGCTCTTGCCTTCAACCTGATGGGCGACGGTCTGCGCGATGCTATTGACCCGAAGATGAAAGACTGAGAGGTGCTTTGAAGATGAATGAACTGCTGAACATTAAAGACCTTGACGTCATCTATAAAACAGAGAAGGAGACGGTTTATGCCATCAATGACCTGTCTTTTTCCTGTAAAAAAGGCGAAAATATCGGGATCGTAGGTGAAACCGGCGCAGGGAAAACGACGCTGGCCCTGTCGATCCTGAGACTGCTTCCGGAACGGACCGGCCGCATCACCGGAGGATCTATCACATTCGACGGGATCGACATATTGAGCGCCTCGCAGGAGCAGATGCGGGAGATCCGCGGCGACAGGATCGCCATGATCTTCCAGGATCCCATGAGCGCTTTGATCCCGGTCCACACCGTGGGAGATCAGATCGCGGAAGCGCTTCACATCCACAATAAGGAAAAGAAAACGAAGGAAGAGATCGACGCTGAAGTGGACAAGACGCTCGAACTGGTAGGGATCCCGGCGGAAAGAAAGAAGGATTATCCTCATCAGTTTTCCGGAGGGATGAAGCAGAGAGTCGTCATTGCCATCGCGCTTGCCTGCAAACCGGATCTTCTGATCGCGGATGAGCCGACGACTGCGCTCGACGTAACGATACAGGCGCAGGTCCTCGCGATGATGAACGATCTTCAAGAAAAAATGAACATGTCGATGATCATGATCACGCACGATCTCGGCATCGTTGCGCAGACCTGCGACTGGGTGGCTGTCATGTATGCCGGCCGGATGGTGGAATACGGGACGCTGTATGATATCTTTGATTCAGACAAGAAGCACCCCTATACAGTAGGGCTGTTCGGCGCCATCCCGAATCTGAAAGTCGATACGGAGAGATTGAACCCGATAGACGGGTTGATGCCTGACCCGACCATCGTTCATGAGGGCTGCGTATTTGCGGAAAGATGTCCGAAGTGCATGGAGATCTGCAGAAAGAAGCCCCCTGTTGAATATGTTGAAGGTACGCACAGGATCCTTTGTCATCTCTACTCTGCCGCAGACGCAGCGAAGGAGGATCAGTAGCCATGGCTAACAGAGCAATCAGTGACAACGTCATTATAGAGACAGTCGATCTGAAAAAATACTTCCGCGTAAATAAATCCAACCTGCACGCAGTAGACGGGATCGATCTGAAGATCTATGAAGGCAGCACGCTCGGCGTGGTCGGAGAATCCGGATGCGGCAAATCCACGCTCGGACAGACCATCATACGGCTGTACAATCCGACCTCCGGGAAGATCCTTTTCCAGGGTCAGGATATCACCACGATCAACCAGTTCAATTTCCGTAAATTCAGACCGAATATGCAGATGATCTTCCAGGATCCCTATTCGAGCCTGAATTCCAGAATGACGGTCAGCGACCTGATCGCGGAGCCGCTGAAGATCAACGGATACGGATCACGCAGCGAGATCTATCAGAAAGTGGCGGAAATGATGGATACCGTCGGCCTTGCGCAGCGGCTGGCCAATGCTTATCCGCATGAGCTGGACGGCGGACGACGTCAGAGGATCGGTGTTGCCCGCGCTATCGCGCTGCAGCCGAAATTCGTCGTATGTGATGAGCCGGTCTCCGCGCTGGACGTTTCCATCCAGGCGCAGATCCTCAATCTGCTGATGGATCTGCAGGAAGAGATGAACCTGACTTACATGTTCATCACGCACGACCTTTCCGTCGTGAAACATATCTCCGATGAGATCATGGTCATGTACCTTGGGGTTTGCGTTGAAAAGGCAAGGACGAACGATCTCTTCGCCAAACCGATGCATCCCTATACAAAGGCGCTTCTTTCGGCAGTGCCGCTCCCGGAATCCAGCATGAGGGGTAAGAAACCCCAGCTGATCAAAGGAGAATTGACCAGCCCGATCGATCCCAAGCCAGGGTGCAGGTTTGCCATCAGATGTGAATATGCCACAGAGGCGTGCACCTGCAAAACGCCGGATCTGGTGGAAGTGGAGCCGCAGCACTTCGTTGCGTGCCCGATGGTAAGTAACAAAGTTGAAAAACAATAATTCCGCAAAACAGATAGGCATCATGCTGGCGGCCTTAGCCGGCATATTGTACGGGATATCATCCTTTACCGCAAAACAGGCGTACGTAGGAGGCGCAACCGCGATCACGATCACGTTCCTGCGGAACCTGACTGCCGTCCCGATCCTGTTCGTCTACAACAGACTCAAGGGGTATCAGGTCCGGGTTCCCAAAGAGCGCGCCTGCGAACTCGCGTTTGCCGCGTTGTTTATCTCCTTCCTTGTACCGGTCTTCCTGTACGAGTCGCTGCAGTATATTCCCTCGGGGCTTACTTTTTCTGTTAATTACAGTTATCCTATCCTCCTGACCCTGATATACACATTTGGTTTCCATCAGAGATTAAGCGCCAGGAAAGGGGTGGCAACGCTGCTTTCCGTGGTCGGGATCTGGGTGATCATGTTCAGCGCGGAGGGGGCCAATACAAAGGGTGTGCTGCTGGCCTTCGGAAGCGGGCTCTGCTATGCGGTCTATCTGGTCATCGTCGATAAAACGTCGATCCGGACGATCGAGGGAACAGTCTGTTCCATGTATTGTTCTCTCTTCTCGTGCGTCTACCTATTCCTGTTCGGGACGTTCAAGCACAACAATATGTTCGGTACGACCATGGCGGGTGTTCCCTGGATCGTTTTGACGTCGATCCTTGTCGTATGCCTGGGCAATGCCCTCATCCCAGAAGCTGTAAAGCGCACAGAACCGTCGACGATCAGCATTTTGGGCATTTTGGAACCCTTAACGAGCCTGCTTATCAGCTTTGTGCTCGTAAAAGATGATATAACCTTCAGAACCGCTTTAGGTATCGTGATGATTCTGGCGGGTACCATGTTAGTGATTACGGAAAGGGAGAATACTCATGAACAACGGGAACTTTAAGATCCATCATCCAAACAATGAACCGGGCATGTCGTTCAGGAAAGGCAGTCCTGAAAAGATATCCCTGAAAAAAGAGATCGAGCGCCAGTATAGCACAAAGGTCGAGATCCCGTGCATCATCAATGGGGAAGCGGTCTATACCGGCAAGACGATCGATCTTATCGTCCCTTATGAAAAGGATCATGTGCTCGGCGTCTGCCATCTCGCCGGAGAGAAAGAGTTGCGGATGGCAAAGGAAGCAGCCCTTGCCGCACATAAATCCTGGTGTGAACTTCCCCATGAACAGCGTGCAATGGTGTTTATGAAGGCTGCCAGGATGCTTACGACGACCCATCACGACCTGGTCTGCGCCGCGACGATCCTGAATCAGTCCAAGAACGTCTTTGAGACGGAAGGCGATTCGGGAAGCGGCGTGTCAGACTTCATCCGCTATGACGTCTACAATGCGGAATCCATCTATGGCGACCAGCCTTTATCCACAGAGGACATGGTCAACAGGATCACCTGGAGACCTTTGGAAGGGTTTGTCGCGGCGATCTCTCCCTTCAACTATGTTTCCGACGCCTCCAACCTCGCGATCGCGCCCGCGGTGGCCGGCAATACCGTGATCTGGAAGCCGTCCCGGCTGGCGGTGCTGTCCAATTACTATGTCATGAAAACGCTGATGGATGCCGGGCTTCCTGCCGGGGTCATCAACTTTGTCCCTGCTAGCGGCAGCGATGTGACCGAGCACGTTCTTACGGATCCGAACCTCGCGGGGATCCATTTCATCGGATCAACGGACACCTTCCGTCAGCTGTGGAAAACGGTGGGTATGAACATCGACAAATACAGGAATTATCCCAGACTGGTCGGCGAGACCGGAGGGAAGAACTTCATGCTGGCGTATAAGGATTGCGACATCGACGGACTTGTAACTTCATTGATCCGGGGTTCGTTCGAACTGTCCGGGCAGAAGTGCTCCGCAACATCCCGGGCGTACATCCCGGCGAGCATCTGGGGCGAAGTAAAAGATAAACTGCTGAAGGAGATCGAACGGATCAAGGTCGGCCCTGCCAGCGACTTCGACACATTGGTGCCTGCCGTGATCGACCGGGAAGCGTTCAATAAGATCCGCGGTTATATCGACAAAGCAGCGGAATCTCCCGATGCGGATATCCTTGTCGGCCATTATGATGATTCCGTTGGATATTATGTCTGGCCGACGGTGATCCAATGCAAAGATCCGAAGTTCATCACCATGACGGAGGAAATCTTCGGACCAGTCCTCTCGGTATATGTTTACGAGGATGACACGTTTGAAGACGTGGTCAAACTCGTAGATGAGAGCACGGCTTACGCGCTCACCGGCGCTGTCTATGCAAGGGACAGGGCTGTGATCTCCTATCTTGAGAAGGAATTGAAGTATTCCTGCGGCAATCTGTATATCAATGACAAGTCGACCGGGGCAATCTCCGGATATGTTCCGTTCGGCGGAGGCCGGGCGTCCGGGACGAACGACAAGGCAGGCAGCAAGATGAATATGCTGAGATGGGTGAGCCCGCAGACAATCAAGGAGACGATGGTCCCTGGGCACAGCTGGATGCAGCCTTGCATGGAAGAAAAATAGCAGAACCACTAGAAACACTGAAAAATAGATGTTTCATAACGATACCGGAGGCGGCTGTGACCATCCTCCGGTTTTTCTTGGTGCTTAAGCGTAAAATAAACTCCCAGTTCAACTGGGGGATCAATAAAGAGAACTTAGTTTAAGAAATATAACCTCTTATGTTAGAATCACCTCCTTTCCTGACATATTTCTGTGCCATTCCAGGAAGCATCACCACCCCAGCGGATGTCTGGCTCCTATCACCTTGCACCTGTCCCATTAATGGGCAGGTGCTTTTTCTATACTGAAAGCGCAGGACGCACCGGATGTCGCTCCCCAGGCGACCACACCATCTGCCCGGCCTGCTACAATACCGTTACCATACACAAAAGGAGGACACACCCATGATGATCAGCCCCGATAGCTACCGTATGCAGCACCAGAACGATACCCTCGAAGAACTGCAGGCCGAAGCCCGCGAAATGCACGCCTACATCCACAACTACGAATGCGGCCTGATTCCGAAGGAAGACCTCAGCATGCTGCCCTCGCCGTCCACCATCTGCATGATGTACCGGGAGTACCTGAAGGTCGCGAAGGAATTGATTAGGGAGAAGAGGTGACCCTTCCAGTGACGACCGGCACGGCCGCGCCCAGCACCTGTCCCATTATTGGGCAGGTGCTTTTGTTATACTTTAAGTGTGGGCGAGGCCTGACAACTTAAAAATGTCTACTGCCATGCGACCAAATACTGTTGGTGATCCAGTATGCTATAATAGAACCAACATTATAGTGATATTTGAGGTATTATTATGAAAAAAACAGCCGGAAATTTAGTCGCAAAAGGGAAACAGAATAGTTTTAGAAATGACCCTTATGTTGTCGCTTGGGTTGATCTGCTAGGATATGGTTCAATGCTTGAAGGCTGTGAATATGATCCGACGTCGTCTCAAGCGCGTGCTGCTGTGGAAAGATTGGAAAGATTTACACAGTTATCCTTAGCCCATACGCATTCAAAATTTCCCATTCTTCAGATGAACGATGGAATGGTCTCATGGAGAAAATTATCTTTAAGAGCAAAAAGTGTGACGCAAGATTTTTTAGCTCGTGCATTCTCCTATTTCTATGCCCTGACCGATATTGAAAAAGAATACGATCATCCAGGGCCACGTATGGTGATTGCGACAGGGATCAGAATGAAAATGGATAATCTACATAAAACGGTAGCAAAGCAAAGAGCCGAGAAGCTTCTTACACAAGTTAATTCCGGGAAAAAAACAATTGAACAAGCAATCAATGAAGCGTGTAGCTACGTTGACTACTGCAATGGTGTGGATGCCCTCCAAGCAAACTTTGCTTTTACAAAAGCCTATTTAGCAGAACAGGCTGGAACGGCTGAAGGGTTGCAGGGCAGTAACATCTATATTGATCTAAAACTATTCGAGTCGAATAACATTGATTGTTTATCAATTTCTAAGCCCTTTATTTGGCGTGATGGTACAGGACTAAGAACGACTTTTGCAAAGGTAGAGGCGTTTTCAAAAGATACATTTATGGAATACAGTGAGTTGGATTTGGCTTCTACCGAATGTATCGCAATGAGATTAATGAATTGCGATAACCACAAAGAGCTTCTGAGACGGCTAAAGGCGTAATTGCTTTTAAAAGTAATAGCTAGTTTGAGAGGATAATTAATATGAAAAGCGGCTTCTATACAAATTACAGCGAAGAAAAGTTCATCGATAGACTCAAGAAGAGTATTGATTCATGCCAAACCTTTTACTTTTCTGTGAGTTTCATTAAAAAGCCTGGACTGCGGCTTATGGCGTCTAATATCGAAGCTGCTCTTTCGCGTGGTGTGAAAGGTCAGGTCATCACATCAACATATCAAAATTTTACTGATATTGACTCTCTTCAATTCTTTTATGATCTTCAGAACCGCTATCCCGAACAATTTTCTTGCAAACTAGATAAAGACTGTTTTCATGACACTCAGGGAAACGTTGCGGGTTTTCATTCGAAAGGTTATTTGTTCGAGTTCTCTGATCACACTGAGCTTTTAGTTGGATCGTCAAACATAACAGTATATGCATTGCTGAAGAACATAGAATGGGATGTATCTATTATCGAGGATGAAAAAAAAGAAACATATATGGCGGCAAAGGCTGAATTTGACTCTTTGTGGACAAACACTTTGCCTCTTACAAAAGACCTTATAGATGAGTACAGGATGCGCTTATATTATTCCATCGAAAGATGGGATATGGATTACCAGATTGCGAACTCTGAAGTAAAGCCCAACTATATGCAAAGGCGGGCGTTAAAAGAATTGAATAGAGTACGTGCATTAGGTGCTTCACGGGCATTGATAACTGCTTCTGCGGGATCTGGAAAAACGTTTTTAGCTGCTTTTGATGCTTTGAATTTTGGTCCCAAACGACTTTTATATATTGTCCATGAAGGATCCATATTGATGAAAGCTTTCGAAACATTCCAACGTGTTTTTGGAGATGAACATTCCTATGGCATTTTTAATGGTGAATATAAAGAATGGGACAAAGATTTTGTCTTTTCGACAAATGTTACGATGGCTACTTCGAAAGAACTATTCGATAAACATGCGTGGGATTATATCATCATTGATGAGTGCCACCATGCAACAGCCGATACATATAAAAGCATTATCAATTATTTTGAGCCTCAATTCCTTCTTGGCATTACCGCAACACCAGAGCGTATGGATGGGGCGGATGTCTTCTCCATGTTTGATCAGAATGTACCATATGAGTTGCGTTTAAGGGACGCGATTGTGAATGGTCTGGTTGTTCCATTTAAATATTATGGTATCAGAGATGAATTAATAGAATATGACATAAACGCAACAAAAGGGCATGCGTTTATTGAACAATTCTCTGACGATCGGCATTGCGAATTCATACATGACATGGTAGAGAAATACCGTGTTCCGGGACAAAAGCTTAAAGCTTTGGCATTTTGTCGTGACATTTCCCATGCTATTAGAATGTCTCAGGCAATGGCTGAATATTATAAAACACAATATCTCACAGGAAAGAATTCTGTAGGTGAACGCATCCGTGCATATAAAGATTTGCAGGATGATTCAGCTGACCTTGAAATGCTTTTTACTGTAGACATCTTAAACGAAGGTGTTGATATTCCTGGAGTCAATATGGTTTTGTTTTTAAGGCCAACTGATTCCCAAACGATCTTTATCCAGCAACTTGGCCGTGGACTTCGTAAATATGAAGGAAAAGAATATGTCACGGTGTTGGATTTTATAGGCAATGATTATAAGCGCAGTGTTCAGATTGCTTTTGCGCTTGGAAGCTTGTCCGAGAACTTTATTCTGGAGAAGGATTTGATTTGCCGGTTAGTTAAAGACGACTATAAGAGTATTGGTTTGGAAGAATACGGTGTTGAGATTCATTTGGATGATTTGAGTAAAAAAGAAATCCTGAAGTATGTCGGCAGCGTAAACTTTATGACTCCAAGGTTCGTTAAGCAAGACTATTTAAACTTTAAAAAGTATATCAATTCTCCAAGATATCCGCAGCATGTTGATTACTTAAATAATGATTTCGCACCGGATCTAATCAAATTTATGCAGCTGAAAATCAACGGGAAAAAGGCCTCGTCATATCTGGGTTTCTTGAAAGGAATAGACGAAGAGAATCTTCCATCTTTCAACGAACGTCAAGAATCGTTTATCAAATATGTCTCGGAGATGTTACCTATTGTCAGACCATACGAGTATCTTATCATTCAATCCTTACTACAGCATGCAGGTAGTTGGGGATTGGATGAAGTACGAGAGCATATTGCAAACAATACGCGGAATTATGATAACGATTCTTTCGACCATGCCTTGGGTTATATGCTTAAAAGTGACTATTTTGAAAAGCATGATGGGGTTATTCAATTCAGTAATATTGAGATAAATGTTGAATTTGATGAGTATATGCAAGATCTTCTCCAGTATGGACTCGGGCAATATGACATTACATTTACCGAAGATGATGGCGATCAAGTTTTCCAGTTGTGGGCAAAGTATAGAAAAGATCAGGCGCAACAGTTATTGCTACAGAATCCTTCTGACATAATGCTTGGAACAAAGTACTACAACGGTAATGTTTATGGATATGTTACTGTCGTAAAAGCGAAGAGTACGGTGGAAAACCAACTGTACGCAGATGGTTATATTGATGAGAATACATTCCAATGGGAAACTGTCGCAAATGTTTCAAAAGACGAATTAAATCGTCTGAAGAAATGCGAGAAAATGTATCTATTTGTTAGAAAGGTTGCAGAAGAAAACGGTGTTCGGCTCCCATTTACTTATATAGGTTCTGGGAAGATGAAATATATCCCAGGCTCAAAGAAACCAAACGGGGCGCATATATTCCATGTGATAATGGATAAAGCTGCTCCGGAGGATTTATATTATGATTTTAAGCTTAGATGAGGTTATTCCTACTATTTAGGAAAAACCACCACTATCCTCTACAGGGTCACACCCCACACTTAACCGGAGGTCATACCCATGACAACCTACAACGACATCTTAACATCTGCAAAACAAACGCTCGAGGGCGTCTGCTGCGTCTGCCCGGTCTGTGACGGCAAGGCCTGCCGGGGTCAGATTCCGGGCGTGGGCGGCAAGGGAAGCGGCCGGGCGTTTACCGTGTGCCGGGACTTCCTGGACG
>JAEEGL013531559.1_pt1 | contig 15527 bp, 12 predicted proteins | sample 9134231 | NCBI WGS metagenome assembly JAEEGL01 (sample SAMN16246548, study PRJNA631951) | gut metagenome | biome: gut microbiome; feature: rumen; material: fiber-attached | host: Bos | place: Iran: Karaj | collected 2018-10
GCGACGACCAGTTCTGGGACCCTGCCGCCTCGCGCATCCCCGCCGGCACCTACTTCTACCGCTTCGTAGGCCGCGGCATCAACCACGCAACCCAACATCAAGGATGTATAGAAATACTGAAATGAAAACACTTGTCAACATTTTCGACCCCGACGAGCCTTTGGCCGCCTATCTTTTTCTCAAGCAATATTATGTCGAGGGCGACCGCCTGCTCTTTATCGCCACTCGCGAAAACCGCCAGCTCCTTGGCCGCTATGCCGCCCTCTTCAACCTCCCCGACGACCAGATTGACTTCATCGCCTTCAAGCGCGCCGAGGACAGCTATATCTACGAGCGCATCAGCCGCCGCCTCTCCTCGCGGCTCTCGCCTGAGGTCACCTATTGGGTCAACCTGGCCGGCGGCACCCGTTATCTGGCCCTCGCCGTCCAGCACGTCTTCACCCAGTTCAATGCCCGTCTCTTCTACGTGCAGACACGCGAGAATCTCATCGTCAACTCCCCGTTCGATGCCACCTTCGACGACGCCCCCGACACCATCGACCCCATCCGCTACCGCATGACCCTCGACGAGTATTTCCGTCTCCACGGCCTCGGCCACGACCTCAAGGAGCGCAGCCACCGTCCCACCCGCAGCGAGGAGGACGCCCTGCGCGTGTTCGACTGCTTCCGCACCCGTCGGCTGCCCCACAGGGCTTTCCACGCCCTCGAGCAGCTCCGCCTCATCTACCGCGGCATGCGCAAACCCATGTCCATCCACGACATCACCTTCGGCCGTCGCGACCGCCGCGATGCCGTCCCCGGCCTCCCCGAGCTGCTCAACGCCATCGGCTTTGTACCCAGGGAAAAGGAGATGCTCCAGCCCGCCGAAGTCGACTACCTCACCGGCGGCTGGTTCGAGGAGTATGTCTACTATACCCTCCAGCGTCTCGTCGCTCCGCAGCAGATAGCCATCGGCGTGCGCATCGCACGGCCCGGCACCCAGCACAACAACGAGCTCGACGTGGTCTTTATCAAGGCCAACACCCTCTTCGTCGTCGAGTGCAAGACAGGTGTGGCCTCCGACCACATGTTCAACGAGATTGTCTACAAGGCCAGCGCCCTCAAGGAGTCGTTCCTCGGTCCCTCCAGCCACTCATACATCTTCACCCTCAAGAACGACTACGACCACCGCCTGCAGACGGTGGCCGCCATCATGGGCATCACCCTGTGCCCCAAAGGCACCCTTGTCAGTCCCGACCTCATGGGCCGTGTGGCGGAGCAGATGCGCCGCATCAGCAACGAACTAGATTAACCCCTCTTCTATAAACACGAATTACCATGAATTGTCATGAATTAATGGTCATTACAGGTAATATGTGATTACATATAGCAGTTGATGGAATCCTCATGAATCATTGCAAAGCAATGATGATTAATGGGAATTCCCGTTTTGAACATGAATTACCATGAATTGTCATGAATTAATGGTGATTACATGGTAATTCATGTTTAAATATTTCACCTTTCACTTTTTCACCTTTCACTTTTCACCTTTCACTAATCACCATTCACTCAACACTTCTCAATTCTCAATTCTAAATTCTCAATTCAATCAGTCCATCCCGTGACTTTGCATCCCGCATACCGCTCCTCCATCTCAACAAACCAGTCCTGTGCGGTGCTGTTCGCCAGCAGCGGTTCCAGACGGGGGTCTTCGTCCACCCGCTCCCGGCAGCGGCCGATAAGGTAGCGGTAGCGCGACAGATTGGGGTGGTAGTAGTTGATTTCGGGGCCAAGGACAATCTCGTCCCAGTCGATTAGCTGAACGGCGGCCTGCATCAGCTCGAGCATGCTCTCCACATGCAGCCCCACGCCCCAGAGCCTGTCGCTGTACTCCTCCCGCAGCATGCTCTCGCCGCGCATCACCGCCGGCCTGTCCGATGCCCATTCATAGCCCTCCGCCACCCGACGGCGATACTGCTGTTGCTGCCTGACGAAATCCGCTTTCAGCTCCCGCGTCTGCTCCCGCCGCAGATGGGTCTCCTCGCCGTTGCTCCATGCCATCAACGTACCATTGCTTTTGATTCTTTTTCTTCTCATAGTTTTATTGATTTTGAAATGAATAGAACAATGCTTCCGGATGCTCTTATGTCAAATCACTCTCCGCTGCAAAGGCGATAAATTCCCCTTCAACGGGTGCTTTTGGCATCCTGAATAGCAAGGTTTGTCAATCAAAAACTATGATTATAAATAGATTAACGCATGACGTGTGTTTCCATTAAGTGCTACAAAGATACGAATTATTTCACACAATGAAACTTTTTTTGTCCCAAATCGGTCGTTAGGATATATCTATTCGAAATCTCCTCAGGAGAATATATCTGTATAACAACGTGATATGCTATTAAACGAAAGCCCCTACGGGGCAGGGTTATTCCACATGCATTGCACGATTCGGCGGGTACTCCGTAGGAGTTTCCGCTTAATAGCCAACGTCATACCCCTCCCAATTATACTCCGTAGGAGTTTTCGGTTTCCTGATGACCGTTTTGGGTTTATCATTCCCTATATCCACATCCCGCCCGCTTCGCTGCCCCTGAATTTTGCCTAACACCCTTCAATATAGCATCGTAACAGCCGCGATACAGCCTCGTTCCCCGTCACCAAGAAAGAGAACGATGCTATAACGATAGGAGAACGAAGCAGTATTGAACGACCCTACCGGGGTACATCGGACGGGAAAAGGGAGAGAAGGAAAATCCAGCCAACGCCCTATGCGTCAGCCTCCTTCACCTTCCGAATGTCTTCCAATAGCTTATCCGCCTTTTTGACGTATCGGTCGAAAGCAGCATGGCTCTTCTCCGCCATAATGTGGTACTTCTCCAGACTCTCCAGTGCCGCAGCCTCCGCAGAGTCGTACTCTTTTCTGTCAAGATACAGCAAAGCCATATTAAAGAGCGTCTGGGCTACTTTGTGTAGGTAGGCATCGGGGTTACTGTCTGCAATTTTTTGACGGATACTTAGGACATCTTTGTATTCCTCTTCGGCATCTTGTAGGCGGTTAGTGACACAGTGGAGGATAGCCAAGTTCTCTAGAGAGTCGGCTACGTATGGCAGGTATACATCGGGGTTCTTGTCTGCCAGTTGTCGGCGGATGGTCAAGGCCTTGTTGTATTCCTCTTCGGCCTCGTTATATCGTTTGGTGTTTTTGTAGAGGTTGGCCAAGTTGTTCAGCGTCGTGGCTACGTATGGTAGGTAGGCATCGGGGTTCTTGTCTGCCAGTTGGCGGTAAGTGGTCAAGGCCTCGTTATATTCCTTTTCGGCTATGTCCAGTTGGTTGGTGTCACTTTAAGCTTATGTCTTTCAATGTTTTGTATTATTTCAATTGCAGATATCGTCCAATTTGCATTTTACAAAGATACATTATTTTTTTGATTTGTTAGATGGTGGGGTGAATTTTTTTGTCTCCAGGGTATGGGGAGATTGGGTGGTTAAGGAAGAAATTGTGGGGAGGCACAATATTATTGGGGTGGGGGCGTTATTTGAGGGATGAAAATAATGTCGCATATCATGGTGTCGCTGGCGGTGTTCTTGCTGCTGGTCTTTGGGGCCGGGGGCATGGGATGCCAGCGTTGCTCTTGCTCGGGGAGGGTGAGTATCCTCCTGCTGGACGATGGCTGTTGCAGCCGGGGCAGCGACTGCATGGATGTGCGGGTGTCGCCGGTGTCGGCGGCAGACATTGTCCAGGCAGCGTCGCCGCTAGTTGTGGCGGAGATGGATGCGATGAGTGTGTGCAAGAGAGAGCCGCTATTATGGATGCCTCGAATGTATGATGCTGTCGTTGGATGGCAGTGCCGGGGCGTTGACAGTCCGCCAGGCTGGCTGTCGGGCAACTGCGCGGTGTTGAGGGTTTGACGATTTCATTAATGTGTTATCGTGTGAATGCGTTAACATGGGAATGTGTTATCGTGTGAATGTGTTATTGTGTTAGTCGATTAACGAATTAACACGTTTACGAATTAACGAATTTCAAACATTTACGAATTCAAGATGTCAAATCAAAAGAATACATGAAAAAGATTATTATATTTGGTCTATTGCTGTGCGCGACGGTGTTGGCCAGTGCGCAGCGGCGGGACACGATAGAGAGAAAGACGCTCGCGGAGGTGAGCGTGAAGTCGAAGGCCGAAGGGTTGAGCCGCCTGGGAGGTGCCGAGAACGGGCAGAAGATGGGGCAGGAGGTGCTGTTCAGGGCGGCCTGCTGTAACTTGGGCGAGAGTTTTGTGGCCAATCCCAGCGTGGACGTGAACTACAGCGATGCCGCCGTGGGCGCCCGACAAATCAAGCTGCTGGGTCTGAGCGGCCAGTATGTGCAGCTGCTGATAGAGAATCTGCCCTGCTTTGCAGGGGCAGCGTCGCCGTATGAGTTGAACTATGTGCCGGGGGCGTGGATGAACAGCATCGCCGTGAGCAAGGGAGCGTCGAGCGTGAAGAGCGGCTTCCAGAGCATCACCGGACAGATTGACGTGGAGTATCTGAAGCCCGACAAAGAACAGGGCGTGGACATCAACCTGTATACCGACAGCCGTCTGAAGACCGAAGGGAATGCGGTGGCGAACATCCACCTGAACAAACATCTGAGCACCGAGCTGCTGCTGCATGGCGAGAAGGACTGGCTGCACCACGACATGAACAAGGACGGCTGGCACGACTCGCCGGCTATCGGCCAGTGGCATGTGCAGAACCGTTGGAAGTACGTCAATGGCCGCTATATCTTCCACGGCGGTATCGGCTTGCTGCGCGAGGAGCGCGAGGGCGGCCAGATGAAGGGCGTTTCGGACAACCCCTTCCGCGTGAAGCTGGATGCCGACCGCGTTGAGGCGTATATGAAGCACGCCGTGCTGCTGGACTATGCGCATAACACCAACCTCGCCCTGATGGCCACGGGAAGCCTGTATAACCTGCAAGGGGAGTTCGGACAGCGTACCTACTCCACCAAGAACAAGGACCTGTATGCACGGCTGATGCTTGAACATGAGTTCAACGCACGTCACCAGCTGTCGGCAGGCCTCAGCCTGCTGATGCAGGGCAAGGACGAGCGGGTGCGGCCAATGCGGATGCCGGAAGGCGTGGTGGGTGGATACCGGCTGATAGACCAGATACCCGAGACGGTGCCGGGGGCCTATGCCGAATACACCTATAAGCCGTCGCACAAGCTGACCATGATGGCTGGTCTGCGGGTGGACAGGAGCAGCCTGTACGGCACTTTTGTCACTCCGCGACTGCATGCGAAGTGGATGGTCTCGGACATGATGACCTTGCGCCTGTCGGCAGGCAAGGGCTACCGCTCGCCTCACGCCTGGGCAGAGAACCACTACCTGCTGGCTTCGGGCCGCGATGCGAAGGTGTCAGAGGATCTGCGGATGGAAGAGGCCTGGAACAGCGGCCTGTCCGCAGCGTTCTATATCCCCGTGGGCGAGCAGACACTGAAGCTCAATGCCGAGTATTACTACACGAATTTCATCAACCAGCTGGTGGTGGACTACGACAGCGACCCGACGAAGATAAGTATCGGCATGCTGAAAGGGAAGTCGTTCTCGCACACCGTGCAGGTGGATGGGTCGATAGACATTGACGAGGAACTGGAGCTGATGTTGGCGTACCGCTATAACAATGTAAAATGCACCTACGGCGGGCAGCTGATGGAGAAGCCCCTCACGTCGCGCTACAAAGGGCTGCTCACCGTGGCTTGGAAGCCCTATATGGGGTTGATACAGGTGGATGTGACCCTTCAGCTGAACGGTGGCGGACGGATGCCGAAGCCTTATAAACAGGTCGACGGCGCGTTGTCGTGGGATAAGCGTTTCCCCGCCTATCCTCAGCTGAACATACAGGTGACGAGGCGTTTCCGCCATGTGTCGGTGTATGTGGGCGGCGAGAACCTGACCAACTACCGTCAGCCTATCCCGGTATTCTGTGCCGACGACCCATGGAGCGACATGTTTGAACCTACCTTGATTTGGGGTCCGGTGCACGGCATCATGGCTTACGCCGGGGTTAGGGTGAATATCTGAATGTGTTAATTCGTTAATTTGTTAATTCGTTAGTCTTTGAATTAATTAATGTGTTAATTCGTTAGTCTTTTAATTTGTTAAACGGTAAATCTTTAATCGATATGAAACGTTTGTTGATGATAATGATGGCGCTGTTCGTTGCCATTGGAGCTTCTGCCCATACGGGCAGCGGTAAAAAGGAGATGCGTGTGTTGGTGGTGACCACCAATCCCGAAATGCATTGCCAGAACTGCGAGAAGAAAATCAAGGAGAATATCCGCTTTGAGCCGGGTGTGAAGAAGATTGAGACCAGTCTTGAAAAACAGCAGGTGACCATCACCTACAACTCCGCCAAGACCGACGTGAAGAAGCTGACGGAGGCCTTCGCCAAGATAGGCTATGAGGTGAAGGTGCTGAGCGACAAGCCAGTGGAGAAGAAGAGATGAGTGTGTTAATTCGTTAATGTGTAAATTCGTTAATCTGATAAACAATTCTCAATTCTCAATTCTCAATTCTCAATTCGATAAGCATTCAAGCAATCATAGGTTTATGAACACTATTGACAAGATAAAGGAGCAGCGGGATATTACGCGCGAGGAGCTGGAGTTGATACTCACTACCGACAATCGGGATGCTGTGGAGTATCTGCGGCAGACGGCGCGCGCGGTGGCCGACGGGGTGTATGGCAACAAGATTTTCATGCGCGGGTTGATTGAGCTCTCCAGCTATTGCAAGAACGACTGCCTCTATTGCGGGCTGCGACGCAGCAACAAGGAGGCTGTGCGCTACCGCCTGACGGAAGAGGAGATATATGAGTGCTGCGAGACGGGCTACGGCTTGGGCTTCCGCACCTTCGTGATGCAGGGTGGGGAAGACGGCTGGTTTACCGACGAGCGGATGTGCCGCATTGTGTCGACCGTGCGGCATAAGTATCCCGACTGCGCCATCACGCTGTCGCTGGGTGAGCGGAGTCGCGAGAGTTATCAGGCGTTGTATGACGCGGGCGCCAACCGTTATCTGCTGCGCCACGAGACTGCCGACGCAGCGCATTACGGCAAGCTGCACCCTGCCGAGATGTCGTGGCAACACAGGATGGACTGCCTCCAGGCGTTGAAGGAGATAGGCTATCAGGTGGGCTGTGGGTTCATGGTGGGGTCGCCCTTCCAGACCATTGACACCCTGTATGCCGACCTGCAGTTCATCCGCTCCTTCCAGCCGCACATGGTGGGTATCGGACCTTTTGTCTCCACGCACAACACCCCCTTCGAGGGCTATCCCAACGGCAAGGTGGAGACCACCCTGCGGTTGCTTGCACTGATACGGCTGCTGCATCCCCGTGTGCTGCTGCCCGCAACAACGGCCCTCGGCACCCTGCATCCCCGCGGACGTGAACTCGGCATCCAGTTCGGTGCCAACGTCATCATGCCCAACCTCTCGCCTCGTACTCACCGCAAGGACTACGCCATCTACGACAACAAGATCTGCACAGGTGAGGAAGCCGCCGAATGTCGTGCTTGCACGGAACAGCGCATCCGCAGCATAGGCTACGAAAGCATCGTAGACCGCGGCGACTACAAGGGATAAATGGGAGAGTGGTTGATCCTGTTGGGTATTAATAGATTTGATAGATAGGATAGTGGGGGTGCTTGGGTTTAGCGGCTTTTGTGGAATCTGTTTAACTGTAAGAGATTGTCGTTTAGCTGTTTGTTAGATAGCTTGTAGTCGGGTACTGCGTTCAAGTCCTTGTCGTAGACCTTGACATGCCCGTTGCCCAGTTTTTCGATAATGTGGCCGTCGTCGGTGATGAATGCATAGTTGATGTCGTTGCCTACAAAATGCCATCCCCTGTCGACACTATCCTGCAGATATACGCCCATCGAATAGTCGGCGGTGGCATTCGTCACCCCTAATACCTGATGCATCAATGTGGGTACAACATCATAGTGGGTGGTGCGGTGAGAATATACCTGTGGCTGGACACCGGGATAGTGGAGAATGAGGGGTACTTGTATCTGGTAGGGCGAATAGTTGCCTGAGTGGCCCCAATAATTCTTCTTGTTCTCGTTGAACTCTTGGCCGTGGTCGCCAGTGATGAGGATGACGGTGTTCGACATCAGACCTTGCCGCTCTATGGCATCGAGAACCATGCTGATGAGGGAGTCAATCTGGTAGATGCAATTCCGGTAACGATTGAAAAAGGGTTCGGGATCGGTTCGGTTATTCAGTCTTGTGTAGTCGGTGAACGCCCAGGCGGGCTGGAAATGTGTGTTTCTCTCTAGCGGGATATCAATGGCGTGTGCCATGTCGTAGAAAAGGAAAGCATAGAAAGGCTGTCCGGCTGCGGTAAACCGTGGAAGGTCGTCGAGGAAATTGTGTGTCAAACGGCAGTCGCGTTCATAAGCGCTGACGCCCTCGGTGGTAGTGTTAATGTCGATGCCTTTGAAGAGTATGCGGTCGAGAGGGGGTGAGCTGAAATTGGCCGACGGGTAGACTTGGATGGCATAGTTCTGCGAGAGCAACTGCTGAATGAAAGCGGGTTTCAGAGACGAGTACTCGAAGCTCTTCCAGTAGTAGGGAGGAAGACCTGTGAGGAGCCCAAAGATACTGCCGCGTGTGCCATTGCTGCTGCTCAGGTGGTTGGAAAAATACTCAGACTCCTCTTTGAAATGCCACACGTGAGGCATACACTCCTCGGTCATCGTTCGGAAACTCCACGAATCAATTACAATCATCACGATATTTTGGTCTTGATGATTCGCTTCGGTAATCAGCTCCTGTTGCGGATAGTCCAGGGGTGCACTGTTCTCGTTGATTTTAAGGGTGGTAATCTTCTTGCGGTCGATGATGCCCATCTTGTCCAGCGCGGAGTTCATGCTCAGGGGGAAATAATAGGGCAGGAAAGCATCGCTTTCGAGGATGGAGGGGTGGAGGGTGGCAGCGCCGTAGACATGCATACCCTGCGACAGCAGCGTGATAAGAGCCATTGAAAGAATGAGGACTGGTGGACGCACAGTTGTGCGGCGGCAGCAAAGTTTTGCGACATAGGCAAGGACGGCCACGGCTACACAGACACCGATGAAAATCAGTGCCACCTTGAGGTAGAGCCAGCCGGAGAAGACAAATATCTCTCCCGCTCCTTCGGAGAACAGCAAGCCTAGAACGAAACCGTTGATATGGAAATGATAGAGCTGGAACACATAGCGGTTGACTACAGCCACCAGTAGCAGAAACACATAAAAGACCCCCAGTATCGGGATGCTCACCTTGTTTTTCACACCGGCAAGAGCCAGTGGCATAAACACCAAAAGCAGCGGTACTGCCACAAACAATCCAGCATGCATGAGCGAGGATAGCAGAAAGTAGACCCATCCCCACACGTCCATGAAGGAGAGGTCGCCTGCACCGAAAATGTAGGAAAACAGCGTCAGGCCGAGCAGGCCTGTGGTGAGCAGGGCAAACACCAAGCCCTCCTGAAGGTTCTTTTTCACATGCTGTCTTATCGTCATCATCGTTAGATTTTGGGGGTTGTCGTTTTGTGGCCACGTTCCTCAACTGCCTCACGGCCTATAAACATAGCCCTTCACAGACGTATTGGTCGGTGAAGGGCATATAGGATTTGGTGAGGGCCTGGTAGGATTATTTGCTGGCTTTTTTGCCCTTGACGGATTTGTACTCTTCGTTGAGGCCTTCGATGATTTCGTCGGTGATGTCCATGGCGGGATTCATGTACATGGTGGGGCTGTCGTTGAAGGTCTTGCGCATGATGATGTCGAACTGCTGGTTGGCGGCATTGTATTCGCGCACGAAGGCAAAGATGCGGTTGAGGAGCTCGATATTGGCATCCATCTGCTTCTGCAGGACTTTCTGGGTGAGCTCAGCCTCGAGGGTACTCAGTTTCTCGGAACGCTGCTTGAGCTCGGCCTCGGTGGCCTGCTGCTGGCTGAGGGTCATGTTCTCGCCAGTCTGCAGATAGGTCTGGTAGTCCTTCTGGAACTTGGTCACCTGCTGCTGGTAGCTCTTCTCCTGAGACTCTTTGTATTTGTTGAGCTCTTCCTGGAGGTCGAGGGCATACTGGTATTTGGCAAGCAGGGTGTCGCTGTCGATGCAGGCGACTTTCAGCACGCCGTCTTTGGCCACTACGGGAGCGGTGGCGTTGGGGTTGTATTTGGTTTTGACACCAAAACCGGTGAAGTGGAAGATATAGAGCAGGATGAGGCCGATGAGCAGGATGATGTTGCAGACCAGGATGCCGGTGTGGCAGCATTTCTTTTTGCTGGTACAGGTGCTGTTCTCAGCAGCGGATTGTGCTGCGGGAGCTTCGGGTTGTGGCAGCGGCTCGGGGTTGGCAGGACGCTGTTCTTGGTTTTCTTGCATTGCTATTGTGTCGATGCTGTTGTCGTCGACGGGTTTGTTGAGGTCTTGATTGATTTCCATTGTTTTATTGTTTTTTGTCGGACTTGTCGGACTTGTCGGACGGGTCGGACTTGTCGGACGGGTGATTATTCTTGTTTATTTTCTATCTCGCCGATGGTGTCGATGGCGCGCTGGACACGGGCGATGGTCTCCTCTTTGCCGATGGTCATGACGAGGGTGAGCATGTCGGGTCCGACGGTGGTGCCTACGACGGCAAGGCGGAGGGAGTTCATGATTTGTCCCATGTTGAGCTCATGGCCTTTGATGTAGTCCTCGAGCAGGGCTTGATGGATGGCATCATATTCAAAGGGGACGGTGTTGAGGATTTCGATGACCTTGGCCATGTGGGTGGTCATGCCTGGTTTCCAGCGTTTGGCGACGGCCTTGGGGTCGTACTCGGTGGGGGCGACGAAGAAGTAATGGGTCTGGTCCCAAAGTTCGGAGGGGAAGGAAATGCGTTCCTTCATCATGCCGCAGACCTTGACAACGTAGTCCATAGGAGCATTGATGCCGTGCTCTTTGAGTTGGGGCAGGAACATCTCGGCGATGCGTTCGTCGGAGCACTTCTGGAGGTATTCGTGGTTGAACCATTTGGCCTTTTCGACGTTGAATTTGGCACCGCTCTTGCTGATGTGCTCGATGCTGAAGAGTTTTATCAACTCGTCCATGGTCATGAGCTCCTGGTCGTTGCCGGGATTCCAGCCGAGGAGCGCCAGCATGTTGACCACAGCTTCGGGGAGGTAGCCGCGTTCGCGGTAGCCGCTGGACACTTCGCCGGTCTCGGGGTTGTGCCAGTCGAGGGGGAAGACGGGGAATCCGAGACGGTCGCCGTCGCGCTTGCTGAGTTTGCCGTTGCCGTCGGGCTTGAGGAGCAGAGGCAGGTGGGCGAACTGGGGCATGGTGTCCTCCCAGCCAAAAGCACGGTAGAGCATGACGTGGAGGGGAGCCGAAGGCAGCCATTCCTCACCGCGGATGACGTGGGAGACCTCCATGAGGTGGTCGTCGACGATGTTGGCGAGATGGTAAGTGGGCATGCCGTCGGATTTGAAAAGCACCTTGTCGTCGAGAAGGCGGCTGTTCATGGTGACATCGCCACGGATGAGGTCGTGGACAGTGATGTCGAGGTCCTCGGGGAATTTGAAGCGAACCACGTAAGGCTCGCCGCTTTCGATGCGGCGCGACACCTCGTCGGCCGGGAGGGAGAGGCTGTTCTCCATGGTGCCGCGGGTGGTGCAGTCGTATTGGAAGGTCTTTTTCTGTGCCTCGTATTCTTTGCGTTTGGCGTCGAGGGCTTCGGGACGGTCGAAGGCGTAGTAGGCCCAGCCATCGCGAAGGAGCTGGTCGGCATATTGACGGTAGAGGGGCTTGCGGTCGCTTTGGCGGTAGGGGCCATAGTTGCCGCCGATGTGGACACCCTCGTCAAATTTGATGCCCAGCCAGTCGAGTGCCTCGATGATATAGTCTTCGGCACCCGGCACAAAGCGGGTCTGGTCGGTGTCTTCGATACGCAGAATCATGTCACCGCCATTTTGGCGTGCGAAAAGGTAGTTATACAAAGCAGTCCTCACTCCGCCTATGTGGAGAGGGCCAGTGGGACTTGGTGCAAAACGAACTCGTACTTTTCTCATTGTGATATTTGGAGTTTATTGTTATTTATATCTAAAAGGTCGTTGAATTGAGGTCGGAGAATCTCTTTTTACGCAACAGGTAGTAGTCGATGAGGAGACGACCTGGATACAACCCTGACACGTGCTTCTGTTGCTTTAGGCTCTTGCGCTTGGCTTTGAGCGATGGAATCCACTGATAGAAAGCCTTGTGTGCTTTCACCACGGCACCGAACTCCTTGGGTTTACGTTCGAGAAGGAATTTGAAGGCGGCCACGTAGTCGAGAATGATTCGGCAGAACAAGACCCAAGCCAGTCGGCTTTGATGCAGATTCTTGTATAGCAGGGCCATGTTGTTGCGGAAATTGAGGTATGTCTTCCGGGGATTTGACTTGGGCAGGGTGCCGCCGCCTACATGGTAGACGGTGGATTGGGGGCAGTACTCGACACGGTAGCCGGCATTCTTTGCCCGCCAGCAGAAGTCGATTTCCTCCATGTGGGCAAAGAAATCGTTGTCGAGACCTCCCAGCTGTTTCCAAACGTCGGAGCGGACAAACATTGCGGCTCCTGAAGCCCAAAAGATCTCGCAGGGATTGTCGTACTGGCCGTGGTCTTTTTCGAGCGTGGTGAACATCCTGCCACGGCAGAAGGGGTAGCCGTATTTGTCGAGGAAGCCACCAGCCCCGCCTGCGTACTCGAAGGTGTCGCGCTGGTCGTACATCAGCAGCTTGGGCTGGCAGATGGCAGTGCCGGGATGTTGCTGCATCTGCGCAATGACAGGCTCAATCCATCCGGGAGTCACTTCAACGTCGTCGTTCAGCAGAACGTAGTAGTCGGCATCCACTTGGCTGAGGGCACGGTTGTAGCCTTCGGCAAAGCCATAGTTCTTGTCCAGCTCAATGATGCGAAGGCCGGGGTATTGGCTGCGGACGAAATCGAGGGAGTCGTCGGTGGAGCCGTTGTCGGCAATAATCACTTCGTTGTCGCCGGTAGTGCATGCCGTCACCGAGGGAAGAAAACGCTCGAGCATTTTCTTTCCGTTCCAGTTCAGTATTACAACGGCGGTAGTCATCTTGTTGTAGTCATTTTATTGTTTTTCGGAATTTGAGGAGAGGAGGGTGTAGGAGTGCAGCTCCATACCTTCGGGACGGGTGCGTTTCCAGCGGCGGTGAGACCAGAGCCAGTATTCAGGGTGACGGTCGATAGTCTCTTTGAGCATCTTGATGTATCGCGACGTGATGGTGTATTGCGGCACCTGGCTGGGCTTCTCGCACAGGGGGGTGAAGCGCACCTCGTAGTAGCCGCGTTTGACCTTGGTTACATCGTAGTAGATGACCGGCATGTCGTATTTCCGGGCAAAGTATTCTGCACCGTAGAGGAAAGGAGTCTCCTGGTTCATGAACATTGTCCAGAACGACTTGTGGACATCGTTGGGCGACTGGTCGCTGAGCATCATGTAGGCCACAGGAACCTGGTGAAGGTGGTAGTATTCCATTGTTTGACGCACAGTGAACTGGTCGACAATCTCGGTGCCATAGCGGCCTCTGCGACGTGTGATGTAGGAGGCTACGGCTTTGTCCTGTAGGGGTTTCCCTACACCGACTCCATGGTGCATCAGCTGGAAGTTGAGCGAAGTAATCATATACTCCCAGTTGTTGTAGTGTGCCGACATCAGTACCACGCTCTGTCCCTGCTGGTAGTAGCGGTTGACCACCTCGCGGTTCACGAAACGATAGCGTTTCATGATGCTCTGAGGTTTGGCGTAGAGGTTGTAGATGCCTTCCAGAAGGAGGTCGCAGATGTGGTGGTAATAGGCTTTTTCTATCCGGGAGCGTTCCCCCTGGCTGAGGGTAGGGTAGGCCTTGGACAGATTTGTCCTCGTCACCCCCCGTCGGTAACGCAGCAGGTGGTAAGCAACAAAAAATAATATGTCCGAGAGTAGACTTTTCAATCTTAGTAGCCTCGTCTAAACTGCATTCCCACTTCGCCCAGAGCACCTTCTTCCATGGTGTAACGGCTCAACATACGTTCCCAACCGGGGGTAGTCACTTCGCCCATGGCGTTTGAGTTGAGCAACCTGTAGTATCCGCTGCGGAACTCGTCCCAGAAAATGAAAACGCGGTTGTTGTAGTCTCCTGGTATCAGATTGTAGCGCCAGAGTTGATAAGGCAGATAATAAATCAGTCCTTCGTTGGCATGCTCGCCTTCGCCGTAAGATGTGGTGGAGATACGCTGGGACCATTTGACATTGTTCAAGGCACCCACAAAGTTCTTCTCGTCGCGGACAAAGTCGGGAGGACCGTACTGGAGGTATACGCGGCCCATGTCGGTGCGGTAACCCGGCGTGAGGGGGTAGGTGAAATGCTCTTCGACATATTTCAGCTTGGCGAGATATTTGTTCCATTCCCCTTCGGGGTCGATGGGGTTACGGCTTTTCCAGAAACGGTAAAGGAAAGTCTGCTTGCTCTTCATGTCGGTTTGCTCGATGAGGTTGCGGACTTGGTCCACCTCAACTGCTGACGACACAGGATACAGGGCATCGAGATAGTAGTTAAGGGTTTTCTCTTCGGTGATAAGTCCTGCGAAAGAGGTGGCCACTTCTGTCTCGGTGACTTGGGCATTCGTCACGATGGGGTTTGAACGCATCACTGTCACATCTTTCTTGAACAAAGGATCGCCGTTGTTGTTTGTTACTTCCACCACGATGTTATAGTTGCCGGAAGGAACCTGGCTCATGTCGATAGTGGTGTAGTAGGGTTTGATGCCGGAGACACCTTTGCCCTGGCGAGTCTCACCCACATTGGGGATTCTCCTCCCGTTCTCTTTCTGCTCGAGATAGACATTGACGGTGTAGGCATTGTTCCCGATTTCTTTGTCCAGATTGTACAGCTCGAAGTAAGGGTGGATAGTGGACACGGAAGCGGGCATGAAGTCGTCGATGTAGGGCACCATGTCGTATCCGTTGCGCGACAGCATGTTCTCGGTAGTGGTGGGTGTTGCCGACTCCATCAGCTGGATGCTTGACATCGAGGGGGCACTGGATGGATAATAGACAATCAGCTTGTCTTTTATCAAAACGGGTTCGTCGTTGCTTCCCTTGTCACGTAAAGTCAGTTCGAGGTCGTAGATGCCATTGGAAAGGCCGAAGCGCTGCAGGTCGAAGAAAGTGAAATTGGTTGCTGTAACACTGTTGGTGTAAGGGCTATGAAGGTCGTACTTCTTCACATAGGCCACTGTATCTCCTTTGCGGGCGACCAGTGTCACCTCCACCGTTGCGCGGTATCTGTCCTGCTCCTCCTGGGCAAAGAAGAGACTCCAGGCATCGAAACGCAGATAGGTCTCCACGTAGGGCTGGTTGTTCTCAGGCAGATAAAAGACGGAATAGCCGAAAAGAGCCGACAACTGCGGCTGTGCCATTAATCCCGACACGGCCATTGATAGAGCCATGAACATTAATGCAATTTTCTTCATATCTTTA
>JAEEGL013894896.1_pt1 | contig 15527 bp, 24 predicted proteins | sample 9134231 | NCBI WGS metagenome assembly JAEEGL01 (sample SAMN16246548, study PRJNA631951) | gut metagenome | biome: gut microbiome; feature: rumen; material: fiber-attached | host: Bos | place: Iran: Karaj | collected 2018-10
CATGCGGACGGACTCGTGGCCGTCGTACTTGGTGTTGTGAGGGAGCTGCCCCTTCTTGAACATCGTCGCGCTGCACTTGGCATATACATCAGGCGGCATCTTCTTGCCATTGTTGGCAGGAACGCTGCCTTTCTTGAACCATGACTTCCTCGCGTGCTCGATGACGAACGCCTTAGGCTTGCGCAGGTGCATGACGAACGCCTGTGCGCCGATGGCCCTCTCGGTGACGCCGAAGATCTCAGCAAGCTCTGCGTTCGTATTGCTGTGGTAGAGCTCAGCGAGCATCGCCCTGTTCTCTTCAGTCCATACGGTAGCTTTCCTCATGGCATCATCCTTATAGGCGGTTCGTTCTCAGGGTGCAGCCTGCGGTACTCCTCGTAGGTCACAGCCCCTTTCCTGTTCTCGTCATAGGCTGCCATGCGGGCAGCTCCCTCCATCCTGTCGATGGCGAAGGCGCGGTCCTGGATGAACTCGCGCAGGGCGTCGAGGACGGCCAGCGGATCGACGGTGACGAAGAAGATCTTCCCGTACTTCCCAGCCTTCACCCTGTGGAAGAACAGCATCATCTCCGACACCTTCAGGTAGTGGAACTCTGTGACGATGTTGAACGCGCACTCCTCCATCTGCATGTCGGTCATCTTGTCCCTGGCACCGCAGTACTCCGAGAGGTTGGCAAGCTGTGGCACGAGCCACGCGATGGCTATCTCCTCCCCGTATAGCGCACGCACCTGTCCGAGCGTGGGGTACATCCCGAAGAAGCTGTCCTCGGGGTTGCGGGCTATCCTCCGCTGGTAGTCCGGCGTGTATGTCAGCAGGAACTCACTGTCGCTCATCTGCCGCACCGTCTGCAGCGCGTGATGCCCGTCCCTGTGCGACGAGCCTTGCGACGAGGTTGGTATAACCCTGCATGCGCTCGTCACGTTCCTGTTCTCTTGTCTTCTTGTTGTCTCCATGATTCGTTGTTGTTTTCAGTTCGAACAATCCAGCCCAGTTGTTGGCCATGCTCTGCTCCACGATGGCCATCGCCATCTCGGGGCTGCCTCCGCTCATCTTCACCATGTGGGTGTAGCACACCTTCAGGCTCTTGCGGCTCTTGTAGGTCTCCTTGCGCTCGCGCTTGTAGTCGAGCCACGTGGTGAAGGCCTTCTCGAACATGGGTGCCACGAAGTCGTACGACGGCTTCCTGTCGTCACCTGTAAGGGTGAACTCATCACCCAAAAACGGGGCGTTAATCTCTTTTTGTTTTTCTTCTTTCTTTTGTAAGTTTTCTTTATTATTTTTTTTATTCTCTATAGTAGGATCAATATTATCACTATGATTAATATTATTACTACATGATTGTAAGTTATCCGCGAGGGCAGGCTCAGATTCGGGCTTTTTAGGAGCTTGTTTGCCACCCAGTGTGTTACAGGCACCATTTTTTTGTGCCTCAACCGCCGTACTGATGGGCGTTTCCGAGTGTGTTACCAGTGTGTTACCAGTGTGTTGCTCTTTGTGTTGCTGATTGTGTTGCTCACCATCTTCAACACTATTATATCTATCATAATTACAGATAGTTACGATGGTATATCTTTGTGTTGGAGATTGTGTTATTTCTTGTGTTGCTTTCAAACGCTCCAAAATCGTCCTTGTCTTCTGAAGTGAAAGCCCCGATTCCTCGGCAAGATCCCTCACTGTCGTCACGAACTGCCCGCGCCTTATCACCACGCCCTTCCACCTCCTGTCCTTCGGTTCTGCCTTCAGCAGCATCCTCAGCCACAGCGATAGCATCTCAGGAACGCCCGCCCATTCCCATTCCAGGATCGAGCGGAATATCTTCACATATCCTTCCATGGCTCAACGGTAGTTTAGGTACTGCATCAAGGCCCTGTCGATGTACGGCTGGGGCTCCAGCTTCAGGTAGGTGCACACCGCGCGGATGAACTCCACGAGACCGTGGCACACCACGTACACGCTGCCGTGGGTGGTGAGCTGCCTCTCCATCTCCACCTGCGCCTCGGACTGCCTGCCCGCAGAGCGCACGCCCTTCGCCTTCGGCACCTTCATCTCTATGCACAGCGTGGCCTTGCCTCCGCTGGGGTATATGAGGATGAGGTCAGGAGCCCCCGCGAGGACTCCCTCGTACTTGCGCATCGACGCGCTCTTCTTGTCCCTGCGCCCGCCGTTGGCGAACGACAGCAGCAGACGGTCAGCCTTCGGGAAGGTGGCCCTGAACCACTCCACGCAGGTGTGCTGGATCTTGGTCTCGCTGTAACCCTGCTCCAGCTTCAAAAGTTCACTTTCAGTCATTTTTCGTATATACATTTATCGGGGAACAGACTCTCAAGCAGCCCGTGGACTGGAGAGCCCTCCTTAAAGTCATAGGTAGAGAAGCAGTCGGCGTACTCCGGCACCATATCGTCCTCGGCCTTCAGCTTGTAGTCGACGGTGTCGGTGAATACGAACGGCTCCTTCATGTAGCGGTAGTTGCAGAACAGCGAGTCGGTGACTATCGGCGTGCGGCTCCTCAGCGCCTTGGCGACGATACCCTTCCTCACGCACTCCAGTATGTCGGACCTCCTCAGGTGGGTGTTCCTGTGGATGTCGAACAGGTGGACGGGAAGTCCCCTCTCCGAGAGGAAAGCCCTCGTGCTGACCAGCTCCCTGAAGTAGAAGGTGTCACCCTTCACGGGCAGCAGACCGTTGTCCGACTCGCTGTCGTGGTACTTCTCCCACCTGATGAACATCTTCCGCCACACGGGGTAGTCGTCGAAGTCCACTGGCCTCACGTAGAAGTGGTCGTCGGAGCTCCTGAGGAACTCGTCTGTCATGTCCGCGAAGTGGGCAGCGTGGACGATGGCGTCCATGATGTTCTTCTCCTTCACGGCATAGGGCGCAGGATGGCTGATGCAGGTCACCCTGTCCGACACGAACGACGGAACGTCGCCTATCACGAACACCCGCCCCACGTTCCTGCCGTAGCGGGCGATGCTGCGGAGGGAGTAGCGAAGCTCCATCCCCCCGTTCTCCTTGTATGTGTAAAGTATATCCATGTCCTACCTGTCATGCAGTAGTATCTTTTCTCAGTTCTGTAATGGCCGTGCACTCGTTCATGAGCTGCACGACCATTTTCAAGCGTCCCAGACAGGCGATATGGAACGAGGCAAGGGTGACGTACTCCTTGCCGAAGAAAGTGTCCTGTAGCTCCTGCAAGTGGCATCTCCTGCCGTTCTTTACCAACCTGTACTTGTCCTTTCCTTTCATAACCTGTCCTTGAATAAGTTCATTGTGATGTTCACCATGTCCTCCTCCACCTGCGTCTCGGTGCCCGTCACCCCGTCCGCGATGCCCTTCTTGGTCTGTATGACCTCGTACATGTAGCGGTCGATGGTGTCCTCACCGAGGAAGTAGTAGCAGTTCACGTTGTTCTTCTGGCCGTTGCGGTGGGCGCGGTCCTCGGCCTGCTCACAGTCGCTGTACGTCCATGGGAACTCGATGAAGGCCACACGGCTCGAGGCGGTCAGCGTCAGTCCCGTGCCGCCCGACTTGTAGTTGAGGATGATCAGCCTGCACCGCTCGTCCTGCTGGAAGCGGTCGACGGCCTCCTGCTTCTGCTGGATGCTGTCGTCACCGGTCACCGTCACCGCCTGTGGGAACTCCTTCTTCAGCGCGGTCACCACCTCCTTGAGATAGGCGAAGAGTATCAGCTTCTCGCCCTGCTCCCCGTCGATGATGTCGTGGACGAACTCGCTCACGGCCTTTATCTTCCCCTTGGCGGCGATGCTCTTCAGGATGCCCATCTTCACCATGATGGCACCCCTCATCGCACGCTGCACCTTGTCGTCGTCGGCGTTCTTGTACTCGCGCAGGTACCTGATCACGTCCCTCTCGGCATCGTTGTACTCCTTGCGGTTGGTGATGTCGCAGGTGATGTACTGGCGCGACTTCTCAGGCAGCTGGCTCAGCACCTTCTGCTTCTCCCTCCTGAAGAAGCACGTGCTCCACAGCCGGTAGTTCAGCTCACGCAGCCTGCTCGACAGGCTCGGACCGTCACAGAAGCGAGACATGAAGCGGTTGTACCCTCCGAAGTCGTTCAGACGGCCGAGGATCTTCAGCTGCTGTATGAGGTCGGTGTTGTTGTTCACCACGGGCGTACCCGTCAGCTCGAACACGAACCGCTTGCCCTTGCAGATGCCCTCCACGAACTTGGACTGCTGCGTCTTGGGCGACTTGCACTTATGGCTTTCATCGATGATCACCGTGTTGAACAGCGCCACGCGGGGGTCGTAGGTGATGCCCTTCTGCGTCAGCCTGCCCTCGGTCATCTTCTGCACGAAGAACTTGCGCAGGCTCTCGTAGTTCGTGATGAACACGTTGCACATGCGGTCTCCGTTTCGCAGCTTCAGGTTGTAGAACTGCTCCCACGTGGACCTGTTCGAGTCGTCCAGGATGATGGAGTTCATGCCGGCGAACTTGCGGAACTCACGCTGCCAGTTGATCTTCAGCGACGCAGGGCACACCACCAGCACGGGGAACGACTCACCGTACACCTTCGCCTCCCTGTGCGCCTTGACGACGGCACAGATGGCCTGCAGTGTGTTGTGCGTCACGATGTAGTCACGCGTAAGGTACAGATGGTCAGGTGCCGACACGAGTATACAGCGGGACTTTTCCCTGCCGTAAGGCTCTATCGAACTGATGTAGCGCGAGCAGTAGTTTCCCCTCTTTACGACGTATCTTTCAGCCTTCTTCCTTGTGGAGAAAGGGTTGAACTTCACCTGCATCCTCACCAGGAACTCCGTAGGCTTACCCTCGTCAGTCCTGTCATATATCTTCACATCGGCAACACCTCCGAGCGACAGTACGAGTTCACGGACATCATAGGCAAGTCTCATGCTGGTAGTATAGAACGTGATACGCGTCCTTTCAGAGGTACACGAGCCGTCCGTGTCCATAAGGCCCTGCAGCAGCGCAGTCCTCTGCTCGACGTCACCATGAAGATACTCCTGCGGAATAAACTTGTCAGCAGAAACGACATTGAGTCTTAATCTCTTTATCTCGCTGATGAAAGAATTGAAACGATCCCCTACCTTCTTCGTTATCCTATAATGCGGACAGCTGCATTCATGCAGGTTCAGTGTCATTCCATCAGGAAGCAAAGACTCTACCCTCTCCTTAATATCCGACTTGTCGTCAGGACAGGCGAACTCAATGGATGTTCCGTTGTGCAGGAAACCGTCACCGATGAGCACACCGAGTATGTACGGGTCAATGAGGTAGTCCTTATGGCTGTACTTTACCGGATCACACACAGGAACCTCCCAGCGAAGGGTCGGCTTCCTGCCTGATGCCCGTCTTGACGGTGAGGGCTTCCATGTCAGTCCGCGCTCGATGAGCTGGTCTGTCGTCATGACCTTCCAGCCCTGGCCGCGCTTTCTCATGTTCACGTCCCTCACGCTCCACAGGTGCTCGCCGCCTGCACGTGTCCATGAACCGTCATTGAAGTTTATCTTATAGACATCCTTCACTCCATGCTCGAATATCTCAAGGACGGTGTACGTGTTGCCATCCTTGCCGATAATCTCATCGCCTACCTTCAGGCTTCCCATAGGGACAAATCCTTCAGGCGTAGCCACAGGCTCGGAATAGGGCTGCATTTTTCCCAATCCCGGCTGGTCCCCGAAGATACAGCGCTTGTGGTCGAGCGCGTACCGCACGCCCTCCAGCTGGTAAGGGTACGGGTCGAGCAGCATGTAGTGCTCACCCGTGAACGGCAGCAGCTCCGGCAGCGTGTAGTCGATGTCCGTCTCTATCTCCTTGTAGCGCTTGGCAGAGGCGAGGCGGATGCGCACCGCCCAGTCCGCGAAGGCGTCGACGTACCACTGGGCATTCCTGCCGGGAGGGTAACGTAGGTCGTCCTTCATGACCACCCACTCCTTCTCGGAGGGGTCCCAACGCGGGGCGGACGGTATGCGCTTGAGCTGTGCGACCAGCTTCGGGTTGTAGTCGAATGACACCCTGAACGCCTTTGGCGTCTGGGTGATGTATACAGGTCGCAGCATCATTCCTCAGCTATCGGCTCGGCATCCTCCGTCTCATCGAACGGGTCGCCCTCCTCGTTGAACTCTATCTCGGTCTGACGGACGCCGAACTTCTTCTCGGTGATGTAGAGCACAACCTCGTAGAAGAACTCCTCCACCAGGTCGCGCAGGTCCTCGCAGCGCTCGTAGGACTCGCTGTCGAGGCTGGTGCCCACAGGAGGCGTGATGATACCCATCACCTTGTTGATGCCGAGGACGCGGTTGCCGATGAGGATGACCTCACGGCCGTCTGCGCTGCCCTTGGCCGTCACGCCCGTCACGTTCATCTTGCCGACGAGGTCGTCGTTGAACTGGCTGTCGTACGGCTCACCCCAGTGGTACTGCTCCATGTCGCGCTGCTCGGTGATGTCCGCCATGTAGGGGACGAGCCTTCGCAGTACGAGCTTCATGTCGATGTGTACGGGGTCGCTGCCCTTCATGTTGATGATGTTGCCCTCTGGGTCAACGTACGTGGCCTCGAGGTTGCCCTTCGAGGTGACACGTGCCTTCTGGATCGTTAGTTTCTTTTCCATAATATCCATTTTTGATTGTCAGTAAAATCTCCTGTATTCGCTTATGAACTCCTGATAGAAGCGGTCGGAAGGCAGGGGGAGCATGATGCCGAACTCGGCCGATGCGTCTGCCTGCACCTTGTTCAGGAAGTCGGTCATCTGGGCGGTGTTCAGCTTGCTGGTGCCTCCCGCCACCCACTTCTCCACACCTCCTATCACGGCGCGCCTCGACAGGAACTTGGCGCAGTAGTAGTCGTGGATGTCCTGCTTCAGCGTGCCCGTCTCAGCCTCCATGCACTGGAACCACATCCACATGAGGGCGTTCTGGCTCACGGTCCTCGGCTCAGCCTTGCGCTCGATGCTTACGGTATAGGTGCCGTTGCGGAGCTGGGAGCACATGAACTCGAACGTCCTGTCCATCGTGACGGTGCCTCCGTCCTTCTTCAGGGTCGCCTTCATCAGTACGGCAGGTCAGACGGTGGGAACGGAGGATCGAACGGCATCTCAGGCTGCTGGACGGCAGTCGGCTGAGGCTGCGGCTGAGGCGATACCTGCGGCTGTGGCTGTGGTTGAGGCTGAGGCTGGACAGGTGACTGCTGTGCCTGCTGGCGCTCGTTCCTCGTGGTCAGCATCTCCATGTTCTGCACGAACACCTCCCACATGTACATCCTCACGCCCTTGCTGTCATAGCTGCGCTGGCGCAGCTTGCCCTCCACGTAGAGCTTGTCGCCCTTTCTCACGTACTTCTCCGCCACGTCAGCGAGGCGGTCACTGAGCACCAGGTTGTGCCACTCCGTGCGGTCTGGCACCTGCGTGCCGTTCTGCAGCGTGTAGCCCTTGTCCGTGGTGGCGAGGGTCAGGGTGGCTATCTTGCGGCCTCCCTCGAAAGCCCTCACTTTCGGGTCCTGCCCGACATTTCCGATTAACATGATCTTGTTAAGACTCATTTGACTTCAATTTTATGGTTATACTTGATGATCTCTTGCTCTCCTTGAGGTACTGCCCGTAGAGGTCTGGGTGGTCCTTGCGGAAACGCGTGTTGTCGAACGTCTTCGACACGGAGGCGTCCGTGATGCTCGCCCTGAACTCGCCTGCATCCCACGACTTCACGCCGTGTGCCTCCATGAGGTCCTTCAGGCGCGCCTTCTGCTCCTCCAGCATCGACTTGTACATCTCCGCCGTCCTCAGCACCTCTGCGAACTCCTTTATGGCCTCCTGCGGCATGATGTCGGCATGGTCGGCGACCACCACCTGCTTCCTTGCCAGTGCCACCACCTCATCCGTAGGCAGGTAGGTGAACCCGCCCGTCACGTTCTCCACGGCCTTCACCGACAGCAGCAGCTCCACCTCGCTGTCAGGCCTGCGGGCGATGTCCCACAGCTCATGGTCAGTGCGCCTCAGCCAGTTGGCCTTCAGCCCAGCCACCTTCCTGCCTGTCTGCCTCTCGAACATGAACGCGTAGCAGGACAGCTGCCATGACAGGTATTCCTTCAGCCCTTCACGGCCTCCGGGGAAGTAGTCCACGTTGTTCGACTTGTGGTCCACCAGCCAGACGTCCTCGCCGTCGGCAGTCCATATGACGTCTATCGAGCTGGCATACTGCCCGAAGCTCACGAGGAACTCGTTGGCCACCGTATCAAAGGAGCCCTTGTTGGCGATGTAGCCCTCGAGCTCGTCAGTGACGTTGAACAGTCCGAAACGCTCGTCGTCGTACAGCGTGTTCTTTATCCCCGTGGAGTCATAGAACTCTATCGCCTTGTGGATGCTCGTGCCGTAGGCTGCAGCCCTCGGTATGGCGACGTTCCTCACGAATTCGCTGGCGTCCTCATAGACGCCGAGTCCCAGCACGTCGTGTATGAGCGACGTGACACCTGACAGCCTCGTGCCGTCAGGCAGGTGGTATCCGTGGGGACTCTCCACGAACACCGCCTCTGATTTCCTTAATTCCATTGATTGTATGAAAGATTGGTTATTGACCTACCAGCATGCCCTGCTCGACGGTGGCGTTGTAGAACTTGCTTCCCTGGGCGTGGTACTGCTGGTACCTGTCCCAGACCGCCTGTATCTCGTTCTTGTTCTTGCAGCGCTTCATCTCAGCCACCGCATCGTCCTCTGTGAGCTTCCTGCCCTCCACCTCGCCACGGGAGTATTTCGTCTCGAGGTTGGCGTCTGCTGCAAAATAGACGTCTGCAGCCATGCCGAGTGCCTTCATGCTCACGGACAGCGCATCGGTGAGCGCCATCTTGTAGCACTCGTCGCTCACGTAGGCCCCGTTCTTCTCCATGCTCACCAGCGACGAGCCTCCTGTGCCAGGTATGGCATCGCTCCACTCCTTCGTCTCAGGGTCGCGGATGAACAGGTCGATGTTCACGAACGCCTTGACCTCCGAGCCGTAGCTCTCTGTCCACATCTTGGTGACGGTGTACTTCCAGCCGATACCGCAGATGCCGAAGACCTCGGTCATCTTCTTGAGTCGCCACATCGGGTTGATGTCGCTCTTTCCCTTCAGTCTTCCTGACTGGATCTCTCTCTTTGCCTCCTTCGGGCATTCCCTCATCTGCTCATAGACAGCGAGGTTGTTGTTTGATTGATTCTTTCCCATAGATCACTTTATTTATTGGTTTAACTTATCACCTGTAAAGGTAGTCATTTTCAACGAATTATACAAATATTTCATACGTTATTTTTACGCCATTTTTCGTAAGAAAATGCAGCCCGAAGGCTGCATTAAAAACTCTAACTACATGATGTTCACCCTCACGGGCTACTTCGTGGAAGGAGGGGGAGTCGAACCCCCGTCGCCCCGCCCGTCCCGACAAGTAGGCGGGTCCTTCCGTCTCAGGATCATGGAACGCATTATGTTCATGAAAGCCTGCCTTTCACGGCTCCTGCGTATCCTGTCCGCCCGAAGGATGTCCTGCATCCTCCGGTATCTCTCTTCGTCATTCAGCATCCTTCTGTTCCTCCTTAGCCTTCTCGGCCCTCTGCTTCGCAATCATCCTCATGCGTGCCATAATTGCGTTGGATATGGCCTTGTTCATGACGTAGGCGACGAAAGCCCTCTCATCGGAAGGCAGCTTGCTCTTCTTCTCCGCGATGAGGCTGTACTCGGACTGGATGAACGCAGAGGTGAGAAGCCCCTTATCACGCAGGCGTGTGTATGCAGTCGACTTCAGCGGGGCGAGGGCTGATTTGGTTACATACTGATCGTTGAGACCCGAAAGAACTTTTGAGATCTCCTCTTCGACGTTCTTGTCGATGGTGTTGCTTGTTTCACTCATAAATCTATCTCCTTTGCTTTTGGTAGAACCCGCGCATCACACGTGCGATGGTCCCGTTCTTGATTAACCTGTTTATGGCCTTGTTGGCGGAACGCGTGTTGGCGAACCCCAGCGCGTCAGCGAACATCTTCGTGGAGAAATGCTCCGGTAGCACCTCGAGGCGCGACACGTACTTGGCCTCCGTCCTCTCCCTTAGCACATCCCCTCCGCCGCTTCCGATGACGTACTCCGTCAGGAACCTGTACTCCTCCTCGCCCATCGGCTTCTGGGTGAAGTACAGCATGCCGATGATGCGCACGGCTTCAAACTTCTTCAGCATTATTCATCCTCCCATTCAATATGTGCGATTGCTGAATAGGCTATAATTTCGCGTTCTGCATCCTCTTCAGCCTCTTCTTTTGAATTGTAGATGTGGGCAATGCAGTGTGGACCTTCTGGATCTATCAGCACATAGCCTTCATGCTTTACGGATGCCATCATTAAATCGTCAGGGTCTTCCCTGTCACTACGCGCATGCCCATCAATAGTATATGTTGCAGGATATTCTACATCACGCTCTTCAATTAATCCAATGATTGGATATTTTACGTCAAAAACGACGTTCAAGGCATCCCAGCATACAATCCTCACTGGGCGTCCTTCTCTGGTGCATACTGGCGCACCTGCTTTTGCTTTCTCGTAGTCAAATTCTTTCATATTATACCTCCTTTCCAAAAAGATCCTCATACAAAGACTGGCCGTCGCGCCTGTACTCGTCGCACCAGCCTTCATCGTCGAACCTGTACTTAGGCAGCCTGCGGAGCACGTCTACTTCCAGCTCTCCCCAGCCTTCCTCAGTCAACCTGTCGTAGTGCTCCTTCTCGCACTCACTGTAGAACACGCAGTTCTCGCAGCACTGGCCGTCCACGCGACCCTTGCCCTCGAACACTTCCTCGTATAGTGTAGTCATAGTAAAAAACATGATAAAAAGGTGCAGCCGACGCACGCCGCCTCCAGTCTGTCCTGGCATCGCATGGCATACGGTGTGGTCGGATCGGCAGCACGGCTGCACCCGAAAAATGAAACATTGAAGGAACTAAACTGGGAACCTGCGTTCCCGTATAAAGAAGCCGCTAACAGACCTTGTTGCCTATCCAGCAGCCTATAACCCATGCCACAAGGCAGATGATGAAAAACTGGTCCATGTCACAGCTTGTAGAATATCTCGGTCTCGTCCATCTCGTCGTACCACCAGCCCTCAGGGAACCCGTTCTCCTCGGACCACTCCTCCATGAGGTCGTGTATCTCGTCGGATATGTCGTGGGGGAGGTTCCTTCCGCGCCCCAGCAGGTGCAGCGCGTACTCGTCATCCTCAATACTCCAGGTCTTATTGTCCCTAACATATTGGACCGCCTCGTCAATCGCTATCATCACTCGTCCCTCCTTCCGAAAATTAGCCAGCTTACGCCGTAGAACAAAACTATTATCAATACAATTTCCCAGGTATCCATCGCTCACTCAAATTCACTGTCCCTGCCGAACAACTCGTCGATGTCTGACAGAAGCACCTTCTTGTGCCTCTCCATATACGCTGACGATGCGGCCATCGACGCGAAACACACCACGGCAAACGCCCAGCTTCCGAGGGCTGCCGTAAGACACATCAGCACGAAGCTGACAACAAAGACTAAACAAACAAACAATGCTCTCATAATTCTATATTTTATTGGTTTGACATTCTCTTCAAAAACCGCCACCAGCCTCACGGCCAGCAGCGGAAAAACATAAAAAATGACAGTAAATAAATCAGCCATGTCGGCCTTGTGCCCAATACAGGACTCGAACCTGTGCTCATGCGATCGTTACCTCCTGTTGCTCCCGTTACAGGCTTCATTGGGCATAGTACAGCCCGCGTCTCACGACGAAGGCTGTGACGACAAAAATCGTAAACAAAGTTATTGAAAGCTATCAAGGTATCTGGAGTGCCCGATGCAGGACTCGAACCTGCGCTCATCCAAGTCTTTCAGACGACCCGCGAGGGCTGTCGTATATCCCATCTCTGGTTGCTCCTTTTACCAGCTTTATCGGGCAGAAACCACGCCTATCTTCACAGACCGGCGTGGACGAATATGAGTTTGACCTAAAACATATATATGGCATACAACCATCTCATAAAGTACCATGCCTGAAGGACCTTCCGACAGGTTTCCCTTGCCGGCACCCATACGGTGTCCCAGGCGATCCAACGTGGTAGAAGGCATGGTACGCTATATCTTCCTCGCATCACGGCAGTGCATCAGCACGTCGCCGGCGTTGCACAGCCACTTGCCGTTCTGCGCGTCGCTTGGCTTCTCCATCCGCACCTTGCCACAAACTATCAGCTCCGTCAGCCTGCCCCTGCCGCCAACGATGCGGGCAGCCTCGGTCTTGCTGAACGTCCTCCTCGACATCACCGCTATGATGTTGTCAAGGAGTATCTGCTTCACATCTATCCCCTTCATCATGAACCTCAACCTCCCGTTGACCTCGTAGATCATGACTGGCGGGTCACCTTGCACGTCCTGTTGGCAAGGTCCTTCTTGAACGACCACTTGGACCCGTTGGCGCGGTCCACGCACATGTAGTCGTACATCACGTTCCTTACGGAGGTGTACTGCTCCAGAGGAAACAGGAGCGCGCTGCCCACCTCCATGCTGCGCAGCGTCTGCGCAATCTTCACAAGTTTTTCCATATTCTCTTATCTAAATTTGGTTGGTAGAAGCTGCAACAGGACTCGAACCTGCAGCCTGCGCGTTAGGAATGCGCTGCTCTTCCATTGAGCTATGCAGCCGTTCGCGTGGGTTGATTGTCGCCAGCCACGCCTGGCAATATATTCTCGTAAACCTCTCCCGCTGTTTCCACGGGAACGGCGATAAACTATCTCCCTTTATTGTAACCACTATGTCAAGGAACTCTCTTTATGGGTCAGGCACCCCACATCGAAGGGTAGTTATCAACAGTGCCTGACTTTTGCCTTATAGCTGGCCTGCTATGAACTTGATCGCGTCAAGCGCCTCGTCCTTGAAGGCCGTGTGCTCTCGGTTGAGCTCGGTGATACGCGCCTCGTAATCGTTCTTCAGGGCTTCGGTCTTGTCGGACTCGTCGATCCACCAGCTGTGGTATCTCCTTGACTCCTCCTCTGCCTTGGTCAGCTTCTCTTCAGCCTCCTTCAGTGCTTTAGCTGTTTCCCTGTACTTGATGTAGAAGCGGTACATCAGGGTGCTCTCGCCGTTCTGCTTCCAGTCGTCGCAGAAACGCTGCTTGTCGAAGTCGTCGCCTGCAGCCATGTACATGTTGTTGATGGTCTCAAACTGCTCGTCAGTAACGCTGATACCCGTCAGCTCGGTAAACTCATTCTTTGTCATAATTCATGAAATTAAATTGGTTTGACTTATATTAGTAGATTCTGTAGAATTCCGCGTCGGTCACGTAGTCAGGATGAACGTAGTCGCCTGTTTCGCGCTCGGCTTCCTCGAGATCGCCCTCAAGGGCGGAAATTTCGTCCTCAATCATTTCGACGATGTCCTGCTTCGCGTCCACGTTCCATGCCTCGCACGCATCCTGCTCGCTCATGGAGCGGATGGACTCCAGTTCAGCGTTGAGCTGTTCTAACTGATTTTTGATTTCTGACGTTCTCATTTTTTTCGTAAATTTTTGATTTGGTTTGACTTAAATTCCTTATATTTGTTGTGTGTATTAATTGTATTGCAAATATAATCCATTTGGATTAAATAAAAAACCATTTGGCAAATTATTTTATGCCATTTAACGATTATTAACTTTAACTACATTTTCTACCATGATCACGAGAATAAAAAAACTGATAGACACCATCGCCTTCGGCAACGAGACCAAGTTCGCCGAGTTGTGTCATATAAGCCAGGCCAACATGAACAGGCAGATGGCCGGCACGAGGAAGCTGAGCCTTGACACTGTCGTGAACATCCTGAAGAACGTACCCAACCTGTCGGCCGACTGGCTTATGCTCGGCATAGGGAGCATGTACAGGAACGAGAACAACGACAGCCTTCTCATCGACACGATCCGTACGCTTACGGACACCATCAACGAGAAGAGCAAGACAATAGACGCCCTGAAGAAGGAAATCGAGGAACTCAAAAGATAGGAACTATGGATATGCTGATAGGACCAGTGCTGATCATCGCACTGTATGTCATTGCCAGGATCCTGACGAATGACAAGAACGATAAGATAGAAAAGGTGCTGTACGTGGTGGCCACCTGCATAGTGGCCTTCATCCTCGTCATAGCACTCTGGAAATAGTTAACAAAAAAAAATAAGAACAGCATGAAAAAATTATTGCTTACACTGATGGCCATCGTGCCGATACTGATTGCCTGCTCCTCACCTGAGAAGAAGGCACAGGACCTGATCACCAACCACCTCAAGGAAACAATCGTCAACTTCGACAGATACAACCCGCTGTCATGGGGGGAACTGGAGCCAGTCGATGTGCTCATCGAACACTATGATGAGTACCTGATGGCTAAGAGGAACGTGGAAACCCAGGAAGGGCGCATCAAGGAAATGGACGACATGATAAAGAAAGCGCTGGAGCTCGGTATGTCAAAGTATGACGTGAACGTCATGCGCATGGAGTCCGAGAAGGAAACGGAGGAGAGGCGTGCCAGGACAGCAGAAGCAGAGGTGAAGGCTGTAGTAAGCGCGTTCCCATACATCGACGGGTACTCCATGAAGCACTCCTACGAGTGGGTGAATGCCCTCGGTGAGACAGTAAAGACGGACGAGATCTTCTACTTCGACAAGGACCTGAAGAAGGTGGTCTGCACGGAGAAATAAGGACTACATTTCCGTTTTGTTGTCGGAGGCATTTCCTTGGTTCGGTGGAAACGCCTTCGCATCGGCGTTTTGATGCACTTTTCTACAAAACTACAAATATTCCGTGATAAAGAAGCAAATAAACGCCAAAATACCGAACTTTTAAGGGGTTTTTGAGATAATTACTAAACAATAAGGCTCAAATTCGGGACAATGTTATTGTCGGTTTTATTGACTTTCCGCACATCAACATTTCCGATTTTGTTGTCCAAGAAAAACGTAAAAAGACTATGACAGCACTTAACCCAGTAATCGTCCCAGCAAAGGTGCTCAGGGGCGGTAAGCACAAGATCCGTATCGGAGTGTCCCACAACGGGAGCACGAGATACATAGTGACGGACATCATCATCGACTCGGCCTCGGAGTTCCGCAACGGTCAGGTCGTGCGAAGGGGCGACGCGGCAGCCAAGAACATCAAGCTGCGCTCGCTCATGCAGAAGTACCAGGGGATCATCGACGGCATGGACTTCACGAACTGCCTCTCCTGCTCGGAGCTGGTGAAGGCCGTACTCTCAAAAGACCACGACGAAAGCATGACCGTCAGGCAGGTGTTCGACGAGATGATGGAGGTCGGTCTCAGGAAGGAAAGCTCGAGGGAGGTCATGATCAACGCCTTCAGGTGTGTGGGATCTGTCTTCGACACCTCGAAGATGGTCAGGCTCGTAACCAGGCACGACCTCATGGCAGCGGTGACAGCCATGAGGAAGGCTGGCCTGTCCGACTGCACGGTGAACAACAGGACACGCATCCTTCTATCGGTCATACACTATGCGCAGAGGTGCGGGTACGCCACGTTC
>JAEEGL012499625.1_pt1 | contig 15526 bp, 15 predicted proteins | sample 9134231 | NCBI WGS metagenome assembly JAEEGL01 (sample SAMN16246548, study PRJNA631951) | gut metagenome | biome: gut microbiome; feature: rumen; material: fiber-attached | host: Bos | place: Iran: Karaj | collected 2018-10
TGTTCCAACTTGGGTTGATCATGTATATAATTCTGATTTAATACTTGAGCAAGTAAATGATTGGGGAGCTTATAAACATGGATTTTTAAATACAATATTTGGTCAAAAAGAAGTAGTGGCTACAACAGAAGGTTATAATTATACAATATTAAATGATGATGTATATTTATATACAGGTATTACATCAGTTGTAGCAGATGAATCAAATATAGGATTTATTCTTACAAATATGAGAACTAAAGAAACTACATTCTATGAAATAAGTGGTGCGGAAGAATATTCTGCTATGGCTTCTGCAGAAGGGCAAGTACAACAAATGAAGTACACCGCATCATTCCCATTATTAATTAATTTTAATAATAAACCTACATATTTATTATCTTTAAAAGATGATGCTGGTTTAGTTAAAATGTATGCATTTGTAGATGTAAAGGATTATCAAAAAGTAGTTGTAACGGATGCTTCTAAAGGAATAGAAGTAGCTGCATCAAATTATTTAGGTGATGAAAAAGTAATAGATGAGGATAAATTGGTTACAAAGAGTATTACAATTTCATCTATTAAAAATGCAGTTATAGATGGTACTACATATTATTACATAGTAGATACTGATAATAATAAATATAAAGTATCAATTAAAGTAAATAGAGATTATATACCATTTTTAAATAGTGGCGATAAGATAAAAGTTACTTATGAAGATAAAAGCGTAAGAGAAGTTATTAAGTTAGAAAAATAACTTCTCTTTTTTTAATATTTATGGTAGAATAACTAGCCAAGAGGTGAGATTTATGTTTTTCTTCCCAAGAAAAGTTTTTGAATTAAATGAAGAAATAGATAACAGGCTTTTAAAAGAAAGTAAGGCATATGATGGTTGTGTTTCATATCTAACTGGATACTATAAAATTGCAATGAAAGTATTACGTAGAATCCATGCTGATATAGTTAGAGAAGTAGAAAGAGAATCTGGTTGGAGATATACAGCACACTCTTTTGAATATAGGGGGAAATTTTTATATGATCCAACGACAGAAGATATTGATTTTAGTGTAGATAGAGTACACAATACTAGTGGAAAATATGTTGGGGAAGATTATTTTTCTTCAATTATTTTTCAAAAGTGTGGAAAATTGTTAGATAGACTCGCAAGGATAGAAGGATGTATGGATAGAATATATGAGTCTAATAAAGATAAGGTAGATAGAGCAGTTAAAGAGTTTGAGGCCAGGGAACTAGGTAGAGAACTAGCTGCAAGAAGAAGAGGAGAAGAAATAAATAGAAGACGTGAGGAAGAAATTAGGACACGTGAAGAAGAAGCAATTAGAATGCGTAGGAAAGGCGCACCTCTTCCATTAGAAGAAGAATCTAAAAGAATTGAAGAAAAACATATGTTAGAATCTAGAGAAGAAAGAAAAAATGAAAAAATAGAAGATGAACTTGCTAAATATTTTATGAGAAGATATGGTGATGCTGGTCTTTTAGAACTTGTTAGATTATTAAATGTTGCTAGTGATGCGAAAGAGCCTATGTTGGCTTATAATTCTCTTAGAATGAAAGCACAAACTTCTATGGGAAAGGAAAGTAATGATGAACGTCTTTTAGTAGGTGAAAATATAATGAGATCGGATTATGTAGGATGGATGGCTGCATATTTAAGTAATGGTCAAATATTATTAGAAGAATTTGAAAAAGAAAGAGAAAGTGGTAGAGCACAAATGGAAGCACCTCTTATACCACCTATTGATGAAGTTAGAACTCAATTAGTTGCATATTATCATTTATAAAAAATAGTACTTAGGTACTATTTTTATGTTAAAATATAAGTGGTGGGAGTATGAAGAAGAATATTATTAGTTATAAGGTAGATAAAGATTGTTTGCTGTTAGATTATTTATTTAATAATATAAAGGATTCTAAAAATAATATTAAGTCTTTTCTTAAGAATGGTAATGTGTATGTTAATAATAAAGTTATTACTAAATATGATTATCCCATTCATATTGGAGATATAATATTAATAAAGACTCATAATACTTCTTTAGATATATTATATGAGGATAATAATTTAGTAATTGTTAATAAAGAGAGTGGATTATTGACTGTTTCTACTGATAAATCTAATAATACCTTATATAGAAAAGTATCTAGTTATGTTAAAGAGAGTAATAAAAATAATAAAATATTTATAGTTAATAGATTAGATAAAGATACTAGTGGTATAGTAGTATTTTCTAAAAATGAATCTACTAAAAATTATTTACAAGATAATTGGAATGATATAGTTAGTAAAAGAGAATATATTGCGGTTGTATATGGGGTTACTAATGAATCTGGTATCATTAAATCTTATTTAAGCGAAAATAGTGAACATATAGTTTATAGTAGTAATACTGGGAAATTAGCTATTACTGAGTATAATAGAATAAAATATAATAAATTATATAGTATGCTTAGGATCAATTTAAAAACAGGTAGAAAAAATCAAATAAGAGTACATATGAAAGATATTAATCATAATGTTGTTGGAGACAATAAGTATGGTGCTGATAAGGGTATTAGATTGATGCTTCATGCTAGTAAATTGGAATTTAAATATAATAATAAATTAATAAGTGTTAACTGTGATTATCCTTTGATATTTGATAGTTATTTTAAGGAGTAGTTATGAAGAAGATTTGCTGTTTTATTTTTTTAATTGTTTCTATAATGATACTTAGTGGTTGTAAAGCATCTATGAATAAATATAGTATGTTTTATATGGATACTTATATTGAGATTAAGTTATATGATGTAGATGAAGATATTAGTAATGAGTTGTTTAAGGATATTGATAAAATATATAAGGAATATCATGAATTAACTGATAGATATAATAAGTATAATAATATAGTTAATATTTATTATTTAAATAATATTCTTAAAGTTAATGAAGAGATAGAAATAGATAGTAGACTTAGCGATTTGATTAAATATGGATTAGATTTTTATAATAAAACTGATGGTTATATTAATATTGCTTTAGGCAATGTAATTGATGTATGGAAAACTTATAGAGAAGATGGTAAAAGTGTTCCTAAAACATATGAACTTATGAATAAGAATATTAATATAAGGGATATTGTATTAGAGAATAATATGTATAAAAAGAAAAGTGATGTTAAATTAGATTTAGGATCATATGCCAAGGGATATGTTACTGAGTTAGTAGGTAAGTACTTAGAAGATAATTCTTGTACTAAGTATCTTATAAATGCAGGTGGTAATGTAAAAGTAGGCACTAGTTATAAGAGGGGTAAATATAGTGTGGGTTTAGAAGAGCCTTTTAATACTACTAATGTATATAAAGTTTTATATGTTGAAAATAATAGTGTAGTAACTAGTGGTAGTTATCAAAGATATTATGAAGTGGATAATGTTATATATAATCATATAATTAATCCTAAAACATTATATCCAGATAATTATACTAAGAGTGTATCTGTAATAACTAGTGATAGTGCATATGCTGATATATTATCTACTTATTTATTTTTACTTCCTATTCCAGATGGCATAAATCTTGTTAATAGTTTGGATAATGTAGAAGCTATATGGTATAGTGATCAAATATATTATTCAGAAGGATTAAATATATATGAATAAGTATGATTATATATTTATTAGTATTATATTAGTTATATCTATTATTTTATTTATATTACTAAATAACAATAGTAGTAATTATGCATATGTTTATTATGATAATAATTTAGTTAATACTATACCTTTAAATATAAATAAAGAATATGAAGTAGATGGATATAATGGAAAGGTTATTTTAGAAGTTAGTAATAATAAATTAAGGGTAAAAGAAGAAATCTCTCCACTACATATTTGTAGTAAACAAGGATGGATGAATAGGGGTACTATTGTTTGTTTACCAAATAAAATAGTAATAAATTTTGAAAATGATTATTTAGATGTAAGGACTGGTTAATATGAATACAAATAAAATTGCTAGAATATCTATGTTGTTAAGTGTATCAGTTGTATTGGGAATTATAGAAAGTTATATACCAATTTTTAGTTCTATTCCTGGTATTAAGTTAGGTCTTGCAAATATAGTGATAATATATGCAATATATAAATTAAGTTTAAAAGATGCAATATATATATCTATACTTAGAGTAATATTAATTGGAATACTTAGAACCGGTCTATTTAGTATAAGTTTTTTCTTTAGTTTATCTGGCGCTATATTAAGTATAATTGTTATGTATTTAGTTAAAAATACTAAGATGAGTATAGTAGGCGTAAGTGTGTGTGGAGCTATCTCACATAGTGTTGGTCAAATACTAATAGCAATATTATTTTTATCAAACATTAATGTCATATATTATTTACCTATAATGCTTATTAGTTCAATTGTTGCTGGGGTAATAGTAGGAATTATATCTAAAAGATTGATTGAATATTATAATTAGTTGAAAAAATTAAATAAATTTAATATAATGAAATTATAGTAGGAGGAAGTATGAAAAATATTTTAAAATTATTATTTTGTTTATTACTTTGTGTATTTCTGTTTGGGTGTGAAAAAGTAAATAAAAGCGAATATAAGGAAGGAACTTATTATGGATCTGTAGTAGATAATTATGGAGGTACTAATAATGTAGCAACTGCAGTAGTATATATTGGCTCTGATGGCTTAATTAAATCTGTATTTTTAGATACTACATATACAAAAAACGGAGTTAATACTACTAAGAAAGCTTTAGGATTAGATTATAATATGAAATCTAGTAGTGAAGTTGGTAAAGAGTGGTATGAGCAAGTTAGTTTAATTGAATCAAAAGTTATAGAAAATCAAAATATATCATTTATTAAATTAGATGATAATGGTAAGACTGATACAATAGCGGGTGTTACTATTAAGATTGATGCATTATATAAAGCATTAAATAATGCATTAGAGAATGCAAAAAAATAGAACTTAGGTTCTTTTTTTATGGTAAAAATTTCAATAATTTGATATAATTATATTAGACGCTAGAGGTGGATTATGGCAAAGAGAAAAAAGAGAAAAGAAAAAGAAGAGAGTAAACATGGTTTTGAATTAACTGGACTATTATGGATACTTATATCTATAATTGGTTTTGGTGGTGCTGAAATATTTGGACCAGTAGGAAAAATTATATCTAATTTTTCTATATTTTTGAATGGTTCATTATGGGTAATACCACTTATTCTTATATTTCTTTATGGTGCATATGGGTTAATTAAGAATGTTAAACCAGAAATGTTTTCATTAAGAATGTGTGGCTTTTATTTGGCGTTAATTGGTGCTTTAGTATTTTGCCATATTAATTATGTTACAAAGAATAATTTTCTTGTAATGGGTACTTTAGAAAGTACAATAGATCAGTTATTAAGTGTATTTAGTAATAATTTAGATCCAACTGGTGGAGGTATAATTGGTGCATTATTTTCTTTGCTTTTTGTAAAATTATTCTCAATAAAGGGAACTTATATTGTGTCTATATTTTTAATAATATGTGGATTGATAATAATGTTTAATATCTCAGTTGTATCTTTGATTAAATCAATTATATCTAAGTTTAAAAATATGTCATTTAAAAGAGAATTTAAAAAACAGGGTATTACAGTTAATGTAGAGGAAGAAGAAAATGAAGTAGAAGATTTAACTGGTAAGAAGATTATTAGTAGTTTAGATGAATTAGATGAGAATAAAGAAGAGGTAGAAGAAACTGAAACTGAGGTTATTCCATATGAAAGTGTTAGTACTAGTACCTATGTATTGCCGGATTTTAGGAATTTATTAAAGAAGGCTCCTAAAGTTAATAATAATGAAAATAAAGCTGTAATAAAAGAAAATGTAGAAAAATTAGAAAGAGTTTTAAGTGATTTTGATATTGTTGGTAAAGTAGTAGGTATTAATATTGGACCTTCTATTACTCAGTATGAGATAGAACTTAGAAGTGGTACTAAAGTTAATAAAGTATTAGGTATATCTAGAGAAATAGCACTAGCTTTAGCAGCAAAAGATGTAAGAATACAAGCACCTATTCCTGGGAAGAGTACTATCGGTATTGAACTTCCTAATAAAACTAGTGTGGGGGTAACTTTACGTGAGATAATGGAGGATATTCCAAAATCTATGGAAAGTAGTAAATTAGCAGTTGCATTAGGTAAGAATATAATGGGTAAGACTATGTTTATGGAAATAAATAAGACTCCACACTTACTTGTTGCGGGTGCTACTGGTAGTGGTAAATCTGTATGTATTAATTCAATAATAGTAACTTTATTATTACGTACTAAACCAGATGAGGTAAAGATGGTATTAGTTGATCCAAAAAAGGTCGAAATGAGTATGTATAACGGAGTACCACATTTACTTATGCCAGTTGTAACTGACCCTAAGAAAGCTAGTATTGCACTTATGAAAATGGTAAGTGAGATGGAAAGGCGTTATAATCTTTTTGAAGAGTCTAGAACTAAGAATATAACTGATTATAATAAATATGTAGAATCAAGATCTAGAAATATTAATGGAAAGTTAGAAAAATTACCATATATTGTAATAATAATAGATGAATTAGCAGATCTTATGTTAGTTGCTGCAAAAGAAGTAGAAGATTCTATATTAAGAATTACTCAGATGGCAAGAGCAGCAGGTATACATTTAATTGTTGCTACTCAAAGGCCATCTACTGATGTAATAACTGGTATTGTAAAAGCAAATATTCCTTCACGTATATCATTCGCAGTATCATCAAGTATAGATTCAAGAACAATATTAGATATGACAGGTGCTGAGAAATTATTGGGTAAAGGTGATATGTTATTTTTACCTATGGGTGAAAATTCACCAGTAAGAATTCAAGGAGCGTTTGTATCTGATGATGAAATTAATAAAGTAATTGATTATGTAGTAGGTCAGCAAAAAGCACAATTTGATAATAAGTTTAATTTAGATGCTACTGCTACTACTATGCATAACGATGATGTTGATGATAGTGATGTAGAAGAAAAAGATGATCCTTTATATAAAGATATAGTTGAGTTTGTAGTAAAAACTGGTAAAGCATCAGCTTCATTATTACAAAGAAAATATAAACTAGGATATAATAGAGCTGCAAGAATAATAGATTTATTAGAAGAAAGAGGTATAGTGGGTCCTCAAAATGGTTCAAAGCCACGTGAAGTGCTAGTAAAACTAGAAGAAAGTGGTGATACTGATGGCAAGTAATAAAAATTATTATTTATATGTAGTGATTAAAAAAGGTAGAGGTGTATCATTTAGTGTATTCGATGGTGGTAAAACTCTAAGAGAAATAGATGAATATACTACCACTTGTGATGATTATGATCACTTAATTAATACATCATTAGAAAAAACTATGAGCCCATTTGGTAGAAGTGATGTAAAAAAAGTTGAAATAAGACGCTGTTTTGATTCAAGAAGGAAAGAAATATATCCTACCAAGTTAAATATATTATATAGTGGTGATAAAGGTGTATTTGATAAGGGTGAAATAGAATCTGAATTGCGTTCTTTAGAAAGAGATAAGGAATTTGTAATGGACTTCATAGATAAATACACTACAAGTAATTATCCTTATTTTCTAAAGTCAGCTGCATATGATGTAAAAGGCAAACTTGTAGAGGGTATGCCTTATTCACTAGAACTTGACGAATTTGAAAGAAGGCTTCTTCGAGATAGTAAAAGAAAACCAAGTTATAAAACTTTTAGAGATATATATATTGCAATAAGAGATTATAAGCCTAAAAATGCACAGAAGGAAGAACCTAACATTGTTCCAGAGAATAGTTCTGTTGAAAAACCAGTTCCTATAGAAGTTATTAATACTTTAACTGGTATTCCTGCGCGTTCACATTGGTATACTCCTACTGAAAATGAAAGAGTATCTGCTGGTAGTGATGAGATTGTAACAGCTGAAGAAATTGAAGAAAATACACGGGAGTATTTAAGACACCATGAAAGAGAATTACTAGACTTAGAGGACGATCCTTGTGCCGATGGTAATAGAGAAGTAGAGCCATCTACAGATGATTATAATCCAAGTTATCAGAGAAAAACGCTAGGTAGTGATGAACCTATAACTCCTTTTGAAAACCGTCAAATTTGGATTGAATATTGTATGAAGCATTATCCTGAATTATTAGATCCAAGTGATATAGAGGAGTATAATGGGGGGTCTTACAAGAAAAAGAATTAATGTAATTAATTCTTTTTGTATAGGTGAAATATGAAAGATTTAGAATTATTTTTAAAGTATTTAGAAGTAGAAAGAAATTATAGTATAAATACTATAAAGAATTATGAATTAGATATAACTGAATTTATAAGTTATTGTGATAATAACAATATAAATATATATAAATTAGATTATAATATGGTAAAGAAATATTTAATTGAATTATATAATAAGAATTATAAGGCTACTTCTATATCTAGAATGGTTAGTTCTTTAAGAACTTTTTATAAGTATTTGTATGATAGAGGTTTAGTAGATAAAAATATATTTAAGTATATAAATAGTCCTAAAAAAGAAAAAAGATTACCTAAATATGTTACTAATACTGATATAGATGATATATTTAAAATACCTGATTTATCTACTCCTATTGGAATTAGAAATAGACTTATATTAGAACTTTTATATGGAACTGGTATAAGAGTATCTGAATTATGTAATATTAAGATTTCCGATATAAATTTTAGCGATAAGAGTATAAGAATATTGGGTAAAGGTTCTAAAGAAAGAATAGTGCTTTATGGAAGTAAATGTGAAGAAATACTTAATATATATTTAGAAAGTAGTAGAGGAATATTACTTGGTAAACATGTTAGTGATTATTTAATAGTAAGTACTAATAGAGGTAATAGAATTAGTACTAGAAGTATAGAAATCGTAATAGATGATATTATAAATAAAGCCGCAATTAGTAAAAATGTTACTCCACACGTATTTAGACATACGTTTGCAACTCATTTACTTAATGAAGGTTGTGATATTCTAATTGTAAAAGAATTATTAGGACATTCATCATTAGATACAACTGGTATATATACTCATATATCTAATGAAAAGTTAAGAAGAGTATATTTAAATTCACATCCTAGAGCAAAAAAATAAAACTAAGATTAGTTTGTACTAGTCTTAGTTTTTTGTTGATTCATATAATGATCATATCTAATTTTTAATTCAGCATCATATATTGTTAAATTATTCTTTTCTCTTAACCATTCAAGAGCAAATGCAGAAATATTACTTGTATTAGATATTAATTCTTTAGATAAAGTATCAATTATTTTTTCTTTAGCATCTTCTAAAGATGGTTTTTCTTTTTGATCTGTTTTAAGTATTATGTGGTATCCATATTGAGTTTTTACTGGTTCTTTTGTATATTTACCAACTTCTAGTTTTATAGCTGCTTCTTCAAATTCACTTACCATTTCACCTCTGTTGAAGTATCCTAAGTTTCCTCCATCAGAAGCACTTCCATCTTTTGAATATTCTTTAGCTAAATCTTCAAATTTAGCACCATTATCTAACTTCTTAATAATTTCTTTAGCAGTATTTAATGCTTCGTTTTCTGCTTTCGTTTTTTCTTCATCTGTCATACTATCAGTAGCATTTGATGTTATTAATATATGACTTGCTTTGATATCACCAATAGCTTTATCTTTATAATATTCTTGTATTTGTTTATCAGTTATTAAACTCTTAGCATAATCGCTTATTGCAAGTTCTTTTTTATAAGCAACTTCAATATAATCTCTTAATTGCTTTTCAGTACTTACACCATAATAATAACTAATTGCATCACTGAAATCTGATCCCCATTGATTTTTCATTGCAGTAATTTGAGAATCAATTTGAGTCTTCATTTTACTATCAGTTTCATATACTTTATTTAATAGTAACTTATCAATAGAATTAATCAACATATTTGTTCCATAAGTATCTTTTAATTCTTGATAGAAACTTTCAGTAGTCATAGTAATACCATCCATTTGTATTACTAATTCACTACCATCCTTTAATTTTGGTATTTTACCACAACCAGTTAATGTGAATATTATAAGTAATAAACATAATAAATTTTTAAATGCTTTTTTCATATATCCTCCTTTGTACATATTTTATGATAACAAAAATTAACTAAAAATACAATAATTTAGACATAAGTAATCACACTTATTTTCATTTACCATAAAATAATGTGAAGAGAAAAGGAGGAATCGATTATGGGACATGGATATATTAGCGGATCTGCGATAGTTCTTGTACTTTTTATAATATTGGTAATCGTAGTTGGTGCCTACATTTAAATTAAGGAGGTGTAAAAATGGCTTGTAATACTACAAACAATTGTGGTTGTAACAACAATAATGGTTTTTTAATAATCATTGTTTTATATATTTTACTCGCAATCATATTAGGTTCAGTAATATGTTAGAAAGATTGAGTAATCAATCTTTTTAATTTTGACAAAATATATAATTTGTGCTAGTATAGCTGCTTAACAAAGGGGGAAATTGTTATGTTAAAAACATTCTATAGTGAAAGAAGTAATGGCCCTATGAGTGGTGGTAAAGCGTATTATGATACAACTATGTCTAGGGAAGAAATAATTAAAGATTTAAGAGAAAGAAGGCAAAAATTAGGAGAGTTAAAGGGTTTTAGTGGAAAACGTATTCTCATTCCACTTCAAGATGTAAAACTTGAAAAATATTCTAATGGTCATTGTGAAGATGTAACTGAAAGAATGCAAGATACTTTAAATGAAAATCCAGATTATGATTTATGGAATTTTGATATACCATGTGATGTTATGTATATTGATTCTTCTTTAGAGGGTGTCGCTCTTGCATATCCAGTTGCTGATTGCCCAGTAGTAATTGCAAGTACAAGAAAGGCAATGGCTCTTGGACATTGTAGCGCAGTACATATAGATAGAATGCTTCCAAAACATATAGTTGAAGCTTTGAGAAGTAAAACTAATTGTGTAGATGGTGCAATAAATGTATATGTAGGGCCTTGTGCTGGTGATAGTTATGTATATGAAACATATCCAAATTGGGCTAAAGATCCTATATGGGAACAGTTTGTAACTGATACCGGTAATGGATTTAGAATTGATCTTAAAGGGGCTATACGTAAAGAATTAGATGATATTAATGTCAGCAACGTAACAATGTCATCACTAGATACTATAACTAATCCAAGATTTTATTCAAATTATGCATTCAATCATGGTGATCCAACAAAAAATGGTAGATTTTTAACTGGTGCATACTTTGATGATAGAAGTAGTCCATATACTGGATTTGGTAATAGTATTACAAAACGCTAAAATATTTTAGCGTTTTTTTTATATAATAAATTGGTAAATTATTGCCTAATTTTCTTGTAATGCATATAATAATAGTGATAAAATAAGTATAGGTGATAGGATGAATATCAAAGATGTTAATATAAACTATGTTCAATATGGCAATGAATCCGGTAAGGAAGTAGTCTTATTACATGGATGGGGTCAAAATATTGAAATGATGAATCCAGTGGGTAAAGGATTAGAAAGTGATTATCACATTACAATATTAGATTTACCTGGATTTGGTAAAAGTAGTGAACCACCGTTTGGTTGGTCTATATATGATTATTATGAAATGTTATGTGAGTTTTTGGATAAATTAAAAATTAAAAATCCAATATTAATAGGACATTCTTTTGGAGGTAGAGTAGCAATATTGTATGCTGCTAAGAAAAAAGTACATAAACTAGTACTTTTATCTTCTCCATTTAAAAAGAGTACTAAAACTAATTCATTTAAAGTTAAGGTATTAAAAACTTTAAAAAAGATGACATTTTTAAATGATTTGGCTGATTTTATGAAAACTAAAATAGGATCAACAGATTATAGAAATGCAACTCCTACTATGAGAAGAGTACTAGTTAATACGGTTAATGAAGATTTAACTGAATATTTAAAACAAGTTAAAGTACCAACTATAATAATATGGGGAAGTAATGATACTGCGGTTTCTATTGAGGATGCTAGATATGCAGAAGAAATAATGGAAGATGCTGGACTTATTGTATATGAGGGTTGTACACATTATGCATATTTAGAAAGATTAGATCAAACTATTAATATTTTGAAAGAGTTTTTAGGAGGTAAATAATGATAATAAAAGTAATACTTACGATTGTATGGTTTGTATATTTATTTTATAGAACAAAGAAAGCATTACATATGGCTCAACAAAATCTATATGATGATGATAGAAGATATTTAAAATGGATACATAAGAATTTTAAGAAAATAATGTGTAATATTGAAATGTCTCAATTATTATTATTATTTCTAATATTATTTATAAATAATGATATAGTAGTTCCAATACTTTTTATAGCTACATACTTAGTATTAGCATTTAGAAGTTTTGCATTAAATGAAATGGAAGTAGTAAAGAAAAAATTAGTAGTTACAGCAAGAGTTAGAAGGATACTTTGTACAGTTACAATTATTTATGCATTAATAATATATTTGGGTTTAAAAGTTAATATTAATTATTATGCAATAATTACATTACTAGCATATTTACAATATTATATTGTATTACTAGCAATTAAGATTAATATACCAGTAGAAAAATGTGTGTTCTTAAGTTATAAAAGGAAAGCAATGAAAAAATTAAGATCTATGCCTAATTTAAAGGTTATTGGTATTACTGGTAGTTATGGTAAAACTAGTAGTAAAAATATATTAAATGATATATTAAATGTTAAATATAATTCACTTGCTACTCCTAGGAATTTAAATACTCCATATGGACTTATAATGACAATTAATAATTATTTAAATAAATTTGATGATATATTTATTGCAGAAATGGGTGCATATAAAAGAGGAGAAATATTAGAATTATGTAATTTAGTTAATCCTACATATGGAATACTTACTAGAATTGGTACTGCTCATTTAGAGTTATTTGGTTCACAAGAAAATATTCAAAAGGGTAAGTTTGAATTAATTGAATGTTTACCATCTGATGGAGTAGCAGTATTAAATGCAGATGATCCATTACAAGTAAATTATAAAATTAGAAGTAAAGTACCAGTATTATGGATAGGTATTGATAATAAAGCACATTATCAAGCTACTAATATAAAGGTAAGTAATACAGGAACAACATTTGATGTAAAAGCATTCGGTGATGATAAAACATATCCATTTCATACTAAATTATTAGGATATAATAATATATACAATATACTTGCTGGTATTGCATTAGGACATCACCTAGGAATAAGTATGTCACAATTACAAGGCGCTGTAAGAGGTGTACAACCAGTAGAGCATAGATTAGAACTTAAAAAGAATGGTGATTTATTTTATATAGATGATTCATATAATTCAAATCCAGTTGGTTCTTCTATGGCACTAGATGTATTAAACCTTATGCCTGGTAAAAAGATTGTAGTAACACCAGGTATGGTAGAACTAGGTAGTATACAAGATGATGAAAATAGAAAATTTGGTGAACACATCGCATCTGTTTGTGATGAAGTAATACTAATTGGTTATAATCAAACTAAAGCAATACAAGAAGGTTTAAAAAACAAAAAGTATAATGAGGAACATATACATATATTAGAAGATGTAGTAGATGCTTTCCCTTTAATAGAAAAACTAAAGGGTAAAGAAACCTATGTATTATTAGAAAATGATTTACCAGATTTATTTAAGTAAGGAGTGATAAAATGAAGTTAAGATTAGGTGTAATATTTGGTGGAGAAAGTGTAGAACATGAAGTAAGTATTATTTCTGCCATACAAGCAATGAAAGCATTAGATGAAGAAAAATATGAAATAATACCAATATATATTTCTAAAGATAGAGAATGGTATACAGGTAGATTATTAAAAGATTTGGATATATTTAGAGATTTAATATTACTAAAAAAATATGCTACTAATGTTGTTCTTACAAATATGGATGATAAATTTGTATTAATAAAGAAAAAAGGAATTAAAAGAGTAATAGATTATGTAGATTTAATATTACCAATTGTACATGGTACAAATGTAGAAGATGGTACTTTACAAGGATACTTAGAATTAATTGGTATTCCTTATGTAGGTTCTAATCTTTATTCAGCTGCAATTGGACAAGATAAAGTATTCCAAAAACAAATATTAGAATCTGCTAATTTACCTGTTACTAAGTACACTTGGTTCTTTGATACTGAATATAAAGAAGATGAAGATGAAGTATTAAAAAGAATTAAATCAATTGGATATCCAGTAATGGTAAAACCAGCAAGATTAGGTAGTAGTGTTGGAATAAGTAAAGTAAAGAGTGAAAAAGATATTAATGAAGCAATAGAAGAAGCAATTAAATATGATGAAAAAGTATTAGTAGAAAAAGTAGTAGAAAATTTAGTAGAAGTAAATTGTAGTGTATTAGGTAACTATGAATATCAAGAAGCAAGTGAACTTGAAGAAGTAATGGGTGTAGATGAATTCTTAAGTTATAGAGATAAATATCTAGGTGGTTCTAAGAAATTAAAAGGAGGAAGATCTACTTCTTCTAAAGGTATGGTTGCGACTAACAGGATATTACCTGCCAGATTAGATGAAAAAATGACTAATGAATTAAAAGAAACTTCTAAAAAAGCGTTTAGAGTATTAAATTCAGCTGGTGTAATAAGAATAGATTATTTAATAGATCATAAGACTAAAAAATATTATATTAATGAAACAAATACAATACCAGGTTCATTATCATTCTATTTATGGGAAGCAACTAATAAATCATATAAAGATTTATTAGATGAAATAATTACTTTAGCTATTAGAACATATAAAAAGAAGAAAAGAAAAGTGTTCTCATTTGATTCAAATATATTAAGTAATTATAATGGATTAAAGGGATCAAAAGGTAAATTAAAAATGTAAAAGTATACATATTGTATACTTTTTTATATTTGATATAATTATTATAATCTAAGTGCGTAAAATATATTTAAGTGTGAGTTTTATAGAGAAGGAGGAATAATGAATTCTATAGAACAATATCAAGAAAAAATATTTGAAAGCATCAAGCATATTGATGAAAATGGTAATGAGTATTGGGAAGCAAGAGAACTCCAATTGATATTAGGGTACAAAGAGTGGAGATATTTTTCTTCAGTGATTGAAAAGGCTCAGGTTGCTTGTTCACAAAGTAATAATAATATTAATAGCCATTTTGGTGTTTACACCAAAATCGTGAAAGTTGGTCCAACCACAAAACCAATCATTGATTATAAACTTAGTAGATATGCATGCTATTTGATTGTACAAAACTCAAATCCAAAGTATGATAATGTTGCTTTTGGTCAAACTTATTTTGCAATTCAAACTAGGAATCTAGTCTAGGACAAATGACAAATAATATAAAAAATATAGATTTACTTTATTTTCAAGGGTTAATTAAAAGAACA
>JAEEGL014836036.1_pt1 | contig 15526 bp, 15 predicted proteins | sample 9134231 | NCBI WGS metagenome assembly JAEEGL01 (sample SAMN16246548, study PRJNA631951) | gut metagenome | biome: gut microbiome; feature: rumen; material: fiber-attached | host: Bos | place: Iran: Karaj | collected 2018-10
AGGCTCCCTATGGATTACCCCAATCAATTTATCTGCGCAACAAAGGCATACACCACCTACCGGCGCTTCGTTCCGGCGCCTTATTTCAGAAAGACGTTTACCGCTGACGCCGCCGACTGCCGGCTGCGGGTCACCGGACTCGGGTTTTACCGCGTCTGGATCCCCGGCACGTGCTGATTCAACCGGCGTTCCTCGGCGCCCTCACCTTTGCCGAGGCGTCCTATACGTCCCCGTTTGGCAACTTTTCCGTGCGCTGGGACCGGACGGACGGCGGCGTGGAGCTGCACGTTTGTACACCGGACGGAATGACTGCCGAAATCGTTCTACCCGACGGTACCCGGTTCGATCACACCGGTGACCGTGTGTATCCGTGCCGCACGGTTTAAACCCCGGCGAATCCTTTTAAGCGCACACGCCGGTGAACAAAAAAAGAGTACGCAGGCCGTAAATGTCTGCGTACTTTTTTCATAAAAAACTTATCCGATCTCGATCCACCATTCCGTCTGATACTGCTTTCCCGGGTCCAGGAACAGCAAGTCGGACTGGAGCGCCAGGTTTTCGACAATCCCCTCCCGCGACGGCAGCGACGTCCAAGGCTCCACGCACAGATAGGGCGCGTCGGTGTTCGGCTTGTGCCAAAGGCCGAGATAGCGAAAGTCCGGGTAGCAAACTGTGATGCTTCGTTGTCCCTTATCAGATCTGATCGTGACTTTCTTTGCCATGTGGTGCAGCACGATCGCGTCGTGGTCAAACAAACGGTGCGACAGGCGAATGCGTCTGCCGTCCTCCAACACAAAGCGCTCCTGCACCGGGGTGACGGCGCCGGAATCGGCCAGCAGAATCCGGTAAGGGTCAGCCGGTTCGTCAAACTCCACGCAGTAATCCGCGTACAAAAGCCCGGCTTCCAGCGGCACGTTGAACCCCGGGTGCCCGCCGACGGCAAAGTACATCCGCGCGTTGCCGGTGTTTTCCACGGTCGTCCGCATCCAAAGCCGCCTGCCGCGCACCTGATAGCGCATCGTATAGCGAAACGGGAACGGATATTGCCGCAGCGTGTTGTCGTCGGAAACGAACTGATAGGTCACACTGTCCGGCGTCCGGTCGGTCACCGTCAGGTCGGCATAGCGCACCAGTCCGTGGTTGCCGAAGCCGTAGGTGGCGCCGTTATAAAGAAACTTGCCCTCCGTCAGCCGTGCAACATAGGGAAAGATGTTCGGCGCGTGACTTGTCCAATAGGCCGGATCGCCCTGCCAAAGATATTCCGTACCGTCACTGCTTTTGATCGATTGCATCTCCGCACCGCGATCGGAAACGGTCACGTTCAATTCTTTGCTTTGTATCGTGGTCAGCATCTTGCACACTCCTTTTTATGCAAAGCATCTGGTGAAAAACTCCGCCAGCAGCCGGAAGATCCGCAACAGCGGATGCAGCGTCACAGTATCCTCCCGGGACTCCGATTGGATTGTGACGTTCAGATCTGCCGGCGCGCTGTAATCGTCAACGATGCCTCCTGCCAGCGTTTCCAGCAGCGCCATCGCCCACTGTTCGGACCAACTTCGCAGAGACTGCTTTGACAGCGCCATTCCGGTGACAGCTGTGACCAGCGCACGCAGCGTTTTTGGCGGCGACAGATGCTGCGCCGCCGAGAGGACCGCACCCTGCAGACACACCAGCAGCAGTTCGGTGTCTGCCCGGCTGCTGATGGTTGCCTCGTCGCCGTGGAACAGCCCGTACATCAGCGTTGCTGCAACTTCATAGGGCTTTTGATAGGCGCTTTGCGGCACCGAAATGCCGTATGGCCGCAGCACGCGCTCGATGCTTTCGCCCTTGCTGGTGTCGTAAATATCAAGGCTTACCGCATCTCCGAGCATACCGGTCAGTTCTTTCGCCGCTTCGTATGCTTTGCTGCCCTCTTTCAGCTTAAACCAGCGCGCCAACCGGTTGACAGAGCCGACATTCCGGTTGAGCCACTTGCCAACGCCGCTCACAAAATAGGTGCGGGCGTAGGACGGAAAATCCTTTTCCATCAGCATTTTCTGCTGCTGCGTCAGCATCGGTGGCAAAAGGGAAGCGTCGATCTGTGTGATGAAACGGCTTTCCACGCGCAGCGCATCGGGCAAAACAGTCAAAAGCCGATAGGTGTTTGGCGAAGCGATCAGCGATCCGGTCTGGATATCGCACAGCGTGTTGCCGCGGTCGGACACCGTGGAGGAGATATCGTTGGCGTGGATGTGTCCGGTCAGCACCGTTCGAATGCCGTGATCCCCGAACCACGACGCAAAGAACTGCCAGTTGCCGAGCATCGGCTGCAGCTCATAGTGCGGCAGAATGCTGTGATGCATCATGGCAAGCAGGGTTTTCCCGTCCTTTGACGCTTGTTCGGTCTGCGCCTTGATCCAGCGAAAGACTGAAGCGCTGATGCGGCCGTCGTCTTCGCCGTAAATGCAGGAATCGATCGCAAGCAAACGATGGGTGCCATCCAAATCTACCGTATAAGACGCTGAATCCTCGTGGCGGAAAAGCGCTTCGTTGTAGCCGAAATCTGCGTAGATTTCACGGAAGGTCTCCATGGAAATGCCCTTGTCGCTGTCTGCGGCGTCGCAGTCATGGTTGCCGTTGATGACAAAGACGCGCTTTCCGGTCGCTGTTTCGGCTTTTCTGAGGTGTTCCGCAAAGGTACGGTGGGACTGCGGTTTGCCGCAGGTCAGATCGCCCGCGATAAGCAGACAGGATGCGTCGGAAGAAGCAAAACCTTCCAGCATCTGCGCAAGGATCGCCTCGGATTCATAGGGCATCTGTCCCTGTGTGGAAGCATAGCCGTATACCTCCGGGTTCAGCAGATGCTCGGTATATTCATCGGAGAACGCGCCGAGATCCGCCGTGCATTGAAAATGGGTATCCGCCGCGACCATGATTTGCAGCGGCGTCTGCGCAGCCAAAGAAAACCCGGCCGGAAGCAAGCTGCACAACAGGCAGCAGATGAAAAACACGGCGCTTGCTGTTTTGACACGTTTGCGCATCGTTAACACCCATCCTTTCCGGACGCAAGATCCTGCATCCCCATCTTTTCTGTTAAATCGTGAAAGCTCTTGTCATACTGTGCCTGTGAGATTGCGCCACGCGCGAGGAACGTTTGCAGCAGGCGGACCTGCCGCAGATACAGCTCTTCTTTCTTTTCTTCGGGAGACAAACGCTCCCATGCCTGCTGGTCCATGGTGAACTCCTTTTCTCTTGCGTCGCGGCAGTACGGTTTCCTTTTCTTCATCATACCACGCGGAATCCGGATTTGCAACAGGTTTCTGCATCCTGCAAAATCAAAGTCCCGAAACCGGGCGTTTGCGTTGTTTCTGACTCCGACGGAGCTTCACATAAAAAGCCCTGCTGTGCCAACCGGCACAACAGAGCTTTCTTCATGTGTTCTCATTCAAAACACATGCTTCAAGCTTTCAAAACCGGAGCGCCAGCGCCTGCCCGGGCTTTAGGGAAAGCCGCACGGTGCCGTTTTCGATCATCACGCTCCCGCAGGGCACATTGCCGTCTGGCGTGATCTCGAACACCTGCGCTTCTTTGGAAGGCGCGTCGGGGATCGCCCAGTCTCCGCTGCGGCCGTTTTTGGAATAAGCGATGAACACGGTGCCATCATCGTCCAGCGGCAGCAATACATCGTCGCCGTCTTTCAGCACAGCGCCGTCTTTTGTGATTCGGCTGTCCTTGCCGAAGCTCACAACGCCGTCGGAAAAGTGTACGATATAGTCGTCGCAGTCCGCTTCGGCGCGTTCACGATGCAAACGGTTCAGATAAAAATACGGAAGCTGCAGGGTGCAGAACTGATATAAAAAGGTGTCTGTCCAACTATCCGGCAGTGGCACCTGCTTCATCCAGATATCCTCGCCGTGCATGGCTCCGTAAAAGACCGCCAACAGCTTCGGATCGGTCAGATGTCCGCTGTAAAGTGACGGCGGAATTCGCATACAGTCTTCGAGCGTCATGTTGCTCGTCCACCACGACGCCGGCATCCGACCGAGCAAACGAATCGGCGCGTCCTGCCAGTTGCCCTCCGGCAGCTCATTCACAGCCGTTGCATAGAACCGGCGGATCGGGTGCTCGGGGGAATCCGCGCGCCATTCCAGTTCGCGGTAGGTATATTCCGTGGTCACGTCGATGCCCAGCGATTGGATATAATCCAGCATCTTGTTGCGTGCGGCATCCTCTTCCTCCACAGACGTATAGGGGTTCAGACTTTGCGCGATGCAAAAATTATCGAGATGCACCGTCCCCGCTTCACGCACAGGCGTGGCTGCGCAGAAGCGATCCCAGTATTTCTTGAACAAGCCGCTTTCAAAATAGCCCTTGTAGGAGACCTTGTAGCCGTCGCGGCCGTTGAAGATCTCAATCGGCATCGGGATTCCCTGCGCATTTTTGACAACGGCGTCGGCCTTGACCAGATCCGGGAAGCAGGGCGTTGCGGTATAGGCGTCGGCCAGATTGCCGTGGAAACTGACAACGGTGTGGAACTTTTTGGCTTCTTCAAAAAGCCAGAACAGGCTCTCGCGCGCGGTTTTGTCTTGGGGGCGCTTAAGCGCTTCGTTGACCACTTCCATCTCGGGGTAGCAGTCGTCGTGACCGAGGCCCTGCCAGCCCACAAGATAGACAATTTTTAAAATGCCCTGCGTCATGTTGTCCATCTTTTTGATGATGTCCAGTGCCTGTTCAAAGGTGATGTAGACCTTTGAGCAATGATTGGGAAAGTCCGGTTCCGCGAGATACATTTTCATCCAGAGCGTCCGGCTGTAATCGTAATTCCATTTTTGTCGCATGGTTTCCATCTCGTTTTTTCTCCTTTTATTTCAGTATCAGTCGGCGGATCACACCTCCATCAGCGTGCGGATCAGGTCTCCCACGCTCCGGCATACGTGCGGCGCATCCCGCACGACGTCCGGCTTTCCGGAATCGACCGCCCACCCCTGATTCGTCAGGATTATATCGAGATCGTTATAATCGTCGCCGACGACCGCGGCGGCGGCCTGCGGGAGCGAGAAGTGCCGCAGAATTTCCCCGACGCCTTCCGTTTTTCCCGTACCGACGTTACCGATATTGACGTGCGGGCCGTTCACAAAAACACTGACGCGGTCACCGAATACGGGCAGAAGCGCCTCTCTGACCTCCAGCGCCCGCTCGGTGCTCGGGAAGGTCGCGTAATAGTGATGCCGTGGCTTGCCGTCGCTTTTTGAAAAGTATTCGATATCATCATATCCCGCCATAACGGTTTCGAGCGCCGCAAAGGTATCGGCCGGAATGAGAGATTCATACAGGATCTCCTTCTCCGGCGAGAGGATCAGGCATCCGTTGCAGACGATCAGATAGTCAAACGGCAGACGAACCTCTTTTGCCGTGTCGTAAAAATCAATGCCCCTGCCCGTAACCACGCCGAAGTACCGCCCGTCTGCCCGCCAACGGTCAATGGCGGCTCTTGTTTCATCGTCAATCACGCCGTTTCGGTTCAGCGTTCCGTCGTAATCGGTGGCGATCAACCTTTTTTGCATGCCGCTTCCTCCGCTTAAATAAACGTAATTTCCCGCGCCGTATGGTTTCTACTGCAGCCGGTCACGTACTGCATGGTCCCGCCGGGCAGACGGCTTTCAAAATTGAAATGCACGTGACCGGCGAGCACGGCCTTGATTCCTTTTTCGCTGTTGACATACGCCGCAAAATCCCGGGTCGCTTCCGTCGGGCATTGCGTTTTGACGCCGTATGCGGAATAGCCGGACGTGTGCGCTTCGTCGCACCCCACAAGATACGCGGTGCCGTCCCGCCAATACGCGACGCTGCGTTCATAAAGGGACTGTTCAAAAAGCGGCGCGTGCATAAACAAAACCACCGGCGCGCCTTTTTGTACTTCCGTTTTCAGACGTTCGGTCTGCCATGCCTCCACCTGATGATACGCGTCGTCGATCCCCACAAAATTGACGCCGCCCACCATGCGGGACGTAAACATAAGGTCCGCGCCCATATTGCCCATGCGCGTCAAGCTCTGCATCCGGTATTCCATATCCTCAAATCCGCCGTCGCTTCTCCAGTATTCGTGGTTGCCGGCGATAAAGAGAACGTTTTCCTGTTTCAGGAATTCCCGCAAAAACGCTATGTTCGCGTTGGACGCAAAATCGATCAGATCGCCCGTATGTAACAGCAGGTCGCAGTGCGCGTTCGCGTAGGCGAACTGCTCGTCCAGCGACGCAAAAATAGGCGTGGGGGCGCCGCGGCGGACAGCAGCTTCTTTGAACTGCAGTTCGTCGTCTTTTTCGCACAGCGGCAAATGCGTATCGGTGATATGAAGGATGCGGACAGGCTTGTCGAGCCCGATGGGGATTTCCGTTCGAATCAGATCCATCTTTCCTCCGTTTTTCTCTCAGGTCGTATTCTGCAGCGCGGAAATCATTTCGCTCTCCGCTTCATAAGACGGCGAGGCAGCTTCTTCGCTGTGTGCGTCCGCCCGCTCCTGCAGGACTTTCATAATCTCAACGTGCTTTTCGTCTGTGAAATCCCAGAAGAAGATAAACGGCAGCATCATCAGCACAAAGCCGGCAAGGTCAAACAAAATACCGATCAGCATACATTTCAGACGCACGTCATCCATATACAGCACATCCCAGTCGGACGTAAAGCCGATGCTGACAAAAATCAGCGGAATGATCAGACCGACCATGGACGTGATCGGTTTTGTGAACCAGCCGATCAGCTCCTGATAGCCTTCAAACCGTTCGCCGGAAATGTACATCTGATAGTCGCTGATACGGGTTTTCATATCATCCTTTGCAATGCCGATGGCGGACGTCATCGCATTGTTGATAAACAGGCCGATAAACAGCAGGATGCCGCATGCCCAGTGCATTTTTCCGAGGAACAATATCGCAACGATATAGATGACAGATCGAATGATGTTTGCGATCTGTTCAAAAATGCGCAGCGTCTTATACTCAAACCGTTTCCGAATCCACGGCGCAAAAAACTGCCCGGGGGTACCGGCAAATTTGAACACCAGCTCCGAAACCGAAAAGATCAGACCGGTCTCGCGCCAGGTATAAATCAGCAGGATCGTCTGCACATTCAACATACCGTTGCCGAGCGAATCCAACAGCTCAACCAGCTTGTTGATCCAAAGATATTTGTTTTTGAGAATGCCGCCCACACAGGTCCAGAACGAGAAATACTCCTTCTCCTCGATCGGCGGCGCGGGAATGCGTTCCTTGATACCGTGCAGACTGATGAACATGATCACCGCGCTGGCAAGAAAGAACGGCGGCAGCAGATAGCGGAACATATCGCGGTCGCGGATGCCCTCCAAAAACAGCGCACCGGCAATGGTGGGCAGTAAAAAGTTGACAATGTTCTGCACCAGATGGCTGAGCTTGACGGGGATGGAATTGATGATCAGTCGTTCCTGCTGGTCGGGACTGATCGCCTTTGCCACCTTTTCCGTGTGGCCGGTAAACGTGAATGCCGTATAAAGCTGGAAGAGCAAAAACAGCTTCCAGACACGCTCGGTCATCGGCAGCTCATACAGCGGCAGCCAGCAGATCAGCATGGCGACCACAACGCCCTGTACGATATTGGCATAGGCGAACAGTTTATAGCGTCCGAGCTTTTTGAGCAGGAGCTTGCGAATCACGATATTGCGGAAGCCGCTCCAACTGTTGGCAAGAAAATGCGCGCCGAAGATTTTGAACAGACTGACCGCATCGATGCCGGGCCACTTGGCGTCCAGCGATTGCCGCAGCGTTTCCGGCAAAAGAGCCGCAGCATCAAACACCAGCAGCATTATGCCCAGCACGGTAAACGACAGATAGACCGCAAAGTACTTACGCTCCACCTTTTTCGGCAAAAAGCCGAGGTTCGCGTCCACGCCCATGGAAAGAATGTCCCACAGATAGGTGAGCGCAATAAAGAAGGTGTTGATTGCGGCGAAGGTCAGCAGCGGAATCTGATAATAGAACGCGACCAGATAGCAGCCTGTGCCAAAAGAGAGGAACTTACAAAGATATTGCAGCGTATAGTCACCGCCGACCGCGCCGAAGATGGAAAGATATTCCCGATACGGCACATATTTGCCCGGCGGCGGCGTTTTCCAGTAGGTCTTCGCGTTGGAGAAAAACGTTTTGATTTTTCCGTTTCCGTCAGCCATGCTGTTCCGCCTCCTCTCTGCCCTTGTTCAGTTGTTCCGTCTGATATGCTTCGATCAGCGCTTCGGCGTCCGCGCGCGATTTTCCGAACTGCGGCTCCGGCGCCTTCCAGAGAGGACCTGCCTTCAGATTCTTTGGGCGCCACGCTTCGCCGAGCGTCAAAGCTTCGTCGTCCGCTGCTTCGAAAAAGAGGTTCTTCGCCCCGCTGCACGAGAAAAGCGCGTGATGTCCGATCTCACGCAGCGACGCGGGGAAAAACAGCACCGGGGCCAGACTGCCGCATTTGCTGAACGCGTCGGAGCCGATGGTTTCCAGCCCGTCGGGCAGCGAAAAGCCGGTACCGGCGAGCGTGTCCAGCGACGGTTCATAGTCGTACGCACCGAGCCTTTTGCAGCCGAAAAACGCCATATCGCCGATTTCGCGCAGCGAAGACGGCAGCAGAAGATCGCGCAGGTGTTCGTTCTTGAGAAACGCAAACGTGCCGATCCGTTCCACGCCCTCGGGAACGGCATAGCTGTTGGGATAGGTCTCATCGCCCGCGTTGTCGGTCGTTTTGCGGTAGCACGCGGGATACAGCAGCAGCGTTTTGCCGTCTTTGCTGTAGAGCACGCCGTCACGGTCGGTATAGGCTTGGTTTTCGGGATCCACCGTTACGCGCTGCAGCTTTTTCAGGTTATAGAACGACGTTTCCTCAATCCGCTGCACCGATTTGCCGATCACCAGCTCCTCCACATATTCGTCCGCGTTGACAGCATACGCCTTGACGGCGACGACCGGACGTGTCTCATCCGGCTCCTTGCCGTCTTTGTTGCGGACAAAGTCGATCGTCAGTGTCTTGGTGGACACGTTGCCGTTGAAGCCGGTCAGCACCCAGCCGTTTAAGCTTTCGTCGCCGCCGATCTCCGTTTTTTCGCTGAATGCATAAGGCGGTCGGGAGATGGAGATCAGGGAGATTGTGACCGACACGCCGACAAAAACGATCAGCGCAAGAATGAATACCAGTTTCTGCCATGTTTTCATGGAGCCATCCTCCTGTGTGATGAATCGCCGGGGTTGGGATAACGCAGGGGTCGCTTTTGCATTTTGTTTTTGGGTTCGTGTCTCTCATGCAAATTGTGATATTTTATTATAGCATACTCTCCGGGAAGATACAACATGTTTTTTGATGAATTGTATAAAAAATTGTTACTTGTTGAAAGAATTGTGTGAAAAATCAACAATCCGCCCGGCGGCTAAAACGTGCCGGCGAAGAATATCTTTCCCGAACAGCGCCAACAATCAGGTCCGGATTCATTTCGGCTTCTGTTGATTTTGCGGACACGATTGATTATAATAAATACAAGCTGCCGTCGATCTCGCGCAGCGATCCGGCGTATCCCGAACAGGAATACTGGCGCGGGCGCATCTGGCCGCCGATGAACTATCTGGTGTATGAAGCGCTGCAACACGCAAACATGGAAGAGGAAAAGCGGCTGCTGGCAGCGTCCTCTCGGGAAATCTTTTTGCGCGAATGGCGGGAACACGGGCACGTGCACGAAAACTACAGCGGTATCGACGGCACCGGCTGCGGCGTTGACAGAAGCTGCAGCTTCTATCACTGGGGCGGTCTGCTGGGCTATATTGCGATTACGCAGGCGGACGCCTGATGGAAACACACAAAAAAAACAGCCGCAACCTGTCCGGTTGCGGCTGTTTTCCTGCGCTTCGGCGTTATTTTCAATAATCGGTCTTTGCTCCTTTGCAGATTTCTTTTCGCATCTGCGCCATCAGACCGGAAAGCGTCTGTGCCTTCAGTTCGTTTTCTGCCTTTTCTTCAATTTCCTGAAACGCCTGCGTGAGCACCGACTCGATGTGTCTGCCGACGATGCACGCGTCGTTGGCGTTCCGGTGCAAATCAAACACGTGCACCTGTTCGGTTTCATAGATTGCCCGGTAGACGTCGTAAAGCGTCAACGTCTGCGGCGGCACGCGCAGCACAAATCCGCCGACGCCCGGGCGCCCCGCCAGAATGCCGCCCTTTTTCAGCAGCGCCGTCAGCTTGCGGATGTAGCTGGGATTGGTACCCACGCTGTTTGCAATCTGCTCCGAGGTCAGCGGTGCTTCTGCCCCGGCAATCATAATCAGCGTATGGATCGCCGAAGAAAATCTGGTGTCCGTCATCTCTCTCTTCTGAAGCTGACAATGTACCGGGTGTTCTCCGGCGCTGCAAGACCGGGATCCGCAAACACAAAGCTGCCTTTGATCCCGTCCTCTTCGCAAACCAGATCAAAATGCGCCAGTGCGATGCCGATATCCACCTTCTGAATGTCGCCCAGTGCATTGTCGCGCATGGTTTTTGCTTCATAAAAATGTACTGTGTCGCCGTCCAGAATCACGCGCCACGGCTGTCCGTTGGTGGCGGAGGGCGCGAGACGCAGCGCTTCCAGCGCGTCAAAAAAGTCGCCCGCGTCCGCTTTTTGCAGCGGCGTGTCGAAGGATTGCCGGAAGAACAGCGTGTCAAACGCCTTGCGCTCGTCCGCCTTGAGTCCTTTACGCATGAGCCTTTCGCGCACGGATTTCTTTTCCGCCGGATAACCGACCGGACTTGCAACCGGCAGCACCTCGTCCGGCTGCACCGCCATCGCCGTTTCAAACGCGCTGCGGCTCAACGACGCCGCCAGCATCACGGTGCCCACGCCGCGCGACCACGCATACAGGCACGCCTTTTCAAAGCTGTAGCCAAACGCGATTTCGTAATTTGTCACCCGCGCAACCTTTGCCGCAAGATATGCCTGCTCGCCGATGATTACCGGACTGGACAGATTGTTTTCTTTGGCGTTCATCAGCCGGAACGTCACGGGCACACCGAACGGATTCTGCAGCTGCGCCAGATATGCCTCCAGCGCGGTGTTGTCTTCGGCGCTGAGCGCTCTGCCGTCGAAGGTCCGCACGCTCCTGCGGGTACGGATGGTTTCTTTGATGGATGGTTGCATGGGAATCTTCCTTTCTTTGTTGTATTTGTATCTGATACAAATACAGTATAAAGGGAATGACCTGCTTTGTCAAGACGTCCGGTGCGCCGGGTGTGATGCTTTATTATAGCACACAATTCATGATAAATGGGTCATTCACAAATAAATAATCATAATCTGTCAAAGTTTTGCCGTCCGGGCAGGGCTTTCGGCATTTTCTGAAGCCGAAGACGCGGCCTTCTGGTTCTGCTCCTGCGGCAGATTCGATCACAAAGAGACATCCGGCAGATCGGAAGTCCGAAAACAGCATTGACATTTTGCAGGAATTGCCGTATTCTTTTATTGGAAAAGGAGGCGCGACACATGACTTGCTATCAACGTTTCTTAAGCTTTCTGGTTGCGGCGGCAGCCGGTCTGAGCGGACTGTTCGGCATCACGTGGACCGATGCCTTTGAACCGGATACCTTTCCGCTGATCGCCGTCTGCGAACAGGCGGCAGACACGGTTCGCGTCTGTTCGTTCAATATCCGCAACACAGACGTCAACGGCACCGGCATGGAGCACCGGATTCTCAACGCCCTGCAGCAGATCTCTGAGATCGCGCCCGATTCCATGGGCGTGCAGGAGGCAACCACCCTCTGGATGCCCGCGCTGCGTTCGCTTGCGGGCTACGGGGTCGTCGGCAAATGCCGGGACCCGCTTTCTATTGGCGAATTCAACCCCATCGTATATAACAAACAAAAATACCGGCTGCTGGACGCGGGCACGTTCTGGCTTTCCGAAACACCGCAGGAGCCTTCTGTCGGCTGGGACGCCGCCTATCGGCGCATCTGTACATGGGCTGTTTTGAAGAACCGCAAGACCGGAGCGGTCTATGCGCATATGAATGCCCACTTTGACAATCAGGGAAAAACCGCGCAGCTTCAGGAAGCCAACATGATTGTCGCGTTCGCAAAGGAGCATTTTCCCGATCTGCCGGTGGTCTTCACGGCGGATCTGAACAGCCGCCCCGGTTCGCAGACGTATCAGATTCTGACGGCTGCTCTGACCGATACGCGCACCGCTTCCCCGGACAGCGTCGGCTTCGGCACGTTTCATAACACGCAGCCGCAAACACACCGGGAGGACATCATCGACTATATCATGGTAAACGAGGCTGTGCAGCCGCTGGTATACCGTACCGTCACCACGGGCGTGTCCGGCCGGTTCGTTTCCGACCACTTCCCCATCTACGCAGATATCCGTCTGCAAGATTCGCTAAAGGTCGAGCCTGCGCCGAACGAATAAGCGCATCGCCCCTTTGACCGGTTCGCTTTTGCGGTCGGCGCTCCGGGCCGGAAACGACCGCATACCATTTGTTCAGGCATCCCGCTTTGTTTGAAAAGGAGCCAAAAGATGATTACATTAAAACTGCTGAAACGACTGCTCGCCCTCATCAGCGCACTGCTGATTCTTTTGTCCAACGCTGTCAACACCGCCTTCAACGGCGACGTCTATCCGTTTGAAAGCAACACAAAAATCGTTGGATTTCAGACCTTTGTCCGTTCGCAGGGTGTGACCACGGACGGCGAATCCTGGATTTTCAGCGGCAGGGGTGCGCTGATCCGCACAAGCTTTGACGGCAAAGAGGTTTTAACCGTGAATCTGACGCCCTTCAAGGGGCTGGAACATCTGGGTCTGAAGCATGTCGGCGGTATCAGCTGCAAAGACGGCGTGCTGCTTGCGGCAATGGAGGACAGCAACGTCTGGAAGCATCCCACGGTTGCGGTTTTTGACGCAGAAACCCTGACGTTTACCGGCAGATATCACACGTTTTCAAATGAGGTGTTTACAGACGGGCTGCCGTGGGTCACGTTTTATGAAGATAACTTCATTGTTGCCGACTGCTATGATACCGACCGGCTGTATGTGTACCGTCTCGACGATTTTTCACTTGTCAAAGAGATTCCGCTCTCGATGATTGTTGATGAAATCCAGGGCGGTGAAGTTTGGGAAAACACCCTGTATGTCGGCACAAACGACCCGACCAGAGCGGTTTACAAGATCGATTTAGCAGACGGCAGCGTATCCAAGCTGTTTGACCGCATACAGTATCAGCCGAAGCTCATCCCCAACTTTGGCGGCGAAGGCGAAGGACTGACAGTTTTGCCGATGCGCGACGGAACCTTTATCCACGCGCTGGATGTCGGCGCATTGTTTATTGATTCCAATCTCCGGCATTACAAGCTGGATGCGGCGGCCTAATCGCCGCAGCGGCCGGCTCCACGCGACCGGACGATGCTGTCCAAGCGGGTCAGTCCTGCGCTTCCAAGCGCTTGCATCGTGCGCCCGTTTGTTTTGCCGGTGCGTCTGACAACAAGTGAACTTTTCCCGCACAGTGCATGAAAAAAGGTGATACCATGAATATGTGGAACTATTATACATCGAAAGAGATCAAGCCCGCGGGCTGGCTCAGGCGTCAACTGACCATTCAGGCGGAAGGACTGAGCGGCAATCTGCATAAGATCTGGCCGGACATCCGCGACAGCGCGTGGATCGGCGGAGACCGCGAAGGTTGGGAACGTGTCCCCTATTGGCTCGACGGCTTTGTGCCACTCGCCTATCTGCTGGAACGGGAGGATCTGATTGCCGACGCAAAGAAATACATCGACGCGATCGTTGCCGCGCAGGAGGAGGACGGCTGGATCTGCCCCTGCAAAAAAGAAAAACGGGCACACTATGATACCTGGGCCGTTCAGTTGATTTGCAAGACACTGAAGGTGTACTACGATTGCTCCGGCGACGAACGGATTCCCGACGTACTCTACCGGGTGCTGAAAAACTATTACGACCTGCTGAAAAGTGGCGAGATCAGGCTGTTCGGCTGGGCAAAATTCCGCTGGTTTGAAACCTTTATTTCGCTCAACTTCCTGTATGAAACGTATCACAAGGACTGGATCAAAGACCTTGCAAAGATTTTGAAAGCACAGGGGTTTGATTACACGACCGCAACAGAAAAATGGAAAACGCCGCGGCACGTGTGGCGGCGCAATACGCATATCGTAAACCTTGCCATGATGCTCAAAAGCGAAGCGGTGTCGCACGATCTGCTGGGGGAAGACTATACCGATCAGGCAGAAAACCTCCGCGGGATCCTCGACCGCTACAACGGCACCGCGTTTGAGGGCTTTACGGGCGACGAAGTACTGTCCGGTCTTGACCCGACCAGAGGCACCGAATGCTGCGCGATCGTGGAGCAGATGTATTCCTACGAAGAAATCTTTGCCCATACCGGCGACAACAAGTGGGCTCAGCGTCTGGAAGTGCTCGGCTTCAACGCGCTGCCCGCAACGCTCAGCGAGGATATGTGGACGCATCAGTATGTGCAGCAGGTCAATCAGGTTGCCTGTCAGAAAACCATGCTGATGGCGCCGTGGAGCACGAACGGTCCCTATGCGCACACCTTCGGTCTGGCGCCGAATTTCGGCTGCTGCACGGCGAACTTCAATCAGGGCTGGCCGAAATTTGCGCTCTCCGCGTTTCTGCACAAGGACGACACCATTTTGAACGCCGTGATGCTGCCGTCGGTGCTGACCGAAAAAGGTGTCACCATCCGGCTCGATACGGCATATCCGTTCCGCAATCAGATGCACTACACCATCGAGGCGGAAAAGGCTTTCATTTTAAAAATCCGTATCCCCTCTTTTGCAAAGAATCTTCGCGTCAACGGTGAGTCCGCCGACACCGAGGATCTTGTGTTCGAGATCGGCACCGGCAAAACCGAGATCGACGTGGCATTTGAAACGGCACCGTATCTCAAGAAACGACCCAACAACCTGTACGCGCTGCAAATGGGTTCTCTGCTTTTCTCCGTGCCGGTTGCCTATGAAAAGCAAATGCGCGAATATACGAGACGAGGCGTGGAGCGCAAGTTTCCCTACTGTGATTATCAGCTGATTCCGAAAACGCCCTGGAACTATGCCTTCGCCGCCGACCGGTTTGAAATCAGCCGCAACAGACCGGGAGAGGTTCCGTTCTCGCAGGAACACCCGCCGGTCACGATCAAAGCGAATATGCAGCAGATCGCGTGGGGTCTCAAGTTCCCCTACAAAAGCATTGCAAGAAAAACGCCGAAATCCGTCGCGCCGATCAGTGAAACGCAGGAGATCGACCTTTGCCCCTACGGCTGCGCAAGACTCCGGATGACAGAAATGCCGGTGCTTGGCAAATAGTCCTATGTCCATGAAGATATGACACATACAGCTGCAAACGATAATGCGCACCGCAGCAAAGGAATCGGCGCTGCGCTGTTTCACTATGCGGAAGATGCCTTGCGGAGCGATGCGCGTTATATCGTCTTAAGTACAGCGTCGAAGAACTGGAAAGCCGTTTTTCACTTTTATCTCGATGAACTCGGTA
>JAEEGL010771719.1_pt1 | contig 15525 bp, 10 predicted proteins | sample 9134231 | NCBI WGS metagenome assembly JAEEGL01 (sample SAMN16246548, study PRJNA631951) | gut metagenome | biome: gut microbiome; feature: rumen; material: fiber-attached | host: Bos | place: Iran: Karaj | collected 2018-10
TATGTAAATTTCCTGTGAGACGTTCATGCCTTGCATTTTTCCGCTGCCTGTGACGCTGTCGTATCGCCTGAGCGACTCTCGTGCATCGTATCCGTCGATGGTGAGCGGAGTCCTTGAATTTGGGCCGTGCGAGTTGCGTGTCACGCGTGTTTTTGGTATAATCCACCACCAAAAGTTTTCACAGAAGGAGAAAAACTAACTATGTCGATGACGAAGGGCTTTTCGAACGTGTTCCGTGTACCGGAGCTGCGCAAGAAGATTCTCATTACCCTTGGCCTTGTTTTCGTGTGCCGCCTTGTGTCGCAGATTCCTACGCCCGGCGTCGACTGGCAGGCTCTGCAGCGCATAATCGCCGACTTCAAGGCGAATAGCCAGGGCGGCGGCATGCTCGACTGGTTCGAAGTCTTCACGGGCGGCGCCCTTGGCCAGTGCGCCATCGGCTTCCTCTCCATCTGGCCCTACATTTCGGCCCAGATCGTCATCCAGCTCCTTTCCTCCGTGATTCCTTCGCTGGAGAAGCTGAAGAAGGAGGGCGAGACCGGCCGTCAGCAGCTGGCGCAGATCACGAGGTGGCTCACGATCGTCCTCTGCGTTGTGCAGTCCTGGGGCATCGCCACGATGCTTTCGCATCCGGCCTCGCTTGGCCAGGCCTTCGCCGGCGTCGAGATCGTCGCGAATCCCGGGCTTGGCTTCCAGCTGATGACGGTGATCGGCATGACCACCGCGTCGCTCTTCGTCATGTGGGTCGCCGACCAGATCACGACGTTCGGCATCGGCAACGGCGCCTCCCTCATCATCATGATCAACATCACCTCGCGTCTTCCGCAGGCGATCATCAGCGCGTGGGAGCGCTACTTCGGCCTTGCCGGCGTGCAGGCTTCGGCGCCCATAGCCGAGCTTCCCATCGTCGTCCTGTTCTTCTTGCTCGTCGTGATGGGCACGGTCATGCTCACGCAGGGCGTCAGGAAGGTCGCGATCCACACGACTCGCCGCAGCGTCTCCGGCGGCAACACCTACGGCATGCAGCAGACGTTCATGCCTCTCCGCGTCAACTACACGGGCGTCATGCCGATCATCTTCGCGCAGCCGCTCATCCAGATTCCCTCGACGCTCCTGCTCAAGTTCACCGAGACCGGTTCGGCGGTCCACCGCTTTGCCGAGAACCTCAGCGATCCCGGCGCGCCGCTCCACCTCGTGGTCTATGCGGTTATGATCATGTTCTTCGCTTTCTTCTGGGTCGCGACGCAGTTCAACGCCATCGACATCTCGGAGAACCTGAAGAAGGACGGGTCGTACATCCCCGGCATCCGTCCAGGCCGCGCGACCGCAGAGTACCTTGACGACATGATGACCAAGATCACGCTCATCGGCGGCACGGGCCTTCTGGTCGTCGCGCTCATCCCGATGATTCTCATGGGCTGGATGAAGCTTCCGTGGGCGATCGCGTCGTTCTTCGGCGGCACGTCGCTGCTCATCATCGTGGGCGTCGCGCTCGACACGCTTCGCATCATGGAGTCGCATCTCCTCGTCCGCAAGTACGACGGCTTCCTCTCGCACGGCACGCTTCGCGGCCGCGGCGGAGTCTGAGTTGACGGCGCGGCGTGATTCGCCGCTGCCGGGCTGGGATGACTAACGTTGTTGCTTCGACTGCGCTCAAGGCTATCTCCGACGAACCGGAGGCGGCTCTTTCGGGCGCAGTCGCGCGTTCAGTAGAGGCTTCCAGCGGCTGGCTTGACTCCCTGACAAGCTGGGTCGGGGCGGTGGACGACTTTGTGTGGGGTCTGCCGCTCATCTGCACCATTCTCGTCACGGGGATGCTGCTGACGTTCATGTTGAGGTTCTACCACATCCTCAACCTGCGCAACGCCTTCAGGTACATGTTCCATACGGAGGACGGGACGGCCGGCGACGTCTCCGCCTTCGGCGCTTTGTGCACTGCGCTGTCCGCCACGATTGGCACGGGGAACATCGTCGGCGTCGCCACGGCGATAAGCACGGGTGGCCCGGGCGCGCTTTTCTGGATGGAGGTCGCGGCGTTCTTCGGCATGGCGACCAAGTATGCCGAAGGCCTTCTTGCCGTCAAGTATCGGCAGTTCACTCATGACGGGCGAGTGCTCGGCGGACCTTTCTACTACATAGAGAAGGGCCTTAGCGGCGTCTTCGGAGTGCGCAGCTGGAAGTGGCTCGCCGTGATGTTCGCCGTCTTCGGCGTGGGCGCGGGGCTGCTGGGCATCGGCACGATAACGCAGGTGCACGGCATTACGTCCGCGACGCAGCGCTTCTTCGACCCGTCGTTCAATCCCGCCGACATGACGACCGGCGTCCATCTCTTCGGCGCGACGTACTCGCTGCCCGTGATGGTTGCCGGGGCCGTGGTCACCGTCTGCACGGCGCTCGTCGTAATCGGCGGGCTTAAGAGGATCGCCAGCGTCTCCACGGTAGTCGTGCCGTTCATGGCGGTATCCTATGTCCTTGTCTGCGGGCTCATCCTCGTCGGCAACATGTCCAAGCTGACGGCGGCGGTGGAGCTTGTCGTCCGTGCGGCTTTCAATCCGTCGGCGTTCACAGGAGGCATGGTCGGATCCATCTTCGTCGCGATGCAGAAGGGCGTCGCGCGCGGCATATTCTCGAACGAGGCTGGCCTGGGGTCTGCGCCGATCGCGGCTGCCGCCGCAAAGACGAACGAGCCGGCGAGGCAGGGCCTGGTCTGCATGACGGGCACTTTCATCGACACGATCGTCGTCTGCTCGATGACGGGGCTTGCCATCGTAGTCACTGGCGCATGGGAGCCGTCGCTCGGGCTGCAGGGCGTCGACATCACGATCGAGGCGTTCGGCCGCGGGCTCTCGTTCCTCGGCCCGCATTCCGGCAAGATTTCGTCGTTCTTCCTCATGACGGCGCTCGCGTTCTTCGCGTTCACCACGATTCTCGGGTGGAACTACTACTCCGAGAAGTGCCTTGAGTATCTCGTCGGCTCGCGGCGCCAGGGCGTCATCAAGGCCTATCGGTTTCTTTACGTCCTTTTTGTCGCGATCGGCCCCTATCTCACTGTCAGCGTCGTGTGGGGCGTCGCCGATGCGATGAACGGCCTGATGGCGTTTCCCAATCTTGTCGCGCTCATTCTGCTATCCCCTGTCGTCTGGAAGGTGACCAGAGACTTTCTGGGGCGCAAAGTGTCTGGCGGGACAGGGGAGCGGTGATATGACGGCGACGCGCAGACAGGCCCGTGAATGGGCGATTCAGATGCTTACGGCGGCAGACCTCAATCCTTCGGACTCTGGAAGGGTCGCCGAGGACTTCTGGGCACAGATGAAGACCCTTGACGACGAGGACGGCGGAACGGGCGGCGAGGTGCCGCGCGGCAAGCTCAAGGAGTTCGCCGACGCGCGCGTTTCGGGCGTTCTAGGCGAGCTTGCCGAGATCGACGCGGCGCTTGAGCCGATTCTGGCGGAAGGCGGCTGGGACATCTACCGCCTCGGCACAGTCGAGCGCGCCGTGCTCCGCATGGGCGTATGGGAGATGCGCCACACGGATATACCGAAGGCAGTCGTCATCAACGAGGCGATCGACCTTGTGAACTGGTTTTCATCGCCCAAGTCTCGGACGCTGGTGAACGGGGTCCTTGACCGGTATGCGAAAAGCCTCTGACGCGGACTTCATGCGCCGAGCCCTCCGGCTCGCGCTGCGTGGGCGCGGCCATACGCGGCCGAATCCGGACGTCGGAGCTGTAATCGTCCGCGCAGGGCGGATCGTAGGCGAAGGGTGGCACAGGCGAGCTGGCGGAGACCACGCTGAAGTCGCCGCGCTCAAGTGCGCGGCGCGGCGCGGCGAGTCAGTCGGCGGCGCCACGATGTACGTAACGCTGGAGCCGTGTTCGAAGCCCGGCCGCGTCGGCGCATGCACTGACGCCATCGCGGCGGCAGGCATCGGGCGCGTGGTCTACGGCGTGGCGGACCCGAACCCGAAGAACCGCGGCCGAGCGGCCCGTGTGCTTGCGCGGAGCGGAATCGTCTGCGAGCTGTTTTCGGGCGACGCGCAGCTGACAGGCGAGCTCAAGAGCCTCGTCGCCGCTTTCGCGAAGCTTGTGACGACGTCGCTTCCCTTCGTCACGGTGAAGATCGCGATGTCTCTCGACGGACGCATCTGCGACTTCGAAGGCGGCGCGCGGTGGATAAGCTCGGAGAAGTCGCGCAGGGAGACCGGGCTTTTGCGGAACGAGGTGGACGCGATAATGGTCGGCGCGGAGACTGTGCGGAGGGACAATCCGATGCTGCTACCGCACGGAAGGCCAAATCCTGATCTTGTGAGGGTCGTCGTTTCGCGATCCGGCAGGCTCCCGAAGGATGCGCAGGTCTTTTCCGACGGCAAAAACGAGACGCTCGTCTTTTCGGACGCGGAAGAGGCCGTTCGCGAGCTTGGACGGCGCGGAATGAAGCACATTCTCTGCGAAGGAGGAATGGAGCTCGCCGTGTCGCTTGCGGAGGCCGGACTGGTGGACGAGTGGCTTACGGTGCTGGCGCCGGTCGTCATCGGCAGGCGCCGCATCGAGTCCGCAGTTAGAGGCAAGGCGGTCGCAGAGGTCCTCCGGCTTGTGTCGGGAGACGCTTTCTACAAGGCGCGGCTCTCTTGACTTGCCCTTGCCAGGCGATGGGCGAGAGCGCAGACCCCATCTCTAGTCCGTGACCTTGGCGCCGCGCCCATCTTTCGCCGATTCGGCGATACCTTGGCCTTCGGGGCAATTTTGGCGCGCTGTTTGTCGTCGGCCAGCGGAGGGCTGTGATCGCACGAGAGCACTTCGCGGGATTAATGGGTTTTTGCTTGCATGCCAAACAGCGAAAAAAAGGTCCTGTTTCCCCACTATGCGCAAAATAAAAAAAAAAGATGAACCTTTTCGCTTCGATTTGTTATAATCCTAATAGGAAGGGTGAACTGCAGGCGACAAATGTCGATAGATAAAGAGATTCTGAAGGATCCGGAAACCGGAGCAAAACTGCTTGAAAAGGAGTATAAGGCGGGCCTTATCTCCTTTGCAAGACGCCTATGCCCTGACGATTCCGAGGCCGAAGCCCTTGTCTACCGCACCTTTGCCGAAGTTGTGAAGGGGATTGACGGCTATACCGATAAACAGGCGTTTTTCGGCTGGATGTGCAAGATTCTGGTCAATTGCCGCGCCAACGAGACTCGGAGAAAGTCCAACAAGACCGTCGTTCCAATGGCTGAACTGCCCGACGCGCCAGACGACAGCGCCTCTCAGGTCTTCAGGGTGATTGACGCCAACATCCTGCGCGACGCCGTCGAGAATCTGCCGCCGGCCATGAAGGAAGTCGTCGTGCTTCACTACTTCATGGAGCAGCCGCTGGGTAAAGTGGCCTCGCTTCTCTCGCAGCCGATAGGCACGGTGAAGTCTCGGCTTCACTACGCCCGCATCCTGCTGGGGCAGAGGCTTGGCGCGGAGCTGAAGAAGCCGATGTCCGCGATTGTCGTGCTGGCTCTTCTTCTCGTCGGCGCGACCGCGGCAATCGTCGCAAACGTAACAGCCAGGTCCGAGGCGCCCGCAGTGCCGAAGTACACGAGAACAGCGGTCTCGCAGCCGATGAACCTCAACACGATGCGGATTGCGCGCAGAAACCAGTCCTACGCCGCGCGGTGCAGCGCGAAGCTTGAAGGCGGCCTCGACACAGGCGTCCGCGCGGTCCAGTCGGTGGCGGCGGGGCCTGTCGACACCGTCGTCCGCGGCAATGCGAGTGTGCAGGTGAACACGAACGACATCGTCAGTTTTCTCATAATACTAAGATAAACGAAGGGGGGAACACCATGAAGGCAATGATACGCGCCGTAGTCGCTAGCACTGTGCTGGCCGGCGCAATGACATGCATCGCGGCGGTAAACTCGCGATCGTACGTGCAAGGCGGCCTTGTCGCCCAATACGACGGCATCGACAACGCGGGCTTCGGCTCTCACAACGGCAGCGCGACCACATGGGTGAACCTTGCGGGCAACACCGCGCTCGACGGCGCAGTGAACCCCAATGTCGTATGGGCCTCTGACGGCTGGTCGGTTTCGACCAAGTGCAAACCGGTTGTCGTCGGCAACGCGCTTTCGCAGACTACGGGCTCGGGCAGGTTCACGATCCAGTTCGCATGCAAGCCGCAGACTGGCGCGAACGGCGGTCGCCAGTGCTTCTTCAGCCAGTATAACGCTTCCAATTCGTTTGGCCTTGAGCACAACGGCACCTCGATCCCCAGCAGCATCCGGCTCTACTGCGCGGGCCAGTCGTCCACATCGCCCTCGCCTGGAGGCGAATCCCTCGCCAGCGCGGCCAATTCGCTGGTCGTCGGCAGATGGGTCTCGGCTACCGTGACTTCGGACAACGGCTTGCGCGACGTCACGTTCTACACCAACCTTGTAGCTTGCGGCGAGCGCCACTATAAGACATCGAAAAACCTCAACACGAGCTGCCCCAGCGTCATCGGCGGCGAGCCGCAGGACGCAACTCGCGACATGGCGTTCCGCGGCAAATACAACGCCCTGCGCGTCTACGACCGCGTTCTGACGGAGGACGAGATCAAGATCAACGCGGCTGTCGACGCGGTGCGCTTCAACGGCGCGAGCTGGAGCGACTACCCCGAACTCGCCGACTATTCGTTCGACAGCAGCGGCAACCTGCAGGCGAAGTTCGTCGCGACGGCGGCTACAGGCGGCAAGGTAAAGGTCGACAGCGGCACGGCGGGCGCGACGGCCTCGGCGACGTTCGCCTACGGCAGCGCCGCCCAGACGCACACCTTCACAGCCGTGCCGGACTCCGGCTATGCGTTCTGCCGCTGGATAGGCGATACGGACGCCATCACCGAAGGCTCGAGCCTCTCTAAGGTGATAAGAGTCTCGTCCGCAAAGGCCGTTTCTCTGACCGCGGTGTTCAAGGCGGCGCCGAGAGGCCTTACCTCGCTTTCGTACGTGACCTCGGGACTTGTCGCCCTCTACGACGGCATCGACAACGCTGGAATTGGGTCGCACAGTCAAAATGCGACGACTTGGAAAGACCTTACCGGAAACGGCAACGACGGAACGTGCGCCAGCAAACTTTCATGGAGCGCGAACGGCTGGTCCGTCTCCGGCGACTGCAAGCCGGTCACTCTCGGCAACAGCATCTCCGCCGTTACGGCGACGAAAGAGTATACAGTCCAGTTCGCCTGCACGCCGGCGCAGACAAGTTTGCGCGAAAGTTTCTTCAGCCAGTACAACGGCGGCAGCGAGTATGGAATTGGCGTAGAACACAACGATGGTACGAGCGCTTCAGGATACCTTCGCTTCTATGCGAACGGAGGAGGACAGCATCCAGGGGCCAGTCCGCTTCTTGCAAATGTCTATGCACAGGGGGCGGTAACGGTTTCAAACAAGGGCAAGAGCATTGAGTTTTGGAAAGACGGGACTTCGATTGGCGTTAAAACATATACTTCCGAGCCAAGATGCGATTCCGGCATTCCAAGTGTCATCGGCGGCGAGCCGTGGGCCAGCAGCAACCGCACCGGCAACAGGTATGACGGGACGTACAAGATGACGTTCAGTGGCACCTACAACGCTTTTCGCCTCTACAACCGCGCTTTGACGGCGGACGAAATGAAGGTCAACGCGGCTGTAGACGCCATTCGCTTCAACGGCGCGAGCGCTTCCTCCTACACGCTTTCAGGCGGATATTCGTTCGCATCGGACGGCACTCTCCTGGTTGACGTCTCTGCGACCGCATCCGCAGGCGGAAAAGTGGCTCTCGCCGATTCCGGCGCGCTCTCATCGTCCGTCAAGCAGGCGGTTAACCAGAGCGGCGCAGAGATGGCGCGCCTCGTGGCCAAGGCGGACGACGGGTACGTGTTCTCGGAATGGACGGGCGACACGGATGCCATTACGTATGGTCTGGCGTCCTCTCCTGCAATCGGCGTGGAGACGACGCGTCCCGTTTCGCTGACGGCAGTCTTCCGCAGGGCCGGCGGTGCGCTCGATGGCATGGTGCTCGACCTTGAGATATCGTCGGAGCGCGAGGGACCGATACAGTCCGCAGGAAGCTGGAGGATCGGAAATGCGATGAAGCTCTCCTACAGGTCGGAGACGAACAACTCGTCGTCCTGCTACTATTCGCTCTACACGAAGAATCTGGAGAAATATCCGGACTACACGGCCCGCTTCAAGCTGTACGATGTCGCCGTTCCCGCGTTGCCGGGCGTGACGCTCGCCTCTCAGAAGTGTCTGTACTTCCCGCAGTACTCCATCATATCGAACAAACTGTTCGGCGTGCGCACCGAGACGCGCCAGGCGTGCGTGGAAGGTCCGGTCGCGACGTTCTACGTGCGGTTCCTCTGGGAGGGGAGCACACGGCCTAAGAATGATACGACGAACTGGAGCACGATTCTCTTGAACGGCATCGACGGCGTCAACAAGGTGAATGTCCATGGGCAGGGGTTCGCGTTGCGGCTGCAGGCTCCGGGCGAAACGACGAGGGCGTATCCTTCGGTCTATGTATGCGGCAGTGCCGGCTCGTACGAAAGGTCTGACGTGGATCTCGGCTCCGACCTGTTCATCGATGCGAATCGTTGGGTGGACTGCGTCGTGTCGGTCTATCCCAGCCCGACGGACGATTCGCTCTCGAACGCCGACATCTGGTTCTGCCAGGCGCCCGCGTCGTCTTCGGACAAACCGGTCCTTAAGCATCGCCATATCGGCGACAACATGGCGTTCCCCAGGATGATTACGTCCGCATCGACCTGCAGCAGCATCATGCTTGGCTCGCTGGCTTCCGGCGTGGACATGAACGACGCCAACGCGTCGAAGTCGTTCCGCGGCGCCATCGCGGCGGTCAAGGGATGGAAGCGCGTCCTTTCCGAGGCCGAGATACGTTCGCTCATGGCAGGTCCGTACGGCGGCAACTTCAGCGTCGGCGTGGAGAACGGCGGAGCGGACGAGTTCGGCGCGGCGGGCATTACCGAGGCGACGTTCAATCCCGCTACGATGGCGTGGCGGCAGATGAAGAAGTCTCTGACGGCCTCCGACCGCACTTTGACGCTCGAAGTGCCGCTCACGGCGGAGAACGCGGGCCTTCCCCTCATGCTGGACATCGTGCCGCTTTTCGACGGGACTGGCGCGGCGTGCCCTGTCACGCTGACGGCGAACGGCTCGACGGTCGGCACTTTCGACCTGGCAAAGCCGGCAGAGCGCGCAGTCGTTCTCCGCGGCGAGCAGACCGGACGCAACGCGATGGGGAACCTCGTGCTGACGGTCACGCGCCCCGAAGGATGCGCGGGCACGCTCTCGTTCGACGCCATTTCGCTTGGCGGCTCATGGAAAGTGGGCACTGCTGACGGCGCGCAGCTGACCATGTCCGGAATGGGCGACGGCATTTCGCTCTGCTTCGACGTGCCTAAGTCTCGCGACGGAATCGTGGGCTATCGCTACCGCACCCAGGTAGAGTCCTTCTCCTGCGGAGCCGGAAGCACCGTCAGGCTGACCTTGAACGGGGCTACGGTCTGGTCGGCTTCAACCCTGGCGGCCGGCCAGCGCATAGAGGTGCCTTTCACACTGGACGACATCAAGCCCGGGGCGAACGAACTGGCGTGGCATCTTGACTCCGCAGATGCAGCGGACGAGCTGACGTTCGCCTATCACAGACTCAGGATGGCGCCGACGCCCAGGGGCACGGTGATCCTCATCCGGTAGCGACGACGTGATGAACGTAAACGCAAAGACAATGCTGTCGGCTTGCATGTGCGCCGTTGCGCTCACATGCGCCGGCGGCTTTGGCGTCGCAAACGTCAAGGTTCGGCAGGGGGCGGACTCTCGACAGGTCAGGGTGACATACGACATGGGGGACGTGCCGGCGATCGTGACGATCGACGTAAAGACGAACGGCACGTCGATTGGCGCGGCGAACATCACTCACCTCTCCGGCGACGTGAACCGGCTCGTGGCCAAGACCGGCACTCGTTGCGCCGCCTACTGGCAGGCGGACAAGAGCTGGCCGGGCCACGTGATAACGGACGGCTCCGTCACGGTGGAGGTGGTGGCCTGGGTGACCAATCGCCCGCCGGACTACTGCACGGTGAACCTGAAGACAGGAGATGTCAACTACTACAATGCCGTCGAGCAGCTGCCTGGCGGCGTGACGAACGTGATCTACAAGAGCGACTATCTCGCCATGCGCTACATTTCGGCGGCGGGCGTGCCGTGGGACATGGGGTCCGCCTGCGAGCCGGGGCGGCAGAAAGACCGTGAGACCAGCCAGAGGATCACTTTGACGAACAACTACTACATCGGCGTCTACGAGTTCACGCAGGCGCAGTGGAAGAAGTTCTTCGCTCTGCCGGAAGGCCGATACGACAAGGGCGATCTGCGCCCGGTCTCGTACGTCAAGTTCGGCTTCCTGCGAGAGTCTGCGGACGGTTCGCCCAACGCCGACTGCGAATGGCCTGCCGCGCCAAGCCCCGCGTCGCTTATGGGGCAGATGCGTAACCTTACCGGCGGCCAGCTTGCGTTCGATCTGCCGAGCGAGGCTCAGTGGGAGTTCGCCTGCCGCGCCGGAACGACCGAAGGCCACTGGAACGACGGAAGCGAGATTCTGTCCGCGCGAGGAGAGGACGCGAACCTGAACAGGCTGGCCCGCTACGCGGCCACGCGCGGAAAGGGAGGCTTCCCGGGCGGCAGCTCGGGCGAGGCCACGACGACGGTCGTCGGAGCCTTCAAGCCGAATCTCTGGGGACTCTACGACATGCACGGGAACGTGCGGGAAATGTGCCTTGACTGGTACAAGCCGGCGTACAGGTATCCTGACGACACGGGCACGGTCCAGACGGACAAGTCGTACATTCCCCTCGGACTTTCGGCGCCCACGCACTCGCTTCGAGGCGGACAGGCGCATACGGCCAACTGCAATCTGCTGCGCTCCGCCGCAAGAAGCTACATTTATCTGCCTAGCGGCGGCGGCGTCAACAAGCAGGACGGCTTTCGCGTGGTCGCAATAATGCCGTAGACAGATACGGAGGATCTGAGGGAAATGAATGGGAAGAGAGACAGCATGACGCGCGGCGAGTTCCTTTGGTGCTCGCTTGCGCTGGGCGCAGTCAGCGCCGTCGCCGACGACGGCGCGACGGCGGGGTTGTCGGTGACGGGCGAGAAGCTGAAGGTCAACGGAGTAGTCATCGAGGCTGGCGCAAAGAAGCCTTTTTCGGTTCTGCACGTCTCTGACACGCACCTTACGTCGGTCTATCCTCGCGAAGACCAGTGGAAGCAGGAGATGTCCCGGGCCGACACGCCCATCTTCGGCGCACGGCAGGAGGAGGCTCTGTCCGAGGCCGTCGCCTACGCGAAGGCGCACTGCAGCTTTTTCCTTCATACAGGCGACCTTATCGACTTCGTCTCCGAGGCGAATCTCGACATTGCGAGCCGCATTCTGCCAGGCGGATGCATCGGCGCGCTCGGCAACCACGAATATTCGCACTACGGGTGGCTTGTGAAGAAGGCCGGCACGGCCGGGCCTAACCGCGAGGAGACGCGGCGGATGCTCGCGAAGCGCTTTCCGTTCCGGCTTCCCATTGCGACGAAGATGGTCGAGGGCGTGGTGTTCGTTGCGATGGACAACGCGGACGGCACTGTTTCCGAAGACCAGGCCGCGCAGTTCCGCAGGATCGCGGCGGCGGGCAGGCCCATTGTCCTCTGCCAGCACGTGCCGTTCTATACGCCTGGCATCTGCCGCGCAGGAAGGCGTTGGTGGAGGAAGGATTCCGACGAGGCCGATCCGAAGCTGAGGCTTCCCGACTTCGAGAGGCAGCAGGCGGACGCCACGACGCAGGACTTCATGGCCTATCTGAAGAGGGAGCCGATGCTCAAGGGCGTTCTCTCCGGGCATCTCCATCTTGTCGCGCAGGATCGCTTCTCGCCGACGGCCATGCAGTACGTCGCCGGCGGGAACTTCTCGTTTTCAGGTCAGATGGTTCGAGTGATATGACAAAAGTCAGAAAGGGGAAATCGGAAATGGACAAATTGGCAACTGAGGCCGGACGGCGTGATTTTCTGAAGGGCGTGGCGTGGATGGGCGCAACGGCGATGGCGGCGGGCTGCATGAGCCGTGCGACAGGCCTCGGCGGAATCGGCAGCGGCGGCGGCGCTCCAATGCACGGCTTCCGCGTTCCGCCGATGAAGACGGTCCGCGTCGGCGTCATCGGCGTCGGAGGTCGAGGCGCACCTGCTGTGCACAGGCTTTCGCAGATTCCGGGATGCCGCGTTACCGCGATCTCCGACATCAACGCCGAGCGCCTTGACGCCGCGCAGAAGTGGCTCAAGGACAACGGCTGTCCAGCCGCCAGGGAATGGAGCCGCGACGGACGCGAGGACGCGTGGAAGGGACTGTGCGACTGGGACGGCGTCGACGTCGTCTATTCGTGCACGCCGCGTCCGCTTCACTGCCCGATAAACGTGTACGCGATGGCGAATGGCAAGCACGTCATGCAGGAGGTGCCGGGCGTGTTCGACCTCGACGAGTGCTGGACGACAGTGGAGGCCGCCGAGAAGTACCGCCGCCACTGCTACATGCTGGAGAACTGCGTCTACGGCGAATACGAGATGCTCGCGTTCAACCTCATAAAGAAGGGGATGCTCGGGGAGATCGTCCAGGCCGAGGTCTGCTACACGCACGACCAGCGCAACCTCCAGTACAATCCGGCCGACGGCGTGTTCTGGCGCATCAAGCGTCACCAGACTCACCACGGCAACTACTATCCCACCCACGGACTCGTGCCCGCCGGCCTGTCCCTTGACATCAACAGAGGCGACAGGTTCGACTACCTCGTGTCGATGGAGACGAAGAGCGCGAGTTTCGAGGCGTTCGGCCAGGCGAACTTCCCCGAGACGGACTGGCGGCACAACGCGAAGATGGTGAAGGGGGACGTCAACACCTGCCTGATGCGAACCGTGAACGGCAAGGTCCTTCAGCTCGTCCACAACGTGTGCACGCCCACGCCCTACGACCGCGGCAACAAGTACCTCGGGACGAAGGGGACGATATGCGGCATAAAGGACGACTCGTATCGCGTCGGATTCGAGGAGAAGATCGGCGACAACGGCGCCCACCACTACTTCGACGCGGCAAAGGCGGCGGAGGTGCGCGAGAAGTACAGGCATCCCATCTGGAAGGCCGCGGGCGAGATAGCCAAGAAAGTCGGCGGACACGGCGGCATGGACTTCATCATGGACTTGCGGTGGGTCTACTGCCTTCAGAACGGCCTGCCGATGGACACCGACGTCTACGACCTTGCGACGTACAGCTCCGTCGTCGAGCTTTCCGAGCGCTCCGTCAACGCCGGTTCGCGCCCCGTGGAGTTCCCGGACTACACTCGCGGAGGCTGGAAGCACGCGAAGCCCTTCGAGGTCGGAGAGATCGACATGTCGAAGTTCGACTTCTCGGAAGGCGTCAAGAAGGACGCCGACGCGCTGACGGCCTGAGGAGAGACATCGTAACATGGCGGAGTCGAGCAGAAGAAGCTTCATCAGGAACGTCACGGCCCTCTCGGCCGTGGCCGCCGCCAAGTGCGGCGTGGCGATGACGCCCGGCGAGCAGAAGGCGCACGACAAATACAACGCGATGGTCATCCCTCGTCCGGAAGGGCTTCTGGACGGGGAGCCCGCGCTTCAGGTCCCTGCGCCGGACTCCATGGGCGTTGCGTTCGCTGTGACGGCGCTTGCCAACGGCTTCGTCGAGCTGGCCGACAACCCTGAAATGCGCAGTCCTCGCATGTTCATGGCCGAAGGCATGCCGCTCGCCGCCATAGACGACAGAGTCCTGCGCGTCCGCCTGACGGGGCTTAGGCCCGGCACACGCTACTGGTACAGAGCCGGCGCCGCGAAGCTGGAGCATCCCGTCGGTTACTGGACGAAGCCGTCGGAGACTGTCTGGGGAGCCGTGCACTCTTTTGTCACTCTGGGAGAAAGCGCTCCTTCGCACTTCGCCATGATGTGCGACACGCATGCCGACTTCCCGCAGATGGCCAGGATAACGAGGCTCTACCGCGAGCTCGGAGTGCCTCTTGTCGTGTGGAACGGCGACGTGCCAAACAGCCGCATGGACACGAAAGAGGATCTTGTGCGCAACTACCTCGTTCCGCCGGAGAACGACGGATACGCAGCGGACACTCCGATAGTCCTCAACCGCGGAAACCACGATTTCCGAGGCGTCGCCGCGAATCGTCTAGGCGAGGTGATGATGACAAGGCGTCCCGAGGAGCGCAAGATGCGCGACGTGGCGCTTGACCGCAATTTCGCCTTTCGGATGGGCGATGTTGCGCTGATAGGCCTCGACACTGGCGAAGACAAGCCCGACTTCCATCCGGCCAATGGAGGCTTCTCCTGCTTCACGCGATACCGCAAGGCTCAGACGGTGTGGCTTAAGGACCAGTTTATGCGTCCTGAAATCGCCAAGGCCCCGTACATCGTGGCGTTCGTCCACATTCCTATGTTGGAGCTGTGGCCTGGCGCCAATCCCGGGACGATTCTCGACGACTATGCGACCTGGCAGAAGGAGTGCGCTGAGCTATGGGGACCGGTGCTTACGGCCAACGGCGTGCAGCTCGTGCTGGCCGGGCACATACACCAGTACCGATACGATGCGCCCGACGCAACGCGTTCTTGGGCGGAGATCACCGGCGGCGGCTATGGCCGCAGCACTTTCCAGACGCTTGTCGAATGCAAGGTCGATGGCGGCGGACTTCTTGTGCGCGTGCACAACACCGATGCCGGAACGGTCGTCGGCGAACATCGCTTCAAGCCGAGAAGCTGAATCCCACATTAGTCCGACTTTCCGCGTTCGCGGCAAAACACCCATCAGATGCCGGGATTTCGGCCGTAGGCTGAGGGGGGCTTCCTCGATATGACCTTTATGCGCGTTATGGACGCCTTTTGGCAAGATTTGGGCAGTTATGGCGACGGAGGGTGGCAGGGTGACCTTTGCCGACAGGGGAAGACCGATGGGAACCTCATCGGCCTTCTTGTCTACTCCGGTTGAAGTTTCTCCGTAGGCTTTCGAAATTTCCAACGTAGGTTTTCGCCGCCGCCTCCGCGGTAAATTGATGGGGTCCCCGTCGACTTTGTTGACTTCGGACTTCTGACTTTGGACTGAAGAAAGTTCTGAAGTCTGATGTCCGAAGTCTGAAGTCTTATGCTGTCCCCGTCGACTAGATTTGTGGTTAACCACTAATCTACACATATCTGCACAAATTAGTTCGAGTTCTAGAGTGTTTTATCATCTTTAACGCTCCGCGTTAAACAAAACATACTTGCTCCCCTCGGTTAGCCTATTGGTAGCGCTACCTTTCACTGATTGGTAGCGTGACATTCGCCCGTACTGTCCGCGGCGGTTCCGCCGTGCGTGAACTGACCTTGCTCTGCCTGTGTACGCGGCGTTTCCTTACGGTGTACGCGGCATCCCCCGTACACGCCTAGTAAACTCCGCGTACACGCCTAGTAAACGCTGCGTACACGGGCTGTAAACGCGCA
>JAEEGL011154871.1_pt1 | contig 15525 bp, 8 predicted proteins | sample 9134231 | NCBI WGS metagenome assembly JAEEGL01 (sample SAMN16246548, study PRJNA631951) | gut metagenome | biome: gut microbiome; feature: rumen; material: fiber-attached | host: Bos | place: Iran: Karaj | collected 2018-10
ATGTGGGCATCACCAAGGACGGCATCCTCTATGGTGCTGGCATGATTGGCGAAAGCGGCACTGCCGATATCGCCATCAGCCCCATCACAAGCGGCGGTGATGTCACCATCTGCGTGACCCACCCCCAACGCATTCCTTATACCAACGTAATCCCTGCCGCCGCCATGGAAGGCGCCTATGTCGCCGTCGACAACGTGGAGTGCGAGCAGCCTCTGGTCACCGGCGCCTATGTGGTTCCTACCGTCTCTTTGAAGAACGTCGGTATCGAAACCGCTGAAAACATCAATGTCGTGTTGAGCACCGAGTCGGAATATGTCGAATTGGTCGGCACCACTGCCACCGTTCCTTCGCTGGCTCCCGACCAAGTCTACCCGATTGCCGATGCCTTCTCGTTCAACACCGATGTCAACATCCCCAACAACACCAAGGTGCGCTTCTTCGTGACTTGCACTGCTGGCGATGACACTTGGGAAGGCAGATTCGATCTCACCTTCGGCGCTCCTGAATTCGCCGTCACGAACATCAGCAACACCGAACTCACCCCTGGAGGTAACGGCACCATCACCTTCGACATCGCCAACAACGGCGGCGCCGATGCCGAGAATGCCGTTCTCGAGGTCTACACCTGCTCCGATGACCTCACACTTACTGCCAACAGCTTTGACCTCGGCAACATCGCCACTGGCACCTCCCTCACCTTCCCAGTTGACGTTACGGTCAACAGCGGCGTTGAAATCGGTTCGACCTACGAAGTGAACTACCTCGTAACCGCCGGCCACTATTCGACTTCAGGCTCCTACATTATCACTGTGGGCAACATCATGGAAACCTTTGAGACTGGTGACTTCACGCTGTACGATTGGCAGTTCAGCGGCAACGCCAACTGGACCATCGTGAGCGAAGGCGCTTATTCCGGCACCTACTGCGCCAAGTCTGGTACCATCTCGGACAACCAACGCAGCGAACTCGTACTCACCATTGAAATCCTTGCCGACGGCGAAGTCAGCTTCTACAAGAAAGTCTCTTCGGAAAGCAGCTGGGATAAACTCTTCTTCTATATCGACAATCAGGAAAAGGGCAATTGGTCGGGCAACGAAGCCTGGGGCCAAGTTTCCTATCCTGTGACCACGGGCACCCACACTTTCAAGTGGAGCTACCAAAAGGACAGTAGCGTGAGTAGTGGCAGTGACTGCGCATGGGTCGACGACATCCAATTCCCGCCCACCAATGTCATCCTCTCGCTTGATCCCGTCATCGACCTCCAGGCCAATGTCAACGGCAGCGATGTCAACTTGACTTGGAACGCCCCTGAAGGTGCCACGGCCTACCTCATCTACCGTAACGGTGAAGAAGTGGGCAACCAAGCCAGCACCTCTTTCATGGATATCGTGAACGATGGTGTCTACTCCTATAGCGTCGTCGCCACCGACGGCAACGGCCGCTATTCGGCACCCGAATATGTCTCCGTCAGCGTCGGCACTGTCGGTGTCGAAGAGAACACCCTCGAGAGTGTGAGCATCTATCCTAACCCCGTCAACAGCATGCTGACCATCGACGGCGGCAACGCCGAATACAGCTATGCCTTGTACAACGGCATGGGTCAGATCGTCGCAAACGGCAATGCCCAAGGCATTGAGCACGTCAACGTCAGCGACATGGCCAAGGGTGTCTACTTCCTCCGCCTCACCACGGGCACGCAAGTGCGCGTCGAGAAGGTCGTCGTGGAATAACCACTCTCGCAGAAATGCATTAAGAAAGGTCGTCCGTGTGGGCGACCTTTTTTTTGTATCATGCAGAGCTTTTGGTTTCTGCGTATTCAGCGGGTTCTGCGTGAAAAAAACTCACATTCCGCGTTGTTTCTTAATGGCCTCGTAAGCCGCATTAATTTCCTGGAACTTCTTCTCGGCGGCTTTCCTGACATCTTCGCCGAGATTGCTCACCAAGTCGGGGTGGTTCTTCTTGGCCATCTCTCGATAGGCTCGTTTCACCTCCTCATCAGTAGCCGTTGGCTCGATGCCGAGAATCTTGTAGGCACTGTCGGTCTCCTTGATAAACATGGCCTTCACCGAAAGGAAATCGCTGTTGGTGACGCCCATATAATCGGAAATCGTGTTGACCACACTCAACTCTTCAGGCGAGATAAAGCCATCGGCATTGGCGATGCCAAACAGATAATGAAGCAACTGCAGGCGTGAAGAATAGTCCATATAGCGTCCCACCTGCTGGCTGACCTCGTAGATGTTGTAGTCTTGATCCAGAATCTCACGGAGCATCTTGACATACTTCTCCGCCTGTTCCTGACCAAAGTTCTGCAAGAAGAAACGTTTCACATAGTCGAGTTCGGAGCGTTTGACGTTGCCGTCGGCTTTCATTACGGCAGCCGAGAGCACGAGGAAAGTCACATTGAAATCGCGTTGGGGCTCGGTATTACCAAACGTTTCGTTCACCTCTGTACGCATCACCCGAGGTCTCCGACCTGAAAAAATGCTGCCCAAGACCACCGCAACGATGCCGCCCAACGGGTTCTGGGTGAATGCCCAGCCCAAGCCAAACAAGACGATTTTTGTAAAGCAACCCATATCTTTTTGATTGAATCGAGCGGCAAAGGTACACAAAAAACCGGAGTTGAAAATAATTCATCTGAAATCTACCTATGACAAGAAAAGATTTGTATTTTTGCAACCTTTAATCGATTAATGTCAACTAATCTTAATTCACACATGAAAAAACTATTCTTTTCCCTCCTGTTTGTGGCTATGTCAGTGATGGCACTTGCCCAACAATGGAATGCCATCAGCAGCAATGCTCCTGTTAGCCCCGAGGTCACTTTGGTCTCGAGCAGCGAGGAACAAGTCGTTGTCGACTTCTCGCTTGGCGGTTTCAACCTGACCAGGGTGAACACTCCGAGCGGCACACAGCAAATCGTATCGGTCCCGAAGATGGCCGCAATGCTTGAAGCCGGTGCCCCCGACCTTCCCCAGTTCCCTGTCCCTGCCATCATCGGTGACATGGCCGAGATGACGGTCAGCGTGATCAAGAGCGAATTTACGGACTATCCGAATGTCGAAATCGCCTCCTCGAAAGGCAATTTCAGCCGTCAGATCGACCCTGAGAGCGTGCCTTACACCTATGGCGCGATGTACAACCAAAACGCTTTCTATCCTGCAGCACAGGCTTATCTCGAAACGCCTTACATCATCCGCGACTACCGTGGCCAAAACATCATGGTGCGCCCCTTCGCCTACAACCCCGTGACGAAGACCTTGCGCGTCTATCATGACATGACCATCGCCATGAAGAAGGTGAGCAACAACGGCGTGAACCAAAAAGTGGGCCGCAAAGCCATCCAAAAGATCTCCCCCGAGATGAAGGAGGCCTACAGCCACCGCTTTATCAACTACAAGGAAAGCAACGCCAAGTACAATTTCCTCCAGGACCGCGGCGAGATGCTGGTCATTTGCCCCGACCAATATGTGGAAGCCATGCAGCCTTTCGTCGATTGGAAGAACCAATCGGGCCGTCCCACTACGATCGTGAGCCTCTCCGAGATTGGTGGCAACAACGAGAACCAAATCAAGAACTACATCAACGGTATCTATGCGGATCCCGAGCGTAACTTGGTCTATGTCCTCCTCGTTGGCGACTATGCCGACATCACGCCCCACTCGATGAGCGGCGGCCGCAGCGACAACTGGTTCGGCCAACTCGAAGGCAATGACTACTACCTCGAAGTCCTCACAGGCCGTTTCTCGGTGCAGAGCGTGACCGACGTCAACACCCACGTCGAGAAAGTGCTGTATTATGAGCGCGACATGAAAGGCGACGTCACCTGGGTCAACCAAGGCATTGGCATCGGTGCCAACGAAGGCGCTGGTCAAGGCCACTATGGCGAAGCCGACTATGTGCATATCAATTATGTGCGCGACACCCTGATGCATTACACCTATGAGAATGTGACGCAACAATACAGCGGCGTAGGCAGCGGCACCAGTGCCAATGCCATCAGCGCCGACTTCAACGCTGGAAAGAGCATCTGCAACTACTGCAACCATGGCTCGCAACAGAGCTGGGCTGTGGCCAACTACAGCATCAGCCATGTGAACGCCTTGGTCAACGACGACAAATGGCCTTACATCTGGTCGGTGGCCTGCAACAACGGCGAATTCAACGGCAACTGCTTCGGTGAGGCTTGGCTCCGCGCCACCAACAACGCCACTGGACGTCCCACTGGCGCCATCGGCGGTATGTTCAGCTGGATCTCACAACCTTGGACGCCGCCCATGTACGGCCAAGACGAAATGGTCGACATCCTCACCGGATGGAGAAGCACTGACTTATTCTGCCACACCTTCGGCGGCGCTTCCCTGAACGGCAACATGTATATCCTTGACGCTGCACCCAGCGACCAAGGCGCCACCCACAACACATGGATCCTCTTTGGCGACCCGAGCCTGTTGGTCCGCACTGACAACCCTTCGGAGATGAACGTCACCTGCTCTCCCGCCGTGCTGATGCTCGGCATGAGTGAGCTGGAGGTCACCGCCGAGAACACCGCTTACGGCATCGCCACCCTGATGATGGACGGCGAAGTGATTGCCACGAGCGACATCATCGACGGCACCTGCACCCTTAGCTTCGCCCCGATGACCAATGTGGGTAATGCCACCCTGACCGTGATCGGCTACAACAAAGTGGCAGAAGTCCTGGGCGTCTCCGTCCTTCCTGCCGAAGGCCCCTTCGTCACCATCTCCAACTACACGCCCAACTTCGCTCCTGTCAACCAAGAGACGAGCCTCACCATGGTCCTCAAGAATGTCGGCGTTGACCCGACCAACGGCAACACCAACGTCAATCTGACTTGCGCCGACGAGCGCTTGACCCTCACCCAAGGCACCGCTCAATTTGGTGTGTTGCCTGCCGAGGAGACCGTCACCCTGCAAGATGCCTTCAGTTTCATCGTAGCAGAGGGTGTTGAAGACGGCACGCGCTTCCAAATCGATGTCGAGATGACCGATGGCCGTCAGACCTGGAGCGGCAAGATGTTCATCACCGCAGGCCAAGCCATCCTCGACTACGGTGGCACCGACTGGGCCGAAAGCTTCGCTGCTGGCGAAACGCTTACGCTCGTAGCCAACTTCAAGAACACCGGTCATTACATGGCCACCAACGCCATCGCCAGCATCGCTTGCGAGAGTGAATATGTCACCCTGCTCAACCCCACCATCGAGATGGGCACCATCGACCCCAACGGCATCAGCACCTGCGTGTTCAACATCCAAATCGATGAGAACTGCCCCGAGACCGAGGTGATCGTGGTCAACTTCGCCATGCAAGCCGACGGCGGCCTCAGTGCCGAAGGTTCCATCACCATGAGAAACACCTGCGATGTCGTCTTCGAGATGTCCGACTCTTGGGGTGATGGCTGGAACGGTGCTTCATTGACGGTCAGCTTCAGCGACGGTACTCCTAGCGTGAATCTCTCCTGCGAAGGCAACTCACAGACGGAAGTCCTTAAGATCGGCAAGGGCACTCATGTCACCTTGACCTGGAACCGCGGCAGCTACGACAACGAATGCTCCTTCGTGGTCAAATACCAGAACGGCGCCCAGATCTATCAAGCCAACAATCCCTCTCCTGGTGTGCTCTTCGAGTTCGACTGCGACTGCGTCAGCATCCCCAGCGCCACCTTCGATCCTGTTGAGAACCTGGCTGCAGAAATCGGTATTGGCACTGTGACCCTGTCGTGGGATCCTCAAGAACGCGCCACCAACTACATCATCAGCCGCAACGGCATCGAGATTGGACAGACCACAGAGCCTACCTATGTCGACGAGGTCTACACCGAGTATTTCTACACCTACTGTGTCGTCGCCGAATATAGCCAAGGCGTCAGCACTCCCGAGTGCGTCGTGGTGAAGTCTGAACTGGGTGTTGAAGAGGATATGGCCGAGTTCTCCGTCTATCCCAACCCCGTCAGCGGCACGCTGCACATCGACGGTGGCAATGCCGAATACAGCTACACGTTGTTCAACGGCATGGGACAAGTGGTGGCCAACGGCAAGGCAAAAGGTGCTGAACATATCAGCGTCGACGGCCTGACCCAAGGCGTCTACTTCCTCCACCTCACCTCGGGCACGCAAGTGCGCGTCGAGAAGGTGGTGGTGAAGTAATCACCCACCAAACACAACATGAAAGGCGACCTCGAGTTTCGGGGTCGCCTTTCTTATGGCATGTCCGGCAAATCACTCCTGAAAGATATCCTCATGATAGATGCCTTCGCCCTCAATGACTGAAGTGGCATTGAACCATCCTATCGCGTCGCAGTTGGAGAAGACATTGGTGAACATGGCGGGGAAAGCCCCCATCACCGGATTAACGCCGACGGCCAGTTTCTGGCCCACAAGGAAATACATATAATCCCTAGAGATGCTATAAAGCCTCACCTTCACCACATCACCATCGTGCAAATACGACTTATTCATGATGCCTACGGGAACCTCGACATTGTCTTGCAACATCTCGGGACCGTTGAAATAATAGCCTGCATAGCCACTCATGGGGAAAAGGTTGAACAGTTTCGAAGGACGGTTCTTGAAGAGTCTGCCATTCAGATAGAGTTCCACATTATAGACGATGGTAGAGTCGGCTATCGTCTGGAAATACGGGCACACGCAGACGGCAGCTTTGTCGTCGACAAAGGGGACGTCGTTCTCATCGAGTTTGGGCACCAAAACCACCGAATCGATGCCTTGTGCGTTATTCGCCATTTTGGTATCGACATACAGATGGAGAGGCCTTGGGTACAAAGGGTTCTCACCTATATTCACCTCCAGATGGTACCAGCGGTTTTTGCGTCCCGCCACCGAGTCGGAGAGATAATGGCCCGGCTTGTTCTCCTGCTCGCAAAACCAGATGGTGTCGTCACCCGTAGCCACATACACCTCGGCATGCGAAATCATCTCGCGTCCAATGGTATCATACAACGCAGTGGAATAGCTGAGAATCACCTCGTGACGCTTGTATTCATCCGTGATCGAGCCTTCCACAACAGGCACACGCCTGCCTTGCGGCACATCTACAACGATATCCTCGGTGCATGAGGCCAACAGGCCAAGCACCATCATCATACCCATATGCCGTTTCCACCTTGCCATACTTTATTTCCTGAAAACCGTGCTTCCCGTGACGACTGATGCGGTAAAGAACCATCCGACACCCTCGCCTTCCGGCTGAATGTTCGAACTCACATTGGCAGGAGCTCCCAGCATGGGATTGCTGCCCGTCGACATCAATATACTGTAGAAGTAATAATAATAGTCTGGCGTAATACTATACAAATCCGCACGGATCTCGTCTCCGTCATTTAGTTTCGAGCGAAGGAAATAGCCTATCGGTATCTCCTTGTTCGACTCCAACATCTCGGGGCCGTTCACATAATAGCCTGCAAATCCGCCTTGGGGAATCATCAAGGTCAGGCTAAGGCTATCCGAGACCAAGGTGTCGTTTTTCCAGACCTTGGGCATATAGATAATACCTGGGTCGGGAAGACTCTGGAAGTAGGGATAGACCCATTCAACGGTATCGATAAGGAAGACGGAGGGAATAGAGTCGTTACTGCCATTGTAATGCTTGATAGCCAAGCTGTCGATGCTCTCCACGTTGTCGGGAATCAAGCCTTCGGCAAAAAGGCTTTGCGACTCACCATCTTGGTCAACGGCTTCCACACAAAGGCGATAGACCGTGTTTTTACGTCCTGCAACAGAATCGGTGAAATAATGCCCTGGCTGCTCCTCGTCCTCATAATAATACATCGTATCGACGCCATCGGTGACATAGACTGTAGCCCCACTGACCATTTGGATCTCATTCTGATTGTAGAAATCCGCCGTATAGCTCAAGATGGTCTCATGGCGTTTCAACTCGTTGGTAAACGAAGCCTCCACACCAATCCTATGGTTGCCTTCCTCCACGTCGATCACGATGTCCTCTGTGCAAGCGGCGAAGAACGCCATCGATGCAAAAACCAATATCTTACGAAGTTGCTTCATGACGTTCAGTATTTGAAGTTATAGGTGATGGAAGGAACTGCCGAGAACAGATACATGTTCTTGGTGACGATGTTGCCGTTAGGCCCTTGGTCGAAGGTAATCGCCCACGTGTTATGACGGGCATAGGCGTTGTAAACCGAGACATTCAACTCATGCTGCCAACGGCGGTTATCAAGCTTGCCCAACTTGCAGGTGAACGACAGGTCGAGGCGATGATAGTCGGGATAACGACTCTCATTGCGTCTGCCATTGTATACGGCATAAGTCACCCCGTTGATGGTATATTGCCCGTAGGGGAAAGTCACGGGCTGACCCGTATTGTAAATCCAGTTGGCGGCGAGGGTGATGCGTGGCGTCACATCGTAGCTGCCCACGATGACGATGTTGTGCGGGCGGTCGTAAGGCGAGCGGTATTCCCTACCGAGGCTGATCTCGGGAATGGTGCGGAATGTACGTGAATAGGTGTACGAAATCCATCCCGTGAACTTGCCCACATTCTTCCTAACGAGGAACTCAGCGCCATAACTTCGGCCTTTGCCCACGCGCAACTCACCGTCAATCAGCAAATAGCCATAGGTGATGGCGTTATCCTTGAAGTCGATGACGTTTTTCATGTCCTTGTAATACACCTCCACCGAAGTCTCGATGGCGTCATCGGCGAAGTTGCGGAAATAGCCGAGGGCAAACTGGTCGCATTTCTGGGGCTTCACATTAGGACTGGTTGGGAACCACACGTCGAAAGGTAGACCGCCTGTCGCCGACGAGGCCACTTGGGCATACTGCACCGTGCGCGAATACGAGGCCTTGATCGACGAATGCTCGTCGATTTGGAACATGGCCGCCACACGCGGTTCGGGATTGACAACCGTATTGAACACCTCTCCCTTGCCATAATAAAGGGTATCCATAGGAGAATGGAGGATGGTGTCAAACACATACAACTCTTCCTCTCCTATGTTTTGGAAGCACGACAGTCTCAAGCCTGCACGAAAAGTGAGACGAGGCACGGGCGTGTAGTCATGGGTAAAATATACGGCATGCTCCAACGCCTTACGGGCCACTGCTTTCGACTGGTCAATCTGAAGGTATTGCGAGAGGGCTCCTCCCCTGTCGTTAATCTCACCTTGCAGGTAGGACTGTATGCCCGTGGTAAGGCCAAACTTCGACGTGTGTTCATCGTTCCAGTGCATCGCGAAGTCATAGTTGAGGCTGGCGGCATCGGTGCCCGCCTTGATGGCAAAGTCATAAGGATTGTAAGCGATATCGATGCTGTAGCGATAGCGCGAACCTATCAATGAGAGGTTGGAGGTGAAACGGTCGGAGAAGATGTGACTCCAACGCAGTGTGGCGCTGCTATTGCCATAGCCCAAACCTATCATCTGCTGCATCGAGAACTGGTCGTGGCCGTTATAGAATGACAGGAACAGGCGGTCGTTCTTGCCGAGGCTTTGAGACACCTTGGCGTTCACGTCGTAGAAATTGATCTTCGACTTGTTGAGGTCTTCACCCAGGAAAGGCAGGATGAGGCCTGCATAGGTCCTGCGGCCTGCCAGCATCACCGAGGTCTTATGGTCGAAGAGCGGGGTCTCGAGCATCAGGTGGCTCGTCACCAAACCCACGCCGCCTTGAAAGCCAAAACGTTTGGGCATCTCGTCCTTGACCGACACGTCGAGCACCGATGACAGACGACCACCGAAGTTGGCAGGGATGTCGCCCTTATACAGCGTGGCATCCTTCACCACGTCGTTGTTGAACACGGAAAAGAATCCAAGAAAATGCGAGGCGTTGTAGATGGGTGCGCCATCAAGCAATATGAGGTTATGGTCGGTGGCGCCACCACGCACGCTGAAGCCCGACGAACCTTCCGAAGCCGACTGCACGCCTGGCAACAAGGTGATGCTCTTGATGACATCCACCTCGCCCATCAGCGCCGGAATCTTCTTGATAGTGATCATATCGAGCGTCTGCACGCTCATCGCCATAGCGGTCACGTTACGGTCCTTGCGCTCGCTGGTGACTTGCACCTCCGACAATTTCTCCGATTCGGGCTGCAGCTTCATGTTGACTGTCTGCGGCTTAGCGGTCACGGTCACTTTCTTGTTGAGCGTGGTATAACCCACATACGAGACACGCAACATATGCTCACCCAAGGGCAAATCCAATTCGTAACGGCCTTTCTCGTCGGTCGTGGTACCCTGCTGCAGTTTCTCGACATAAACCGACACTCCTATCAAGGTCTCGCTAGTCTCGGCATCCTTGATGACGCCTGAAACTTGTCCTTTTTGCTGTGCCAACACATTGAATGTCAATGATAAAAGACAGATTAAAAACAAATAAGATTTTCGACGCATTTCCTTCAAAAAATTTGCGCAAAGATACAAAAGATTAGGCATTTACAGGCCTTTTCCCCTGCAAAACCTACAAAACAACAATTATTCCAACGACTTATACCCCATCCTGTCCATCTTCTCCACCTCCAGCGACGGCTGTCCAAACTCTTCCGTCACCTTTCCCAAGAGCAGATACACCCCGTCGCCTTGGAAGGGCCATGCCTTCAGCACCTGCGGGAAATGCACCGTGTCGAAGGCCTCGCCAGTGACATCGACAAAGGTACCTAAAGCCATAGTCTCGCCCTTGCAGGTGCGCACATATTTCACCGTCACCAGTTTGCCTAGCATCCGATAGCTTTTGCCCACAAAATGCAGCATCTGCGAGGCCATCAGCTCCCCACGGAACTTGGTCTTCAGCAGGTCGAACCAGGTCAAAGAGACAGGGAAACCGTACAGTTCAATCTCATCGTAGGCATTCTGCAAGGCATTAGCCTGAAAATCGGGGAACTCGAAATGCCGGTTCTCCAGTGGGAAGAGCGTCTCAGGCTGTTCTTTCTTGCCTTGGTCCTTGTTGAGATGCGCTTGCCAAAGCAGCTCGGCCTTGGTCTGCTTCGTGAAGTTGAAAGCACCGCCTCGAATGAGCAGAACCAACTGCTCCAAGGTGAACGGCACCCGCGCGACGAAGTCCTCCAAACTCTTAAAAGGCCCTCGCGCCTTGCGTTCGGCGACGAAATACTCCACAAACCGCTGCTCTATGCCTTGCAGATGCACAAAGCCCATGAAGATCGTTCGGCCATTCAAAGTGGTGAGGAAGTCGCTGCGGTTGACACAAGGCAGATGGATTTTGGCTCCCATGCGCCGCGCCTCGTTGAAGTAGAACCAGGTCTGATAGAAGCCGCCGAAGTTGTTGATGACGGCCACCTGAAACTCCAGCGGATAGTGGCTCTTCAGATAGAGACTCTGGTAGCTCTCCACGGCATACGAGGCCGAATGCGCCTTCGAGAAGGAATAGCCCGAAAACGACTCAATCTGTCGCCAAAGCTCCTGCACCAAGGCGTCGGGATAACCCTTGGCCTTGCAGTTGTCGAAAAAGCGCTTCGTGACCTCCTCAAACTCCGACTTGTCGCGCATCTTATGCCCCATCATGCGGCGCAACACGTCAGCATCGGCCAAGTCCAATCTCGCGAAGTAATGCCCCACCTTAAGCACATCCTCCTGATAGATCATCACGCCATAGGTCTCGGACAGCAGTTCCTTCAACAACGAATGCTTATAGTCCACCGATTCAGGATGATGGAAGCGGTGGATGTATTCGCGCATCATGCCCGAGCGCGCCACGCCAGGACGGATGATGGAGCTGGCCGCCACCAAGGTCTTGTAGTCGGAGCAACGCAGCTTACGCAGCAGCCCGCGCATGGCCGGGCTCTCGATGTAGAAACAACCGCAGGTCTCGGCTTTCAACAGCTGTCGCCGTATCAGCTCATCCTGTTTCAGCGCGTTGATTTGGTGGATGTCGATGCGGATGCCACGGCTGCGTTCCACCATCTCCACCGCATCGCGGATGTGGGCGATGCCGCGCTGGCTGAGGATGTCCATCTTGACGAGGCCCATCTTCTCGGCCGAATACATGTCGTATTGCGTCGTCGGGAAGCCCTTGGGGGGCATGTCGAGGGCGGCGAAGTCAGTGATGGGGTTCTCGGTGATGAGCACGCCTCCGGCATGGATGGAGCGTTGGCGTGGGAAGTCGCGGAGGCGCTCGGCAAACGATAGGATCTGCTGGCCGATGAAATACTGCTGGGCGAATGCCTTCGGGTTACGCTCCATCTGGTCGATTTCGCCTTTGGGCAGGCCGAACACCTTGCCCAACTCGCGGCAGAGCGAGTTTTCCTGGAAGGTGACCGTCGCACCCAACAGGGCCACATGCTCCTGTCCGTATTTCTCGAAGATGTGCGCGATGACACGGTCGCGGTCGCGCCACGAGAAGTCGAGGTCGAAGTCGGGCGGGCTGCTCCGCTTGGGGTTGAGGAAACGCTCGAAGTACAAGTCCAATTCTATCGGGTCCACATCGGTGATCTTCAAGCAGTAGGCCACCACGCTGTTAGCCCCGCTGCCCCGCCCGACATGATAGAAGCCTTGCGACATGGCAAAACGAACAATCTCCCACGCGATGAGAAAATAGGCGCAGAAGCCCATCCGCTCGATGATGTCAAGTTCCTTCTCAATGCGGCGGTAGGCGGTCTTGTTGGCCGTGCCATAGCGGTAAGCCATGCCGTCGAAGGCCAGCTTGCGCAGTAGTTCGCGGTCGTCATAAGTGTTGCCCGTGAAGGTGCGCTTACTCTTCACGCTCGCGTCGATGCCGATTTCACATTGTTCCAAGATATGTTCCGCATTTTCAACCAATTGCGGATAGAGTGCGTAGGTGGTCCTCATCCTTTCGGCAGGCAACAGGATTTCGTCGGGAGCGGCACAGGCCTTGGGGTCGAGGCGCGAGATCAGCACATTCCCGTCGATGGCACGCATGCATTGGTGCAGTTCGAAGTCGGCCTCTTCCGCAAAGGTGACGGGTTGCATGGCCACCAGCTTCTCGAACGACTCGCAAGCGAACATCTTGGTCAGTTGGGAGAAGCGCACGCCAAGGTATTCGTTCGATTTCAGTTGGTTTGGTCGACGCTTTCCGAAGGGGTAGATAACGAAGACTTCTTCCCATTCGGGCGCAATCTCGGGATAGGATTGCTTGGTGAGGTTATGCTGGGTCAGGAAACGGTTCAGCTCGGCGAAACCCTTGTTGTTTTTGGCCAAGGCCACATAGAGCAGTTCGTTGCCGTTGCGCACCTCCACACCCACGACGGGCCGTATGCCCTTTTTCTGACATTCAAACACAAAGTCGGCGACCCCCATCGTCGTGTTGATGTCGGTCAACGGCATGACGGCATAGCCCATCGCGGCGGCCTTACTGACCAGGTCCGCAATCGGCATCGTGCCGTAGCACAGGCTGTTATATGAATGGACGGCGATCATTCAAACGATTTTGATTAGTTTTTAATCAAAAATCTCGCCGTAAATTTAATCAAAATATTTGGAATGGGAGTTGGTATGAAGCAAAACTTTTGTCTCACACCAAAACCGGCAACACGACCCGAATCACAAGAACATCCCCATAAAAGCCGGCACCAAAACAATGTCGCCGTCTTTTCGAAGGTCTTTTGAGTAAACCAAATAGTTTTGCCCAATTCGGGAAGAGAACTTGGCCTTGAAGGCATCAAGCGAGGCGTGGGTTTTGTATCCTGATGATTTTACTTCGACAGGGCAAATTTTGTTTCCCCGGGATAGGATAAAGTCGATTTCGTAGTTGTGCTTTCCACTTTCTGTCGGCCATGTGTGATAAAACAAACGATTGCCAGCTGCGGTAAGCATTTGGGCTATAAGGTTTTCATAGACATAGCCAAGGTCTGCGGACAACTTGTCGGTCAGCAATTTCTGGTATATGACATTTTCGGTCACCGCTTTGTCCCAAAAGGCTAAAGTGATGAATAGGCCAGTGTCGCCAACAAACATTTTGTATTGGTTGTAGTTGGCGTGCATGGGCATCCCAATGTTGGGGTCGTCAGCGTGATGTGCGAAATTGACGGTCAGGCTGTCCTCCAACTCTTTCAACATCTCCTCCATCGCGTCTTTTTCTTCGCTGCGTCCCAAAACACTTGTCACTTGATATCGCGAGGCGTTTTTCGAGAGTTGTGACGGTATAGCGCCGAAAAGCCTTCCGACTTTTCCCGAAGGGTCGATTTTCTGGAAGTCGTCGTTGTAGAGTTCAATAATTTCGCGTTTTTTTGCATCGACGGCCGCCAAATTGGTGGTGTCCAGGTAGGTTTCTACAGCCTGTGGCATACCGCCCACAAGCATGTATAGCCTTAAGTCGCGCATGAGTTTCCTGGTCAAGGCATCTCCGAGAGATCGCTTGTCGTTGAAAGCGGTTTGCAGCAAAGCCATGGTCGTTGTATCGCCCAATGCCCAACGGAATTCCTCGTAGTCCATCGGATACATAGTCAGTCGCGTCTCTTCACTCGGAATCACGATGTCCTTCGTGTTCTTCTTGATGGAAAGCAACGACCCCGTTTCAATGAAGTCATAACGGTGGTCTTTCACCAAATACTTGATGGCTTGCCTCACAGCAGGGCATTTCTGGATTTCGTCGAAGATGATTACTGATCGTCGTTCATGCAAGGTCACGCCATAAATGAACTGGAGTTGCATGAAGAAGTTGTTGCGGTCGGAGATATTTTCCACGGCTTCCCAAACGGCTTGTGGCGCATCAGCGAAGTCAACCACAATGTGGCTTTCGTACTCATTGCGTGCAAATTCCTCGGCGATGGTGGACTTTCCAATACGCCGTGCCCCTTTGATGAGCAATGCCGTGGCACCATCCCGACTTTGCTTCCATTCGAGCATTTCATCGTAAATCTTGCGCTTAAAAACCCTATAATTCGACTCCATTTTCCTCAAAATTTTTGTCTTGTTTCAAGCGCAAAAATACTACTTTTGTCGGAATCTCACAATTTTTTCAGCAAAATATGTATGAAATCTCACAATTTTTTCAGAAAAATATGTATGGATTCTCACAATTTTGACCGTCTACCATTGGCGGCTGCCGTAATACGACAGCCCGTCTGGCAGCCGCATTATATTTTCCCGTTTTATCCCGCCGCCCGATGTATGATTTGCTCCCCAAACCGCGTCTTGATCTTATCCAAGGCGGCATACAGATGAGTTAGTTCCATGTTGTCGTCAAACAAGGCCAGCTGCGGCGCCCCGCTGACCAGCTCGCTGAAGCGAACGCCTACGAGCCGGATCATCATCCGTCGGTTGTACAGCTTGTCGAAGATGCCGTTCACCGTCTCGCGCAGCACGTGGTCGAAGGCGGTGTAAGGGATGCGCTGCTGCATGTCGTGTGTGTCGAAGTTGGAATAACGCACCTTCACCGTCACGCAACCCGTCAGCTTGCCTTGCGAGCGCAGGTCGAAGCCGAGACTCTCCACCATGCGCGCCAGGCATTGCTTGATGGTCATCACGTCGATGGTGTCTTGCTCAAAGGTGCGTTCCTTGCTGATGGACTTCCGTTCCTGGTAGGGACACACAGGCGTGTTGTCCTG
>JAEEGL011348113.1_pt1 | contig 15525 bp, 13 predicted proteins | sample 9134231 | NCBI WGS metagenome assembly JAEEGL01 (sample SAMN16246548, study PRJNA631951) | gut metagenome | biome: gut microbiome; feature: rumen; material: fiber-attached | host: Bos | place: Iran: Karaj | collected 2018-10
AATAATCATTAAAATTTTGTGCAATTTAGGATGCTTAATTGTTTTTTGCTTCTTAGCATTGGCTTTTACTGCTTTTCCCTCTGCCTTTTCGGCTTTCTTAGCGGCTTTTTTGTTATTTTTGACTGCTTTTTTGTCTTCTATAACAACCTTTTTGCGGGTGATGACTGGCTCGTCTGAAGCCTTTTCAACACTTTTATGGTCGCCGGCTTTGATACGGGTAATTTTTGGTTTAGCCATATTCTCCTTCCATTAAAAAAAGTCTGTTACCAGACTGTCAAGTCTATTATAGCACGCTTTGTCAATTTGTAAATTACTTTTCGGTATATTTGATGAGCTTGGCATGTACAACCAGTTTATCGTTATCATCGTAGCAGGTTGAAAGCGTAATGATGCGATCGGATGCTGAAGCCAAGGTATTGAATCCTATTTGGGATCTTCCAGATACCATATTTAACCAGTTAGCATAATCTTCGTCAGAAGAAAAATTAGTTCTAATATAATCGTTGGTGGTAGGGATACGATAGATGCTAAAAATTTGCCAGAGGCTGTTGTATGATTCAGTAGATATTTTGATGACGTGATTGTCAGTATTGCTATACCAGGCTTTTTTTAATGTATTGCGAAGAGAACCAAACATCGTATCATCAAACCTACCGTGCGCATAAATGATGTTGTTTCTATCATTTAGTGAGCCGTTATTGCGATAATCTAGAAACACCCACCCAGCAGAGTTGTAAGATTTGCTAAAAGAATGGGTTAAATAGTATTTATTATCCCCGGACTGAACAAATGGATAGTTTACGTTAGTGCTTGGGACTTGTATCCAACCGACTGTGTCAGGATTGGTGTTTTTTAGATCGGCAAAGTCTACATCTATCAAATTCATGTTGATATATTTCCAGTATGGGTCATCTGGGGTTGCATCACCGTCGACGATGGCCGCATCATCCGAATCATCCTCTTTGACTTCTGTCGAGTTTTGCAAATTGGAAATTTCTTCGTTGGTTTTCTCGGAGTCTATTTTCCATTTAATGACTCCTATAGCACTGTATAGAGTGACGCAGAAAGCTATAACGCAAATTGGCAAAACTATAAAATGAAAAGTCTTTTGGTTGGTAAGTTGTTTTTTGCTTTTCTTCTTGCTCTTGTTGCCTTTAAACATAACTTTTATTTTACCATATTAAAACAAATATTCTAGATAATCTTTAAGCATACGAGTGCCGGATATCACTGGTAAATACGCAGTTAGGCCCTTTTTAACTAAAAATTCCAAGTCGAAATCATTATTCCAAGCTTCGGCAGCTTCTCCCATACGCGCATAAATGGATTCCACCTCCTCGTCCTCATTTTTTCCTGATACGCTCAGGTATGAGTCGGCTGGAGCGTCTGCGACGCCACCATCGTGAGTACTAACCAAAAGACAGAGATTGGCAATATCTTTCATCCAAGAAGTGCCGCAAGCTTCTAGGCCCACAATCGGCACGTTCACTGAGACATTTGAGCCAAGAGATAGAGCTTTAGCTAGTTCTTCGTCGTAATCTGGGATATAGTGCACGTGATCTCTTAAATAGTCATCATTATCAATAGTCTCGAGAAGATTTTTAAGTCTATCAGACATCCTGTAATCACCTTCATGAACTCTGCCAGCAATAATGTAATGCGCATTGTGTTTTTTGAGGATTTCACTGATTTTCTGTGGATTAGAAAATGGCAACCACGGGCGCTTGTAGTCTACAAACCTACGCTTGAAATCGAAAATTAGCTCTCCAGATTCGAATTGGACGGTTTTACCATATTGGTTTGGACGATGGCTCAGAACCTGATTTAAAATGGTGCGACCTTCGTCTTTGAGCCTGCGAATATTATCTGCGTCAATCTTTTCGATTGCTTCTTTATAATTCTTGGTCGGGAGGCAAAATTTATCTATGATGCCAAGTTCTTTGTAGTAAGAAACCGTATTTGGCAATGTCCAAGTTGAGACATCGATACCATTTGTAACAGCTTTGAATTTTACTTTATTTCCAGCTAGATCCCTGTAGTTGGCTACCCTGGCATGGAGTTTGCTGACGCCAGAGCGAAGCTCAGCTATTTCAATAGTGACAGTTGATAATTTGATGTGTCCATTATCAAATTTATCCTCGAGCCATTTACGGACGGCTGGAGACTTGATGTTTGGAAAGACGAATCGCTCAAATTGAGAGAAATCAAACTCCGCTTCGGCAGCTTGGACTAGTGTGTGGTTGGTATATAAAGTATGCTTTCTGGTGTAGACAACGGCTTCATAAAAATCCATACCATTGCTAGAAAGTTCGTCAAGCCTAGCTAGAGCAGCGAAGAAAGTAGCTACTTCATTTAATTGCATAATGGCTGGTTTAACGCCGACCATTTTGAGTGCCTGATAGCCACCAAAGCCAAGAGCAACTTCTTGGTATAGGCGATGATCTCCTCCAGATTCGCCAGAATATAGTTCCCCAAAATTTGGTTCCGTGATACAGAGGATTCTAGTGGAACCCATAGTTTTTTCAATTACATCTAGAGTACAGATTTGACCACAGCAACGAATATTGACGGTATCGATAAAATTAAAACCAAAGTCTGCATAATTGACTTGTTTGTGAGTGGATCCATTAACTCCGTTCTCGTAAGTTTGATGTGATTCGCTAGGGTAAAATGGCGTAATTAGAGTAAGCGGAACATTCATTTTCTCTGCAACGCGACGTGTGTCAGCAGCAAGAACTCCGAGCCCACCACCACCCCTGATGCCGTTTTGTTGATCATATAATTCAATGGTCCAATAGGTATACGGACGCTCTGGTGAGAGTGTCTTCGTAAGGCGAGTCCTATTGATTGCAGCATAGAACTCTTCGACGTCTTCAATGTTTTCTAGGCGATGATATGCGTTATTTTTTTGATGTTCCACCCTATTTTCCTTATGCTTGTTACTATTTAAGTATAACAATTTTTGAAAAAAAGGAAATACTTTAGTTTTTGGCCATAATATGGTAAAATTACAAAAGATTAGGGCGTCGCCAAGTGGTAAGGCAGTGGGTTCTGGTCCCACCATTCGAGGGTTCGAATCCTTCCGCCCTAGCCATGTCTTATTTTAAGCCTACGGGCTTGTTTTTTGTAAAAAATAGGGCGCCGAAGCGCCCGTGATTCGCTTTGTTGATGTCTTGAGAAGTATCAATCAATTGCTGTATTTTTTTCGAATGTTTTTAATTGGAGTGAGAGATGTATTATAAATTGAAAGCAGCGCTGCGGAAATAAGAACTCCTCCAAGGACGTCCGTAATCCAATGTACCCCAGATAACATGCGCCCGACAACGGTAAATGAGGCAATGAACATCACTAAAATGCTGATAATTTTGGAAAATTTATTACTTGAGATGGTATCTTTGTTTAGTAAAATAATGCCACCAGCAATACAGAGAGCGAACAAGGTGTGTGAGGACGGGAAGGACGGTTCTAGCTCTCCGTCCAGAATGACTGGGCGAAAATTAAAAGCGAGTTTGTCGAAAACTACGTAAGTAATGAGCATGGCGACCATCAGCCCGCCAAAACAGAGTATATTCCGATCGACTTTCATGATGTTTTTTCTTTTGATAAGTTGGATTAGCCCTAAAACAACATAAATTAGTACAAAACCAAATAGAAGATAGCCTAGATACTCCGTAATTTTATATAAAGTTTCATTATAGCCAAAAGCTTCGTGGATGGCTGAATTCCAGCCAGAAAAACCAACTTTTGAGCCGTTTGGACCAATAGACTGTACGTCGATGATCTTAACTAATATTGTAAACACAGCTGCAAGAATTGTTAAAATTGCAGCATAAATGGCGGGTTTTTTCTTCATTTTTTCCTCACTTTTTCTAATTTTAACATAAACAAATTTTTAAAGGTATAAAAAGTGATTTTTAGTGCTATAATAGCTTCCATATGGGAGATGATTTTAGCTATCTTAAGCCAAAGGACGTTTATGTCGACATGGCCTGCCAGTCGCTTAGGCCACAGCCAGTAATCGACGCGCTAACTAGTTATTATACTGAGTTTAATTCTTGTGGCGAACGGGTGAAATATCCTTGGGGTGTCAAAACTGAGGAAAAAGTTGAGGAAGTTCGCAGAAAAGTTTTAAAGTTTTTGAAGCTAAAGTCTAAAGATTATTTTGTATCTTTTACTCTTAATACCACTTATGGGCTAAATTTAATTTTAAATCAACTCAAACCTCAGTACTTTTTAAAGGTCATCACGAGCGATATTGAACATAATTCTACTTTTCTTTCGACAATGGCGTTTGCCGAAAAAAATGACCTTGGGCGTGAAGTGGTTGTTAGAGACGCGGATGGTTCTCTGCCACTCGAAATGGATTTTGAAAAAGCACTTGCAGTCGTTAACTGTGTTTCGAACTTTGATGGCAGAAGACTAGAGAATTTAAATGAGTTAGTGAAACGTGTGCATAAAGAGCACGGCATTGTGATCGTAGATGCGGCTCAAGCTTTAGCACATAATGCAGATATATTGTATAAAACCCAAGCTGATGCGATTTGTTTTTCGGCGCACAAAATGTATGCTCCTTCACTTGGCGTAATGGTGGTAAGAAAAGATCTTTTGCCAAAACTTGACACCACTTTTATTGGTGGCGGTATGGTGGATGATGTGAATAAAAATGATTTTAAAGCGTCTTATGATAATCCAGATAAGTTTTATACAAAATTTGAACCTGGTTTACAAGCTTGGGGTGAAATTATTGCGCTGGGTGCGGCCATAGATTGGCTCGAAAAAGTGCCTAAAAAAGCTAAGCTAGACCTTAGCAATTATAGTAAGCAGTTGTTTGATTTTATGACCAAGGAACCAAAAATTCACCTCGTGAATGCTAAAGCTAGTTCAGTGACATCTTTCTACGTCGAAGGGCTCGACTCACATCTTTTGGGAGCTGCGCTTGCGGATGAGGGTATTATGGCAAGAACAGGCTATTTCTGCGTACATTATTATCTTGATCATGTCAAAAAATATCCGCCGCTCGTGCGAATTTCGCTAGGTTTGCACAATAGTCAGAGCGATATAGATAAAATTATTAAGGTACTTAGAAAGGTTATCTAATGGTTTGCATTGCTGCTTTTATTATTCTCTGTATTATCAGTGTCTTTGTAGCGGTTCTAAGCATCTTTCGCCGCGACATTGGCCGCAGGTACTGGAAAACTTTCAAAAAGGCATGGGGGTGTGTATGGAAAAAAGTCCGCCTACAAAAGTGCGAGACTAATTTCAAAGAAGATGTAAAAAACGGCATCTTAAAGAAAGTGGTTATAAAAAGGCCGAAGCTCGTAAAACCACTGTCTGTTGCAATTGAAGTGGTATCGGTTTTAATTGTTTTTGTAACGATCTGGTCTTTGGTGGAGGCTGCCAAGGCTGGGCTTTCACTCTGGACACTTGGCACCTGCAATGTTACTAGCCCATCTTCTTGTGCCCTGGGCGCGGAAGCTTGCTCTACCGAGGAAAAGGACCTCAATTGGTTTGAAGAGTGGGGCGAAATCTTTGGCGCAATTCCAGATAAGCTTAAAACCTGGAATGTGGAGGAATATACGGTAGAGCCTAAGGTTTTTGTGGGTGAAGTTAAAGATGAAAATCCTTTAGCACTCGATATTGTAGATCCTGGTTGCTCTGCTTGTATGAATTCATATCGAAACCAGCTAGAATCTGGCTTCTTTAAGGAAAATAATACTATTCTGATGGTTTACCCAATACCGCTCAAGGATGGGTATAAGTTTGCTAATTCTGGTATAATTTCGCGTTATTTCTACGCCACAGCGCTAGTCGATCCAGAAATGGCAGTAAAAATCATTGATCGAATTTTTACGGGACGTAATGATAATAAGGTCAATTATCAATCAGTCTTTAATAATGAGCTAAGTGCGGAGGAAGCTGAAAGAATGCTGAAGGATTGGCTAAAAGAATTCGGCCTAGAAAAAGAGGCTTACGAAAAAGTGAAAAGCCTGGTAAACTCATCTGAGGTAGATAAGATTTTAGCGGATATTGCCGATATTGTGGAAAATAAGGTTCACGTTAAAGGCATTCCAACGATGCTCTATAACGGTGGTAAGCATTACGGATTATATAAAAAATAGACATGACAAGGCCCTAGCTTGCGCTAGGGCCTTTTTTGGTTGATTGCTGTAATGATTAGCGGTTACGCCGGATTATACAGGTACTGCCAGCAGTGCTGGCTCTCCATGTTTGCGTATTCCGCGGTGGTGATGGCACAAACTGCGTCTTCCTCAGAATACGTTGGGGTGAGGCCGATGACCTCGACGCCTGTGAATACCTGGGCGATTTTGCCGCCGCTGTGCCGGAAGGCTGTCCCGTTGCTCGTTATGTAGTAGCAGGCGCCGATAGTAGCTGTTGCCTCGACTACATCCTTCGCAACGACCGTCTCGTCGTCGCCATTTCGGCAAACGAGCGTGTACGTCTTGCCGTTGGTGTTGGCGTACAGCAGGTATTCTAATTCCGATATGCCGTCGCCGGCATACAGCACATGTCCCTTATGGCCGTCGGCCGTAGCCGGGAACATGCGCCAATGGGAGAGGAGCTTCTCAAGTTCTCCTTCCGCATCGACGGAAAAATTATTCCCTTCGTACGTAGCAATACGGATCCGGTCAGAGTTCTTTACCACATCGCTGACATTTGTCAGGACTTTTAAGAGTTGACCTTCAGATGCGTCGATAATGAGCGCGAGCTCTCCCTCCCAAATGACTACGATATCGTCATCCGAGAAGAGCTGGACTCTATCATCGAACTGATATCCGCTCGGGAGAGGGCTGATGTCCACTTCCTTGGCAACGTTTCCACCCTTCCAGATGGTCAGGGTTTCGGACGAGATGTCATCCAGCGTGCCGCCAAAAGCTGCTAGGCCGTTGTCGCTTACGACTACGGCTTTGCTGATGGTGGCGTTTTCGGCTGCGGCCGGGTATCCATATGCCGTCATCAGACCAAATTGGTCCTCGACGACAAGAAGGCCGTTTTTAAGGACTTTCCATACTTCATCGTTTATATGCCTGGACGATCCGTCCCAGGCGCTGTTACAATATTCCCGCTTGAGAGTTGCGACAGTCCTTGAGATTTCGTCGCTTCCCTTATCGGGCTGCTCGGCAACAACGGTAGTGATGGTTACGGCGTCCTCGGTTTCGGCCGGATCAGATTTTTTGTTGCCACAGCCACAGAAAAGCAGCGCAGCAACGATGGCAAGTGCGATGAGCACGAAAAAGGTTTTCTTCATGTTTTCTCCTTTATTAGCGCCGTGAGAGTTTAAGGGGTTTTCCCCACACTAATAAAACGAAAGAGCGGACAAAGATACCATCCATATCTTTACAGCAATCTTAAGTTACAATTGCCCACCCAATCACTTTTAATTATAGCATAAGTACTTTAAAAAGTCAAGTATTATCTCATATTTTTCCGCATTTTTGTCTGATTTTAAGCTTAAAAATATAGGCGGGTTCGTTGCTATAGAATTCTTTTTCGATATAATAGAGATATGGCGCTTAGTAAAACTTTTCGACGAGTAGAAGATAAATATTTGATCTCTGAAGAGCAGATGACGACCTTATTAGAGTTAGCTGGAAATAGGTTGCATAAAGATCGTTATCCCACCTCTAATATGCATAATCTTTATTTTGATACCGGGAATTACGATCTAATCGTTCGCGCCAATGATAATGACCCTTTTCGCAAGAAAATACGTACTAGATCCTATAATGAACCTCGGTCGAACTCTGATGTTTTTATTGAGATTAAAACTAAACTCAAGAAGAATGGGCGAAAAATTAGTGGAAAACGACGTTTTATGATTAAAACGGAGGATTTCAAGAAGTATTTAGCAAAAAACATCGATTTTGAGACGATTGTTTCTAATAAAAAGATCCCTGATGGTGCGCCCTCAATTAATAGTGCTAAAAACATTCAGATTGCGCGCGAGGCAGACTATTTGATCGATCATTTTTCTCTATCGCCAAAGATTTTTATTACTTATAATAGAGAAAGCTACGCTGGTGCCGCAGCTCATGACGAACATTCGCATGATAAAGATGCCTTCAGGATTACTTTTGATAAAAATTTGCGTTATCGCACTGACGACTTGGGGATGTTTATTAATAATACTGAGATAAATTATTTCAAAAATGAACCAAATAATATTATAATGGAGGTTAAGACCTTGGGTTCTATGCCTTTGTGGTTTGTGCAGATCTTATCGAAGTTAAAAATATTTCCGCAACCGTTTTCAAAATACGGACGAATTTATCAACAAATAAAGGAGGATGCAAATGTTTAATTTTAAGAGTATTTTTGAGGCAAATGGTAACCTCGATGCTACGTCGATTTTAATCTGTTCTGGAGTTGGTATTCTCCTTGGGCTAATTATCGCCTTTACCCATATGAAGACCACTCGCACCACTAAGAATTTTTTGGTAACGCTGGCCGTTTTGCCAATTTTGGTGCAGGTCGTGATGCTAATGGTAAATGGAAATCTCGGCACCTCTATTGCAATCCTGGGCGCATTTAGTTTAATTCGCTTTCGTAGTATTGCTGGCAACTCTAAAGAAATTCTCAGCGTTTTCTTCTCTATGGCTATCGGGCTTGCTCTAGGGATGGGGCAGATTCTTTTTGCCTCTGTTATCACCGTGCTTGTTTCTGGCCTTATCTTCGCTTTAGGCGTAACTAAATTTGTGGAACCAATTCGTAAGGATCGCATCTTAAAGATTACCGTACCTCAGAATCTAGACTATGATGAAGCTCTTGCTGATATTTTTAGCAAATATACCAAAAATGCGTCCCTAATGAAGACGAAAACTATTGATATGGGCAGCCTTTATAAGCTTACTTATAGTGTGACTCTAAAAAGTGGAGTAAAAGAAAAAGAGGTGCTTGATGCCATCAGAATAAAGAACTGCAATATGCAGGTTTCGCTTTCTCGCCCTAATATCGAAAGCGAGATATAAATGAAAAAAAATAGAAAGTTCTTGCCTTGGGTGATTATAGTGGTTGCGGTTGTTGCGGTTTTTGTGGTTACTATTGTCCTAAATATCCAAAAAACTGAGGAGATTTCTGGCACCACAACAGAGGAAATTGCGGGAAGCTTAGATATTGATAATGGGGACCAGAAGATCGATTGGTCGCTCTATCCTACTTATGACGTTGCTTTGAAAGACAGTTATACGATTACCTCTTCTGGAACCTATAATTTAACTGGCGATATCTATGATGGCTTAGTTAAAGTCGACGCAAATGACAGAGTGGTAAAATTGGTGCTAAGTGACGTGACCATTACTAATCATAGTGGGCCGGCAATTTATGTCGAAAATGCTAAAGACGTTGTTATTGAGCTGGCCGACAGAACTACAAATGTGCTCGCAGATGGGGCGAACTACTCGGGCTACGATGCAGATGTAACTGGCGCTGTTTTTAGCAAAGACGATCTAACTTTTCAAGGTACGGGAAGTCTTATTGTTGAAGCGAATTATCTTGACGGGATTGTTGGCAAGGATGATTTGAAGTTTATCGATGGTGAATATCAAATCTCATCTGTTGATGATGCTATTCGTGGTGTAGATTCAGTTTATGTCGTCTCTGGTGATTTTAATATTATATCGGGCGGCGACGGCATAAAGTCTACCAACGACACCGAGACTACAAAGGGCTTTATTAGGATAGAAAATGGTAATTTTGCAATAAAATCTGAGCAAAAAGGTCTTAAGGCTGTTAATGATATTTCAATTGGTAGTGGCGCTTTTATGATTGAGACCGAAGATGACGCAATACATTCAAATGATTACGTCGGTATAAAAACTGGTACTTATGAAATATTTTCTAATGATGACGGGATTCATGCTGACGCTGAAATCGTCATCGATGGCGGCGCGATTGACGTAGAAAAAAGTTATGAGGGGCTTGAGGCGGCTAGAGTCACAATTAACGGGGGCGATATTAGTCTGGTAACTAGAGACGATGGTATAAATATAGCCGGCGGCAATGATAATTCATCGCAAAATAGGCCCGGCGAGAACCCATTTTCTGTCAGCGAAAACAATATTTTGACCGTCAATGGCGGCACAGTTTATATTAACTCTACTGGTGACGGAATGGACTCGAACGGTTACATCTATATCAACGACGGTAGCGTTGTGATTGACGGGCCAGTCTCTAATGCCGATGGTGCGCTAGACGCTAATGGTGGGGTTATTGTTAATGGCGGCACATTAATTGCAGTTGGAGCCAGCGGTATGGCAGAGCCGACCAGTGATAAGTCTACCATCAATAGTATCAATGCCTATGTTTCTTCTAGCGCAGCCGGTAGTGATATTTCTCTCTTAGACGAGTCCGGAAATAAGATTATTTCTCATATTGCGGCAAAAAGCTTTCAGCATATCGTAATTGCGGCTAGCAAACTTGAAAGAGGCAATACTTATACCTTGAATGTTGGAAATAATAGTCAAGAAATCACCTTGCAAGGTGTTGTAACGATTGTGGGCGACCGAGGAGCAGCCGGTTTTGGCCCCCAAAATCACGGTCGGCGATAATTAATTTTGATCTAGTTTGCTTTTAGCTTTTTCAATAAGTGGAAAAGTGATTCCGCCAAGAACGTTACCGAGACTAATAATAACGATTCTCAAGATACTGGTGCCAAAATGAGCAAATAAAGTGCCAGAAACCGACCAATAATACATATCGGCTACACTGTGTTCGGTGCCACAAAGAATGAAGATCGAAACTCCTAAGAACAGGGCAAGATATTTACCAAGTTCATGTTTGTTATTCTTAAAACCATCTACGGCGATAAAAATAAAGATGTTGCAGAGAAAACCCAGAATAAATAAACTAATAAGGCTGGCAGACATTTTGGCGTCTATCATCCCCGTGGCGGCTTGGTTTATGCCTGTTTCGCCGCAAATGCCGGTGAGCCTCTCTAGGCCGGCAACTAGCATACAACCTAATAAATTCCCTATCCAGATAATACCCAAATTGATAATATACCTCGGCTTATTTTCCGGGATGTAGCAGGCCTTCCCTGTAAATAGGTTATATCCTCTGGTACAAATGACGAAGAGCCCAATAGTGAATAATAATGCACCGACTACATTTCCGCCCGGAAACGCATCTTTTAATCTTAAAAAGACTGTGCCGCCAAGGCTAATGGCGATGCCCGCAAGTATGGCATAAAGAAGTACTCCTGTTTTTTCTCTTAAATAATCTATTTTTGTAGTTTTTTTCTGACCGCTTTTCATGTTTAGCATTATATCACATTATTTTTTGTGTTTTATAGAGATAATTTATACTTTTTATGCTTGCTTTTTTCTGATTTTTTGTTTATAATATTGACTTTTTCAGGTTTTTGTGCTATAATGAAAGATGTGGGAGCCCTCTTGGATGGCTGGTTCTCACGAAAATATTAAAAAGAAGAGGTGATCGTTTTGTTATTATACAAAACAGCCATAGCCGTAATGGTAGCGGCTACCTTGTTCGTGGCGTCATTCGGTATCGGATGCGCTACGACTATCGACGACGTTCCTCTTATTGAGGAATCCGAGTCCAGTGCTACTTATGTAGAGGAGGAAATGGCGGATACCACTGTCGTGGCAGAAACTACTACCACCGAGAAAGACGAGGCTATAGGAGAATATAGTGACCTCGTAGTGGAAATCACGACAAAGTCACCGTTGTCCAAAACTACTGCGCCAACAACAAAGAAGGCAACGATAATCACCACAAAAGTGGCTGCCGAACCGAGGACAATGAAAGTTGAACCAAGAACGGAAGCTACGACGAAGTCAGAGACTACTACGGTTCAGCAGACTGAGTCTGAGACCACTACGCGGACAGGAACCACTAGACCCACAGAGACCACGACTCGACCCAAACCGGAAGCTACTACGAAAAAGCCTAAACCCGAGACTACTACTCAAAAACCAGTAACTCAGGCATACGGTAGTGGTAGTGTAAAAATCACTCCTGCCGAGTACGACTATTTATGTCGCCTAGTTTACGGCGAATTCGGCGGTGGCCCATATGAGGGGCAAGTATTGGTCGCTCAGGCGTTATATAATGCCATGGCAGAGAGCGGCAAAAACGCCTGGGACACAGCAAAAGCCTACGGATATACCGGCAGTACCAGAAAGGGTACTAACGAATCCTGCAAAAAGGCTGTTTCCGCGGTATTTTATGAAGGGCATCGCTATACTAGCGAACCCGTGATGTACTTCTACGCCCCGAAGTACATGAAGAACGGTTACTCCGCGTGGCATGAAACGCAGACGTTCTTGTTCGAAATAGCGGGCGTGAGATTTTTTAAACGAAACGGCACATAAAGCCGCCATCCAACCCCCCAGAATTGGGGATGAGACCTCCTTTTTTGGAGGTCTTTTTCATTTATAAAATGCTTATGCTTTGGAAAGTGCTTTTGCTGTGCTATAATCTTTTGGAAGCATCTGCTAGCACATTGAAATGAAAGGAAAAGGAGGTGTGTTTTGTGATACGTGATCCTTTTACATCGGATATGAATTCTGATAGTTTTCCTCCATCCGACAAAGACAAACACGGCACGAAATATACTATGCTGACGCTTCAGCACAAGCGAGGGGAAGTGGATGGTCCTACAGAGCAGGAACTGTACAAATTGGCCAAACTCATGACTGAGATGCATCCAGATTTGCAATCTACGACATTGCTTAAAATCCTGGACAAAATTAAAGGCAATAAAGGCCTTTATCAGTTTTTCCTGGATTATGGCATGTACTCGGACTTTTTTATTCCGTGGCTGATGCAAATACCTAGAGCCTCGGCGCTTGAGGTGGCTTTTGGTTACGGCTATGACATTGGCGGAAAGTGGCGAAAGATTCCAAAAGATGACGCCTTTTATTGGTGGGTCATCAGAGAAGGTATGTTCATTTATCTGAGAGAGCGCGCAGTGAGGGCTGCTGAGCTTATCGAGGGTAAAAAAGATGTACTTTTTCTCGGCGCTGGATATTTGCCCGAACTCCGCCGCGTCGGCTATGAGGCCGAGACTCATCAGCGGATTATCGCTGTAGATTCAGATGCGGATATTCCTAAATCTGAGCTTTTCGATAATCTCAAAGATCTCAAGAACATTGATCTGGAGTACCGAATCGGCAATTTACTTGCAACTCTAAAGGATGGCAAAGAGTTATTTGATGCCGTCGTTATGAACGGAGTGATGTCGTATTGCTACGACAGAATTCTCGATATCATCTGGCTGGCAATCGACAAGTTGAAACCAAGTGGTACTTTCCTCTTTGATTTACAGCTCAAGGAGTGGAATATCGTTCGCGATGCGCTGGTGTTTGACTGGAAAACTGATCCGCCGATGATGCTCATCGAAGACACTGATGTCGTCGTCAAGTTAGTAGAGTCACGCTGCCGGAATCTGCCGGTACGGGTAAGTCATTCGATTGACAGTAACCATCAGTCGGTAACATTTGCAATTACCCGCTTTATGTAACATCCTCCCTCTTCCCTATCACAACAAAATCCTCCTGGGTTTTCCTGGGGGGATTTTTCTTGCTCCCGCGAAATACTCATGCTATAATTTAAATAGCTAAAAATGGAGGTTATGTGCAGTTAACAACAATCTTACTTATTACAGTAGCTTTACTGACCGTGTTGGCCGGCTTTTCGATCATGGCCGGTTCACAAAAAAATGAACGTAGCAGATCAGCCTGGTTCTTTTTGGCCACGCTTGGTACTGCAGCTTGGGCGGTTTTTATCGCCTTATTTTTAAGTTTACCAGAGGATAACACTAGCCTTGCACCGATTTATATCATCGGCCTCTATACTGGCGCCGTAATTATGGATATCGGACTGATGTTTTATATGTGCTGGGGATATAAAGTCGGAAAAATTGCAACCGCCATTTTTTGCCTGTATGGTGTTTTCCTAATTACTGCGCTGCTCTATGACCCGAGTTTCCTATATACTGGTATCCAACTTAGTTTTAATCATGGTAACTCGCTTCAGATTGTCGTTGATTGGTATTATTGGGCTTATTGTATTTACTTTGTTTTGGCGACTTTTGTTTTGCTTAGTGCGGTACTTTATCGAGTCGGACACGCCACACACAAAAGGAATCGTATCGGATATATCGTATTTCTAGTAGGTTTTTCTATTACTGGCGTACTGTCTTTGATTTTCGATATCTTACTGCCGGTTGCAAATTATAGTCTGATTTGGATTGGGCCACTGGCTGTTGGGGCAACTATATTATCTTTTTACTACTCCATTTTAAGATACCATATTCTTACTCTTTCAACCCGTTGGCTAAATATTCTCTCTTATATTATCTTGATGATGTCAACAGCAGTACTTTATATGATTATCTTCTTCTTGGTATTTTCTGCTTTGTTTAGAGTAACTAGCCCGTCGGCTGAAGTGTTCCTTTTGAATTTCATTATGGTACTGATAATGCTCTTTATGATTCCACTTATTAATGAGCTTGGGGCCTTTATGAAATCCCTGGTTTCTACTAGCCAAGTTGATGTTTCCTACATAGTCAAAAAACTAAATAATCTTGCACCAAAAGATGCCAATAAAGAAGAGCTGGCTGGCTTTCTGGCTGATCATATGCACTTTTCTTACGTTGGTTTCTTGATAAATGGTAAACTTTACGGGTCTTCGTCTCTGCCAATTTCCCAAAGCGAATTGCATCAAGTACAGTCATTAAAACCCGCTAGTAAAGGTATCTGGCAGGATTTTAACGAGCCAGTGAGTAGGATTTTTACAAATATTGATATTAATGCAGTTGCAGAGTTGCAAGATAATACTGGTAAGGTGTTCGGGCAAGTACTGATCGGCAAGCCTGTAGGTAAAATGAAGTTTGAGCGAAAAAATTTAGTTCAAATGGAAATGATCATTAACTTAATAGCTTTAGTTATAGGGCCAAGCACTCATTCTAGGAAGTAGATATGGCTTCAAGGATGCTAAGACAAACAAGGGCAAAAATTATCCTATCGCTCAATGCGATTATCCTTTTAATTGTCGGCATCTTAATTGGTAGTGCAATTGGTCTGAATAATGGTATCGAATTCCACGTGGTCGCTGAGAAGAGCGATGTAACTAATATTAACGTAGAGGCAGTAGCACTTCTAGATGCAGCCTCGAGTGAAAATTCCGATGATTCATCATCGACTAGCTATGTAAGTATTAGTGCGCAAAATGCGATAAGTAATGACCCAGTCCCGTCTGGACAATTATGGAATGAGGAGGCTATTACGATTTATCAATCAGCCGATATTGACCTTTGTGTAAGTGGTAGCTTAAGCGATCTTGGCAAAATGTATTGGAGGTCAAGCGAATCTTCCGTAATATCTGGATTTTATTCGTCAGCCAGAACATGGCTCGGGTATGACAAAGAAAACTGCAGATACCCTATCATCTCTGGAACCGGTACAACTACGATTACTGCTGGTACCTATGATGGTGCGAGATATGACACTATAACGGTCACAGTCACGTCAGTACCGGTTGAAC
>JAEEGL012392071.1_pt1 | contig 15525 bp, 14 predicted proteins | sample 9134231 | NCBI WGS metagenome assembly JAEEGL01 (sample SAMN16246548, study PRJNA631951) | gut metagenome | biome: gut microbiome; feature: rumen; material: fiber-attached | host: Bos | place: Iran: Karaj | collected 2018-10
AAAAGTGATTAAGGGTTCATTTAGAGATGCCTGTAATTTATATGGATTTATTAAATATAATCCAGCACTTACATTAAGACTACCTAAAATGGATTCGTCAGATGATGATATAAGACATGTTTATACTCAAGAAGAAATAGATCGAATAGTAGAAAGATTTAAGGATAATATAACCTTTGTAGCTGCTTTTCTTACATCTTGCTATACCGGAATGAGAACAGGAGAAGTATTTGCACTTACTTGGGAAGATATTGATTTAGAAAATGGTATTATCAATGTTTCTCATAGTGTTTATGATAAGCCAAAAGACTATTTTGGAAGATGGTATATTGGATCAACAAAAACTATATCTGGAAAAAGACAAGTGTATATAGGAAACACACTTATTACAGCTTTAAAGAATTACAAAGAAAGACAAGATTATTTAAAAGAAATATTTGGTAAACAATATAAGTATTATCATCTAGAATATGAAATAACTGAAAGTGGTAAGAAATTAGATGGAAGAGTTGTCTTAAATCAAAATAATGAGAAAAAAATAAATCTAGTATTTACCAAAGATGATGGAACTTATGTGGGAACTGATATACCTAAATATCCTTATAAGATAATCCACAATGAATTGGGGATAAAAAAATGCAGATTTTATGATTTACGAGGAACATATGCAACTAAGGTATTAGATACAGGAACAAAAATTAATGATGTAGCTAATTTGTTAGGACATAGAAATGTTGAGACAACAGAAAACTATTACATAACAAGTTTAGAGGATAATAGAAAAACAGCAGTTCAATTATTTGATGAAAATAATAGATCAAATGTTATAGAAAATGCAATTAAATTTAGTATTTAGTAAAAACAGCTGGTGACCTTTTTATTAAAAAATAGCAAAAAAATATCTGGCACGGTGACCTACTGGTGTTCTTCTAAAATCGTTATATATCAACGGGAACAGCGAATTAAGACCACCAAGGTGGCCCAATTTTGCAAGTGCAAAATGAGTTTGGACCCATATAAAACCTAGATTTATCAATGGTTGTAGATGAGTTTGGGTCCAATCTCTTATGCTCTTGTTAATTTATTAAAAAATTACAATAAAATAGGACCACTACAAGCGCACTGAGTGGTCTTTTCAAATAATATAGAATTATTTATTTACTTTAGAATTTTCACTTAAATAATTTATGAATGCTGAACAACTTATGAGCATATATTTTGCTTCAGAAAAAGATGAATCACCTTCTCCAATTCCATTTGCATGTCTAATGCCATTTGCATCACTTGTATAAGCATAAAGCTTTTCAAATGCAATTTTTAATGCAGGATGTATTTCTTTCTTCAATTTTTTTAATCCATCACTCAAAATTGCTTTATTATTGCCAGTTATAATTTGACACATTGCCTCAACGGCTGTTATTGACTCCTTGATTGAGTTTTCATAATCTTTACTTTTATATAACAATTCAATTGCTTTTTGAAAATGACCTGAAACTATTTTGCTACAATTACTTATAGTATTATCTAATGATTTTACTTCTTCATCACTAACAATGTCAGTTATTATTCCAGATATTATTTTATAATTAACATTTTCTTCTAAAAAGACATTATTTATTCTATTTATAAAATCGATTTTTGAATTACTAAATTTATATAAATCTTTATTGTCAACATATTCAAATGTATTTACCATTCCTTCAATTAAATCAAATACCTCATTGTATGAATATGATGTTACTATTTCATATAACTTACTAAAAATTTTGCCATGATCATATGAAGAAACTGTACCATAACCTCTTGGAATATGATTTTTAGTTAATGAAAGAATTTCGGTATAAAAGTATTCGCAAAAATATCCTTTTAGAGAAAGATTCATTTTATCTAATGATGAAAAAGTGTCTTGTATTGCAGAATAAATTTTATTTCTAGTTCTATCATTTAAAGAATCTATTTGAACTATATCAGAAAATTTAATAATACCCTTTCTTTCAGAAAAACCGTTTTTTACATGTATGCTATATTTTCCCATAATCACTGCTCCCTAATATTACAAAAATTCATCAAATATTTTCTTAATATAACTATTATTAATCCAAAAGCAATGTTTTGTATATTCATTAGCACCTGTCAATTTATCAGGAACTGGTAATTTAATCGTGTCTTTAGAATCTCTTCCATGAGGTCTTACATGACATACTATATTTTCTCCCTTGCCAACAAAGTTGGTTTTTCTTTTACCATTTTTTATATATCTAACAATACTACCGGTTTTAATAGTGTTATATGTTTTCTTCCACATATCCATAACTGATATTTCTATATCCATTTCAGGCATATTCCATAATTTAATACCTTTAAAAATATAATCATTTTTTTCTTTTTTAAATACAAAAAACATATATTTTGTTGTTTCTAATTCTTCTCTTAAATCACATGTCTCCCAATCTTGTTCAACAATTTCAGTAAATTTAAATGCCGGAAATGAAATGGATTCTTTAATTCTTCCATTCTCTTCAATTCTAATTGTTTTTGGAATAATATTAGCTTTTTGAAATTCTTCTGTATCAGCTAGTTTTCCTTTAACATTAAACATTCTACTAACCAACATACTATTTATATTCTTAGCTTTTGAATCAATATCAAATTCTTTCATTAATTCTTTTTGAGATTTTCCTTTATATTTATTTACAACATTATTAACGAATTCATTAAATGTATATGTTCCTTTAAGAATTTTCTCAACATCAGAGTAATCTCCAATATATTTTCTAACCAATTGTGTCATGTAAGAATTTTTAAAGCAAAATGCCCTTTGCATAGCTGGGATATCACTAAAAGGTTGTTCACGAACAGAACTAGAATTAGCACCTTTAGAACAAGCACCTAAGTACATTGTATCTGCTTCAGATATCTCATGTGCTTTACCATCTTTAATTTTCTTAATGATATATTTCCAATCTTCTTCTATTTGTTTTAAATCTTCATTCTTTTCTAATTCCAATAATTTTTCGTGAGTAATTTTAAAATCTTTGCTATCTTTATTTGGCTCCCATAAATACCATAATAATTGAATAGTATTATTCTTAAACCAAAAATGACTTAACTTAAACTCATTTTTATACTCTGTCATATAATCAATGATATTTAATACTAATCTTTCTTTAGCCGATAAATTACCATCTTTTAATTTTTTATAAGGTGTAACCTTTAATTCAATTCCTGCTGGCATAAAATCAGGTTCTGAATCACTATTATTACTCATTCCAAATAAAAATTGTTCAACTAGCTGTCCTAATCCACCTTTATTTAGCTCATTTCTTTCACCAATAGTGACAATTTCTTCATTTATAATGTCATTAATGGATTTACCAATTGCTGACTTGGAAATAACTTCAATTTCTTGCCTATTATATAATCTGCCTTTTTTCATAAAATTCTCCTTTCGATCTTGTTTTACATTTAAAAATAGTTTAAAATATAAGTATGAAGTCAAACTTTTTAAAATTATTATACAATAAAAATGTCTAAAAGTTGATCTTTTTTAATAAATATATTATAATATATTTAGTCATTAGAAACAATGTTGGGAGGCAATATATGGAAAAGACAGTAGCTGAATTATTTGCCGGTGTTGGTGGATTTAGATGTGGTTTAAACAAAGTAACACTTATTAATGATATAGTTAAAGAAAATGGCGATTGGAAATTCGTATGGGCAAATCAATGGGAACCTGCAACAAAAAGTCAGGAAGCATTTGAATGTTATACTAAAAGATTTGGTGATAAAGATGCAAGTAATGTCGATATCTTTCAAGTTGATAAAAAAACAATTCCGAGTCATACTCTATTAGTTGGTGGATTTCCTTGTCAAGATTATTCCGTAGCTCAAACACTTTCTAATAGTAAAGGAATTGAAGGTAAAAAAGGCGTTTTGTGGTGGGCGATAAATGATGTATTAAAAGCTAAAAAGCCACCATTTGTATTATTAGAAAATGTTGATAGATTATTACTATCACCTGCTAAACAAAGAGGTAGAGATTTTGGTATCATACTAAGAAGTTTTTTAGATAATGGTTATGCTGTTCAGTGGAGAGTGATAAATGCAGGAGAATATGGTTTACAACAAAAAAGAAGAAGAGTTTATATATTTGCATACCATAAATCAACAGAATATTATAAATCACTTGCTAAAAGTAATCCAAAAGATATTATTTTTAAAGATGGATTATTTGTTAAGCAATTTCCAATTAAAGATGAAGAGCTAGAATTTAATACAGCTAATTTATCAAAAGATTCTTTTAAAGATTTAGTTGAAGTAAGCAATAAATTTAAATCACTATTCTATAATGCCGGTATAATGATGAATGGAAAAGTATATACTTCAAAGGTTGCTTCTAACTGTAATGATATTTATCCATTAAAAAAACTTATTCAACACGAAGAAGTTGACAAGAAATTCTTTTTAAGTGATGAAGCATACGAAAAGTTTAAATTCTTAAAGGGAAACAAAAGAATACCACGAGTAAAACCTAATGGTGAAGAATATTTTTATACCGAAGGTGCTATGCCATGTCCGGATAACTTGGAAGCCCCCGCTAGAACAATGCTTACTAGTGAAGGTGGAATAAGTAGAACTACTCATATTGTTGAAGATTACAAAACTAAGAAAATAAGACTATTAACTCCAATTGAATGCGAAAGAATAAATGGCTTCCCAGATAATTGGACTAATACTGGTATGACAGATAAAAAAAGGAACTTTATGATGGGAAATGCACTAGTAGTCGGAATAATTGAAAAAATAGGAATTGAATTAGATAAAATAGTAGATAAAGAAAACTAAGTATGCTATAATTAAGATAGTTGAGATATCATTAAAGTTATGATATCTTTTTTGTTGTAGGAGGATATAATGGAAGTAATAAATGTAAAACAATCAAAATCAAATGATAATGTTGAATATATAGAACCTGCTGAATTAGAAGATAAAAAAACCGTTTATAGTCGCGCACATTTTATTAGGATTGATACAGGCTCAGATGAGAAGAAATTATCATTAAAAATTGGAAGATATAATAAGACTAAATTTGCTGGAAGTTACATTAAAGCAGATGAGCCAGAAGCTAGTTCTCCAAAGAGTGAGCTAACGCTTAATAATACTGAGCTCAATTCATTGGTGGATTATATAAATAAAAACTACTATCCTTTAAAGGAATCGGAAACAAAATATATTTCTTTGGATAATCTAAATTACTCAGAGTTAATTAAAGATAATCCTAAAAATGTAACAAAACTTATAGAAGTAGCTTTAACGCAAAATTTGGACTTATCTGATGTTAATAATCTTATAGAACTTTCGGATAGAAAAAAAGCATTGAAAGAATTTGAAAAAATGTATATGGAGAATGCAAAAGAATGTTTATGGCAAAAATGGTTTCAACACAACAATTGGGTACTAGGTAGTGATTTTGTAAGAGTATCTGATGATAGAAATATTGATGAAGATAATATTGCTGATTTCATTGTTGAAAATCTTGACGGTTTTATTGATGTTATTGAAATAAAGAGACCTGGAGAATCAAGTGAATTCTTTGAAAGTAAGAAAAATCATGATAATTATGTTCCATCTTCCACATTAACAAAAGCTATAACTCAATTGGCAAATTATTTATTAGAATTAGAAAAGAAAGCTAACAATATAGATACAACAAAAAGACTGGGAAAAATTCTTAAGCCAAGAGGTATATTAGTTTTTGGAAATTCTAAATCTTGGAATGATGAACAATGGGAAGCATTTAGATTATTAAATGGATCTCTTTCAAATATATCTGTAATGACTTATAACATGATATATATACGTGCTAAAAACATGAATGATTATTTATCTAAAAATTTTGTTACAAATAAGTAATATAAGTTGCTATTCATATTACTAGAAGATAAAAAAAGTATTGAATATTGCAATATTCTTTTTATAATAATTGATATTAAAAACGTATACTAAATTATATATTTTTTATGATTAAGAGTATCACTAAGTATGACTATAGTAGTATAAAAATAGTGTGATTTTTTAATAAAAAAGCAAGAGCATAAGAGATTGACCCCAAGTATCATGCAAACCCTTGATAAACATAGGATTTTCATGGGGTCAAACTCATTTTGCACTTGCAAAATTGTAATACTTTTAGTATTACTTTTTTAATGATTTCCTTATTATATAAGGATTTACAGATAATACTTCGGTATTACTATAATAAACTATTATTATGAAATTGAAGAATTAAGTAATACTAGTACTTATGAGAATAAAAATACCACAACACTTTCAATCCGACGGAAAATGTTATGTGAACATTGATTATTTGGTTAATATATAGTATAATTTCCTTGTAAGCAAAGGATAAAATGGTCGATGACTTTGTCCACATTTTGTCCACATTGATGAAAAAATCAGTAATATTTATAATACAAATAATACTGATAATAAAATGTACTAAATGCCCATAAAATAAGGAAATTATCGATAATACTATATGTACCGATAGTCCTTAAAATATGCTCAAAAAGGGAGCATGTGGCTCAGGCAAGAAATATAAACAATGTTGTGTTAGATAATGATAAAAACTCCGTAAAATATGGCTTTGCGAGGTTTTTTGTTTATCATACTATTCAGAATTTTAGAGTCTTTTAATAGAAAAATGTCCACTGTTTCTTAGTTCTTGGAAACTTATGATATAATTTTATTGGAGTGTTATATGAAAGTAAAGAGCTTTAATAAAGAAAATGATTATGATAGAGTTATTAAGTTTTTAAGAGATAATTATCGTGAAAATAAGAATATGGTATCTTGGTTACCTCAAAGATTTGATGATTTAATATATAGAATTGATGTTTTATATCATGATGAAAGAGGAAAAGAAAGAAATTCTGATTATATTTTCCTATTTGAAGATGATTCTAATAATATAATAGGTACTATTTTTCCAGATGGAGATTCTTTTAACACATGTATTAAGAATGGCTATGAAAATATTTTTAGTTCAATGTTAGATGTTGGTGAAAAAGAATTAAAACCATTATTTAAAAAGGAAGAAGATGGCACTATTAACTTTTTAGTAGTATCACATGATAGTTTAAAGTATCAAACTCTTGAATTATTAAAAAGAGGATATACAAAAGATGAAGTTGGAGATTATGATAATGTACATCATCCCAAAGAAACTAATTATATAATTGATTTACCAGATGGCTTTAAACAAGTATATGGAGAAAATTATTCTGATAGAAGAAAAAGTGTAGCATGTCACTATGGATTTCATCCGGAATTTGATGATGGAAATTTAGATAAAGAAGGACAGGAAGGATGGCTATCGTATAAAGGAAGAAAAAGCTCACAATTTTTTAAAGATAGTTTTGAAAGTTTAATAGTTTCCGACGATGGTGATATCTGTTCTTATTCGTTTTGTTATGTAGATAAAGAAACAAGTACTGCCTTTATTGAACCAGTTTGCACAAGAGAGAAATATAGACATAAAGGTTTTGCTAAACAAATGTTACATGGTGTTATGAATAGGTTAAAAGAGATTGGTATTGAAAATGCATATATTAACTCTTTTGATTGGCGTGTAAATGTATATAGAAATGCTGGGTTTAAAACTATAGATACAATAAGTTGTTGGCATAAAATAATTGAATAAATAGAAAGTATAATAATGGATGAGATAAAAATGAGTATTTTTACTTGTTTTTTTTATTTAGATGATATACAATAATAACTTGTTTCAAGGCGAGATATCTAAAAAACAAATGTTAAAGAAATTTGCTTATGAATTTTTAATTGAAGGGAGTAACAATATGAAAATAAGATTTGGCTATGATGGAATAGCTGTTGAGGGATTAGAAAGTGTACCATCAGCACGTGAACTTTGTGAAATGGATAAACGATTAATATATGTTGGTGATACTTATAATTCCAAAGGAATGTTAATAAAAGATGCATTTTTGCATGTTTTTGATCCTAATAGATTCTATACAATAGAAAATGTAAGACACATCAATGATAATCTATTTATATTAGATACGGAAATATATTGTGTAAGTGATGAAGCAACTGTTTTACAAAATCTTTACAATATGTATAGTGGTGAGATATATGTAGGTGATGTTTGCGATGGAACTGGTAAAACAGGAGAAGTTTGGCATGATGCATATAAAGATGGTCTTAGTTCGATTAGACTATATACCAAAAATGAAGATGGAACTCGTAATTATATTAATCCACCTATTGAAGATTGTTTCAGTGTTCCAGATAGATTTGGTTTTCGAATTGTAGTTAAAACACCAAATGAACCTGATAAACACTATGCATTTTTCTATGGTCTTTCCGCATTTAATAAATGGACATATCTTCAAAACAATGCACAAGATGGTCAACAAATTTTACATAGTATTGATCCAAATTATCGTAATTTTCTTAATGCTTATGAACGTGAAGAATTTGAACAGTATCCTAAATTAGTTAAAGCATATCCTAAAAGCTATAGTCGTGAAGGATTTTTAAAGTTAGATAAGTAATATAAATGAAATCGTTAGTGGAACTAATCATTAACGATTTTTTTATATGTCAATTACATACATTTATCAGTTCAATTTTACGGGCTTTTTTTGTGCTTAAAAATATAATTATGATATAATCAATGTGTGGATGATAATATGGATTTAATAGATAAATTGAATATTAGTTATAAAAGAGTTTGTGATAATTCCAAAAGTGTTAAAATTAATTATAATAAAATTGATGAAATGATAGATCAAATAAATAATTCACCTGTTTCTTATTGGTTAGATTCTAATCCTTTTAGCTTAATGGATATGGATGTAGAAAGTATAGTTAATTTCTTATTAATATATCATTCAATCGGCAATTTTTGCTTTTGGGGGGATCCTAAATGGGAAATACAAACAGATTTAGGACCAATGGATGGATCTTTCGCATCAATTTATGTAATATTAAATAGATTTAAATCGAATAATAATTTTGAAATGAGCTTTGATGAGTTTAAAGAATTACTAAAAGGTAATGTAGATATTCCTTTATTAGAAGATAGATATCGTAATTTAGTTAAAATGAATGATTTTCTTAAAAGAAATGGGAATTCATTTTATGAACTTATTAAAGATTATAATGTTGATAAGGAACTTTTTGAATTTATAGTCAATAATTTAGATTATTTTGAAGATGTATCTATCTATGATGGTGAAGAAGTATTGTTTTATAAAAGAGCTCAATTATTTACTTCTGATATACTTCATGTAAGAAAGATGAAAGAAAAAATTAATGTTGATTATTCTCATTTAATTGGTTGTGCAGATTATAAAATACCTCAAGTTTTAAGATGTAATAACATGTTAGAATTTAGTGATAGTTTATCTGATAAAGTAGATAATAAAATAGAACTTAAAGAAGGCTCTTTAGAAGAAATAGAAATTAGAGCTAATACATTAAAAGTAATAGATTATATTTATGAAAAACTAGATAGAAAATATACTCGTATAGATATAAATGATTTTATCTGGTTATTAGGTCAAGATAAATCAAAGATGATAAAGCCATATCATCGTACACTTACAGATCATTATTAAAAGAATTATATATTATAAGGGAGGAGTTATTATGATATATTTAAAAAGTTTAAAACTATTAAGTGAAAATAACGAACATGATATTATTATGAATAAAATGAATATACATAACAACGTATATCCCTTAAGAATATTTCCTGAAAAAGAATTTGAATATATTGAATTTGAACCAATTACTATTTTTTATGGAGGAAATGGGTCTGGAAAAACAACAATTTTAAGTATCATTAGTGATACTCTTAATGCATCTAAAAGAAATATTGATAAAAAAGGAGATTTGTTTAATCAATATGTTGGTCAATGTAAGCAACACATAGAATTAATCCATCAAAGTGAATGTAAATGTATAAAATATATATCTAGTGATGATGTATTTGATTATTTATTAGATTTAAGAGCAATTAATTCAAGTGTTAATCGAAGAAAAAATGAATTAGTTAATGAGTATTATGAATATAAGAATACACCATCTGAACAATATCACTCTGGTTTAAGTCAATATGAAGAATTAAAAAACAAAGTAGATTCTAATAGAATGACGGTATCTAAATATGTTCGAACAAGATTAAGAAATAATAATATAGTTCAGGAATCTAATGGGGAAACAGCTTTAGATTTTTGGCAAAAAGAGATAGAAGATAATTCATTATATATAATTGATGAACCAGAAAATAGTTTATCAGCGGAAAATCAATTAAAATTGAAAGCTTTCATTGAAGAATCAGCTAGATTTTATAATTGTCAATTTATTATAGCTACTCATTCACCATTTTTATTAGCTTTAAATGATGCAAAAATATATGATCTTGATTGTGTACCAGTTAAAGCAAAGAAATGGACAGATTTAGAAAATGTAAAAGTATATAATCAATTTTTTAAAGAACATAGTGATGAATTTGATAGGAGTTGATATTATGGAAAAATATGATACTTTAAAGTACTATAATGATCATGCTGAAAAATATTGTGAAGAAACTAAACATGGTGATATGACATCAATTTATAATCGTTTCTTAGTTTTATTACCAGATAAAGCTTATATTCTAGATTTTGGATGTGGTTCTGGTCGAGACAGTAAATATTTCTTAGAAAAAGGCTATACGGTAAGAGCTATTGATGGATCAGAAAAGTTGTGCAAGTTAGCAAGTGAATATATCGGACAAAAGGTTGATTGTATGAAGTTCGATGAATTATCCGATGAGAATAAATATGATGGAATATGGGCATGTTCATCACTTTTGCATGTTGAAAGAGAAAACTTACCTGATGTTTTAAGAAAAATGATAAAAGCAGTTAAAGATGATGGAGTTATTTATGCTAGTTTTAAATTAGGAGATCAAGAAATAGTTCAAGATGGAAAATATTATAATTATATTACCAAAGAAATATTAGAAGATATGCTTAATCAAATTGAACCAAAATCAGAAGTTATTGATTACTATGAAACAGGAGCATTTAAAAATGTTGTTAGACCAGAAGCAGCTTGGTGTAATTTCTTAATTAAGAAAATAAATAAGAGAGCAGATTAATCTTTGCTCTTTTTTAATAGTTACTTGACATAAGAAATTGTTAAGATGTTGAAATTAAAAATTGTTTTATTTATAATAGTGAGACATAAGGAAGTGAACTATGCAAGAAACTAGAATATTTAAAGATAACAATACATTTTTTGAAGTAGAATTAGATCAAGAAGAATTAATTAAAGTAAGAGATGAAATAATTGATAAGATGTCAGTAATTGATCATTTTGAAACAGAATCACCTGATGATCCATATTATTCACCAAACAAATCAGAAATAAGAAAACGTGGCGATATTCAAATTAGAAATTATCGTGAATGGAGTAAGGAATGGATTGATGTATATGAATTGTGTTGTAGTAGTTATGATAGATATACTATCCCTTATCTTTCACGATTAATTAATGGTGTATTAAATGGAAATTATGAATCTTTAAAGGAAATAAAGAATATAAGCTATGGTAGAGAATATATTCCTATTCGTGAAACAATTGAAGAGTATAGTAGAATAATTGCTAAATATAAAGAGTATCATACTAAATTTCCAAGATCACCTTTATGTCATGAAAAAGAAGCGAGAGTTATGGAAAAATGTATCATGAAATATATTAATATTATGTTAGATGATACTTATGCTAATAAATTCCGTGAATACTATGAAAAAGTTAGTGAAATGATTTCTGTAAAAGAATTAGAAGTCGAAGTAATTGAAAAAGATAAACAAATGGCAAAAACATTTAAATAGTAAAAAAAACATATATGAGAAATATATGTTTTTTTATAATCTAACGTTTTTTTTGGTTATCTTCATTCATTAATCTTTCAATTAGTCGCTTAAAATCTTTAGTATTAATCATAATGTCATATTCAGCAGTTGTAATTCTTCGATAATCAAATCCATCTTCTTCTAATTTGCTCTTTATAAGAGATAATATACATGGACCACCTACTGCCCATAATAAAAGATATCCGTTTATACTATTGTATTCTCTAGTTAATTTAGTAAGATCATACGTAAATTGCTTTTCATATGATGAATTATAACAAAAATCGTTAAACATAAATTGGATTTGGATAAGATCTTTTAATGGATGAGTTTGATATTCTTCTACAACAGCTTTCATTATACACGCATATACATGATCAGTATTCTCTTCAGCTATTTTATATAGCTTCTTCATTTCTCTTTCTAATTGTCTTGGATCTGCTTTTTTATAACCATCGATTAGTATTTTCTTTGTTTCATCATTCATAAAACCCTCCGAATAACTCTTTATTATAATCATTTTTTTATAAAAATCAAGTGAATTAAAAGATATAGAAAAGAGTTATGATATAATTTAATTATGGTGAAAAATATTTTATAGGGAGTGATATTATGAATGAATTAAATATGGATAAGATTACCAAAGAAGAGTTTTTGAAATTAAATGAAGATGATGTACTATTTATAACTAATCCTGGAAGAATGGGTGATGAAGATGGTATTACTTTTGTTGTAAAAAAAGATAATAATTATTCAATGTATCGAGTTGATGGATGGATGTATCCAAGTCCAGATGATAACAAAAATGAATCGATAAGCTTAGATGATGCTAGAAAACAATTTCCAGAATGGTTTCAATCATGGGATCATTCTAATGATAGTGATTATCATGGAAAATATCATTACCTCTATATGGGATTTGGTAATGGGTTATGTGTGGATAATCGAGTATATCCGGATTTTAAACCATATCTTGATAAGAAATTAGAAAAATATTTTGAAAATAAAACTGCTGAAGAAAAGGAACGTATGCAATATTCTGCAATTTATAGTGTATGGAAGAAAGCTTTAAATGAAATGATAAATAATTAATTTACTTGCCATTATTATAATAAATGTGTATAATAATTGCTTGTTTTTGGGGGATTTATGAATTATTACCTTTATTCTAATATAATAGGTCCGATGACATTAAATACTCATGTTAATTTGTTATTAAATTATGCTAAAAATCATTTGGAGTATCAAGAAAATGAAATGGATTTTTATAAGATTGTATATGCAGTTGCTGAAAAAGAAAAATATATTCAACAAAAATATGGATATCCTTCTAGATTGCTTGAACAATTAGATTCAAAATCTATGCAAAAACTAAAAGATATGTTTAATAAACGAATGGGATTTAATGAAACTCTAGTTAGTATGGATTATTTAACTGTTCTTGATCCTGAGTATGAAATGTTTTTTGATAAGTGTAATTTTAAAAAAGAAATAGTTATTACCAATATTCCAAAAAAGAAAGAACCAAAACTTAGAGTAGAGAGTCGAGGAGTAATAAAAAAGAGATATTATTTAGTTAGTTCAATAGATAATAGAATTATAAATTGTCCATTAGATTTGCGTGATGATAACTTAATTATTAAACAAGTATTTGATTTCTTTATTGTAAAGAATTCTCACATTATAACTATTTATGATCGTGAATTTACTAAATTAATTGATTATGTTGGACAATATGATGTAGATTATAAAAATGAATATATATTATTACAGTTATATAATGAAAATATAGTAAGAGTTTATGATCGTAATTTTAAATATATTAATTCTTTTGATCAATGGATAATGAAATTTCCATCATATGAGGTAAATGATGGAGTGATATCAGCTTCGAATAGTGAAAGAAATTTATATTTTGATTATTTAAATAATAAAGTCGTAGATTCATTTGAATTTAAACAAAGAGTTTCATTTTATGCTAATAAATTTCTTTATAGTGAGGGATTATATAATTATATTGATAAAAATGGCTTAATGGGATATAAAGATTTAGAAGGTAATGTAGTTATTGAACCTAAATTTTCTGTTTCTACACCATTTTTCCACAATTTTGCGTGTTTATTATATCGTGGTGAAGGATATTTCCTTTTAGATAAATATGGTGAATTACATCCTTTTAATACTGTTGATGATGTAGCTAATATAGCAGAGAAAATTATATTTCCTATAGAAATGCATTGGTATCATAATCAAATATATCATCCAGATTCTTGGAGATTTGAGGTAGATTTATTTCAACAAGCATATTTTGCTAAAGTTGAACGTCGAAATATTGGTTGTATAGTTGCTGATACTTTTTATAATGTGGATAATGATACACCAATTTTGGAATTAAATATTGAAAAAATAGAAGATACTAAAGAATTAAAAAAAATGATTAGACATTAAAGAAGATAGAATTATCTTCTTTTTATAATAAGATAATATGATATAATTGGTGTGAAAGAGGTAAATAGATGAAAATAGTTGAATATGAAGATAAATATTTAGAAGATGTAAAAGATTTATTAGTTGAATTAGAAGAATATATTATTTCAATAGATCAAGATAATTTAGATAAACTTCATCCTGAATATCGTGATAAAATGGCTCATCTAGATTTAGAAGAAGTTCGTAATAATAATGGTAAATGTTATGTAGCTATCGAAGATGATAAAGGTATTGGGGTAATTATGGGTTGTATTTTTCCTTATGATGAATATGACTATTTAGATTATAAATGTCCTCATCGAGGTGAAATAACCGAACTAATTGTTACTAAAAGAATTAGAAGTCATGGTGTTGGACATGAATTAATGAAAAAAATGGAAGAATATTTTAAATCAGTTGGATGTGAATATGTTTTAGTTGATGTATTTGGATATAACGATATTGGTAAGAGTTTCTATCATAAAAATGACTATCATACTAGAATGGAAACAATGATTAAAAAATTGTAATTAAAATCTTTCTGCTATTACTTAAATATTGTGCTATAATAATATCGAAAAAGTTAATAAAAAACGATGGAAGTGGTTATATGCTAGTTTTATCATATATATTGATGTTTTTATCGATAATAATTTTCTGTATGGTTTATTATTATCTTTTTGTTATGGGGACAGTTAGTTTCTATGAATTTGCTTATTTATTATCACATCAAATGGGAGCTGGTGGTTCATTAACAGTCGTATTTGATACGATAATAGCTTGTTTTTGGCCTTTTACTATCTTAGTGATTATCTATCTTATTTTAAATAAATATGTGCTTAAAACTAATAAAATGAAGTTAATATTTGCTATTATAATGATTATAATTAGTTTACTTTCAGTTATTAAATCAGTTCATTTAGATGAATATATAATTAATAAAAGTCAAAACACTGATATTTATGAAAAATATTATGTTGATACTAATAAGGTTAATGTAACTTTGCCAAAGAAGAAAAGAAATTTAATAATTATTTATTTAGAAAGTATGGACGCTTCTTTATTTTCTAAAGCCAATGGTGGTGCTTTTGATGTATCAATTATTCCAGAACTTGAAGAT